>Ga0207978_100028_pt1 | contig 158890 bp, 117 predicted proteins | sample LakWasM100_LOW12_2_FD_183920 | JGI IMG/M metagenome (GOLD analysis project Ga0207978, IMG submission 183920) | Freshwater sediment methanotrophic microbial communities from Lake Washington under simulated oxygen tension - Sediment Metagenome... | ecosystem: Environmental > Aquatic > Freshwater... | reverse complement strand
GAAGTGCTCTACCTACTGAGCTATATGAGCTTAATTTTTTTGAGTTTGGAGCGGGTGATGGGAATCGAACCCACGTGATCAGCTTGGAAGGCTGGAGTTCTACCATTGAACTACACCCGCGGATATTATTAAATTGGATGGTGGAGGGGGGAGGATTCGAACCTCCGAAGGCAGAGCCGGCAGATTTACAGTCTGATCCCTTTGGCCGCTCGGGAACCCCTCCGTTATCGGATAACCCAGCTATTATCTTTCATCAAATTTACATTGTCAACAAATCATTTACTCGAATTCAATTTATTCATTACCATTGCCATATCACCCACAACCATCTGATCCACATAACTAGCAGCCAGATCAAAAGCCGACGACATCAACACCCACTCACTCTTAGAAGGACAGGATAACACAAAATCCGCAACAACCTTTCCAGAAGGCGGCCGCCCGATCCCCACTCTTAAGCGATAAAACTCTTTTACCCCCAAATGCGCAATAATATCCCTCAAGCCATTATGCCCCGCATGCCCACCATCTTTTTTTAGCCTCACCACACCAACATCAAAATCAAGCTCATCATGAACAACAAGAATCTCATCGGACGCCAATTTATAGTATCGAGCAATCTTACCTACAGCCTGACCACTTCGATTCATGAACGTGCTCGGCTTCAACAACAACACCTTACCGCCAGCACACCCAATCTCAGCCAGCAATCCATCAAATTTAGCCTCACCAACCCAATCACAATCCGAATCAGATACCAATCTATCTAAAAACAAAAACCCGGCATTATGCCGGGTCTTTTCGTACTGCCGACCCGGATTACCCAAGCCAACTATAAGCTTAATCATGCATCACTTTACAAGATATTAAGCAGCATCATCTTTGCTTGCTTTTGAAGCCATCATTGACGCAACAGGATGATCATGCTCAGGGCCCTGAGCCAAAGCCACGATCTCGACACCTGCGGGCAAGACAATATCCGAGAGATGAAACGACTCACCAATATCCAAACCCTTCAGATCCACTTCAATGTAATCAGGCAAAGAAGTCGGCAAGCAGGAGACCTCAACATCAATCATAGCATGAGTCACAATACCACCCTTCTTTCCACCAACAGACGTTTGCTCATTAATAAAGTGCAACGGCACATGCACCCTTAATGCCTCCGACATAGTCACACGAAGAAAATCCATATGCAGGACTTGAAATTTAGCAGGGTGTCGCTGAACGCCCTTCAGAACCACTTTTTCCGTTTTTCCATCTACATTAATATCCAAGACATGCGAATAAACCGCCTCATGCGCAAGATGCTTAATCACCTCATTATGGCTCAATAAAAGCATTTGAGGCTCACTATGCCCACCGTATATTACCGCAGGCACATTACCTGTACGACGCGCTCTTCTGGCCGCGCTTTTACCTGATTGCCCACGACTTTCGGCAACAAACTCAAATACGTTAGACATTTTCCTCTCAACCCCGTGCTATCAAGCACAACAAATTAAATTTTACAAGCCACAATCGTCAATCTACATAGAGCGAACTAACTGACTCACCAACAGCTATACGCCTTATGGTTTCAGCCAACATCTCTGCGACGCTTAGCTGCCTTATTTTACCCGATTCAGCAGCCTCATAACCCAACGGAATAGTATCAGTAACAACCAATTCATCCAGTTCTGAGTTATTTATATTTTTTAAAGCGGAACCCGACAACACCGCATGTGTACAATACGCAACCACTTTGATCGCGCCATGTTTTTTTAGCGCTTCCGCTGCGTGACATAACGTTCCTGCCGTATCAACCAAATCATCGATCAATATGCAACTACGCCCATCAACATCGCCAATTATATGCATAATCTCCGCAACATTAGCCTTAGGCCTACGCTTATCAATAATCGCAAGATCAGCATCATCCAAGCGCTTCGCAAGCGCTCTAGCCCTGACAACACCACCAACATCAGGCGAAACAACAATCAAGTCTTTATATTTTTGCCGCCACACATCCCCAAGAAGGATAGGCGACGAATAAACATTATCGACTGGTATATCAAAAAAACCTTGAATCTGATCCGCATGCAAGTCAACCGTCAAAACTCGATCCGCACCTGCCTGCTCAATCATTTTTGCAACCAGCTTTGCACTAATAGGCACCCGAGCCGATCGAGACCTTCTGTCTTGCCGGGCATATCCATAATACGGCATTACCGCAGTTATTCGTGACGCCGAAGCCCGATGAAGAGCATCCATCATTACCAGCAACTCCATTAAATTTTCATTTGTTGGAGAACATGTCGGCTGAATAACAAAAACATCCTTACCACGAACATTTTCTTCAATTTCTACAGCAATTTCCCCGTCACTGAATCTACCGACGGCCGCCATACCGAGGCGCATATTGAGCTTCTTTACTATACCCTCTGACAAAGCCAAGTTAGCATTTCCAGAAAACACCATCACAGAGGTGTCACTCATCAAGCACTCCCAAATAGAATTTAACTTAGCGGAGATAAATGGCTGGGCCGCAAGGATTCGAACCTTGGTATGCGGAGATCAAAACCCCGTGCCTTACCGCTTGGCGACGGCCCAATAATCAAGATATATTACCACCCTTCAGCTTTGAAAACAAAGGCGACTCATTAACACCCCTCACCAGATACACCTGCCACCTCCCCTGAAGTGACCGATAAGCACTGGCCGCTGCTTTTTTTGAGTCAAACTGCGCAAAAACACAAGCCCCGGTTCCGGTTAACCTTGCCTCAGAAAATCCAGACAACTCAACCAAAGCATCTTTAACAGACTGGTAACGTTCGCGAACCACCCCAAGACAATCGTTTTGATGCTGGCCCGCTATAAAGTCGGCTATTCTGATCGATTTACTATTCCGTGTCAAATCTTTAGACAAAAATACTTCTTTCGTATCTACATGACAGTTCGGTTTTATCACCACAAACCACTGCTCCGGAATATCTATTCTCTCAAGTTTCTCGCCAACGCCTTCCGCCCATGATGAATAGCCATATACGAACACCGGCACATCTGCGCCTAAGGTCAAGCCCAACTCCATCAATTTTTCCATTGATAATTGCAGCCCCCATAGCGAATTCAGCACAACCAGCGTCGTTGCCGCATCAGAACTGCCGCCGCCAAGCCCGCCGCCCATAGGCAGGTTTTTTTCGACCTCAATGCATACCCCTTGCTGACAACCCGTTTCCGCTTTTAACAACCTTGCAGCCTTAACAATTAAATCATCCGCCTCAGGAACGCCAGGCATAGGTTTTTGCAAACTAACCCGCCCGTCATCAACCGGATGGAATGTTAGCCAATCGCATAGATCTATGAATTGAAATACCGTCTGTAACAAATGATAGCCATCGCTCCTTTGCCCGATTATCCGTAACATTAAATTTAACTTTGCCGGTGCAGGCCATTTTTCCGCCCACACGGACGGGTTAATTTGATTTTGTGTCATTTAAAACCCAGTGATCGATGATTAACTTTAATTTGACCTGCTTATTCATAACCATCATTTTGAGCGGCATAGCGCCGCCATCAACGGGCTGCATTTGTTTGTATTCACTCAGCCACCCCGCCTGGTTAAAGCCGATATCGGTATCTTTATACGAGCGCGATGGTTCCGGCAATCCCACCACCCAATACCGCAGTGACCGTACAGGAACAAACATGCCCAGTTGCTGATTAATAAACTCTTCCGGCCGTGATGACGACTGCACATCATTCCCACCTCGATCGATGGTAACGACATTCCCTTTTAACGAAATTACAACCGCCCCCTGCCCTAAGGGACCGGATAACTTTATTTTCTCGGCATCAGGACTATGCTCCCAACTTATATTTGCCGACCAGGAATCATTTTGCCCCGTCAGTGCCAATCGCCCTTCAAACGACCAGCGCTCCAGATCATAGAGATAGAGCATCGAAGACCTTGAATAGCGAGCACTCGGCTCAACAGGAACAACCGAACAAGCCGACAACAGAAGAACCAGCCCCCCCCAAAACAACGATCCTACTTTAAAACCCAACACCCTATTCTTCGCCGCTTAATATTCTTTTTTGAAAACCCAACAAATATTCATCTTCAGGGGCTTTTTTAATTGCGTTATGAAATACCTTTCTGGCCTCCTCTTTTCTACCCAAGGCCCACAATACCTCGGCAAGATGAGCCGCTATTTCGCCTTCCTGTTGTTTTGCATAGGCCCGCTCAAGATAACTCAAGGCTTGCTGAAGCTTGCCCAACTTAAACTGCAACCACCCAAAACTATCGATAATTACAGCCTCATTCGGCTGTAAATTGAGCGCCTGTTGTAAATATTTTTCCGCCTCGGCATATCGACCGGCATTACCCAACAGGCTATAGCCCAATGCATTTAAAGCCTCTGCATCATCAGGATATTTGGCTAATATTTTTTTCAGATCAGTTTCCAGCACATCCAGCTTATTAAGCCGCTCCGCCATCAACGCACGCGTGTACAACAAGTCTCTTTGATCCGGCTGACCGGTCATCGCTTCAGTCAACAGTTTAAAAGCTTTTTCATATTGCCCCTGCTGACCGTACAATCCGACCTGCATCAAAATAATGCGCAGCTTTTGTTTTGGAAATTGCTCCGACAGCAGATTCAACCGCGTATCAGCCTCATCAAATTTCTTGTCTTTTGCCAGCAATGAAACTGCTGAAATCGTCGATTCAAAAACAAACGGCCCTTCAGCCACCTTATCGAACCATGCCAACGCCTTTTGCGTATGTTCACGTTTTTCTTCTATTTTTCCCAAGTAAAAACGGGCCTGATTTTGCCATTCAGGCTGATCAAGCAACTGCTTAAAGATGTCTTCCGCCTTCCCGTCATGGTTCAATTGCAAATAGACCAAAGCCAGTGCAATCTGACTATCAACATCCTTCGGATTGGATAACACAATACCCTGATAAACCTCACTTGCTGCCTCATATTCCGTCGCTTTTATTAATACCTGCGCCAGCAATTTTTTAAACTTGTCATTTTCAGGATATTTAAGGGATGCATTTCTCAGCAAGTCTTTTGCCTTATTCAAATCCCCTGAAAATACCGCAAGTTGAGCCTGAAATGCCAACGCTTTATCCCAGCCGGGCTGAATATCCAAAGCCTGCTGCACTTTCTTTTCAGCCAACGCAGTATTTTTCATTTCCATAGCCAATAATGACTGCACAAAATAAACCACAGCTTGACCAGGATTCTTCTCTACTACAGCATCCAACACCTCATAAAAAAAATCCGACTTGCCATCCCTTTGCAGAACACTCGCCAATTCAAGCGCGGTCTTTTCAAATCCGGCGGGATCCGCCTTCAGCACTGCACTTAAATGATCAACAGCAACCTGCTTGTTACCGGCTCTCAATGCTGACAATGCGGCAATCTTTCTTGCCGTAGGATTTTCAGGATCTTGCCGTAACCACAAAGAAATAGCCTCGTCAGTTTTACTGCTATCCCTTATATACATTGCAATTTTTGCCGCCCTTTCTGCAAATCTTGGGTCCTTAACACGTTTGGCAGCTTCCATATAGCCCTCCAGCGCAATGCTATACTGCCCCCTTTGCCCCGCAAGTTCTGCCGCCATCAACATATACATCACATCAGGATTAATCTCAGTTTTTACTTCGTTTTGTTGCGTTTGTTTCTTGGGCTCGGCTATTTTGACAGGCTCAACCACTTCTTCCTGAACACTCGGTTTTTCAGGCGAACTGGCGCAACCATTAAGAAAAACGAGGATTATCACTGAAAACAATCTAAAAATTAACACACAATCATCCTATTTATTGCCTACAAATATTTTTGCTATAGATTATCAGAAAAATCAGCCCAGCCGGATAGCAGATTTATTCCATTTGGATAAAGCCATTATATTTCTTAGAATACACTCAATAATACAGGCATAAAGGCTCAAGGTAAAAGATCCAAGGTTCGCGATTTAATAAACCGGTCTTTTGCCTTTTGTCTTTTGTCTTACACCTTGCCCCCTAAATCACATGACACTTCTTGCAGTTGGGATTAATTACAACACCGCGCCGGTTTCGATCCGCGAGCGCCTGTCGTTCCCCGCAGAGATCCTGGAATCCTCGTTGCAGGAGCTGTGGAGCATCAAAGAAATCAATGAAGCGGCCATACTGTCAACCTGTAACCGCACCGAGTTTTACTGCACAGCAACCACAGCGAATAAACAAGTCCTGATCAACTGGGTCGCTCAAAGCAAGCAAATCAGTGCCGCCGACTTTACGCCTTATCTGTACTGCCATACCGATAGCGATCTCATCCGCCACATGTTTCGAGTGGCTTGCGGCCTGGATTCCATGATTCTGGGCGAACCGCAAATTTTGGGACAAATGAAAACGGCTTACCAGGCCGCCTGTGAAGCAGGGACCCTTGGCAAGCGACTGGGCAAACTTTTTCAGCACACCTTTACCGCCGCCAAAAAAGTGCGCACCGATACCGCCATTGGCTCCAGCCCCGTATCGGTTGCCTTTGCCGCCGTTCAGCTGGCGCAACAAATCTTTGACAAACTCAGCGAGCAAACCGCCCTTCTAATAGGCGCCGGCGAAACCATCGAGCTGACCGCCCGACATTTATCCCAACAAGGCATTGGTCGCATCATTATCGCCAACCGCACCTATGATAAAGCCCACGCCTTGGCCATGCAGTTTAACGGCTATGCCATCACCTTATCCGAACTGCCTGCGCATCTGGCCGAAGCCGACATCGTCATCTCATCAACAGCCAGCCAACTGCCGATACTGGGCAAAGGCCGCGTTGAAAGCGCTCTCAAAAAACGCAAACACAAACCCATGTTCATGGTTGATCTTGCCGTGCCCAGAGATATTGAGGCGGAAGTCGAGCAACTCAGGGACGTATATCTTTACACCATTGACGACCTGCAAAACACCATCGATCAAAACATGAATTCCCGCCGCTTGGCGGCGGAACAGGCCGAAGAAATAATCGACACCCAAGTCGACTATTTTTTAGCCTGGTTACGCGCCCAAGGCGCCCAATCAACTATTCTGGATTATCGCCATCAAGCCGAACAAGCCCGTGACGAAGCTTTGCAAAAAGCCTTAGCCCTACTAAACAGCGGCGTTCCCGCAGAACTCGCCCTTAACCGGCTGGCCCACAGCCTGACCAATAAACTCATCCATACGCCCAGCGCCCAAATCAGAGCCGCCGCCGAAAACGAACGCCACGATTTGATTGCCGCCGCCCGCGAAATTTTTAAATTAACCGACTCTCAATGAAACCATCCATACAACATAAGCTCGAAAACCTGTGCGAACGCTATGACGAAATCGCCGCCTTACTTTCGGAACCAGAAGTACAAGGCAACCAAAACAAATTCCGTTCACTAAGCCAGGAATACGCCCAAATCAACCCTCTGGTCGATTGCTACAAACGCTATCAACAAACATTAGAAAGCCTGGCTTCGGCCAAGGAAATGGCCAATGACAGCGACCCCGAACTAAGGGAAATGGCCAAAGAAGAAGTAAACGACGCAGAAAACCAACTGCACGCAATCGAGCATGAATTGCAAGTATTGTTACTACCCAAAGATCCCAACGATAACCGCAACATTTTTATAGAAGTTCGCGCCGGAACAGGCGGCGATGAAGCGGCGATTTTCTCCGGCGACCTTGCCCGCATGTATCAGCGCTATGCCGAACGCAAGGGCTGGCAAACAGAAATGATCAGCGAAAGCCCCGGCGACCACGGCGGTTATAAAGAAGTCATCCTACGCGTTACCGGCAAGGACGTTTACTCCCAGTTAAAATTCGAATCCGGCGCGCACCGGGTGCAACGCGTGCCTGAAACCGAGTCGCAAGGCCGTATCCATACTTCCGCCTGCACCGTCGCCATTATGCCGGAAGTCGAGGAAGTTGATGCCATCGATATAAATCCCGCCGACCTTAAAGTTGATACCTATCGCTCATCAGGAGCCGGCGGACAGCACATCAATAAAACCGAATCCGCGATACGCATTACCCACATCCCAAGCGGCGTCATCGTCGAATGCCAAGACGAGCGCTCGCAACACAAAAACCGCGCCCGAGCCATGTCCCTATTGGCGTCGCGTTTATTATCCGCCGAACAGGAAAAACATCATGCCGAGCAATCGGCTACCCGTAAACTGCAAGTCGGCAGCGGCGACCGCTCCGAGCGCATCCGTACCTATAATTACCCGCAAGGCCGCTTAACCGACCACCGCATCAATCTAACCTTATATAAACTGGACGACATCATGCAAGGCGGTCTGGAGCAAGTCATCCTACCGCTAATCAGCGAACACCAGGCCGAATTGCTGACTCAACTGGGCGAAGACTAAGTTAAATGCACAGTATAAAATCCGTGCTTCGCGACGCTGCCGATACATTGGCATTAGTTTCCGATTCAGCCGTACTGGATGCAGAAGTTTTATTGTGCTTAGCTCTTGACAAACAACGCTCCTATCTTCGCGCTTGGCCTGACAATCCGCTGGTACCCGAACAGCTGTCCGCTTTCGAAGCGTTGCTTGCACAACGCCAACAAGGCACCCCCATCGCCTACATCACCGGAAACCGGGAGTTCTGGTCGAGAGATTTTCAGGTTAGCCCTGACGTATTGATTCCAAGACCCGACACCGAGTTGCTTATTGAGCTCAGTCTAAAATTGATAGCGGCTAACGACCCCGCCAAGATCATTGATCTGGGTACCGGCTCAGGCATTATTGCTATTACTTTGGCCGCTGAACGTCCGCAGGCGAAGATCAGCGCCGCCGATTGTAGCTTGGCTGCGCTACGCATCGCCCGGCTCAATGCCGACAAACACCACATCAACAACATTCAATTTTACCAAAGCGATTGGTTTGCAGACATTCCCGCGACCAAATTCAACCTGATTATCAGTAACCCGCCTTATATTGCGGAAAACGACAACCATTTACAACAAGGCGATGTCCGATTTGAGCCGCTAACCGCTTTATGCGCCGCAGAGCAGGGGCTTGGCGATATTAAAAGAATCGCCGTCGCGGCACGCAACTATTTGGAACTTGGCGGACATTTGCTGATTGAACATGGTTACGACCAACGACAACAAGTTCAAACCCTATTTAAAAATTTACAGTATGCTAAGGTACAAACTTATACAGACTTATCCGGACAGCCCCGTGCGACTTATGGACAATTCATGCCTGGTCATCATGCCTGACCCCATTCGAGTTAATGCAAATCCGTTTCAGACAAATTTGTCACGCAGAGGTTTAACACTATGACCCACGAACACATCCAAATTCCCCGTAAATTAGCCAATCAACTACTGCATCTTGCTCAAATCTCGCCGAACCTTGAAATATGCGGACTTGTCGGCAGCAAAAATGACCTACCCAGCAGTTGCTATCCTATTAAAAATACTGCCGAACAGCCTCAGCAGCGTTTTCAGCTTGATCCCGCTCAACAAATTTCAGCCATGGCTAACATGCGCGATCAAGGGGAAAAGCTATTTGCAATCTATCATTCTCACCCGACCGCACCCGCCACACCATCTGCCATCGATCTGGAGCAGGCATCTTACCCCGAAGCGCTGTACCTCATCATTTCACTCAACACCAAAGGCATTTTAGAAATGCGCGGCTTTAAAATAGCCCATAAATCGGCCCAAGAAATAGCGCTATCTCTGAGCGAGGAACTGTAATTTTCACTTGTTAGTTAATGGCTAGCAAAAAAAAACCGGCAACTTAAAAACAAAATAACAAATATCCGTTAATTTTATGTAAACTGTGATGTTTATAGCACTTTTTAAAAAAATCGCTTCGGATTACCTATTGTGCAACTGTTAAAAAAGCTCTTTAGAAAAAAAACCGTTTGCAAAGGTATTGTCGGCATCAGTTTTTTACCGAACGGCATTGCTGTTGCCGTATCCAAATTCACCGAAAATAATAAATTAACCCTCATACACTGCGAGTTCATCGATGCGGGGAAACCTGCGTATCAGCAGGACATGCTTGACGAACTTGCAAGCCGGCATGATCTTGCCGAGTATGACTGTCATCTGGTATTGACTAGCGATAACTACCGCCGCGTCAACGTTGAGACTCCCGCAGTCGCTGACAGCGAACTCATTGAAGCCATACGCTGGAAAATCAACGAACTCATTGATTTCCCCGTTGACAAGGCTGTTATTGATTATTACCAAACACCCACGCCCGTTCGCGCTAACAGCAGCAGAATGCTGGAAGTCATTGCCAGTCCTATTGACATCATCAGCGAACAGATCGAAAGGTGCGCCAAGGCAGGACTACAACTTAAAGTAATCGATATTCAGGAAACATCCCTGCGTAATCTGGCGACACATACCCCGGAAAACCAACGCGGCATCGCCCTTTTGTACCTGCTGGAGTATTCCGGCACCCTGTTGATACAAAAAGAGGCTACTATTTATGTATCCCGTAAATTTGAAATAGGCTACAAAAAACTGGGATTAGAAGATCAATTTTCCAACGAGAGCCAGACCGTAAATGCCCATAATAACTTGGCCCTTGAAATACAGCGCTCGCTGGATTATGTAGAAAGTTATTACGGCATCCCGCCCATTTCCGCTTTAGCCGTCGTTCCCTTGGCAGAAAACACCCATAACCTGCTGGACAGCCTAAGTCGCAATCTTGGCATTACCGCACACATGCTAGATCTATCCGCTATTATCGATTGCGATATTTTAGTAAACGCCCAAACCCAATCGCTTTGCGCTCCGGTCATCGGCGCAACATTGCGTTATGCAATAGAAGCCGCATGATACAACAAGTCAATTTATATCAAGACATCCTTAATCAAGGACGAAATAAATCAGGCCTTACTTCATATTGGCTCGGCCTGTCGGCAGGAATACTGGTGCTTATCTGCGTTAGTGCGTACTTAACGTGGAGCGCTAAAAACACCGAGACCCAGATACAGCAACTGCTTCAGACCCTGGAAGTTGAACAGGCACGGCTAAATCTCATCGCATCCAAAATCCCCAAACAGGACCTCGACGCACAGCTTGCCGCAGACGTCGTACAGTGGCAAAACACGCTGGATGAATTAACGCATGCGATGCAATTGTTATCGGGTAAAATTGCCGATCAATCGCCAGGCTTTTCAAACTACTTCCAGGCGCTGTCCAACCAGTCGATTCCCGATGTCTGGCTTAGAGCACTCTATCTTAACGGACAAGAGCAGATTATCAACATTGAGGGCAGCACTTTTAAACCCGAAAAAATCCCTTACTTTCTACAGCAACTGCAAAAAGAACCTATATTTAACGGACACACCTTTGCCAAACTGATTATGCAAACATCAGAAGAAATGCCTAATCAAATGGATTTTAAACTCAGTACGTCGCTGGAAGCTCCGGATAAAAAAGACCATGCTCACTAATCTTCAAGAAAAATTTGAAGCCCTGACCAATCGGGAAAAAATCATCCTGGTCTTTGCCGTATTGGCAGGCATATGGTTCGGCTGGGATTACCTGTTTTATCAACCGACCCAAAAAAAACACCAAGCGCTTCAGCAGAAGCTAACCAGCCTCAAACAGCAAGCAACCGATCAGCAACTGGCCTTAATCAAACTCGAAAACAGCCGGAACATAGACCCTAACCTAAACAACCGGAACAAACTGACTGCGTTAAAAGCCGAACATAGTCGGCTGCAAGAACTGATGATGCATGACAAAAGCCTTGTCCCACCGCAATTAATGGCCATCGCGTTAAGCGATATACTCAACCGGAATAACCAATTGAGCTTAATAAAACTGGACACGCTGCCGGCAACCGCTTTAATGGAATCCAAACAATCGCAACCCAACACGATATACAAGCACGGACTGTCAATCACTTTTTCCGGCAGTTATTTAGACACGCTCAATTACTTAAAAGCACTGGAATCGCTGCCTTGGCATTTTATCTGGGAAAGCATTGATTATCAGGTTATAGATTACCCGATAGCTGAAACTACTATTAGAGTCTACACGCTCAGCTTTAAGGAGAGCTGGCTTGGTGTTTAAGTCGATAATAACAATACTGCTCACCGGACTTGCAGTAATGCCATGCCATGCAGAATTCCGCGATCCGACTCAACCGGCCTATCCGCTACCGAAAGCAGCAGACACTAATACCCCAGGCAGCAGCAACATTGAACTGGTTTTATCGGCCATCTGGATTTCATCACATTCCAGACGAGCGACCATCAACGGCATATCCGGCAAACAAGGCCAAACCCTTGTCATAAAACAAGCTCCAGCCTTAAATCCCGAACCGGCAGTCCCGGCAAGTGCGCCTGTGGCTAAGACTAATGCCCGCACTACTAGCGCCAATAGTAGTGATAGCCCCCCTAACGCTATGGACTCCGGCATGCTCGATAAACTGTTAGCAATAGCTCCGGGAGGATTTGCTCCGTTACTGGCAACCGCGACCAAGAGCATGGATATTCCCCAGCTTCAGGAATCAATATCCGTGAACACCCCAGCCGCCAATACCCGGCAGCAAACGAATACTCCCAAACGCCCGAAAACGGCTTATATTCCGGCAGCTCCGATTACGATTAAGATCATCAGCATTCACAAAAACTCGGTCGTCGTCGACCAAAATGGCGAACTCAAGACCTTGCAGCTGGTGCAACGTCCCTATAAAGCACAATAAACTCTCATACATTTTATAAAAATGAACAGCACCCTCCAAGCCATAGCATTGACATTACTGCTGGTATCTTGCGCCTCGCTTCAACCGACCAAGTCATCCAATGTTGCCCATGCTTTTGCCGATGCGACACAGCAAGCCCCGACCAATGCCAAAACGCCGACAGCCATTACCGATGCCTTGGTTCCTGATTTCAATCAAACACTGGCCAGCTCACAAAACACGCCTGAACAAACGCGCCTTAATATTTCCGTTAATGAAGTCGATGCTCGCGAATTTTTTATGGGCCTAGTTGTAGATACCGAAGACAACATGCTGGTACACCCCGATGTAACCGGCACAATTTCCCTGGAGCTCAAAAATGTAACTATTGCTCAAGTCCTTGATGCCGTGCAAAAAGTCTATGGCTATGATTACAAAAAAAACGATATGGGCTACATCATCTATCCTGCAACCTTGCAAACCAAAACCTTCAAAATAGACCGCCTGGATTTGAAACGAATAGGTAACTCTAATACCAGCGTGTCATCCGGTCGGCAAGCCGGTCAAAGCAACTCACAGGGAAGCGGCGGCCAGCAAAGCAGCGGTAGCCAAGGCAGTGGCACTCAAGGCGGTAATTCACAGGGAAGCAGTCCAACGGGAAGCAATAACCAGCAGACTTCCAATTCATCCAGCAGCTCTGTTCGCACCATTACAGCAACAGATTTTTGGCAGGAAATGAAAGACTCTTTAACCCACATTATTGCTGTCGATCCGCAAGCAACCGTGGATATTAACCAGCAATCTGGCATCGTAATTGTCAGGGCAAAGCCCATGCAGTTACGGGAAATCGAAAGCTTTCTGTCTGCCACCCAAACCCAAATCAACCGACAAGTCATCCTTGAAGCTAAAATACTGGAAATTACGCTTGATGATAACCATCAAGATGGCGTTAATTGGGAGAGCATCGTCAGAGAAGGCATCGACAAAGCGCCATTATTGACTGGCATAGGCGGCCTCATGAATAGCTCTACCTTTTCATCTGTTTTTACCTTGGGCGCTCATTCCGGCGATTTTCGCGCCTTTGTCGAACTTATGGAAACTCAAGGTAAAACCAATGTGTTATCCAGCCCGAGAATTTCGACGTTAAATAATCAATCCGCGATCATTAAAGTCGGCCAGGATGAATATTTCGCTACCGGCTTCAGCGGTGGAACGGCCGGCGCTACAGGCGTTGCCCCCACCGCACCTACTGTGCTTATAGATGTGTTCTTTTCAGGCATATCGCTGGATGTTACTCCACAGATAGATGACAATGAGGACATTACCCTGCATATCCACCCGTCCATTAGCCACGTTATAAAAGACACTAAAGATTTCGGCCTTAACATAACTTTACCGCTGGCACTCACCACAGTCAGGGAATCGGACAGCATAGTCAAGGCTAAGAACGGCCAGATTATTGTGCTGGGCGGTCTGATGCAGGAGAATGACAATGAAAAGAAACAAGGCGCCACGGGTTTAGCGGCAATTCCGTATATCGGCAACTTATTTAGAGTCAACACTGGCACAACTCAAAAATCGGAACTGATTATATTGCTTAAAGCGTCTTTTATCGGCAGCGATGCGGACTGGGAAAAGGACATAAATTCCAGTAAACAACGCTTTGAAAAACTTGACTCACAACCGCGCTGGAAATAGATTGTATAAATTAGGCGCTATGGACTGATATATTGCCCTCCATTGCCTGTATGAATATAAATAAGGGATATGAGCGAACTGCATGGGCAGATATTTTGCTCCATGCAAACCGCTCTCCCCACATTGCGACGAGGAATGCGAGGCGGGGCAGCGTAAGAAGAAGTTACCAAGAAGCGGAAGTTTCACTAAAATGCTTAATTTTTCTACAGCTACTTGTGCAACCGCCCCCATGGCATTATGCAAGAGCAGCAATACAACCCGAGCCACAATAGTGGCAATATTTTCATAAAAAATATTTTCAACGTTATTTATGTATAAAACACACTTTGGCCTCAATAGTCAGCCATTTGGTTTAACACCCGACACTCAATTCTTTTGTGAGCTTCCCTCTCATTTAGAAGCGCTCAATGTGTTACTGATTGCTTTACATAACGGCGAAGGCTTTATCAAAATTACCGGCGATGTCGGTACCGGCAAAACCATGCTCTGCCGCAAATTGCTCAATGAATTATCAGAGCCTTTCGAGACGGCGTATATTCCCAACCCACACTTACCACCGGTGGGTTTGCTGATGGCAGTTGCCGATGAAATGGGGATTGAGTACTCACGGCATATCGGACAAAACGGACTGATGAAACTCATTAATGACTTTTTAATCAATAGCGCCGTTAACGGTAAAAAACCAGTGCTAATTATCGATGAAGCCCAATCCATGTCGATTGAGACATTAGAAACATTACGACTTATTACCAATCTGGAAACCGAAAAACAAAAACTGCTGCAAATCGTGTTATTCGGCCAACCTGAACTTGATGAACAACTGCGTAACAAGGCCATCCGGCAGCTTAGACAACGCATCACCTTTAGTTACGCGCTTAAGCCGCTCACGCCGCAAAACGTTGCCGATTATATTAGTCATCGGTTGCGTATTGCCGGCATGGGCAACCTAAGTATTTTTTCCGGGCTTGCTATCAAAGCCATGCACCACTATAGCCGGGGCGTACCCAGACTGATTAATATTTTGGCCAATAAAGCGATGCTGTCAGCTTATGGCAAAGGCCTTTCATCAATAGGCATAAAACAGGTTTATCTAGCCGCTCTGGACACCGAAGACACCAACACACAATTTAAATTTTTTAGCTCCCGTAAGCGTTACTTACTGCCATTGTTACTTGCGATTGCCGGCTACATATGGCTACACATGGCATCTATATTATGAGCCTGATCAACCAAATGCTGCGCGACCTGGAAAGTCGCAATACTTCAAACAATACACCACCAAGGCTGCAACGCAATGTGCAAGTCACGCAACCTTTACCGTCAAAAAAATCGTTCCTGCTCTGGGGCCTATTGGCAATTATTGTTACGGGCGGAACTTATTCAGCATATCAATACATTAAAACGCTGACAAAAACGCCTCCTGTAATTATTGCCGATAACATTAAAAAAGACCCGGTTCCTATTGCACCTTATGAAAAGATATTGGCTGCCCCAAATGCCGTTACCGACCCTGTGCCCAAAATAGAGCTTCAACCCTCGAAAGATGCAATACTTCAGCTCGCCTCAGTGGCCCAACCCGCACCGACCGTCTTGCCAGCGCCCACGATTCAACAAAAACCGCCAGTTCAAACGGTTCCAGCCGCTCCTGAGATTGTCGCCGAACCAGCCATTAAAAAAATGCCCATTGCCTCTAAACCGGCTTTAATCGAATCAACAAGCGCTAAACAACAAGCGGATTTACTCTATCATCAGGCAGAAAATAATTCTGAAGATTTTTCGGCAGCTTATAAATTGGAACAGGCCCTTAAGCTTGATCCGCGACATCTCAAAGCTCGACTATTATTGGCTAAAACATTACACCATCAAGGCCAGGTTGACAAAACAGCCGAGTTTCTTGATCAAAGCTTAATTTTATTTCCTGATAACCTACAATTTATCAACACCCGCGCTCAGCTTTATCTGCAACAAAAAAAACCCTCCGGTGCGCTTGAAACGCTACAGCGTATTGACTTAACAAACAGCTCTAATGAAACCTATTTATCTTTATTGGCTGCAACCTATCAACAGCTACAATCCTTTGATAAGGCAGCTAAAGTCTATCAAAAACTGGTAAATGTCAATCCGGATAAAGCCGAAAACTGGCTGGGTCTAGCCCTATCACAAGAAAAGCTCGGCAATCCAAAACTTACTCGCGAAGCCTACCAGCAAGCGCTAAACAAAAACACTCTGAAAGAATCTATTACAGCCTATATTAAGCAGCGACTAACCGAGCTTAGATAAACTTTGTTCTCGAGTGGCATGAAATATTTACTGATGTTGAATCGATGCCCTGTATAGATAAACATTGTTATCGATAAATTTGTACGAAAAGGAAATGAAGAAGTAAGATTGAAGTATTTTTGATAAGGCCAGCGCCTAAAACAATATAAGGCATTGACGAACAAACAAAACCCAAAAGGTCGAGAAGAAAGAACCGATTCTATGAGCGCTTTAAATTTTCGGTGTATGAAATTTTAAAGCGCACTCAAAAAATCACTTTGTTGATGAATATTTTTCCAGCGCGATTGTGGCAGATGTCCCTTATGTCCGATCCACCCTTTTTTAGAAAACTGGCCGCCTTGTATCGTAAAAAATAATTGAATACAACGATGAAAGACGACCAGAAAGGCAAAATACTATCAGAAACAACTTATCACTCGGCTTAAACTCACAGCCATCCGTTATGTTATTTGGTTAATTTTGCACTCAACTGTCCCGACCACAGACCAAAGTAAGTACCAACTACAATTGAGATAGATATCACAATTAAAGGATTATCCAAAGAAATACTCAACAGAATATCTTTAGTCAATTTGCCGGGAGTTTGTAGCAAATATGCAAACGTAGATGAATAGCCAAGCACGCTGGCGGGTATAGTCGCAAGAGCTGGAATATTCGCAGCAAGACACATAACGACGACTGAGCAAGTTACAGTCACAGCGGCCCAAAACGGGAAGCCGAGAATTGCTGTCGATGGAATAGTAGTGATTTGAATAGCCGCCAACCAAGCCATGAATACGCCGAAAATTCCACAGACAATGGTATTTTTTAACGCTTCCTGAGTGGCTCCCAGAAAAAAGTAAGCAGCCCATGCAATGGTTGCCGCCCATATAAAAAAGATCCCACTAAGAGGCCCCACGGCCAAAAATGTTGCTAAGCCAGCCAAACCGGCAATACTTATTGAAAGCGCTGTAAGATTGTTCATAATATATTTCCAAAATTCACCTCACTTATTGTTCAGTTAAATTTCGCATTGAGGTGGTTCTACGAAACATAACACCTTAAGTTGCCCGGCAGCCAAATTAAAACCGGTTCGATCAGAATATTAGCAGATATTATTTTCGCAATAAACACATTACCAATGCGATAAAACCATAAATTTGCGTGCTCAGTATTTTGACTCGCTGCCGAGAAGCCTCCGCATAACACGCAACGAATACAAAGTTGAATTAAGGCTAGAATTTAACTCAGTTACCGCGCTTTTCAAATTTTTTATTTACGGCTGTTACCTACTATGGCTATTAAGCACTGCCGATCATTTAAGCACTGCCGATCATTGCCTGAAATGAGATTGTTCCCGCAGAAGAAAATTCCGCCGTAAGCGTACCCCATCATCTGTTACACAATGCATAACATCAATTAATTCTAAAAGAAGCGCAGGAGCTCAAGCTTTGCTTGCCAGTGCAGGCGAAGCCTGCACTACTATAGACAATAATGACATAGCCTTTTAGTAGCCTAAATACTTGCCGCTACGAGCTATTTTATAGATGACATCAACAGCCACCCGGCTTATAAATAGGGAAGATCGCCGGGTGGATTAAAACTTCTTAGCCCTCCAAAGTCGCCAGTCGTGCCGCAAGAATCCCTTCTAACGACTCTAACGCTTTAGTGAAGCCATCGATACCTTCTGCGAGCTTTTCAGAAGCCATGCGGTTTTCAGCATGCATACGATCAAAAGTCGCCTTATCAATAGTTATTTTTTCAATTGCCGCATTGGCTGCATTTTCTGGATCCAGCTTGCGTTCCAGCGTACCTTCAGTTGACTGAAGCTCAGCTAACAAAGATGGCGCAATAGTCAATAAATCACAGCCTGCCAATTCAACTATCTCGCCCACGTTACGGAAGCTGGCACCCATAACTTCGGTTTTATAGCCGAATTTTTTATAGTAGTTGTAGACTTCTGTAACTGACAGTACGCCCGGATCTTCAGCTGGAGCATAAGAATCACGACCCGTATCTTTTTTGTACCAATCCAGAATGCGTCCAACGAAAGGTGAAATCAGGGTAATTCCGTTCTCAGCGCAAGCAATGGCCTGATGCAGACCAAATAACAAAGTCAGGTTGGTGTGGATACCTTCTTTTTCGAGAATAGCGGCAGCTTGTATGCCTTCCCAAGTTGCGGCAATTTTGATCAAAATACGTTCACGCGAAACGCCTTGCGCTTCGTACATGGCAATCAGTTCACGACCTACACGGACGCTGGCATCGGTGTCAAATGAAAGACGAGCATCTACTTCAGTGGAAACTCGCCCTGGAATAACTTCAAGAATCTTCTGTCCGAAAGAAACGGCCAAACGTTCAAAAGCAAGCGTAGCCACTTGTGCTGAGGATGCATCTTTACCTAAGGTTTCTCTGGCACCTTTTAGAGTGTCATCAACGATTCCTTGATATTGAGGCATCTGAGCAGCAGCAGTAATCAATGAAGGATTAGTCGTCGCATCTCGAGGTTTGAAAGTTTCAATAGCCTGGATATCACCAGTATCAGCAACCACTACGGTCATTTCTCTCAGTTGTTCAAGTAAAGTCTTCGCCATTAGAGGCTCCTTTTTATTTTAAAATTTAAAAAATCAAGACATACTACACGCATAATATTCTAAAATACATTTAGAATATGCATGTATGACATCCAATATAATTATAGAGATAAGATTGTATTCGTGAGCAGCAGTAATTATTCGTCAAAAAAACTCCAACAAACGACCGCCAATATGAACTAAAAGCGATTACTTTTAATGAATCGTTTTTCGCAGAACCCCAAATTTAATTTATTCGTTTTGGGCATAAATTTAAACTAGCATCTACAATTGCTTCCACATATCCTAGTCAAATCAGGAGGTTCCGCCAATAACTAATATATCTATCAGTGGATTTACTATGTAATGCTTATTAAATCTTTCCATGCACTATAATACAAGCTGAATTAATTAAACGTTATTCTCGTACAAACTCCCTGATTACTTACATGATCGCAACGATGAGCGCTATCTCCCATAGAGATTCTTCGACTCACTCAAAACATCCAACCCTTTACTATCTCCTCTCAGACGAGTTACGCTTTTTCTGAGGTTGCTTTTGCAAAAATACTTTTTCGTATCATATACTTAGAAACACCAGTGGTCACCGGAACTACTGCTTTTTTTTCTATATACTTGGCCACTCCACTTACTTTATGCATTGTCTTTGCAGCCACCGCCTCTCTTTCTACATATCTAGCAACTCCACTTACAATCGGAGCTTCTTTTTCTTTAACTGCTTGCCTTGCTACGTACTTTCCAACGCCACTTAAAACAGGCGCCTCTGTTCTAGATACAATTTGTTTTGCCACATACTTGGAAACACCGCTTATGGGCGGTTTTTCTTTCGCCAAAATTGCCTGCTCTTCCAAATACCTAGCCACTCCGGTTGTCGCCGCCGCAGCAGAGGCTCTTTCCTGCGCCTTTTGCATCTCTTTTTCTCTCGCCAACTGCCGTTCTATTTCTTGTTCTTTTTCTTGCTCTTTAGCAAGTAGGCGTTGCTCATCCAAATACCTGGCAACTATAGCTGCGGCAGCAGCCTTTCTCATGGCGATAGACTCGTCTTCAATATATTTACCGACTCTCGTTGCCGCTGCTGTATTTCTGGCTGATATAGACTGCTTTATTAAATACTTAGAAACGCTGCTGATAACAGGCGACTTCGCTTGTTTTTCGACATATTTCGCAACACTACTTGCTACAAATGCACTTTTTGTGTCAGCATGCTTTGTCATGTACTTCGCAACACCGCTTATTTTCGGCGCTTTTTTTGCACATATAGCTTGTCTTGCCATATATTTTGCTACGCTGCTTACAGGAAACTGATCCAGTTTCTCCAAGTACTTGGCAACACTGGATACTGATTCTTGCCGGCTTTCAATCTCTTGACAATCGTCCGCTAATAACGCTTCTTCTTGATTTTCAAAGTGATCAACAACCTCTTGGGCTGTTGATACTTCTTCCTGATGATGCTCCAAGAGGTTAGCAACCTCATTGGCTGCCAACATCTCTTCCATGTTTTTCAGATACCTAGAAACGCCGCTTAGCACCGGCAGAACTTCCTGGCTTTTCAAATACCTAGCAACTCCGGTCAGTCTGCTTGGCTCAGCCAGATATGCGCGGGTAAGACTGCTTCCAGTTTCAAGTTGCTTTTTAGACCCAAACAGTCCAGATACTAAATTGATCAAATAGTTTTGATCCACTTATCACCCCCGGTCGCGCATGTATTTTTCAACTCCGGTTCCGGCTTGTACTGATTTTTCTTTTGCAGATTTAGCTTGTTTTTCAAGGTACTTTTCAACGCTACTTGTTGCCGCTGAGCTTTTTTCAGATATAACCTGGCTTTCTAAATATCTGGCAACACCGGTTAGAGCACCCATATTATGTTTTCTCAGGTATCGAGCAACACCGGAAAGTCCACTGGCATGACCTGTATACGATCTTGATTCGCTTGTTTTGACTTTCGTTTCGCGCTTAGTAAAGAACAAATACCCGGCCACAGCAAAAGCAACTAACCCAAGCAAGTAAGTCATCATTGACTCTTCTTCGACTTTTACCGCTTCACTTGGCACTGCCTCAGTTGTCGTAGCCCGTTCTGGTGTCGATGATGTTGCGGTAAGTTTGCTAGGTTTATAATCGGCATCCTTGTATAGAACCTTTGGCTCAAAATCTGCCGCTGGATATTTTGAATCAGCCTCTACAGCTTTGGCTTGTTTAGTCGGTGCCGCCGCAGACTTGTTGCTGTCAACATCTTGATAAATTACTTTTGGCTTAAAGTCCGCTGCCGGATATTCTGTTTCCGCCCCTACTATGGGACTGGCTAATAACAGCGTAGCAACTAAACCATTCGTTAAATTATTCATTTTCACGTGTGAATCCCCCTCTATGCGTTGTTTTTAGAGTAGCCATACGCGTTGTTGCGTTATTGATCTATAAATACTAAATAATGAGCTAAACAGGCATTCATTAAGTCTTCTCAATAAGCAACAACGCAAATATGGCCTTTAAAATTAAAGTACCGCTTCTACGTTTTTAACAACGTTTTCAACAGTAAAGCCGAAGTGTTTCATTAACACGCCGCCAGGTGCAGATTCACCGAAAGTATCGATACCGACAACAGCGCCTTCTAAGCCAACATATTTACGCCAGAAATCAGTAATACCTGCTTCAATCGCAACACGTTTTATACCGGGTGTTAATACGCTGTCTTTATAAGCTTGGTCTTGACGATCAAATACATTTGTTGATGGCATTGAAACAACACGCGCTTGAATACCTTTTTCTGCTAAAGCTGCTTGTGATTTTATTGCTAAATCAACTTCTGAACCGGTTGCAATCAGGATAACTTGAGCATTGCCAGCGGCTTCAGAAATAACATATGCCCCTTTGCGAATAGCTGAGATTTGTTCATCAGTACGCGCTATGAACGGCAAGCCTTGACGGCTTAACACTAAGCTTGAAGGCCCGGTCATGCGTTCAACCGCCATTACCCAGGAAACTGCTGTTTCTGTGGTATCGGCAGGTCGCCAAACATCCATATTTGGAATGTAACGCATAGCAGAAGTATTCTCAATCGGCTGATGCGTTGGACCGTCTTCCCCTTGACCAATAGAGTCATGAGTCAAAACAGCAATGGTGCGAATTTTCATTAACGCTGCCATACGCAAAGCGCTTTTCGCATAATCGGAGAACATGTGGAATGTTCCGCCGAAAGGCAATAAGCCTCCATGTAACGCCATACCATTCATAATAGTGTACATGCCAAACTCACGCACACCGTAAGAGATGTAATTTCCAGGCTCTTTACCGCTAACGTGTTTGAAACTTCCACAACTGGTTAAGTTGGAGCCTGTTAAGTCCGCAGAACCACCTAAAAATTCAGGCAATGTGGGAGCTAATCCGCCAATTACTTTTTGTGAAGATTGACGTGTGGCAAGATTTTCTGCTTTTGCGTTGGTTTCAGCAATCAATGCATCAGCCGCTGCTTGCCAATTAGCTGGTAATTCACCCGCCATACGGCGTTTGAACTCTGCGGCTAATTCCGGATACTCTGCCGCGTAGGCTGCAAATTTCGCATCCCATGTCGCTTCGGCTCTCGCGCCTTTTGTTTTAGCGTCCCAACCTGCATAAACATCGTCCGGAATGATAAATGCTTCGTGATCCCAGCCTAAAGCCGCTTTAGTCAAATTAATTTCAGGTTGACCCAAAGCCGCACCGTGACATTCATGAGTGCCCGCTTTGTTTGGCGATCCAAAACCAATGGTTGTTTTGCAGCAGATTAACGAAGGCATATCAGTCATCGCTTTAGCCATGACAATTGCTTTGTTTATTTCTTCAGGATTATGTCCGTCTACTGACAGCACATGCCAACCGTAAGCTTCAAAACGTTTTGCTGTATCATCCGTGTACCAGCCCTCAATATGGCCGTCAATGGAAATACCGTTATCGTCCCAGAAAGCAATCAAGCTACCTAATCCCCAAGTACCCGCTAATGCACAGGCTTCATGAGAAATACCTTCCATCAAACAGCCATCGCCCATGAACACATAGGTATGGTGATCAACGATTTTATGACCTGGACGGTTGAATTGGTCTGCAAGCAGTTTTTCAGCCATCGCAAAACCAACACCATTGGCAATACCTTGTCCCAACGGTCCTGTGGTTGTTTCTACGCCTGGCGCATAACCGTATTCAGGATGTCCCGCACATTTTGAATGTAGTTGACGGAAAGAGGCCAATTCACTCATAGGCAAATCATAGCCACTCAAGTGCAATAGTGAATAAATCAGCATTGAACCGTGACCGTTGGAAAGAACAAAACGGTCACGATCTGACCATTTCGGATTAGATGGGTTGTGGCGCAGGTGATCATTCCATAACACCTCTGCAATGTCCGCCATGCCCATAGGTGCGCCTGGATGCCCAGAGTTTGCTTTCTGCACGGCATCCATGCTCAAAGCGCGTATGGCGTTCGCTAATTCTCGACGCGAAGTCATATTCTTCTCCTTACTATTATTAGATTACTAAATGGTGAATTTTCAGCCTGATCGACGCTGTCACAACATATTCTTTCGGCGCTTATCTTGCGCAAGGATTAGAACGAGTGGTCATAGCCACTCGTTCCTGTGCCGCTATTCTAAATTAGCGTGCCTTTCTCTCATTACTTCCTCAGCAATCCCCTTATCATGAATGATATGAGAAATGGTTGCCTCTAAAAATAACAAGGTAGACAGCTCAAACACAGTCCCCATGGGCATCCCTAAAATCTTACCATATTGTTCCGGGCTACCGATTTGAAATACCGCATCTGCCAAATCGCCAATGGTTGAACTATTTTTCGCAGAGATCAAAACGATGTTAGCACCTATTTTTTTTGCGCTTTTAGTGAATGCTATTAATTGCTCCGTCTCTCCGGATCCGGAAATAATGATCAACAAATCACCGTTTTTAATGCTCGGTGTCACAATTTCACCTACGACACTGACATCGTAGCCGCCGTGAACCAGCCTCATCGCAAAGAAATTACCAACCAGCTTGGATCGCCCCGCGCCCGCAATAAATATACGCTTGGCGCTATCAAGCAATTGGGTCAACTTTACATCATACGTATCATCTGTAGCTTCAAGAACACCTGAAATCTTTTCTATGATAAGTTGCTGATGCATAATTATACCGCGTCAACCAATTCGCGAATTTCACGCGCTGCATCAGCAGGTGAAGCCGCGCCATAGATTGCAGCACCAACAACGATGATGTTTGCGCCTGCACGAACCACATCTTGTACAGTTGACGGCTTAATGCCACCGGCAACAGAAATTCTGACGTTTAAGCCTAATCTTGCGATGTCGTTCAAATCAGCGAAAGGCGTATGACCTGCTGCTTGCGCATCCAGACCAGTGTGAATACCTACAATTTGCGCGCCTGCTTCAACAGTTGCACGAGCACAGGCTACTTTGTCTTCAACGTTAATCAGGTCGATTTGCGCTTCTGCACCGTGTGCATTTGCTGCTTTGATAACGCCTGCGCAAGTTGCAAGACCAGACACGCCAAGAACAGTAACAATATCAGCACCTGCCGCATAGAAAGGTGTTGCTTCGTACTCGCCTGCGTCCATAGTTTTAAGGTCGACTAAAAGTAGTTTTTCTGGGAATCTTGCTCTTAATTCTTTAACCAAGTTAAGTCCGTTATATTTGATACATGGGGTTCCGATTTCAAATATATCAACGTAAGGAGCTACTAAGGTAGCAAGGCCTACTGTTTGGTCGAAATCCAATGAATCTAATGCCATTTGTATTAATGGTTTTGCCATGATGCGTGCTCCGATGGGTTATAGTAATAGTTATAATTTTAGTTACTTACTCTTTATGCGAACGCAACTTTAAAGTAGAAAGGGGACCGATGTCAATGCCCAATAGTCAATGTTCTGCGTTGGTACACCGATAACAGCCGAATGAGGGAAATATACATGTAAACTGCACAAACTTTATTATATATATCCGAGACGATACAACCTCCTCATATTTCTTCCAGCTAAGACGCCTCTTAATCACTACCAAAACAACATGACCTATCTTTTTTACATAAACACAGTATTTTTATCCTCAATATTTATGTAAAAACGTGATTTCAGCTTTTTTTACACTGCCCAAACAGGCCCATCGTAAGAGTTGAAGAAACCATCCACCGTAATTACGACAACATTTTTTCCTATCGCCTGCACAAGCGCTACTCGATAAATGGACCGCGGCGATGGATAGGCACGATTTTAATCGGCAAAATAATAATTTTTAGGCGATAAGGCCTCAATCGGCTGTTATATTCAACTTACCAATATTTTGTTTGATTTATTAAGACACCGTTTAAAGTAAAATAAAATCTTTAAAATTTCTGAATCAGACGCCTGAACCGGATGAATTACTCAATAATGCATACGCAAAACCATGATTATTTAAGCCGATCAAACCAGGCATTATGAATAACAAACCCATAGAAATACTCAAAACCGTTTTTGGTTACGATAAATTTAGAGGCTCGCAACAGGACGTCATTGAACAGCTGATAGCCGGACAGGATGCGCTGGTTTTAATGCCGACCGGCGGCGGCAAATCGTTGTGCTACCAGATTCCAGCCCTGATTCGGCCCGGCGTAGGCATCGTAATTTCACCGCTGATCGCATTGATGCAGGACCAAGTCAACGCCTTGCTGCAATTGGGCGTAAAAGCCGCGTTCCTCAATTCAACCTTATCGCTTGAACAATCCCGAATCATCGAGCAGCAGCTGCTTAACGGCGAGCTGGATTTGCTGTACATAGCGCCGGAACGATTGACTTCGGCGCGTACCGGCGCACTGTTCGAACGCATCAAAATCGCTCTATTTGCGATTGACGAGGCGCATTGCGTTTCCCAATGGGGGCACGATTTCCGAGTCGATTACCTTCAGCTCTCCCTGCTGCATGAGCGTTTCCCCGATATTCCCCGCATCGCGTTGACCGCAACGGCTGACGACAAAACCCGCGAAGAAATCAAACTACGCCTCAACCTGGAACAGGCCCGGCTCTATCTTGGCGGCTTCGACCGCCCCAACATCCGCTACCGGATCGTACAAAAACAAAATGCCCGCGACCAGTTGATCGATTTTATCCGCTCCGAACACGCCGGCGACGCCGGGATTGTTTATTGCCTGTCGCGTAAAAAAGTCGATGACACCGCAGAATGGCTCAGAACCAAAGGCGTCAACGCACTGCCCTATCATGCAGGGATGGACGCCGGTTTGCGCGCCAAGCACCAACACCAGTTTTTAATGGAAGAAGGTTTGGTGATTGTGGCGACCATCGCGTTCGGCATGGGCATCGACAAGCCCAATGTGCGTTTTGTCGCACACCTGGATTTACCCAAAAGCGTTGAAGCCTATTATCAGGAAACCGGCAGGGGCGGACGCGACGGATTGCCCGCCAACGCCTGGATGGCTTACGGTTTGCAGGATGTGATCACCTTGCGGAAAATGCTTCAGGACTCCAATGCCGATGAAGCGCATAAACGCGTTGAATACCACAAACTGGATGCTATGCTGGCCTTGTGCGAACAGGTTCATTGCCGCCGTCAGGCCTTGCTGGCTTATTTCGGCGACATTCTTGAGCAGCCTTGCGGCAACTGCGACACCTGCCTGGCACCTGTCAATACCTGGAACGGAACGCTGGCCGCACAAAAAGCGCTATCCTGCATCCACCGCACCCAGCAACGCTACGGCGTCGGCTATTTGATCGACGTATTGCGCGGCAAGACTACCGAACGGATTTTAAAAGCCGCGCACGATAAGCTGTCTACATTCGGCATCGGCACGGACATTGATGAACAGCAATGGCATTCGGTATTCCGGCAACTGGTCGCACGGGGTTTGGTCGCCGTCGATTTCGACCGCTTTGGCGCACTGCAACTGACCGAAGCCTGTCGGCCTATTTTACGCGGCGAGCAGCAACTGATGCTGCGTAAGGATTTGCAACCTGCAAAACCTGAACGCGGTCGAAGCGGCGGCAAGAAAACCAACCGGGAGTTTGCCAAAGCTGACGATACCCTGTTGTGGAATGCTTTGCGCGCGAAGCGCAAGATGATTGCCGACGCCCAGGACGTACCGCCTTATGTTATTTTTCATGACGCGACCTTGATGGCGATGCTGGAAGCCAAGCCGGCCAATCGGCAGCAAATGAGCCTGCTGTCCGGTGTCGGCGAGCGTAAATTGGAACTTTACGCCGATGAATTCTTGGCGGTGATTAAGGAATTTACCGACATTAGCAACGGGCCGATTGGCCTGTCGGATACCATGGCCGAATCGGTCGCCTTATTCCGCTTGGGTTACAGCGTAAAACAGATCGCCCGGCAACGAGAGCTGCAAGAAACGACTATTTACGGGCATCTGGCCCAGTCTTTGGAACAGGGCATGTTGGTGCTGGCCGACGTGGTTGAATTGCCCGAGCAGGAAATCAGCCGGATAGAAGAAGCTATTATCAACTTACCTGAAGAGCAACGGAACGCGCTTAAGCCGGTTTATGAGCTGTTTGACGGACAATACAGTTATGGCGTTTTGCGGTGTGTCAGGGCGGCTTTGCAGCATCAAACGGGGTGATTGTGGTTTTATTCACCACGAAGACACGAAGAGCACGAAGAGCACGAAGAAATAAAACTTCGTGTCTTCGTGATGAAAAAGCATTGAACGCCGGTTCCCAATCTCCAGATTGGGCACCCAAAGCTTGAGAGACTGTGAAAGTATTCGCTTTAGAACAACATCGAAGATGTTCATCACGAAGACACGAAGTTTTCAATACATTGAATTAAAATCAATTATTTTTCTCTGTGCTCTTCGTGCCTTCGTGGTGAATATGCTCTTAAACTGATTTTGGATAATTCTTTCACAGTCTCTTGAGCTTGGAAACTAGCGGAGTTAGCGGAACACCCCTCATCCAATGAAATTCTCAATCATCATCCCAACCCTGAACGAAGAGCAAACCATTGCTTCATGCCTGTTTCCATTGCAGGCTTTACGCAATAACTGCGAAATCATCATTGTTGACGCCACCGAAAACCAGCCGGTTATCAATTTCCCTCTCGCCCACTTGGCCGACACAATCATCAGCTCGGCAAAAGGCCGCGCCCGGCAAATGAACATCGGCGCAAGCCATGCAAACGGAGAAATATTAATCTTCCTGCACGCCGACACCTATTTACCTGAAAACGCCTTGCAACTGATCGAACAACATCTCGGCAGCAGGCAATGGGGCCGTTTCGATATTCGATTAAGCGGCGACCATTTCATGTTGAAAGTCATCGCCTGGATGATGAACCGGCGTTCCCGCCTGACCGGCATCGCCACCGGCGACCAAGTCATTTTTGCCACAAAAGAAGCGTTTGCAACCGTTGGCCATTATCCCGAAATTGCTTTGATGGAAGACATCGCCTTGAGCAAGGCGCTAAAAAAAATCAGCCCGCCGATTTGTCTCAACGCCAAGGCTACCAGCTCCGGCCGAAGATGGGAGCGTTACGGCATTTACAGGACTATACTGCTGATGTGGAGTTTACGCCTGCGTTACTGCTTTGGCACAGACCCGCAATCATTGGCCGCACTTTATTACAGGGGGCAGTTTTGGAAACCGTAATCCGTTTATCCATAGCGCTGGGCATTTTCTGCATCATGATCGGCTGGGAATATATCAGCCCCAGAAGAATCCGGCACATCAGCCGCAAGCAACGCTGGCCGGTCAATCTGGGACTTGCCCTATTTAACATCGCGGTCATGCGCTTAAGCATCGGCGGTCTTGCCTATCTGAGCGCCGTCAGCGCCGCAGGCCAAGGTTACGGCCTGTTAAACCAGCTGGCAGCCCCCGAATGGCTGTCGATGATCATGACCTTATTGTTTCTTGATTTCGCCATTTACTGCCAGCACATCGTGTCGCATAAATGGCCGCTGCTCTGGCGCTTACATCAAGTGCATCACACAGACCTGGAATTCGACGCCACCACCGCCGTGCGCTTTCACCCGTTGGAAATCATGATTTCGATGCTGTACAAAGCACTGTGCATTGTTTTAATCGGCGCGAATCCGTTAGCGGTCATCGCTTTTGAGATTATCCTGAACGGCGCGGCGACTTTTAACCACAGCAATATTAACATTCCACCGGCAATCGATAAGAAACTGCGTTGGCTGATCATCACGCCGGACATGCACCGCATCCATCATTCGACGATTCCGGCCGAAACCGACAGCAATTACGGCTTTTCTATTTCCTGCTGGGACAGGCTATGCAAAACCTATGTTGCCGAACCCAGGCAGTCTCAGACAGCTATGACTCTTGGTTTAAAGCCTTTTCGCGAGCTTCATGAATTAGGCTTTGCGCAGTTATTGCTGTTGCCGTTTAAGGCGTTGCGGAAACGGTGATTCATTCAAACCCCGTAGGATCGATTTAAAACATATCACCACGAAGACACGAAGAACACGAAGGGAAACCAAGATAAAAACTTCGCGTTCTTCGTGTCTTCGTGGTGAATTAATTAATCCATTTATATTTTATTGATTAAGTTGACGCATATAAGGGCAACCGGCATCTCACCCGCATTATGACTTACAAATATCCCAACGCCGCCCTGATGGTTTTCTGCAAAGCCCCGATTCCCGGCCAGGTTAAAACTCGCCTAATCCCGAAGTTAACTGCCGAACAGGCCGCAGAACTTCATATCGAACTCAGTATAAAAACGCTGCAACGGGCGACACTAAGCAACTTATGCCCCGTACAACTCTGGTGTTCCCCTACAACCGATCATGCATTTTTTACCGCATCGGCGGCAGCTTACCCGCTCGCTCTCCGGCAACAACAAGGAGCCGATTTAGGCGAACGCATGCACCACGCTTTTTGCTCGGCGCTTGCCGACTACTCCCACGCCTTGTTGATGGGCTGCGATTGCCCGTCATTAACAGAACAGGATCTGGAACACGCATTAACCGCCTTAAATCAGGGCAATGAAGTCACGATAGCTCCCGCCGAAGACGGCGGCTACGTGCTGATCGGACTCAACCTGCCCCATCCGGAACTCTTTGATAACATGCACTGGGGAACGGCGCGAGTGCTCGACCAAACTCGCAAGCGCATTGAACACTATAAGCTTCGCCATCACGAACTAAACGCACAGTGGGATTTGGACACGCCGGAGGATTTGGAACGGTATCGGGCGCTTACCCTAAGCACGATGCATTCAGATTTGACCCGATAACTGATATTACGCATGGTCCGTAACAAATGAACATGCCCTAAGGCTCTTATCGGAGATTGATATTCTGCGGACAATGCGGTGCCTTTCAAGGCATGTACCCGACCGCCTTCCAGCGCGCGAACCACTCGGTCAAATCGCGGGTCTCGCCCAGACTGCCGAGGCGGCGATCAATAGCATCCTGATTGCCCCACACCACGTCGCCCAAAGCGCCACCGGCCACGCGCGACTGAATGTCCTTACAATAAAGTCCCTGATCACGCTGTACATAAAACCCGTACGTGCGGCAAGCCACCGGGCGGTGGACGTAGACTAGGCAAGCTCCCGCCGACCGGTCCAGCAACGGGCAGACAATGGGCCGTAATGGCTGCTCGTCCAGCGCGGCGATGTTCCGGCCAATTTCCAGAAGCCGCTCCGAAGGCAACGCGGCCAGTCCGTCCCGCAGCAAATCCCATTCCGCCGCCGTGAGCCGGGGCACTTCAGCAAGCCGTCGGCAACAGCCGTCGCAGCCCATACGGCATAGCCAATCGAGATTATCGTCACGGATAGCGCTAACGCGCGCTTCGATATCTACATGGAGTTGAGTAAGTGCGTTCATCTTGGTATCCGGTCTTTTTAATCGCGCCTTGAAAAAGCCTTTATTCTGGGTTGAACAATATAGAAACTGAACATTGGATTGACCGAAATAATACCCTAAACCGACATTGACCGTTTAAGGATCTAAACCGATAGACTCGCTTAGCTCGAAAATAGCCGGTTAAAACATAACTAATTTTTAAAGCGCCACCTATGGAGCGGCTAAATCCAAATCAAACAGCGCTTCAACAATCCTAGATGCAAGACTTAATGAAGACTAATATTGGTCTTATTGATTCAATCAGGACAATAACATATGAAATTTTCATCCCAAATCAAGCCCATCAGCTACCTCAAGAGCCACACCGCCGAGATTGTCAGAGAACTTTCGGAAAAACGCCAGCCTTTGTTGATCACCCAAAACGGCGAGGCCAAGCTTGTTGTCATGGATGTTAAGAGCTATGAGGAACAGGAACAAACGCTTGCTCTGTTGAAAATTCTGGCGCTTGGAAATCGCGAGATCGAGCAAGGCAAATTCCGTGATGCCGAGGATGTATTTGCCGAACTGGACAAATAATGAATATGAAAGTCGTCCTACTCGACTCGGCTGAGCATGACCTGAAAGAACTGAAAAGTTACATCGTCAAAAACTTCGCCATTGAGGCCTGGCAGAGCATCTATGACAAGATCAAAGCGGTTATCCGCAACCTGAAAACCTTTCCTCACGCCGACTCCATTCCGGAAGAGTTCGAGACGTTAAACCTCAGTCAATACCGGCAGGCTATTTCAGGAATGAATCGCATCATTTATGAAGTGCGGCAGGACGTCCTCTACATCCATATCATTACCGATGCTCGACGAGACCTGAAATCACTACTGACAAGACCGCTTTTACGGGTCATCTAACGGGAAATAGCCGCATTGGGTTATGACTGCACATTTCAAGGCCATTTACAGCATCTGCGAGGTTTCAATCAATATCCCGACACCGAGCCCCGTTTAGAACCATCGACCCGCCATAAAACAAATTAGACAAACCCAAATACAGAAAAAGCCGGCCGTAGTCTTCATCTATCGGTATCTGGTTTACCATACCGTAAAACTCGATTGAACCCATCAGCAACAGCCAAAACAGCCCTATTGGCAGCAATGGACGATAGTTTTGGCTGTAACTGCAAAAACAATACCCGGCAAATTGGCTTAACGTTAAATAAATCAGCATCAAACGCAAGTTACCGGCCAACGGCCCATACAGCTCGCTGTTATTGTCAAAAAACAATGAACTGCCGGCTGCCGAAAAAAGACTGACGACCAGCAGAAAAATAACCGCGCCATTAAAATTGATTGCCGACATCAGGCTCAGCAATGGCAGCGTTTTTTGATTTAAAAATTTGTCTATCATGATCATCTCCATGGAAAAAGATGCCCCTCACACAAGTTTGAAGGGCACATAGAGGAGGATAGGATGGCCGGGGCTTAGCCGCCGACCGAATAGGTTAAATTCAAGACGCCGCGAGTTGCGAGTCTTTCGGTTTTTTACTGCTGCCGCCTTGATCCAGCTCAATCTCGCCGACCAAGGGTTGAACGTCATCGACAACCGGCTCGGGCGGTTCGATCATCCCCCCTTGCATCAACGCATCGATCTGGCGCTTGTCCAAGGTTTCCCAATCCAGCAAGGCATGCGCCATGTTATGCAAAATATCGATATGGTCTTTCAGGATTTGCTCGGCGCGCTGATAATTCACGTCAATGACATGGCGGATTTCCTCGTCGATGACTTGCGCCATTTTCTCGGACATCGGCTTGGCTTGCGGCCCCATGTAACCGCTTTCGCTATCGCCGTAATCCATAGGGCCGAGACGCTCCGACAAGCCCCATTTGGTGACCATGTTGCGCGCCAATTGCGTCGCGCGTTCAATGTCATTGGACGCGCCGGTGGTGACTTTGTTTTTGCCGTAAATCAACGCTTCCGCAACCCGGCCGCCAAACAGGCTGGAGATTTGGCCTTCCAGCTTATCTTTGCCCGCGCTGTACTGGTCGCGTTCCGGCAGAAACATGGTGATGCCCAATGCGCCGCCGCGCGGCATGATGCTGACCTTATAAACCGGGTCGTGATCGGGCACGATCCGGCCGACAATCGCATGACCGGCCTCGTGATAAGCGGTCATCAACAGATCGTCCCTGCTCATCACCAGAGTGCGCTTTTCCGCGCCCATGATCATCTTGTCGCGGGCCTTGTCGAGATCGCTCATCGTAATCACGCGCTGATTGCTGCGCGCAGCAAACAACGCGCCCTCGTTAATCAGATTAGCCAGCTCGGCGCCGGAAAAGCCCGGCGTGCCGCGCGCCAGATCGTTGATGTTCACGTCATCGGCCAGCGGCACTTTGTCGGCATGGACTTTGAGGATTTGCTCGCGGCCCTTGATGTCGGGCAAACCGACCTGCACTTGACGATCGAAGCGGCCCGGCCGCAATAAGGCTTTATCCAAAACATCCGAGCGGTTGGTCGCGGCGATCACAATAATGCCTTCGTTGCCGCTGAAACCATCCATTTCGACCAACAACTGGTTCAGGGTTTGTTCGCGCTCGTCGTTACCGCCGCCCATGCCGCCGTTGCCGCGATGCCGACCGACCGCATCGATTTCGTCGATAAAGATAATGCACGGCGCGCGTTTTTTGGCTTCTACGAACATATCCCGCACCCTTGATGCGCCGACGCCGACAAACATTTCCACGAAATCGGAGCCGGAGATCGAGAAAAACGGCACCCCGGCTTCACCGGCAATGGCTTTCGCCAACAGCGTTTTACCGGTGCCGGGAGGTCCGACCATCAACACCCCACGCGGTATTTTGCCGCCCAGCACTTCGTATTTACCGGGGTCTTTAAGAAAATCGACCATTTCCACGACATCCTGTTTAGCCTCTTCGACCCCGGCGACATCCTTGAAACGCACCTTGATCTGATCTTCCGCCATCAACTTGGCGCGGCTTTTACCGAAACCCATTTGCCCCGCGCCACCGGTTTGCTTACGCATAAAATAAACCGCCAAGCCGATCAGCAACAGCATCGGCGCCCAGGAAATCAGGATCTGGATAAAAGTCGAAGTCACTTGCGGCTTGTCCACCTTGATTTTGACGCCATACTCCAACAATTCGTCTATCAGGCGCGGATCGTTGGGGTTATAGGTGGTAAAGTGCTCGCCATTGCTGCGGCGGCCTTCAATACTGACGCCGCTGATCACCACCTCAGCGACGCTGCGACTGCGCACCGTCTCGATAAAATCCGAATAAGGCACCGCGTAGTTTTCTTCATAACCGGGGGCCGTGCGATTGACGATGCCGAATAACACCGCGCCGATCACGCACAGTCCGACAATGCGAAAAATATATATTTTCATGGTTTTACCGCTCCGCTTAACAGTCAATTTTCATTATTAAAGTATTTGAAAAAATCGGAATCGGGCTTTAGCACCAAGGTATCCTGGGTTTTTTCAAACGCCGCCTGATACGCCTGCAAGCTGCGGTAAAACGCATAAAACTCGGGATTTTTACCGAAACTTTTCGCATAAATATCGGAGGATTGCGCATCGCCGCGGCCGCGAATATTTTCGCCGTCGCGCCGCGCATTAGCCAAAATCACCTGCTTTTGCTTGTCGGCTTCGGCGCTGATTTGCTCGGCGGTTTCCGCGCCTTGCGAACGAAACTCCCGCGCCACCCGTTCCCGTTCGGCGCGCATCCGTTGATACACCGAGTTGCTGACTTCCTGCGGCAAATCGATGCGCTTGATGCGAATATCGACCAATTCAATGCCGAACTTGGCCGCCACCGGCGACAGTTTGTCCAGCAAGGTGCGGCGCAATTCGCTGCGGTCTTCGGAGATCAGCTGTTTGATGGTGCGAATGCCGAACTCGCTGCGCATCGCATCCTTCATGATTTGGTCGAGGCGTAAATTGGCTTGATATTCATCGCCGCCGACCGTGGTGTAAAAGAGACCCACATCACCGATTTGCCACGTGGCAAACGAATCAACAATCACATTCTTCTTTTCGGAGGTAAGAAAACGCTCGGACTTGGCGTCCAAGGTCAGCACACGCGCATCAAATGTACTGACATTATTAATGATGGGGGTCTTAAGATGAAGTCCCGGCTTAAAGTCTGAAACGACCCTTTCACCAAGACGAAACAAGATGGCTTTTTCATGTTCGTTGACATAAAAAACCGATAAATAGGCCGCCAGTATTAACAGGCTGAAACTGGCGGGCAACAATATGTGTATTCTGCTCATGGTTTGCTCCGGCTGGGACGTAAGGTGTTACCGGCCGATTTTTGGCCGTTATTTTTATCAATGGCGGCAGGCTCGCCAGCGAGCTCCGCTTGCGGCGATTTACTCTCTGCCGCCAGGTGCGATGCCGGATTTTGCAAAGGCATATACAACTGCGGCGCGCTTTGACCGGCATCGACAATGACCTTATTGGTGCTGCTGAACAACTTTTCCCTGGCTTCCAGATACAAACGTTTGCGGGTAATGGCCGGGGCTTTTTCATATTCGACCAGCAATTGCTCAAAACGCTCGGTTTCGCCTTTGGCTTTGGCAACTTTCTCCGCCTCATAGGCTTCCGCTTCGAGCAACAAGCGGGACGCAGCGCCGCGCGCTTTGGGGATAATCTCGTTGCTGTAGGCTTCGGCTTCGTTGATCAAGCGTTGTTTGTCTTCCCGTGCGCGAATCGCGTCTTCAAATGCGCCCTGCACTTCTTCCGGCGGCTGGGCATCTTGCAGGTTGACGCTGGCAATAACGATCCCGGCCTTGTAATCATCCATTGCGGCCTGAATGTCGCGTTTGATCTGCGCGACAATCTCGCTACGGCCTTCGGTCAATACATAATCCATGTTATTCGCGCCGATCACTGCGCGCTCGACGCTTTCGGTCAGCTGCTTCAGCGTTGCTTCGTTATTCTTTACGTTAAAAAGATAATCCCTGGCATTGTTAATCTGGTATTGCACGGCAAGACGCACGTTGACGATGTTTTCATCGGTGGTCAGCATCAACGACTCTTGCGCAATGGTCGCCGCCTTACTGCCCCGTCCGGTATCCCGGTAACCCACTTCAATAAAACGTTGTTGTTCGACATTAACAATCGCGACTTTCTCGATCGGCATGGGCAGATGCCAATGCGGCCCCGGCTGAGTGGTTTCACTGTAAGCGCCAAAGCGGGTGATCACGCCGCGATTGCCTTCATCAATAATATAAACGCCGCTCGCCAGCCACATCAGCAACAGGCCGCCGCAGGCAATGCCGCCTATTTTCGGCAGCGACAATTGCTCTTTATGGCTGAGAAAATAGTCGGCCGATTTCCGGCAAAAGGCTTTCCCGTGTTTTTCAAACTCAAACTTCCAGTCCGGCTGCTGGGATTGTTTGGTGCTGTGTTTTTCTGATGACATAATCACTCCTCATGTTGCGGTGGCGCGGCTTGATTTTAGTAGCTGTCGTTAGGCTCAAGGAACAGCATCAGGTCGCAGCCAAACTGGTTTTTAAGTTTCTTTAACGCGTCGTTTTGTATCTGCCTGACTCTCTCCCGGCTTACCTGTAGTTGATCGGCAATGGCCTGCAAGGTCATTTCCGTGTGATTTTTCAGTCCGAAGCGCATATTCAGAATCGCCGCTTCTTTTTCCGGCAAGGTCGCGACAACATGGCCGAGATACCGGCCCAAATTGCGATCGATCAATTCATCCAACGGCAGCGCAAATTGCTGCTGTTTCATGCGGGCCATCAACGTTAGGCCCTCATCTTCATCGGTATCGCCGGACGCATCCAGGGAATGGGTGGCTTGGTAATAACTTCTGATGGTTTTGATTTCGTCTTCGCTTAAATCGCATAGCTTTTTCAATTGTTCGACACTGGGCCAACGCTCGGTTTGCAGATAAGCATTGCGCATCGCTTCAAACACCGCGCAGGCCCTTTCCGCCAACGCCACCGGCAGACGCACGATTTTTTCCTGCTTAACAATCAACCGGGAAACGGCCTGCTTGATCCACGGAACCGCGTAGGTCGAAAACCGGTAGCCGCGATAGGGATCGAATCGGTCGACGGCCTTGATCAAACCGACCACGCCTTCCTGCACTAAATCGTCGAAACTTAGCGCAGTGGTTTTGTGCTTGTTGGCGACAAATGCCACCAAGCGGACATTGTCGGCGATCATTTGCTGCCTAAGCCGTTGTAAGTTTTGAGCCGCTTGATCCAGCTTCAAGCGATATTCGTTAAAGCCATGTCGCTGTCTGGTCATGGCTATGAACAAACCCGATACCTCTATTAAAAAACCCGACAAAAAGCGCAACTGGAGTAACGACGATCTGGCACTGGGATTTTCCAACAAATACTGGACCGTTTGACCGAGGCTAAGCTGTACAAAATCGGCAGCTTGTACAATAATCGATTCGACAGACCTGTCGCTGACGATGTCAGAAATATCCGATCCCTTGTTTATATGGAACAGGCACTGCTCGAGCAATAACGTCGAAGCTTGATCTTCCGCCAATAACAGCAACAGCAGATCCTGCCTGGCCCGCTCCACATCCATGGCAAGCGTAAGGGGCTCTGTTTCGTTGACCGAAACGGTTAAATGCGCAGCATTGAGTGCAACTTCTGTCATGGCGTGATCCGTTAAATGTTTTTAAGCTGGCGTTAAAATTACTCCACATGTACAATATTTGTCAAACTATTTAATATGCAAAACATAAACAATGTATTCAATTAAAGCGATTACTCTTTTGACCGGCCTGCCCGCCGAAACCTTGCGGGCCTGGGAACGCCGTTACGCCGGAATCAGCCCGGCGCGTAGCGATAATGGCCGCCGCCTGTATTCGCAACAGGAATTAGAAAAACTGACGCTGCTCGCCGAACTGACGCGCAACGGCCATACCATCAGTAAAATTGCCGGTCTGGATTGCGAAGCGTTGCGCGCGCTTCAACAACGGGCGCAATCCTCGCATAAAGACTCCTCGCATCCGCTGCTGGACCGGATTATTGGCGCACTCATGGATTATCGTATCGATCGCTGCGAGCAGCTCTTGAAGCGCGCTCTGGTGGCTAGCGAGCCCTTGGAATATGCGCGCGACATTCTATTGCCGGCATTGAAAAAAGTAGGCGAGCTTTGGCATGAAGAAAAATTGAGCATCGCCCAGGAACACATGTTTACCTGTTGCGTCAACCGCATTGTGCTGAGCATGGCCAATAATCTACAACATGCATCAACCAATAACCCGGCCATGCTGTTCGCCACGCCGAGCGGAGAACCCCACGAATGCGGCATCCTGCTAAGTTGCTTGCTGGCCGCCGTTCAGCAATACCGCTGCTTTTTTCTGGGATCGAGTTTACCCGGCAAGGATATTGTCGAAGCCTCCCGCCATTTACAAGCCGACATCATCGTCATCGGTTTGGTGAAAACGCCGCCGGAACCGGCAACCATTGAACAATTGCAAGTCGTGACCGCGGCAACAGAAACAGCGTCGCCGACTATCTGGATAGGCGGCGACGGCGCCGAATATTGGCACCGGCATTCCCCTTCGCCCAACTGCGAACTGATCACAGACATCGACCATTTTTACAGCAAAGCCCAGCAGTGGATGCTGTTGGATAAATAATATTGCGCTCCGCGATCAGCCAAACTATGCGTTGCAGGATTTCGGCGTGGGGCAATCATATAGTGAAAGATAAATATTTGTATAATAATGACTTTCTATGGAGCAATAGGTTTTTGCTATGCCTTCGTGTTTATTCTGGAGCAGTAGAGGCTGTGAAAGTATTCGTTTTTAGAAAAAATTAAAGAATTCACCACGAAGACACGAAGGACACGAAGAAAAACAATCTTTTAAATTCAATACATTGAAAACTTCGTGTTCTTCGTGCCTTCGTGGTAAAAAATGTTTTTAGCCTAATTTGGATAATACTTTCACAGTCTCAGTACTCATGGCAATGCAGCGAATCTGCTATTTTGGACAGCCTGAGCGCAGGGTTCATCATTTTTACAGCAAGGCCCGGCCGGATAAGATTTAACACAATGGCTTTTAGTCCGGTCATTCGCCGCTTCGATTCGGAATGCGCCGAGATGATGAATTCGATATAATTAACAAACAATTAGATCAAGAATCCAGCTCAACTTAAATTTAACCCCGCCATGAAAGACGCCCAAATATCCCGACTTAAAAAGCTGTTTGAACTGAGTTTGACGTTATCGGGCGACCCCATGGAAATTTTCCAGCATGCGGCCAAACTGATCGGTGATTTGCTTGAAGTCAAGCTTGTTTGCCTGTCCGAAATACAAGGGGAGCGGCTTAATTTCCTGGCCGTATATATGAATGGAGAAATATACGAAAATGCGGGGGCATGCTTGCTGGCAAGCACCCCTTGCGCAACGGTTGAGGAAACGAAAGATATTAGAGTCTACGACCAAGTAAAAGAGCTTTTCCCCGAAGCGGCTTTTCTTCAAGACCATAACGCCGTCGCTTATTGTGGGTTTCCTTCTTTGGATAATCACGGAAAAGTGGTGGCTATCACTTGCCTGCTGGACGATAAACCGCACGATTTTACCAATGAGGATCAGGAGGTTCTGCGCATCATCGGCCAGCGCATCGGCATGGAGATCGAGCGGAAGCGTAATCTTGAAGAAAAAGAGCGGGTCAGTGGCGTTCTTCGATTAAACGAAGACAGGCTTCATCAAGCCACCCGTGTCTCCGGGACCGGCGTTTTCGAACAAACCTATGGTAACGATTCGATCTATTGTTCCACTGAACTGCGTACACACTTTGGATGGGACGCCGATGAACGCGTGACTACGCAGACGTTTACCGCCAGTATTTATCCTGACGACCGGAAGCGGGTTATCGAAGCTATTCGACAGGCCCAACATCCGTCTGAAAACGGCCTCCTCGACATCGACTACAGGATTTTTCGCCGGAATGGCGAAGTTGGGTGGCTGGCAACGCGGTCGCAAACATTCTTTGATACCGATGGAGAAGCCTCCCGAGCTGTTCGCACCGTAGGCGCTGTCCGCGACATTACCAAGAAAAAACTTTCTGAACAGGAACAGCGTATTTTCGCTACTGCATTTCAAACGCAGGAAGGCATTATCGTTACCGATGCGAACCAGATTATTATCCGCGTCAATCAAGCCTTTACAATCATCACCGGCTACTCAGCGGAAGAAGCGATCGGTAACAAACCCTCCATGCTTAAATCCGGCCGTCACGATAGTTTTTTCTACCATGCCATGCACAAGACATTGCACAGCGAAGGCTACTGGCAAGGTGAAATTATGGATCGACATAAGAATGGGCGCATCTACCCAAAGTGGCTGACAATTACTGCCGTTAAGGACAGTGACGACAAAACCACGCATTATGTCGGTAATTTTTCTGACATCACCGAACGCAAACGCGCCGAGGAACATATTCACTATCTGGCGAATTTCGATTGGCTCACCGGATTGCCGAACCGCACCCAGCTGAATGATCATCTTAAATATGCCCTCAGCCTTGCGAAGCGCAGCAACGGACATTTGGCCTTGATGTTTCTCGATCTCGACCATTTCAAAGACATCAACGACTCGCTCGGCCACAGCGTCGGCGATGCCTTGTTGATCAAATTGGCCAAGCGTTTGCGTGCCGCACTACGTGAGGAAGATACGGTGACGCGCCTGGGCGGGGACGAATTTATTTTGTTATTACCCGGCGTCGATGCCATCGGCGCGGCGCATGTGGCGCAAAAGTTACAGGACGCCCTTGCCGACTCTTACCGGATTGAGCACCATGACCTCATCCTTACGGCGTCGATCGGTATTGCGCTCTATCCCGAAGACGGCGAGGATCTGGAAGCGCTCTCCAAAAGCGCGGATGCCGCCATGTATCGCGCCAAACAGGAAGGACGCCAATGCTATCGGTTCTTTACCCAGGAAATGCAAGCGTGCTCGGCACGCAATCTGCAATTGGTCAATGCGTTGCGCCATGCGCTTGATCGCAGCCAATTACACATGCATTACCAGCCGCAAATTTCGATGCGCGACGGGCGCATCATCGGGGCGGAAGCCTTGCTACGCTGGCTGCATCCCGAATTGGGCATGGTGTCTCCGGCAGAATTTATTCCTGTCGCGGAAGGCAGCGGGCTGATCCTGCCGATCGGCGAATGGGTATTACGGTGCGCGGTGCGGCAGGCAAAAGCCTGGGTGAATGAGGGTTTCGGCCCGTTGATTATGGCCGTGAACCTGTCAGCGGTGCAGTTTCGCCATCCCGACCTGCCCGAGCTGGTCACCCGCATACTTGACGAAGAGGGCTTGCCGCCCAAGTATCTGGAACTGGAGTTGACCGAAAGCGTGGCAATGCACAACCCGCAAAGCGCCATCGCCGTAATGAACAATTTGCAAGAGCGCGGCGTCCGCATGTCGATCGATGACTTCGGCACCGGCTATTCCTCACTGAGCTATCTGAAGAAATTCAAGGTGTATAAGCTCAAGATCGACCAGTCCTTTGTGCGCGACATCAGCACCGACCCGGAAGACAAGGCGATCGTCAGCGCCATTATCAACTTGGCGAAGAGCCTTGGCCTGAAAACCATTGCCGAAGGCGTGGAAACGGAAGGGCAGCAAGCGTTCTTGCGCGAACAGGGTTGTGATGAGACGCAAGGTTATCTGTTCAGCAAACCGGTATCGGCTGAGCAGTTTGATGCATTGCTGAAGACGGGTTTTGCCGCTTGATCGTTTTGAGTCAGCAAGCCCCTGCCAGACAAGCCTCAGTAAAGGCTCCTTCTACACCGAGCGCTATATTTAACGTATTGCGCTTGTTAGTATTGGCTATTGGAAACTCTTCAAAAAACAGGTTCTAGAAGGACAAAACCATGCGATTTTTCGCATTTTTTGCCGTCAACACTCCTTAACCCTCCTTTTTTAAACCGTTTAGCCCGGCAAATCCAAGCACAAAAACCAATAAGCCACCGGCAATCATCACCAATATTTTAGTTACCGGAATACCTACCAAAAAGACCATGCTTTGTTGCCGGCGATTACCGAAATCGTCCTTTAAATCAATGTTAAGCTTGTAGATACCGCGCTGTGCAATGGTTTGCGAGATTGACGCCAGACCCGTATCGACAGGCTGTTCGGCTTGCCGCTTAATCACGGTAAAAGCCTGACCCGGACTTGACCACGCCGTCAATGCCGCCAACTCCAACGCGACTGCCGACTTGCCCCGACCTTCTTCCAACGGTTCCACCGCCAGCACTATTTGTCCAAGCTCAGGAAAGAAATGGCAGAAGTGTTTACCTTCCAGCTCCGGCTGAAACTGGTAACCGCTTATTCGCAATCGGGTATCGCCTACGGTCAAAAAACAACTGTTATTATGATCGACTCCGTTATGAGCCGATGCCGGTTGGTTAATCATTAAACTGAACAGTACGATGGTCAGAAGGCGCGCGCGGCACGCCTTGCTTGGCCAGGTTATTATCAAACGTCTCACAATACTTTCCGCTAACTCAAAAAGGCTAGTGTATCAATTTATGGCGTGGCTTACGGCTCCGTCACTAAAATTTAATCCGGCCCGCAGGCTAACAATGCTAGAATTTTGCGTATAAACCGCATTTTCTTTCCGTTATTTCTGGAGCATCAATGGGCCCTCATTATCTGAACCGTTTTTTTACCCCAAAATCCGTTGCTATCGTTGGCGCCTCCGAACGCGAAGAAAGCGTAGGCTACCGTCTGCTGCTTAACATGCAGGAGGCGGGCTTTAAAGGCGGGCTTTATCCGGTCAACAACAAACGCGACACTTTGTTGGGTTTAAAGGCTTATCCCGATTTGAATGCCGTTCCCGAAGATCTCGATCTGGTGGTGATTGCCACGCCTGCGCCCAGCGTCCCCGGCGTTGTCCGCCAATGCGGCGAGAAAGGCGTCACTTCCGTGATCATTATCAGCGCGGGCTTCGGCGAACTGGGCGTGGAAGGCAAGCGTCTGCAACAGGAAGTGCTGGACATCGCCCATCGCTACAGCATCCGCATCATCGGCCCGAACTGTCTGGGCGTTGCCCGTCCCAACGGACAGCTGAATGCAACCTTCGGCGACGGCACGATCAAGGACGGCAGTCTGGCGCTGCTGTCGCAATCCGGCGCGGTGTGTACGGCGATCCTGGATTGGGCCAAATCCCAGGACATCGGCTTTTCAACGGTGGTATCGATGGGCGGCGCGGCGGATATAGATTTCGGCGAGGTGCTGGATTATCTGGCGACCGACAGCAAAACCACCGGCATTTTGATGTACGTTGAAGGCATTCGCGACGCCCGGCGTTTTTTGAGCGGTCTAAAAGCGGCGGCGCGTTTAAAGCCGGTGATCCTGATCAAGTCCGGCCGACATGAAGCCGGTTGCAAGGCGGCGATGTCGCATACCGGCGCGATGGTCGGCGGCGACAATGTGTTCGATGCCGCGATTGCCAGGGCCGGCGTGGTCAGGGTTTACAGCATCAATGAATTGTTTTCCGCGGCCCGCGTTTTGGCCAACAATTACGTGGTCAAAAAAGATCGCCTGGCGATTATCACCAATGCCGGCGGCCCCGGCGTGATGAGCACCGACCGCGCCGAAGATGTCGGCGTACACATGGCGGAACTGAGTCCCGCCAGCATAGAAGCCCTGAACGAGGTGTTGCCGGTGCATTGGTCGCATGCCAATCCGGTCGATATTCTGGGCGATGCGACATCCGAACGTTACCAAAGAGCGTTGGAAATCTGCCTTAAAGATAAAAATATCGACGGCATACTGGTCATTTTGACGCCTCAGGCGATGACCAATCCGACCCAGGTCGCCGAATGCATTATCGAAGGCGCAAAATCCAGCAAGAAACCGGTATTGGCTTCATGGACCGGCGGCGCGCGGGTTCAGGAAGGCCGCAATCTTTTTGCCAACAGCAAAGTGGCTCACTTTAGTACGCCGGAAATTGCGGTCGATGCATTTTCATTCCTGTCCAGCTATACCCAGAATCAAATCCTGCTGAAACAAATCCCCTCGCCCACCGATGAATTGGCGGCGCCCGATGTGACCGGTGCGCGTTTGATTATCGAACGGGTGCTTTCGGAAGGCCGCCAGGTTTTAACCGCGCAGGAATCAAAAGCCATCCTGGCCGCATTCCATATTCCGGTCAACCAGACTATCAAGGTTACCAGCGCCAAAGATGCGATGATTGCGGCTGAAACGATGCGCTTTCCGGTGGTGTTAAAAATCAATATGGCCGAATTCAGCCATAAATCCGATATTGGCGGCGTGCGGCTTAATATCAACAGCGTCCAGGAAGTCTCACACAACTTCATGGAAATGGAAGCGGCCATTAAACAAAAATACCCCGAAATCACCGAAGTCGGCATGACCGTTGAGCCGATGTTCAAATCCGCCAGCGGCCGCGAATTGATGATAGGCGTGGTCAGGGACCCTGTATTCGGTCCCGCGATCAGCGTCGGCTTGGGCGGCACGATGGTGGAAATTCTAAAGGACAGTGCTGTAGCCCTGCCGCCGCTGAATGCGTATATGGTTGAGCAAATGATTGCCAAAACCAAGGCGGCCAGATACCTGGAGGCGTTCCGCCAATTGCCCGTCGCCAATAAGCAAGCCCTGGTCGATGTGTTGCTGAATGTATCGACCATGGTCAGCGAGCTGCCGGAAATTTTAGAGCTGGATATTAATCCATTGATCGTCGACGAGCACGGCGTCATGGCCGTTGATGCCCGGATTAAAGCGGAAACATCGCACCAGCTCACCTCCTACTCGCATATGGCGATTCATCCTTATCCGCATCACTTAATCCAGCATCATCAATTATCGAACGGCGCGAATATTACGATCAGGCCTATTCGTCCCGAAGATGCGGGCATGGAAAAGGATTTCGTGCATCGTTTATCCGAACGCACTAAATACTTCCGTTTTATGCAAGCCTTGCAGGAGCTAACGCCGGAAATGATTGTACGCTTCACCCAAATCGATTATGACCGCGAAATGGCCTTCGTTGCGGTAACCGAGGATGAAAACATGCCGGATGAATTGGGCGTAGGACGTTATATGGTCAACCCGGACGGTCATTCGGTGGAGTTTGCTCTAGTCGTTGCCGACGATTGTCAGTGTATGGGCATAGGCACCCGGCTGATGAAAACCTTGCTGCAAACCGCCAAAGCCAAAGGCATATCATTCTTTGAAGGCGAGGTGCTGGCTATTAACAAGCCGATGTTGTCATTGGTGACCAAGCTGGGCTTCAGTATTGAAACTATCGCCGATGATAATGAAGTGGTGCGGGTGGTTAAGGATTTAAGGCAGTAAAACATTACACCACGAAGACACGAAGAGCGCGAAGAAAAACTACCACGCAGGACGAGGTTCGTAACCTCGTCCTTAACGTTTTGACGATGCCTAAGCTAAGAGGAGGCATTAGCCAACGGACTCTTTGGCTGGTTGCATTTACCACCTCCAGCAACCGCTCGACAATTTGCGACGCATGTTAAGCGTGGTAAACTGAATATTACATTTAAACCGGAGGGCATGTCATGACCACGATTACTTTTGATACCCTGAAATTCGCCAACACCCTGAAAGCCGCCGGTGTCCCTCCTGCACAGGCCGAAGCTGAGGCCGTTGCGCTGTCCGAAGTACTGGAAGTCAATCTCAAAGATCTGGTTACTAAAGAAGATATGCACCGTGACATGCGCGATCTTGAGCAACGCCTCATCATCAAACTAGGCGCTCTCATAACGGTAGCTATCGGCATTGTCGCCGCGCTGGTAAAACTGCTGTAATTCCAAGTAGTTAACTGAATTCTATGGTATGGGATAAACCTGTTCCGGCATGAGCGAAAACGGAGTAAGCCCCCCAAAACAACTGGGGCACAAAATAATCTTAGCCTTTCGCCAAGTTCTATCCTATCCACACACTAGTGATTAATTAATCCTTAGTCCCCAAAAAAACCTCCCATACCCTATCAATCCCAACAACAAAATAACCATTGTCCACATAACCGGCTTATCGCCCCATTTCGCATAAGGCGTCATGCCGCCCATCGGCGTTATGGTTCCGGTCAACGCGATGTCCTGAAACAACGGCGCCTGATTGATAATCTCGCCCTTTGGCGAAATAACCGCCGTCACTCCGGTATTTGTCGAACGCAACAAAAAGCGCCCGGTTTCCATCGCCCGCATTCTGGCCATTTGCAGATGTTGATGTGGTTCTATCGAATTGCCGAACCAGCCGTCATTGGTCACGTTAACCAGATAAGCCGCGTCCGGCAATCCCCGGCTACTCACATCGCCGAATACGTCTTCATAACACACCAAGGTTATGAAGGGATAGCCGCCCGCTTTCAACAAAGGCTGGTTTGCCGATCCCGGCGTAAAATTGCCCAGCCTTATATTTATCATGTCGAGCACAAAACCCGATAAAGGCTGTAGCGGCAGGTATTCCCCAAAAGGCAGTAAATGGGTTTTACGGTACATGCCTTCTTCCTTGCCCAGGGTTACCACGGCATTGAAGTTCCTGATCGGAGATGGTTCCTGTACCGGGACGCTGATGATCAAATCGGTATTGTGCAGCTTGGCGTCGTTACCCAGAGGCGTTAAAAAAGCGTCTTTTACCTGATCCAGATAGGCGGGAATCGCAGTTTCCGGCCAGATAATGACCTTGGAATCCCAATGGGCTTCGGTCATCTTTTTATATTTTAAAAGCGTGTTGATTCTATTTTCAGGCCGCCACTTTTGATCCTGCGCTATATTGCCTTGAATCATGGCAACGCGAAAGGGCTGGCCGATTTCATGCGTCCAGGTTTGATTACGCAACAAGCCGCCGGCTCCCCATAGGACGATAAGCACCGCTATCGGCAATAATCTTTTACCGCCAAACAAAATCTCTACGGCAACTGAAGCGGTTAATGCGGCGCTAAAACCGGTGCCGTAAACACCCAATACCGGTACGTATCCGGCCAGCGGCGTCGCCAATTGGGAATAGGCGATATGCAGCCAGGGAAATCCGTTCAGCACCCAATAGCCCCGGAGATATTCAACCAGTATCCAAATGACCGGCATCAACATGACCCGAACCGATGCGTTATTGAGCGGATTCGTTTTTATCGAAAGATAACCGGCCAAAGCGGGAAACGATGCCCAAAAAGCGGCAAACAATCCGCTCAGCAACCCCGCTTCCAGCACAGCGGCGCCACCGAAATCGTGCATGCTGATGTAGACCCAGGACACGCCCGAACCGAACGCGCCCAGGCCGAATAAATAACCGCGCATGGCCGCGCGCTTAGCCGATACGTTCCGCCAGCAGACGAATAAAAACGCCAACGCTACCAGCGCCAAACAGGAATAATCAAAAGGAGCAAAGGATAAAGTGAATAAAAGTCCGGCAATTGGGGCGCATAAATCCCAATACTTATTATTTGAATAAGGCATGTGTTTAAGCGTTTCTTGTAAATGGGCGCTCATTAAAATTAAGTGGCATAATACCAAAAACCTAAGTGCAACCCATCACTAAGTAATCGATCTAAAGTTTTCGGGTATTTTGGAGTGCAAGCTCTGCTTGCAAAGCAGGCAAAGCCTGCACTCCGGCTTTAAACAAGAGCTGGAAACTTATATTCAGGCACGTAACCCGCGAGAAACTCATCCGCGGCCCTATTTACCCTAAGGAGCCTATTTTGAAAATTGTTAAAATGCCACGGCCGATGCGCATGGTGTGGGGTAGTTTGATGGCCTATTGGCTGTCCGACATTATTAACCCGGCTTTTGTTGCGATTGCAGTCCTGATTGTGCTGTACATTCCGATCTTGGTTATTGACCCTTATTTCCCCAGCCGACACAAAAATTAAACATCGGCGTTTTTTCAGTGATCCAGCCATGAAAATATCGCTGTTAATTTTTATCCTATTGTCGCTGTGTTCGTTTACTGCCGTCGCCAAAAAACTCTATAAATACCAGGACGAACAAGGCAAATGGCATTTCACCGACAGGCCGACCGCGACTGAGCAAAAGCAAACCGAGCTAAAAGTTGAAGTCAGGCAGCTTAAAGTCGCGCCCAAGCAATTAGTCTGGCTATTGCCGTCCGGCGAAGAGCGTCATCCCCAATATTATATCCGTAATGATTATGCCGGCCCTATAGAAGTCGAAGTCACCTTTACCGAACAAGACAATATCCGGGCCACGCCCGACCTGCCCAGACTGTTTGTAATCGAACCCGGAAAATCGGATACGCTTTTTCAAATCAATCCCGTCAATGAGCTTGAGGCATGGAAGCTTGGACTCAAATACCGCTATATGATCGGCAGACCCTTGTCGCATTACAGCTCCACGACCGGCTATTTACCGCCGATAGCCCCCAACGCATCGTTCCCCATTTCCCAGGCTTTCGGCGGCAGTTTCAGTCATACCGACGAACAAAACAAATACGCCGTAGATATAGTCATGCCTATAGGCACGCCGGTTTACGCAGCCAGATCGGGCATCGTGCTGGAAGCCGAGGATGATTTTTTTAAGGGCGGCGCCAATAAGGCCTACGCTTCCGAAGCCAACAACATCAGGATTCTGCACGATGACGGTTCTATGGCGATTTACGCCCACCTTGAACTGGAAAAAGCCCAGGTTTATCCGGGCTTAGCGGTAACTGCTGGGCAATTGATCGGCTATTCAGGCAACACCGGTTTTACCACCGGCCCGCATCTGCATTTTGCGGTTCAGATTAACAGGGACATGAGGTTGGCGTCTGTGCCGTTTACCTTTATCAATCAGGCTGGACAAGCCGCGGAACCGGTAGCTAACTCATGGCTTAAAGGGATTGCTCCCTATCAGATGGGTAGTGCAGTTAAATAAAGCTTCGGGCATAAGCCAGACTTTTCTGTTTTCAGTTGCATACCTTACCGAGCTCTGATAGCTTTAGCGCCATTCTTAATCAAACGATTGCGAACTATGGACCCAACCACAATTGAACGCGAAGCTTTGCACCTGCCTGTATCGGATAGAGCCAAGCTCGCTCATAAGCTATTGTTAAGCCTTGAAGATATGTCTGAACCTGAAATTGAGCAGGCATGGCTTGATGAGGCGGTGCGTAGGGCGGCAGAAATAGATCAGGGGCTTGTACAGCTCATTCCCGCCGAAGAAGTTAGCCGCAAAGCACGCGCATTATTGCGGTGAGTTATTACTTTCATCCCGGCGCTGAAGCAGAACATTTTGAAGCCATCGCGTTTTTTGAATCTCGACAGCCGGGTCTTGGCGTTGCGTATCTTGCTGAGCTAGAGGAACTTATGGCAAACGTTGTCCATGCGCCGCATCGTTACCGTATTGAACGCAAACCCAACATTCGGCGTATTTTTCTCAAACGGTTTCCCTTCAACGTTATTTTTCGAGATGTCGAGGGTGTCGTTCAAGTCCTTGCCATTGCACACAAGCGGCGCAGACCCGACTACTGGTTAGGCCGCCTCTAATACATCAAGACCGTAAGATGTGCGGAGTGGGTAGGATGTGGTGACGATAGGAATCGCATCGTTCGCGATTGATGCGCTTCACTTTGTTCAGCCCCTGGTTAAGTACGATGGTTTTGCTCAAAAAACACGAAAATGATAGGAAATGAATTGCAAACCATGTCCCGCTCAGGCCACTCTTTTGGCTATCTCAATGTCTTTACGCAATAAATCATTGACTAATGATTGCAAGCTTTCCTGTGTCGTTAAGTTTTTTTCATTAAGATACTGAATAACGTCCTTATCTAAATATATCGGTAATTGAACGTCTTCAACAGGCACGTAAAATTTACCTTGTTCGGCATTAGAAAAATCATATTCTTCTTTCATTTTGTAAGCCTATTCATATAAGCAGCGGTCTCGGTTGCGGTTGCTTTTCTGGTGGAAATAATTCTGATGACGTCATCATTACATAGTTCCCACGCTCCGCGTGGGAATTCAGCCCGCAACGCTCCAGCGTTGCGAAACACAGCCTTACCGACCCTCGACCCACAATGTTCCGGGACGCTGGAGCATCTACTCCTGCATTCCCACGCCGGAGCGTGGGAACGATAAAAATCGCACTAAAATGTTCCAGCGGGAAATTTATTTCAAAACCAAGAGTTCCAATGTAGTTGAAACTCGAAAAGGGGCGCGATGCGCCCCCTACCGGACTTTAATACATAGACCATAAGATATGCAAAATAATTCGCAGGGCGATTTTCTATCTAAAACCCACCTTATAGCATTGATTATTAATGAAAAATGATCTCAGCCTGACTTTTAATTATCATCACCGCCTCTTGTGCAAACAGTGCTTTGTATTTTGCAGCGATGGCAGAAACTTTGTCGCGATTTTCCGGCGTATCATCGCAAATGATTTCCACCACCCGGCTTTTTTCTTGCTCAATCGTGCCTTTTTCACCTTGCCATTGCCCTTTTGCTTCGAACAGCGTTAAGCCTTTAGGAAAACGCGAACTGATTTCTTGCTGTAAAAATTGGTTAAACTCCTGCTCACTGACTGCCCCGCCTGTGGGTTTGTTCATACCGAAATAAAGGCGGTTCAGTTGGTTGGCGGGCGCACAGCCTAAGCAGGCTAAGACGGTAAGCAGCAATAAACAGCTTTTCATAGGGTGTTTCTTATTTATATCTCGATAGACATAACTGAAAGCCGATCGGGGCATGCTGCGCGACCGAAACGTTTGGCTACCCTTGTTAAATACAAGACATGTGATGCTCTTCGGCAAATTTGCGTAAAGCACGATTGACTGATTCGGAATCTGGAAACAGCTTATGTAAGTCAGGATCAACTAAAACAATATTTGTACCTTCCCGATAACGGCCGGCATATTTTCCACGTACACCCGATTTGATGAGATCGGCTGGATATTCAGGTCTCAATGTATCTTCATTGTTCATATGCATACGCTCCTGGCGGGTCATTTGCCGCGCTGAAATGATTCGAATAGTCTCTAATCTTTCGGTGAACGATACTACAAGATGATTGCCTTTTAAAGAAACACCAAAAAGCAAATATCTGTCTTCACCATACGAGTGGTCTGGATCTTGACTGCATGAAGAATGTTCGTCAGAAAATACTTCGGTTGCTTCGAGCAAGGAAACGCCATGTTTTCTTTGGTTTGTCCTCGTCTTCGCTTCATCCCACTCAAAGTCCATTTCTATGTACCTGCCAAGCTATACGAACAATAAACTCCTCAGCCTCCGCCAAATCAAACGGCCAACCCAACTCCTGTTTAGTCTCCGAATCATACAAAACCGGAATGCGTATCGCGTATTGTTCCTGCCACTGCTCCTGTTCGGCAATATCCACATACTCAACGCCATCCGGCACACAGGCATTAACTATAATCTCCGCCTGTTCGCATAGATGGCAGCCGGAGGTGCCGAACAGTATCAAGCGCATATCAATGATGCAAATGCGCCGCCAGCCAGCGTTCGGCGACTTCTTCGGCGATGCCTTTACGTCTGGCGTAATCTTGCAGCTGGTCTTTGTCTATCTTGCCGACATTAAAATACTGCGACTCGGGATGGGAGAAATACCAGCCGCTTACCGCTGACGCGGGATACATTGCGTAACTTTCGGTCAGCTCTATGCTCGTATGTTCGGTCACGTTGAGCAACTCAAACAGTTTGCCCTTCTCGGTATGATCGGGACACGCAGGATAACCGGGCGCAGGCCGTATGCCTTGGTAGGCTTCGTTGATTAACTGATCCGCTTCATGAGCTTCATCTTTGGCATAGCCCCAATACTCTTTTCTGACCACCTGGTGCATGTATTCTGCAAACGCTTCGGCCAATCTGTCGGCCAGCGCTTTGAGCATGATTGAGCTGTAATCGTCATTGTCCTGCTCAAACTCTTGCAGTTTTTGTTCTATGCCGATGCCGGTCGTTACCGCAAAAGCGCCGATATAGTCGGCTTTGCCGCTGTCAATCGGGGCGATAAAATCGGATAGGCAATAATTTGGCCTGCCCGGCGCTTTGACGTTTTGCTGGCGCAAATGATGCAGGGTTTCCTTTTTCTCGGTGCGGCCGTCATCGGTGTAGACCACGACATCGTCGCCGTCGCTGTTGGCGGGGAAGAAGCCGACCACGGCGCGAGCGGTCAGCCATTCTTCCCTGATGATTTTTGTCAGCATGTCCTGGGCATCTTCAAACAGCTTTCTGGCTTCGACGCCGATGACTTTATCATCGAGTATTTTGGGATAGCTTCCGGCCATTTCCCAGGTTTGGAAAAACGGCGACCAGTCGATATACCAGACCAACGTATCCAATGGAAAATGGTCGATGACTTTGATGCCCAGAAACGCCGGTTTAACCGGCTCGTAATTGCCCCAGTTGAATTTATTACGCCGGGCTTCTTCTATCGGATGCTGCTTGGTTTTGGCCTCGCGGCCTTTGTGCCGCTCCCGGACTTCTTCGTATTCTTCGCTGATGCTTTTTACGAACTCGTCTTTTAAATCGGCGCTGAGCAAGTTGCTGGCGACGCCGACGCCGCGCGACGCATCGGTGACGTAAACGATCGGGCCGCCGTAATTCGGGGCGATTTTGACTGCGGTATGCGCTCGCGAAGTGGTTGCGCCGCCTATCATCAACGGAATGGTGAAGCCCTGGCGCTGCATTTCCTTGGCGACATGCACCATTTCATCCAGCGACGGCGTGATCAGGCCGCTCAAGCCGATGATGTCGACGTTTTCCAAGCGCGCAGTTTGCAAAATATTTTCTGCAGGCACCATCACGCCCATATCGATCACGTCGTAATTATTGCATTGCAAGACCACGGCGACGATGTTCTTGCCGATGTCATGCACATCGCCTTTGACGGTCGCCATCAGGATTTTGCCGTTGGTTTGCCTGTCGCCTGCGGCTTTATCGGCTTCCATATACGGCATCAGATAAGCCACGGCTTTTTTCATGACCCGCGCCGATTTGACCACTTGCGGCAGGAACATTTTGCCCGCGCCGAACAAGTCACCGACCACGTTCATGCCGTCCATTAGCGGACCTTCAATAACATGCAACGGTCGTTCGGCTTCCAGTCTGGCCTGTTCGGTATCTTCGTCGATGTAATCGGTGATGCCTTTGACCAATGCATGTTCCAGGCGCTTGCTAACCGGCCAGCTGCGCCATTCCAGGTCTTGCTCTTTTGAAGAGCTGCTGCCGTCGCCGCGATATTTTTCGGCCAGTTCCAGTAATTTGTCGGTGCCGCTGCCGTCGTGGGTATTTAATATGACCGCTTCAACCGCATCGCGCAGGTCTCTGGGAATATCCTCATAAATCGCCAACTGCCCGGCATTGACGATACCCATATCCATGCCTGCCTGGATCGCATGATATAAAAATACCGCATGGATCGCTTCCCGCACCGGATTGTTGCCCCGGAACGAAAACGACACGTTGGAAACGCCGCCGGAAATCAGCGCATAGGGCAAGGTGCGTTTAATCTCGGCGGTGGCTTCGATAAAATCCAGGCCGTAATTATTGTGCTCGTCGATGCCGGTGGCAACGGCGAATATATTCGGGTCAAAAATGATGTCTTCGGGCGGGAAGCCGACTTGTTCGGTCAGAATCTTGTAGGCCCGTTGGCATATTTCGATTTTCCGGGCTTTGGTATCGGCTTGGCCTTGTTCATCAAAAGCCATCACGATAACCGCCGCGCCATAACGGCGCACCCGTTTGGCGTGTTCGATAAACGCGGCTTCGCCTTCTTTCAGCGAGATGGAGTTGACCACGCCTTTGCCCTGAATGCATTTAAGCCCAGCTTCCAAAATCTCCCATTTGGACGAGTCCAGCATGATCGGCACTTTGGCGATGTCCGGTTCGGAGGCTATCAGCATCAAAAAGCGCACCATCGCTTCTTTGGAATCGAGCATGCCTTCATCCATGTTGATGTCGATAATTTGCGCGCCGTTTTCGACTTGCTGTTTGGCGACATCCAGCGCCGTTTCAAAATCGCCTTCGATAACCAGCCGTTTGAACGCCGCCGAACCGGTCACGTTGGTGCGCTCTCCGACATTGACGAATAGCGAGTCCGGCCCGATGTTCAGGGGCTCGAGTCCTGATAACCGGCATTGTTTGGATATTTCGGGGATTTTTCTCGGGCTGTATTGTTGTACGGCTTCAACGATCGCTTTGATATTGGCGGGCGAGGTGCCGCAACAACCGCCGATAATATTCAGGTAGCCGCATTTAGCCCAATCGGCCAACTCTTGGGCCATCGCTTCGGGCGTCTCGTCGTATTCGCCGAACTCGTTAGGAAGGCCGGCATTGGGATGAGCGGAAATATACGTGTCGGCGATGCCCGATAATTCGTCGATATGTTGGCGCAGTTCCGTTGCGCCTAACGCGCAATTAAAACCGAAAGAGATCGGCTCAACGTGTTTCAGTGAATTCCAGAAAGCGGCAACGGTTTGTCCTGATAATGTTCTACCGGATGCGTCGGTAATGGTGCCGGAAATCATCACCGGCAGTTTGTAGCCGATCTGTTCAAAATATTGTTCGACTGCAAAAATGGCGGCTTTGGCATTCAGGGTATCGAAGACGGTTTCAATCAGGATGGTATCCGCGCCGCCGTCAATCAGGCCTTTGGTGGCTTCCGTATAGGCGACGACTAAATCGTCGAAAAAAATATTGCGAAAACCCGGATCGTTAACATCGGGCGACATGGAAGCCGTGCGGTTGGTCGGGCCTAAGACGCCGGCCACAAAACGCGGCTTTTCCGGCGTCTTTAGGGTGTATTCGTCAGCCGCCTCTCTAGCCACGCGCGCCGCCGCAACATTGATCTCATAGGCCAGAGCTTCCATTTTGTAATCGGCCATCGCAATGCTGGTCGCGTTAAAGGTATTGGTCTCGACAATGTCGGACCCTGCTTCAAAATAAGCGCTGTGAATAGCTTTAATAATATCCGGTTGAGTTATCGATAACAGATCGTTATTACCCTTAAGATCGACCTCCCACTGGGCAAAACGTTCGCCGCGATAATCTTTTTCTTCCAATTTGTAGCTTTGGATCATCGTGCCCATTGCACCATCAAGAAATAAAATGCGCTGAGATAATTGCTGCTTTAATAATTCAGTTTTGCTCATAAGAACGGTCCAAGGGGGTTATTTGTTTGGATATAATCATTGCTTAAATCGTAATCAAGCACTATTATTTTTCACTATTTTTGCCGGAGATGAGCATGTCAAAACCAACGATTGCGCAAGTTATAAAGAGTGTTCTAGCTGCTGCCATTGGCGTACAAAGCGACGATAACCGGCAAAAGGACTTCACGCAGGGATCTCTTTCAATGTATGTTATTGCGGGATTAATTTTTACTGTGCTTTTCGTTTCCGCTCTCGTCTTTCTTGTTTCTACTATTTTAGGTCAATAGTAGAAACAAGAACCTATATCCTAAAAAACACGACAGCCATAAAAAAAGCCCAAGCATCGCTTGGGCTTTTTTTTATAACCAACGCTATGCCTTACTTTTCAGACGACGTTTTGAAACTTTGTTTTATGCTTTGAAACATTTCTTTAACGTCACCGAATAAATTACCGACTGTAATTGCTTCCTTGGTAATAAATTTTACTCGAATCAGCGCAGCCGCTAAAACACCGACTATTGACGGCATCAGCTCCAAGTACAATGAAAGCAGAATACCGCCAAATCCCTGAAAACCGCCTTCATTTTTTCTATCGCCAATACTGGTTAAATCACGCTCGTAGTCGCTACCGCCCTCACCGCCTCGTACTGCCTCCAAAATATAAAGGTTGATATCGATAAACCCCAGCTGCACTACAAAAAAGGCAACTGCGCCAATCGCTACCCACATCATTACATTACTCATCTTTGCTCTCATAGCCGACTGGTAAATCCAGAGAGCTACAAAAATCATTACAATGCCACCTATCATAGCTATATCCTTTTTTAAGTTATTTTTTTGTTAGAAAGAAGAAATATGTACACTTTAATATCATGTTTGAACCCTCTTTTTCAATTACCTTGCAGGATTCGTATTTTTCTCGTCCAGGAGCCGACTGTTTTTTGATTTCTCCATTTTCGATGGAATACTTTAACGCAATTTTCAACGCACTGATCCGTCCAGCGACATCGGATGCCGATGAAATAAGCGTTCCATCCGCCTTAAACTCCCATTCCTGAGTTACAGCCTTTTTTGGGCTAGTTAACGAGACCGCTTCATCATGAAGATTCCATTTCCCTAAAATCTCAGAATTATCTTTTAGTTGAACGTCAGCATTCGCCGATAACGTAAAGAAAATTGCGACCAGTGGTAATATTTTAACGCATCTATTCATCATAATTCCTTATCTCAAAATGTATCAGCACTCAAAAACAGATTTTAAACTATACCACACTGGCTATCGAGCAATAAATTTCAACCGGAAACAATAGTTACATCTCGCCAACAAAATCACACAACAATAAGCCTTGACTTTAACTTTCCCTAAAGTATTATGCTCATTCCGTTTGCTATGTACTTAGCAATATTTCTAAAAATACAAAATTATAGGTAGGACATCCCATGGGAGCGATCTTAGATATCACCGAAATGTTAAAAGAACCAGCTGGTATGGTTGGCGCGGTTGTAGTTATAGCTGCTGGCTATTTCCTGGTAAAGTGGGTATTTGCCGAACACCCAGACGACGAAAAATAAGTCTTCAAACGATTTAACCTTAACTTAGGCCGCTCACTCCAACTTTTTATGGGTTGAGTGCGGCCTTTGTTTTGTCCGCACATTCCAATACATAAACCCTACAAATCTTATATAATTTATACATCCTCTCGATTTTTTAAATCATGAAATGTATAAACTTATCTCAAGTAAAATCTTAGAACTTCATTCCAAGCAAGCCCCTGCTACAGGCATAGGCTTATTCCGGATTTTTTACGGCTTAATCACCCTACAGGAAATTGTTTTCCTGCTATATTTCAATCACTTAATTTTCGACCCTATCCCCTACATAGATGTCGAATTTCCGATGATCCCTTTTTTCTTGTGCCTTTGGGGCGTTATTGCGACTTTTATTGTGGCAGGTTACCGCTACCAATTCGCAATGACCTGCAATTACATTATCTGGATAATTTTTGTTAATTTCACGCCCATGCAACGGGATTTTGATGGCGGCTTTGATCTATTCATGATCGGAGCGGGATTTTTTCTACTATTTATGCCCGGAGATCGAGCATTTTCAATAGACAATCTTCGACATAAGCTTAGCACCCCTTTTACGCATTACAGCCGCTATCCGAAACCAACCGTTTCAACGCTTGCCTATTATCTACCCGTTGCCATCTGTCTCGGCTTCCTCTACTTCGACTCCGCTATACACAAAATGTTCGCCGAACACTGGCGTAACGGTCTTGGCACTTGGCTGCCCGCAACACAGCCTTATTATGTCTCAGCCATCGACATGTCGTATTTACTGAACAACAAGCTTTTGCAAAACGCCCTTGGCTATACAATATTAATCTTTCAATTTACCTTCATTTTCTTTTTCGCCAAGCGCCGGCTACGCGTCGCCTATCTATTGATCGGCCTTGGGCTTCATCTTGGCATTACCCTGTCTTTTAATATTTATCCGTTTGGCTTGGGAATGCTCAGCTTTTATACATTGCTGATCCCGTTTAAATGGTGGCGTTATATCGGCCGACTGGTTACCGCAAAGCAGCCGTCTCTTATCGTATTTTATGACCAGCTGTGCCCTTTGTGTAACCGCACCGTGCTGATCCTTAATCATTTCGATATATTCAGCTGCATAGACTTTAAAAGCGCTCAGGAACATGCCGCACATTACCCGGCGCTTGCCTCCATCAACAATGAAACACTTTTAACTGATTTATACGCATTGGATAGCGCTAACCGCATTTACGCAGGCGTTGACACTTACGCCCGCATCTTTATAAAAATGCGTTATTTATCGCCTATCGGCATTATTTTGAGCCTTCCGGGAATTCATCAGCTCGCCCTAAAAAAATACCGCGCCATTGCCGATACACGCAATCGAATTCCGTGCTCATCCGCCTGCCCGATACCGGAAGCTCTGCCGGACACTACTTTTTACCATCATTTTTTTGAAGGTATTGCCGCGCAAAAACCACAGGCATTTTCCAGGAAGCTTACAAAAATATTGATTGCTCTGCTCGCCCTGCAACTAAACAGCTCCATTCATTACGGGCTTATTTACAGGCTCAATGCCGACAATCCTCGCAATCCCATTTCACAAGCCAGCAACGCCATTTTAATGGCCTCACAGACTTTCTTAGGCATTACCCCGCATGCGCTTTATCTGCACGACCATTTTGCCGGCTACGATCATATTTTAGCGATCACCTACACCGACCGGAACGGCACCGAACATTGGCTGCCGTTTGTCAATGAACAAGGACGCCTTCTTGCGCCGAACTGGGGCCGCGTTCATTCCATGTGGGCCAATATTGCTATCACGCCGAACATTGACAACAAGCGCTTGCATAAATTAATGATGAAAGTCACCGCTTTTTGGGGGCCGCAAATCGGCTTGAGTCTCGAGAACGTCGTTTTCAATATCAAGCTTAAAAAAATCAACGCGCCGTCTTATTGGGTTCAGGATCAACTGCACAAAAATTTTACCGCTGAATGGACCACTATAGGAACCGCAAAATGGATTGACAACCGGATTTCTTTTGATTTGCCTGACAACATCAATCAGCTTTAACTGCGCGGATGATTATTCAATTTCCTTAACATCTATCAGTTTATCGAAAATGCCCAATACCTCATGCCGGCAGGGATTACCGAACGCCAGAAGCCAAGAATGGCAAGACCCTGACACATCCATGCACTCTGGGTACCGACAGTCCATGCCGGTATGACGTACTTAAGGCACACTATTTAAGTAACGCGATAGGCGGCAAGATTCAATTTTTATTATTGCATCATCATTCTAGTCATGATATAAAATACATGTGCTTTAATTTAATGGCGCAAATTAATAAAAATAATTGAAACCCCTTTGGAGGATATTCGTATGAATAAAATTTTATCTCTTATAGCTATGGCATTAATGATTGTTGGTTTATCTGGCTGCATGGATGATCCTGATAAATCTGCACAAAAAATTTCTAGTTCTATTCAACTGTAAATAGAACACTTAGCAGTACCAAAAAACCCAGCTTTTAGCTGGGTTTTTTGTTTTTGCAAGCTTTACTTTTGCTTACAGAATCCAAGCACCAACTGTTAACCCTCGCTCTTCATTTCAATCACCACCACCCACAACGTTGTCAACGCGTGTTTTTAGCCGCGCATGCTAAAAGGCTGGAAGCATTCCGCTAACACAGACGCTGGTTATTTTCTCCAGAATTCCGGTACAAATAAAATAACAATGGAAAATATTTGCACCCGACCCAAGAGCATCGCAAACGTGCAAATACCCGTTTGAAAATCGCTCAGGCCGGCGTAATTTGCTGCCGGCCCTACCTGATTAAGCCCAGGGCCGGCGTTGTTAAAACAGGCAATAATCGCCGAAAACGCGCTTATAAAATCCATGCCGCTCAACAACAACATAAACACCAGAATGACGATGCTAATGAAATACAGAAAAATAAACCCGGTCACAGAGGTGACAATTTTATTACTCACCACGATGTCACCGATTTTCATGGATTTAACGGCAAAAGGGTGAATAAACTTGAACAATTCCAGACGCGCCTGCTTCATCAGGATGATGGTACGAATCATCCTGATGCCGCCGCCGGTAGAACCGGAAGAAGCTGAAACGCAACTTAAAAACAACATCCACATCGGCACAAAAATAGGCCACTGATTAAAGTCCTGACTGGCAAATCCGCAATCAGTCGCGATAGTAACCAGATTAAAAGTCGCATGGCGTAGTGCGGTAAAAAAATCCGGATAAGTACCGGCATGCCACAACACCGCAGCTGTCATTACACAACTCCCCAATACTAAAGCGAGAAAAGCCCTAGCCTCTCTGTCATCGACATAGGGGTTAAATGAAAGTTTTCTAAGAGCCACAAAATGGGTGGCAAAATTGATCGCCGCCAACAATTGGAAGATGGTTAACACCATCTCGATAGATAAGGAATTGAAAAATCCGACGCTGCTGTCATGGGTAGAAAACCCACCTAAACTCATCGCAGAAAAAGCATGACAAATAGCATCGAACCAACTCAGGCCCACCAAACGCAAAGCGATAATGCAAGCTAAAGTAATGCCCGCATAGACCAGCCACAAAGCTTTCGCGGTTTGCGCGATGCGCGGCGGCAAATCCGATTCCTTGACAGTACCCGGCGATTCCGCAATATACAACTGCATGCCGCCGATACCCAGAATAGGCAAAATAGCTACCGCAAAAATAATGATGCCCATGCCCGCTATCCAACATAATTCATGCCGCCACAAATTAATCGACATAGGCAACTGATCAATACCGCTCAATATAGTCGCTCCGGTCGTCGTAAGACCGGACACAGTCTCGAAATAAGCATCGACAAAGCTAAGCCCTGGCAAATACATCATCAGGGGCAAAGTGCAAAACACCGGCGTTATTGACCAAGTAATCGCCACCAACAAAAAGCCTGTTTGCCGCGTCACCTTTTTGGGTATGCGTAGCGTCGGAATAAACATCAACGCACCCAGCAACACAGTAATCAAAGAACCCTGGTAAAAAGCGCTGGTGGCGCCGTCATCAGCCATGAAGGAAGTCAACCAACAGGTGGACATTAAGCCGCTGAACCCGATGGTGACTAAACCGAAAATATTGATGATAGTAAAGATGACATTCATGGGATTAGATGCAAGGCGAAAGGTTCAAGATTAAGGACGAAAGGCGAAGGCAGGTTCGCCTTTAACTTATCCTTAAAATTAAAGGGGCTGGAATTTTTTCTCGATGTTTATAACCAATTTTTTATCCATCGCGAACATCACCACATGATCGCCTTCTTCGAATACTGTCTCATGGTGAATCGAAATGACTTGCTGATTACGAATCAGCGCGCCCATCACGATGCCTTCAGGAAAATTAATAGAATCCACCCTAAACCCAACAACAGAATTCAGATCGTTACTTTGGTGCGCAATAGCCTCGATAGCCTCAGCGGTGCCGCCGCATAGCGAACTGACTTGCGCCACGTCGCCGCGGCGTACGTGCTTTAAAATACTACCAAGCGTCTCCTGATTGGGCAGCACCGCAACATCAATGCCCGTCCCCGGCAAAAGTTTGCTGTATGAAACATGATTGAGCAAACAAATAGCCTTGCGCGCGCCCAAGCTTTTTGCCAAAGAAGCGGAAACGATGTTGACACCGTCATTTTCGGTAATCGCACAAAACAAATCGGTACTATCGATAGACTCGTCAAGCAACATCGCTTCATCGGCGCAATCGCCTAAAAGCACCACCGCGTGATCAAGATCATTAGATATCTTGTGAGCGCGGCGAGGATCTTTTTCAATGATTTTTATTTGGTGATCTTTTTCCAACGCCAGCGCCAAACGCTTGCCGACATGACCGCCGCCGGCAATAATGATTCGCCTTATCGGAGCTTCCAGCTTATTCAATTCCTTCAATACGCGTCGCACCTCTTCACGAGGCGCCACAAAAAAAACCTCATCGCCTGTTTCAATAACAGCCTCGCCGTTCACTATCATCGGAATGCCCTGCCGAAAAATAGCCACTACGCGAATTTTACCGCCGACCAGGCGCTCTTTCAGGGTCTTGATTTTTTTGCCGGTTAAGGAACCGTCCGCCACCACTTTGACCGAAAAAAGACGCACCAATCCATCGGCAAAATCGGAAATATGCTGAACGCCGGGAAACTCGATTAAATTACGGATTGCCTCCATAACGATTTGTTCCGGGCTGATCACAATATCCACCGGAATACCGTTCGAGCCGAATAATTGCGGATTTTTCAGATAATCGACAGCACGCACCCGGGCAATCGTTTTCGGCCGACTGTACAGCGCATTGATAATTACACAGGCCAGCATATTGGTCTCGTCGCTATCGGTAACCGCGATAATTATATCGGCAGTTCGGGCGCCGGCCTGCTCGAGTACCCTAGGATGCGCCGCGTTACCGGCAACAGTGGCAATATCGAAACGCTCTTTTAGTGCGTCAAGCAACTCCGTCCTGAAATCAACGACGACAATATCGTTCTCCTCGCTTGCCAACGCCCCGGCAACCGACGACCCGGTAACACCGGCCCCAAGAATAAGTATCTTCATTTACGCCTTGTGAGTGTTAAAAATAAAAGCAGGCGAAGGGCGAAAGACAAAAGGTAAAAAACCTTGCGCTCTGCGCCTTTTCATATTTTTCCCTTACAACCGGGCCAGCACTGCCGCTACCGTTTCACCCATGGCTGCCGGTGTCGGGCAGATGGTGACGCCCAACTCTTTTAGTATAGCTACTTTTTCCGCGGCGCTTTCACCCGCCGATGAAATAATCGCACCGGCATGACCCATGCGCCGACCTTCCGGCGCTGTTAATCCGGCGATATACGCGATTACCGGTTTACTCATATGCTCTTTGGCAAAAATACCGGCTTCAACTTCTTGCGGGCCGCCGATTTCGCCAATCATGAGCACCACTTTAGTTTCCGGATCGGCTTCGAATTTTTCCAAAATATCGCGGTGCGAGCTGCCGTTAATCGGATCGCCGCCGATACCGACAGAGGTTGAAATACCGATATTCAAGCGTTTCATCTGGTCAGCCGCCTCATAGCCCAAGGTGCCCGAACGACCTACGATGCCGACATTGCCCTGCATGTAAATATGCCCAGGCATAATGCCCAACATGGCGCGCCCCGGACTGATCGTGCCCGCGCAGTTGGGACCGGTCAGAATCATTCGTTGTTCAACCGGAAAACGACGCAGGAAATTTTTGACCGTCATCATGTCCTGTGTGGGAATACCGTCGGTAATCGCCACGCAATATTTAATGCCCGCATCGGCGGCTTCCATGATCGAATCGGCGGCAAAAGCGGGAGGCACAAAGATAATGCTGGCTTCCGCTCCAACTTGGCGTACAGCTTCTTTTACGGTATTGAAAACCGGCAAGCCTAAATGGGTTTGGCCGCCTTTGCCGGGAGTGATACCGCCGACAACGCTAGAGCCGTAGTTGATCATGTCCTGAGCATGAAAGCTGCCGATTTTTCCGGTAAAGCCCTGGACAATAATGCGTGTTGTTTCGTCAATTAAAATAGCCATTGTTTATGCTCCCTGTGCCGCTTCTTTTGCAACCGCTTCATTGCGCGCCTGCACCGCTTTTTCAGCCGCTTCGGCCAAGGTTTCCGCGGTAATAATAGGCAATCCGCTTGCTGCGATAATCCGGCGGCCTTCTTCAACGTTAGTGCCCGACAATCTGACAATCAACGGTATTTTCATATCGATTTTCTTGACCGCTTCGACAACGCCCTCGGCAATCCAGTCGCAACGGTTGATACCGGCGAAAATATTAACCAGCATGGCTTTGACGCCTTTGTCGGCCAATACCAAACGAAAGGCTTTTTCGGTGCGTTCGGCCGAGGCGCCGCCGCCGACGTCGAGGAAATTGGCAGGCTCGCCGCCGGCCAGTTTAATCATGTCCATGGTCGCCATCGCCAAGCCGGCGCCGTTAATCATACAGCCGATGTCGCCATCCAGGCCGACATAGCTTAAGCCGCGGTCGGCAGCCGCCATTTCGCGAGGATCCTCCTGAGTTTTATCGCGTAGTTCGGAAATTTTTTGCTGCCGGAACAAGGCGTTGTCATCAAAGCCCATTTTGGCGTCCAAAGCGACCAATTCGCCGCTACGCGTCACCACCAGCGGATTGATTTCCAACATGCTGACATCAAGCTCGCGCAAGGCACGATAACATCCGCGGATGGTTTTAACCGCATGACTCAACAGTTCAGGATCCAAGCCCAAGGCGAAGGCCATTTCACGCGCCTGGTAGTCTTGCAGGCCCACAGCCGGTTCTATGTAAATTTTGGTAATGGCATCGGGATTGTTTTCCGCCAATTCCTCGATTTCCATGCCGCCTTGAGCGGAACCGACCATCACAATACGCTCCGAATTGCGGTCAACCAGAAAACAGAAATACATTTCTTTGACAATATCGGTTCCAGCTTCGACATACAATCTGCCGCACACTTTACCGGCAGGACCGGTTTGATGAGTGACCAGTCTTTTGCCCAGCAACGCTTCCGCCGCCGCTTCAACTTCATCGTGGGTCTTGCAGATTTTAATGCCGCCCGCTTTGCCGCGCGCGCCGGAATGAATTTGCGCTTTGACCGCCCAAATATGCCCGCCAATATCTCTGGCGCGTTGCACGGCTTCTTCCGGACTGTAAGCCATGCCGCCTTCGGCGATCTTAACGCCGTAACCGCTTAAAATTTCTTTCGCCTGATACTCATGAATATCCACAGCATCTCCTGTTTGTGTGTTGTGCAGGCCGGATTAACGCAACGTAACCCGGCATTTTCGGCTTCGATTATCGGATTACCTTGCCCACTTATGTCCTGGAGCAAACCCGAGCTACAAAACTGTTTATTTTTTTGCCGCGATCGCTTCGGCAGCTCTGACCACGTTATTGGCCATTTTTTCCGATGCGGCATCGATTAAGCGACCGTCTAATGCGGCTGCCCCTTTGCCTTGCGCTGCCGCTTCCTTCAAAGCAGCCAAAATCCGTTTTGCTTTTTCAATTTCAGCCGCCGGCGGGGTGAATATTTCATTAGCCAATTCCACTTGCGACGGATGGATCGCCCACTTGCCCTCGCAACCTAAAGCCGCCGCGCGTCTTGCCGCCAACTTATAACCGTCAGGATCTTTAATATCGCCAAAAGGCCCGTCAATAGGACGCAAGCCGTAAGCGCGACAGGCAACCGTCATCCGGCTGATCGCAAAGTGCCATTGGTCGCCGGGGTAATCGGGATTTAATCCGCCGATGTTAGTGGTTCTGGCACGGTTGCTTGCAGCATAATCCGCCACGCCGAAATGCAGCGCCTCAAGACGGCCCGATGCGCCATTGCGAGCAATATCTTCGACATTCGCCATGCCCAATGCCGTTTCAATCAAGGCTTCAATGCCTATTTTATTTTTCAGGCCCTGCTGCATTTCCAACTGGTTCAGCATCGCTTCAACCATATAAACATCGGCATAAACGCCCACTTTAGGAATCAAAACCGTGTCCAGCTTTGCGCCGCACTGCTCAACCAGGTCCACCACGTCGCGCACCATGTACTGGGTGTCCAGGCCGTTGATGCGCACGGAAATGGTTACGCCGTGTCCTTTCCAGTCCAGGTCGTTAATCGCTTCGATAATGTTCTTTCTGGCTTGCAGCTTGTCATCGGGTGCTACCGCATCCTCAAGATCCAGAAAAATAAAATCAGCGCCACTTCTCATCGCTTTTTCAAACATTTCAGGGCTAGAACCCGGAACGGCTAATTCACAGCGTTGAACTCGTTGAACTGACGCTGCATATAAGGTGTGGCTCATTTGTGCTTTCCTAATTTCAATGTGGTAAATCCGTTCAGGTTGGCATAACCCGACATTTTTCGGCGGCCATTGCCAGTGCCGGTTACGTTAGGCAATCCCGGCATACGCGGCTTAAGCCGATCTTAAATCAACCGCACATTTTACTTTCAGAGGTCTCAAAGTCAATTTTTAAAGCTTATTTCCCAGCTTAAGCCCTAATCCGACCTTGCCGATTTTTAGCGGCTATGTCATTATTGCCAGTTTTTGGACATTAGCTTTTTCAATGCCCAAGCTGCATTTCAATCACTCAACCACTACAAAGAGGCAATGCAATGGCTGGTCGTAACCACCTATATATTCCTGGCCCTACCAATGTGCCAAATGAAGTTCTTAACGCTATGCATGTCAACATGGAAGACCATCGCTCTCCTGTGTTCCCAAAACTGCTGACGCCTCTTTTACAAGATCTGAAAAAAATCTTTAAAACAGAAACCGGACAAGCCTTTATTTTCCCCGCGACCGGCACCGCAGGCTGGGAAGTTGCGCTAACCAACACCCTAAATCCGGGCGACAAGGTTTTAATCTATCGCTTCGGTCAATTCAGCCATTTATGGGCTGAAATGGCGAAACGCCTGGGCTTCGACGTCGAAATTCATCAAGAAGTCTGGGGCAAGGGCATTCCTTTGGACAGAATGGAAGCGCGTCTAAAAGAAGACACCAACCACGAAATCAAGGCTGTTTTAGCGACGCATAACGAAACCGCTACCGGCGTTACCAGCGACATCGGCGGCGTTCGCAAAGCACTGAACGCGGCCAATCACCCTGCACTGTTATTCGTTGACGGCGTCAGCTCTATTGCAAGTCTCGACTTTCGCATGGACGAATGGGGCGTTGACGGGGCCATCAGCGGCTCGCAAAAAGGCTTCATGATGCCCGCCGGCGGTGCGTTCCTGGCATTCAGCCAGAAAGCCTTAGCAGCCGTTGAAACCTCAACCTATCCGCGTTGCTTCCTGGACTTAAAAGACCAGATGAACACCAACAAAGACGGTTACACGCCTTACACACCGGCGCTGCCTATTCTATACGGCTTGCGCAAAGCGTTAGATCTGTTGCAGGAAGAGGGCTTGGAAAATGTTTATGCGCGTCATCACCGTTTGGCCGAAGGCGTTCGTAAAGCCGTTGCCGCTTGGGGATTGACAACCTGCGCTCAACCCGGCTTCGCATCAGACACCGTGACTGCGATTATTGTCCCTGCGGACAAAGATGCCAGAGATGTAATCAGCACCGCTTTTAGCCGGTACGACATTTCTTTAGGCGCCGGATTATCGGAATTAGCAGGCAAAGCTTTCCGAATCGGCCATGTCGGCGATATGAACGACGTTTCCATGCTGGGCGCTATCGCAGGCGTTGAAATGGCGATGCTGGATAATGGTTTTGATTTCAAGCCGGGCGTCGGCGTTGCTGCGGCAATTGAATACTACCGTTCAACAGCTCAGTAACATCGCAGGGGCGTGTGCAACACGCCCCGCACGCCAACTTAAAGTAAAAATTCACCACGAAGGCACGAAGGACGCGAAGCTTTTATTTCGTTTTCTATCATAGCGTTATGTTTTAAACAGAAAGCCTGTATATTTGATTAGTAATTTCCATTCTGTTTTTTCTTCGTGCTCTTCGTGTCTTCGTGGTGATATATCTTAATCCACCACACGCCAACGTGAGGATACCCCATGAGCAAACCCAAAGTTTTTGTTACCCGCAAGTGGCCTGCCTCAGTCGAAGCCAAACTCAAAGCCCTTTACGATGTCACTTTAAACGAAGATGACCGGCCTTTAAGCGCAGACGAATTCAAATCCGCACTGCAAAATTACGACGCCGTTTGTCCCACCGTTTGCGATTCATTTCCGGCCGACGTGATCAACGTCGACAACAAACGCTGCAAAATCCTCGGCAACTTCGGCGTCGGCTACAACCATATCGACATCAACGCCGCCAAGGCGCAAGGCCTGATTGTGAGCAACACCCCCGGCGTGTTAACGCACAGCACCGCCGATATTGCGATGACCTTATTGTTAATGTCCGCGCGCCGCGGCGCGGAAGGCGATCGTCTGGTTCGCGCCAAACAATGGCAAGGCTGGTGCCCGACGCACATGCTGAGCAGCGATGTAACCGGCGCAACCTTGGGCCTGATCGGCTTCGGCCGCATCGCACAAGCCATGGCCAAAAAAGCCCATCACGGCTTCGGCATGAAAATCGTCTATTTCAAACCCAGCCCGGCCGACGAATATGTCACCGACGACCTTGACGCGACCCGTTACGAGTCTATAGAAGAGCTGCTGCAAGTAGCCGACTATGTGTCCCTACACTGCCCCGGCGGCGAGGCGACCCGGCATTTAATCAATGCCGACATGATCAACCTGATGAAACCGTCCGCGCACTTAATCAATACCGCCCGAGGCGATGTTGTCGACAGCGCCGCGCTGATTGAAGCGCTCAAAAACAAGCGGATTGCCGGAGCAGGCCTTGATGTTTATGAAGGGGAACCTAATATCCACGAAGGCTTCCTGACCCTGAATAACGTATCGCTACTGCCGCATTTAGGCAGCGCCACCTTAGGAACGCGTACGGCAATGGGCGAAAAAGTGTTAGCCAACCTGGCCGCATTCTTTGCCGGGAATCATCTTCCTGATCGGGTTGTTTAAGAACCGAGTTTATTTACATTGAAAGAACACGCATGGCGTACACTACATGACTACCTCTACTAAATAGATACTCACGCAATCCTATGAAACTACTGATACGCAATCTAGCCCGCGCCACAACAGAAGCAGAGCTTCGGGCTATGTTCGAAGCCCACGGCGCCGTGCAGTCCTGCACCCTGGTAATGGATAACGAAACCGGCGACAGCAAGGGTTTTGGCTTTGTTGAGATGCCCAAGCAAGGCGAGGCCAAGGCGGCAATGAATATCCTCAACAACAAGGATGTCGCGGGTAACAAAATCCGCGTTAAAAAGGCCGAATCGAAACAGGACAAGGGGAAAACATAACCTGAATAATGGGCTTCCCGGCAGCCTAGAATGCTACCGCCTGTTTTTTCCGCTCATGAAAATGACATGCGCAGCCTCCCCTACATGGCTCCGTTCATTTTGACAGCTAACCTTTCAATTCTGACAAGATTGTAACCGGCTTGTCATGCTGCTGTTTAGAATGGACGGTTAACATTCCAAACATGCAAAGACTTATCCATCCGACACTCCTCCTTACCCTGTTGAGTCTTACGCTCACCGGTTGCGCTCGCTTTGAGGATCATCCGCTAAATCCTGTCGACTCTGCGGCTCGCATCGAAGCCCGCGCACTGTCTAGCGCTGGACTGATGGACTACATCAATAGCGTGCTCGCAAACAAAACCGGGCAGCAACCTAAAGCCTGGGATATTGACCGGCTAACGCTGGCGGCTATTTATTACCATCCCGATCTCGCGCTGGCCCGCGCCCAAGCTGAAACGATGGATGCCGCAATCACGACGGCAGGCCAACGCCCCAATCCCAGCATCACGGCCACACCGACCTGGGTGCGCAATCTGGCGACGGCAGCCGTCCCCTGGATAGCGGCCGGCGCCATCAGCATTCCGATCGAAACCGCCGGGAAACGCAGTTTTCGTATAGCTAAAACCGAGCACCTCAGCGACGCGGCGCGTTTACGCATAGCAGATACCGCTTGGCTGGTACGCGGGCGGTTACGCATGGCGATGCTGGAAGCTTATGCCGCGCAGGAAGCCGAGCGTCTGTTGCAACAGCAACTGACTATTCAACAGGCGATGACCGAACGGCTGGAACAACAAATGACAGTAGGCGAAATTACCCGGCCCGAAGCGATTCGTTCGCATCTCGCATTGAACCAACTGCAACTGAACGCCAGTGCCGCGCAAAAAAGAGGCGCGGAAAGCCGGGTGTTGCTGGCTACCGCTATCGGCGTGCCAGTCGATGCGCTGACGAATATCGAACTCGACTTTGCGAATCTTGCCAAGCCCCCGGCATTAAACAGCATCCCCGTCCAAAACCTGAAAGAAATCGCGTTGAGCAAACGTCCCGATGTGTTGGCAGCGCTGGCGGATTACGATGCCGCTCAATCCGCACTGCAACTGGAAATCGCCAACCAGTATCCCAACATCCAGGCCAATCCCGGTTATGCCTGGGAAATGGGCGAGCATCGCTGGGCTTTAGGCGCAACCATGCAATTGCCGATATTACATCAAAACCAGGGGCCGATTGCCGAAGCCGAGGCCAAGCGGCGTGAGCTTGCTGTGCGTTTCGAAGCATTGCAAATGCGCATCCTCGGTGACATTGACCGCACTCATGCAGGCTTGGGCGCGGTACTCGCCAAATGGGCCGACGCCGAAAAGCAAATGCGGCTTCAGCAAGAGAACCTGCAATCAGCCAAAGCCCTGCTCCAGGCCGGGGAAACCGACCGTCTGGCCCTGCTCGGCGCGGAACTGGAAAATGCAGCTGTCGAACGCGCCCGCCTGGATGTGCTGATTGAAACCCAACAAGCACTTAATGCATTGGAAGACACCTTGCGCTATCCCATTGCCTCCACGCTCACTGCGACATTAATCTCCGATTCCGCCATCAGGAAAACGCCCCAATGAAACCTGCCCTTTGGCTAAAAATAGCAATGCTGCCAGCCTGCATAGCTTGGTCTAACACAGCTGTTTCGGCTGATGATCCGGAGCTTGCCACCGAAGTGGCCGTGCAGACAGGCAAAATCGCCAAGGCCACTTTGCATCGCTATGTGATAGCTTACGGCACGGTCGAACCGGAACCTGCGACCGGTAACAAACCGGCGGCTGGCTCGAAAATCTCCGCGCCGGTGGCGGGCATTCTCACGCAAAGCCACTGCGAAGAAGGCCAACAAGTCAAAAAAGGGGATTTATTGTTCGAGCTGGATACGCGTAGCGCCGATGCGCTGATTGCCAAAGCCGAACTGACCTCCGAATTCGCGCAAAAGAATTTTGCGCGCAAACAGCAACTGAATGCTACCGATAACATCTCGCGCAAGCTTTATGACGAAGCGGAGCTACTGCTGCAAACCGCCCGCCAGGATTTACTCAACGCCAAGACCCAACGCGAGTTATTACGGATCAAAGCACCTCTGTCCGGTACTGTGGCGGCCATCCATTTCAAAGTCGGCGAGGCGGTAAATCTGAATACGGTACTGGCGGATGTGATCGATCCGGATCGCCTGGACATCGCTATCCATGTACCCAGCCAGGAGTCAGTCGCACTCCGATTGAGGCAGCCGATAGAAATCAGCACGGGTCCGACATCAACAGGAAGTGACACAGCGGTTCCACCAGTTCAATCGGGAAAACTGATTTTTATCGGCCTTCAGGTCGATCCGCTCACCGATACCGTGTTAGTTCGGGCTACTCTAAACAAAGACTCCGGCCTGCGCTCCGGCCAATTCGTCAAGGTGCGCATCGTCGTTGAAGAACGCCCTGAGCGCTTGACGGTTCCTGTCGAAAGCGTAGTGACCAGGGACGGAGTCAGTCTGATTGCCGTGATTGAAGGCGACAGCGCCAAACAAAAGGTCATCAAGCCGGGTTTGCGCGACGGCAATCTGATCGAAATATCGGGCGAGGGTTTACAGGAAGGCATGGCTATCGTGACCCAAGGCGTTTACGGCCTGCCGCCTGAGGCGCATATACGGGTGTTGAAATGATACATATTGTTCTCGTTCCCACACGCTGCGTGAGAACGAGGGGAATATGGAAGTTATCGGTAGCCGGAGTGCAGGCTTCGCCTGCAAGCGCAAGCACCAAAAGTAGGCGCTTTAGGCGAAGCTTGCACTCCGGTTGCAATGAATTGTCTTCAATTCTCAACTAGCGCGGCGTCTTCGTGGTTGATTACTCACTCTACATACGCTGATGTCCATGAATAAAATGCCCCATACGACTACGCTTGCCACCCGCCACGGTCTAGTCATCACCTTTCTCTGTGTCGCACTGTGCTTGGCCGGCGCCTACGCGGCGCTGGGCATGCCTTCATCAATTTTTCCGCAGACCAATTTCCCGCGGGTAGTCATCCTGATCGACAACGGCGTGATGCCCGCCAACGAGATGATGGCGACCATCACCCGCCCGGTCGAAGAGGCCATGAAAGACATTCCCGGCGTACGCACCGTGCGTTCGAAAACCGGGCGCGGCTCGGCGGAAATCAACGTGTTTTTCACCTGGCAAACGGATATGGTGCAGGCGGAGCTGTTCGTTCAGGGTCGGCTTGCGGTCGTGCAAAAAACGCTGCCGGCAACCGCAAGCTCGGCGGTTTGGCGCTTGACCTTTGCCGCCTTTCCGGTGGTCGGCCTGAGCCTTACCGGCCCCGCGCATTCGCTGACCGAGCTCTGGGAAACGGCGCGCTACACGATTGGCCCTCGCTTGCTGCGCATACCCGGCGTGGCCCGCACCGGCATTGTCGGCGGACGGGCGCCGGAATATCACGTTATCGTCGATCCGTTACGCTTGCAGGCCGTGAATCTGAGTTTAGCTCAAGTCACCGATGCATTGGTCAGGAACAACCTGATCGCACCGACCGGCATGCTGGAGGAAGATTACAAGCTCTATCTGACGGTGGTGGACGGTCGCGTCCATACTGTCGAAGACATAGAAAACCTGACCGTCTCGGTTACCGGCAACGCGCCGATTACCGGAGCCGTTCAACCCGGTGCAAGCGGCGTTCATCCGATCCGCATCAAGGATTTTGCACGGGTTGAGCGCAGCCAGGAACCGGCCTTCAACATCGTCACCGCGAACGGCGTTAATGCCGTCCTGCTCAATGTCTACAGCCAGCCGGACGGCAGCACCCTCGATATCGCCAGGCAACTGAAACAGGAACTGGAATCGTTAAAAAAAACCTTGCCGCCGGGTATGCAGGCGTCGGTTTTCTACGACCAATCGCTGTTGGTGGGCGATTCCATCCGAAGTGTTTGGGAGGCTATCTTTTTAGGGCTGATGCTTTCCGTCGTCATTCTTTACGTGTTCCTGAACAATTGGGGGGCGACCTTGATCGCCGCATTGGTGATTCCGTCCACGGTTTTGATTACGTTACTTATCTTACGCGTCACCGGACTGAGTTTTAACTTAATGACGCTGGGCGGCATTGCCGCCGCCATCGGCCTGATTATCGATGACGCCATTGTGGTGGTGGAAGCCGTTCACACCAAAATCACCGCAGGCGAACAACGCCTGGCGGCGGTACAACTGGCCCTGGCGGACATTTTCCGGCCGTTGCTGGCTTCGACGCTGACCCCGGTGGTGGTGTTCATACCGCTGGCTTTCCTTGACGGTGTCGCAGGCTGCTTTTTCCGGGCCTTGGCCTTGACCATGGTGGTGTCGCTGCTAACCTCGCTGGTGCTGGCCGTCACACTGATTCCGTCGCTCGCAGTATGGTGGATGCCGACTGACAGACAGCCACCGTCCAGCGCTAAATTAAGTTGGCTTGAACGCCTGATTCAAAACTACGAAAAGGTGCTGCGCACGGCACTTAAACAGGCGGGGAAAGTTCTGACCGGCTGCGTGCTGATTTTGGCGTTGGGAGTCTGGCTGTACGGACGACTGGAAAGCGAATTCCTGCCGTTTATGGATGAAGGCGGCTTCGTGCTCGATTACCGCGCGCCGTGGGGCACCAGCTTGGCAGAAACCGACCGGCAATTGCGCCAGGCCGAAACCCTCCTGCGCGCCATGCCGGAGCTGGAAAGCTATTCGCGGCGCACCGGCGCGCGGCTGGCTTTGGGTATTTCGCAAGCGCACATGGGCGATTTTTTGGTTAAATTAAAACCGCAACGGCAACGGAAAACCGACGAGGTCGTTGCCGATCTGCGCAAGCAACTTCATGTTGCCGTGCCCGGAATCGAGTGGGAATTTGCAGGCATACTTAACGACCTGATCGGCGATCTGACCTGGTCGCCCCGGCCTATCGAGATCAAACTGTTCTCCACCGATGTCGAATGGCTCAAGCAAAAAGCGCCGCAAGTCGAAGCCGAACTTAAGAAAATCGACGGCATCGTCGATACTTTCGACGGCCTGGAAACCACCGGCCCGTCGTTGAGCCTGCACGTGCGCGACAGCGACGCGCAACGCTTCGGCCTGACCGTCAACGATGTGGCCTTGGCGGTCGGCACGGCCATGCTCGGACAAAAAGCCTCCCATGTGTTGGAAGGCGACCGGGTCGTTAATATCCGCGTTAGGATGAACGCCGACACGACCGGCCAGATCGCCGGCCTGCGCGAATTGCCGTTGCGGTCTTTGGACGGTAGAACCGTAAAACTATCGCAAGTGGCGGACGTGGTGACAGAACCGGGACAATTGGAACTGCATCGCGAAGACCTGCGGCAACTGGTGGCGGTGTCCGCCCGCCTCGAAAACCGCGACCTCGGCAGCGCCATTACGGAAATCAAGGCCAAGCTCGGCCGGGACCAGACTCTGCCGCCCGGCGTGTTGGAATTCGGCGGACTCTATCAGCAACAGCAGGAGTCTTTCCATAACTTGCTGATGGTGCTGTTGGCCTCCATCTTCCTGGTATTTACCGTGTTGCTGATCGAGTTCGGCTCATTTTACGAAGCCATCGCCATTGTGTTCGGTTCCGTGCTGGCCTTGTGCGGCACTGTCCTGGCCTGGTACTTGACCGGCACTTCGGTCAATATTGTTGCGTTGCTGGGCGCGATCATCGGCATCGGCGTGGTGGCGAAAAACGGCATCCTGATGCTGGATTCGGTACACCGGTTCGAGTCGCAAGGTGCAAATCTGGAAAATGCGCTGGTAGAATCGGGGCGGCGGCGTTTGCGACCGGTCTTAATGACTTCTCTGGCGGCGGCGCTGGGGCTTTTACCCTTGGCTTACGGCATCGGCGCCGGATCGGACATGCTGAAACCATTGGCTATTGCGGTGATTGGTGCGCTGACGCTTTCCGTGCTACTGTCCCTGGTCGCCACGCCGACGGTTTATTTTGCGATGCGAACATTCGAAAAAAAATAAGCTAAAAAGCGGAACGACCGGCGGTGCAAAAAATGCGCAGTGTCGACCTGCCGGATATTTAAATATAAAGTTATACGACATGCGTTTAGGGTACATCTAAGCGAAAAACGGGAAAGGGCTATGCCGTTCCAAGATCACCGGTTATTTTCTCGAACGAGGGCTTATAAGTAATGGCACATCATCACAAACACGATCATTCCGGGCATCATCACCAGCACGATCATTCGGCTGCACACCATCACGGCACCCTCAACAACCAAGGGCGCACTTTCATCTTCACCATATTGCTGAATTTGGCCTTTGTAGTAATCGAGTTCGCCTACGGCTTCATCGCCAACTCCACCGCATTAATGGCCGATGCGGGACATAATGCATCCGACGTGCTCGGCCTGTTGTTGGCATGGGGAGCGATTATGTTGGCGCGCAAGCAACCCAGTCGACGCTACACCTACGGACTGCGCAGCACCTCCATTCTGGCGGCGCTCGCTAATGCCGCATTGCTCTTGGTGGCCTGCGGGGCGATTGCCTTGGAAGCCGGTCAACGCTTTGCACAGCCGCCCGCGGTAGCCAGTCTAACGGTATCGACTATCGCGGCGATTGGGATAATCGTCAATGGGCTGTCCGCGTGGCTGTTGAGACGGGGCAGCAAGGATGATTTGAATATTCGAGGCGCTTACCTGCATATGCTGGCGGATACCGCCGTATCGCTCGCCGTGGTAATAACCGGTCTGGCAATGTTTCATTTCGGCTGGTATTGGCTCGACCCGGCCATCAGTTTAGCGATTGTGCTCGTGATCGTAATCGGCACATGGGGCTTGCTGCGCGATTCGCTACGTTTGGCCTTGAGTGCCGTGCCTGAGCAGATCAATGCGCCTGCAATCGACATCTACCTGCGCCAATTGGACGGCGTAAGCGACATTCACGATTTGCATATTTGGGGATTGAGCACCACCGAAACGGCGTTGACGGTTCATCTGGTTATGCCCGGCGGCTACCCCGGCGACGCATTCATGGATGACATCGCGCAAACACTGGAAGAACGGTATTTAGTTCATCACAGCACCTTGCAAATTGAGCAAGGGACGACACGGCACGCATGCTCACTGGCCGCAACCGAGCCTCTACGGCACCGCCATTAAGTCCAACTGTAAAGCCGCTTTTCGCATTACCTCGCACCGTCCGGCTGCTTGGGCCGCAATGCTGCTACGCCTGTACTCGTCACGCTTCATTTCACGGTTAAGCAGGAGGGATGGCTAAACCGCATGCTCACCCACTTGGAATCTTCAACTGAGGTTTTTAGGCTCAAGGCTTATCAATCACTTCATCCCTCAACACATCGAATGCATTGAAGGCAATGTTCAGGCTGAGTTTCAAATTGATGATGCAGGCGATGGTGGTGCTGGTGAAGATACAGATCATGATGGCGATTTGATATTTCACCGCCAGCCACGGTTCGCTGCCACCCAGGATTTGACCGGTCATCATGCCCGGCAAGGAAACCAATCCCATGGTAGCCATACCGGCGATGGTCGGATTGATCGCGGCTTTGACAGCCTCCCTAAAATACGGAAGCACAGCCTCCCAGCGCGTCGCGCCCAGCATGAGGAAAGTCGCGTATTCGTTTTCGTTCTTGCGGAGCGCCGAATAAAAGCGTTCCAACGCGATGACATTGCCTTGCAGGCAGTTGCCGAGGATCATGCCCGCCAAAGGCACGATGTAACGGGCATCGTAAAAGTGCGTCGGCTGGATGACCAGAATCACTAGGTAAGCGGTGGAGAACAGTATGCTGGAGGCAACAGCCATAAAGGTAGCCAGTACGAAATAACGCGCTTTAAGCCCGGCACGGCGCAGAATGCTTAAATCGGCGACCAACAACATCACCAATATCCATAAGCCGTTGAGCCAGGGATGGTTAAGATCGAACAGCATTTTCAGATAAATGCCAACCAACGCTAACTGGATGCTCATGCGCAGGATGCTGATGCCAATGTCCCGGCTCAAGCGTAAACCGAGCAGCCAAAGCAGTAACCAGGGCAGCAAACAGAGGCCGTAGAGCAGCGCCATCCGCGGCAGCGCAATATCAAGTGTTTCCATGTCGCGTTTCCCGGATCAATCGACCCGCTTCAAGTTCAAAAACAATGCCGCAACGTTCCAACCACTCAGGGTCGTGAGCCACCGACAGAACCGTCAGCTGCGGATCGGAAAAAACATCGAACACGGCTTGTTTGCTTTGCGCGTCCAATGCGCTGGTCACTTCGTCCAGCAGATACAGTTTTTTGCCCAATAACAGGCCTCGAGCCAGCGCAATCCGCTGTTTTTCGCCGCCGGAAATACGGCTGCTTTCCTGGCGTAAAATGTCCGCGGGCAAGTGCAGTCGCTGCAACACCTCAATCAGTTGCGCTTCGGCGGGTTTATGATCGCGATGCGTTTTGAATTGAAAAGGCAGCAGCAGCGCGTCTCGCACGCTTTCAGCGCCCAACACCGGCTCTTGCCCGATGTAAGCGGTGCAGCCGCGAACAGCCTGAACGGATAAGGGCGTTAGCGGTTGTTCCTGAAAGTAAACCGTGCCTGACTTTATAGAGTGGAGCCCCAGCAAGGTTTTCAGTACGCTGCTTTTACCCGAGCCGGATTTGCCGCATAACACGGCCTTTTCTCCGGGCAAAAGAGCAAAGCTGATGTCGGATAGAATGGTTCTTTGGTGGGCGATGACCGATACCTGGTCGAATCGAATGATTGGGGGCATTGAAGTGATTATTCCAAATTGAATCGTCGTAACGAAACCACGAATAACAAGGGAGAAGCGACTTCGCTTACGGCGGCATGGACAGATATTGCGCTCCCTGCAAAATCCGCATTACCCACCTCCGTGTGGGCGTGCTTACAGCGGGACGTAGGTTAAGCCGCTTTTTTATCTCAACAAATGCTTAACCGCATCCCTTTCTTCTTTTAATTCAGCCTCGGTCATGCGCATTCTTTGTCGGCTAAAATCGTTAATCTCCAAGCCTCTTACAACACTAATCTCGCCGTCGATCACCGTTACCGGGAAAGAGTAAATCAAGCCCGATTCAATGCCGTAATGGCCGTCCGATAACACCGCCATGCTCACCCAGTCGCCCGGTTCGGTGCCCAGCGCCCAGGTTTTCATCTGGCCTATCGCCGCATTGGCGGCCGATGCGGCGCTGGATTGCCCTCTGGCCTTAATGATTTCCGCGCCTCGTTGCTGAACCACCGGAATAAACTCATTGACGAACCAATTATTATCGACCAAAGACAAGGCATCCTGGCCCTTAACCTTGGCATGATGGATGTCAGGGTACTGCGTCGTCGAATGATTGCCCCAAATGGTCATGTTTTTTATATCAGCCGGCAAAACGCCGCATTTTTCAGCCAATTGACTGAGCGCCCGATTATGATCCAAGCGCGTCATAGCGGAAAAATTCTCCGGCTTTAAGTCCGGCGCATTGCTCAAGGCGATCAGGGCGTTGGTGTTGGCGGGATTGCCGGTCACCAGGACTTTTACCGATCGGCTTGCGACGTCATTCAAGGCTTTACCTTGAACCGCAAAAATCGCTGCGTTGACCTCCAGTAAATCCTTGCGCTCCATGCCCGGCCCTCTTGGGCGCGCGCCCACTAAAAAAGCATAGTCGACATTCTTGAACGCTACGTTGGGATCGTCTGTGACTTCAATACGGTGCAGCAAGGGGAAAGCGCAATCTTTTAACTCCATGACTACGCCTTGCAAGGCGTTCAGGGCCGGGGTTATTTCCAGCAAATGCAGTACGATCGGTTGGTCGCCCCCCAGCAACGCACCGGCCGCCAATCGAAACAGCAAAGAATAACTGATTTGGCCTGCGGCGCCTGTCACAGCAATATGGACCGGTGTTTTCATCTGTTTTTTTCCTTTGATTTATATATTTTTCCTAAGCTTAATTTATATAAGCTACCAAAATAATCGGAAAATATTGCCACTAAATCCATTCCCGATAGCGCACCACAACCGCAGCGCTAATCCATTTTCACAGATAATAACGAAGATAAGCCTCTACAAGCAAGCATATCAAAAAAACAGGCCTGAGCTTCAAGTCGCGCCTATACAGAAAGCAGGCTAAGATAAGGCACTGTCGAGTTTATTGCGTATAATAGGCGGTTTAATAATCGTATTCATGCAGACCAGCCAAACCCATCACGAGTAAATTAATGAAAAAACTGTTATTCCAATTCGATACGGACGATCACCCTTCAGTTTTCGATACTGTTGTAGCCTATGACGGCGGCGCGGACCATGTCATCGGACACGGTGGATTGACACCCGAAAACATCTCGGCTCTGGTAGAAGGCACGATGTTTACCCGTGCTCCCAAAGACAAGAAAAATACCGCCATTTTTGTCGGCGGCAGCGACATGATTGCCGGTCAGGCGCTATTTGCCGCGGTGCAAAAACACTTTTTCCCCGGCTTTCAGGTGTCGGTCATGCTCGACAGCAACGGCAGCAATACCACCGCCGCCGCCGCTGTTGCAAAACTGGCTTCCAGCGGCGTTCTGGCCGGCAAAAAAGCAGTGGTGCTGGCCGGTACCGGCCCGGTAGGTCAACGCGCTGCGGCGATGCTGGCAAAAGAGGGCGCCGAGGTATCATTGACCGCTCGTAAAATGGAACGCGCCGTTCAAGCCTGCGACAACATGAAAGCCCGCTTTGGCGTAAACCTGACGCCTGTTGAAGCATTCGATAACGATGCCCGCGCCAAGGCCATTGAACATGCAAATATCGTTTTTGCAACCGGCGCGGCAGGAGTAGAGCTGCTGTCAGCCGATCAATGGCAACATAACCCCCATATCGAAATGATGGCCGATGCCAACGCTACGCCGCCCATAGGCATCGGCGGCACCGATGTCATGGACAAAGGCAACCTGCGCAACGGAAAAATCATCTGGGGCGCGATCGGTTTTGGATCGCTAAAACTGGCCTTGCATCGCGCCTGTATCGCAAAACTATTTGAAGACAACAAGCAGGTTTTCGATGCCGAAAATATCTTTGCACTGGCTAAGGAAATGGCATAAGCAACGACAGAACCTGACATGAGTCCTTTAGCAGATCAAGCCGACTTGGCATCGATAAGACAAGATGCCGTCAGCATTTTTCAGGCAGGCATAGCGGCGGCCGATCCTTATCAGGCGGTTAAACGCCATCTTGTCCCGGAGCTGTTTAGCAATTGCTCAAAAGTCCATCTTATCGCGTTCGGCAAGGCCGCTTGCGCAATGGCGCAAGCGGCTTCGGAAATCATTCCTGCCGGGATGCTGGCGGACAGAGGCATAGCCGTTACCAATTACGAGAATGTAACTCGCGTCGATAATGTCGATGTGCTCGGCGCAGCGCATCCATTGCCCGATGCAGCCGGACTTAACGGCGCAAAGCTCATTGCCGAACGGGTGCGTAACGCCAAAGAGCATGAACTGGTGCTGGTACTGGTCAGCGGCGGCGGTTCGGCCTTGATCCCCTACCCTGCCGAGCCAATCACCTTGCAGGAAAAGATTGCCACCACCGATTTATTATTGGCCTCCGGCGCGACCATCAACCAGATTAACTGCGTACGCAAACATTTATCGCAGCTAAAAGGCGGCGGCTTGGCCCGGCTGGCTGCGCCCGCCCGTTTGCATGCGCTTATTTTGTCCGATGTGTTGGGCGATGATCTAAGCGCCATTGCCAGCGGCCCCACCGTAGCCGACGCGACCACTTACGCCGATGCGATTGAAATTCTTAAAGCCAAGGGCATTTGGGAGCAGGTGCCGGCCAATGTCCGGCAGCATCTGGAACAAGGCAAGCTGGGCCATATCGCCGAAACACCCAAACCAGACGACGACATTTTTAACAACACCGGACATGCCCTGATCGGCAGCAACACCATCAGCATCCATGCGATGCTAGACGCTGCCCGGAAGCTGGGGTACGAGACCGAACTGTACAGCGACCATTTATCCGGCGAAGCCAGGGCTGTAGGGGCGACTTTAGTCGCCCAGTGTATAGAAAGGCGACTAAAGTCGCCCCCACAAAACAAACCTGTAGCCCTGTTGGCGGGCGGCGAAACCACGGTCACCTTAAAAGGCAACGGACGCGGCGGTCGCAACCAGGAAATGGCGCTGGCTTTTGCGATTGCCGCAGAACAACAAGGCCTAATCGGCAACTGGACATTCCTTAGCGGCGGCACCGACGGCCGCGACGGCCCCACCGACGCGGCCGGCGGCATCGTCGACCGCAACACCCTGCAACGCATGATTCAAGCGGGCGTAAATCCGACAGCGCTGCTTGAAAATAACGATTCGTACCCCGCTTTAAAAACGTCCGACGACTTAGTGAATACCGGCGCGACAGGCACCAATGTCGCCGATCTGCAAATACTGCTGATCCAGCCAGCACCTTAAACAACACATATTAATCCAGGAGAACACCATGTTTAAAAAATCAATGACCATCAAAGGCTTCGATGACGAATTATTCCAGGCCCTCGAAGAAGAACGCCAACGCCAGGAAGATCATATCGAACTGATCGCCTCTGAAAACTATTGCAGTCCGCGAGTCATGGAAGCACAAGGCACCCAGTTGACTAACAAATATGCCGAAGGCTATCCCGGCAAACGTTATTACGGCGGCTGTGAATTTGTCGACAAAGTCGAACAATTAGCGATCGACCGCGCCAAGGAATTGTTCGGCGCGGATTACGCGAACGTACAGCCACATTCAGGCTCGCAAGCCAACATGGCGGTGTTCATGGCTTTGGTTCAACCGGGCGACACCATCCTGGGCCTGAGCCTTGCCGATGGCGGCCATTTAACCCACGGCGCCAAGCCCAACTTCTCCGGCAAAATCTACAATGCAGTGCAATACGGCCTGCACCCTGAAACCGGCGAAATCGATTATGCGCAAGTTGAAGCCCTGGCGCTGGAACACAAACCTAAAGTGATCGTTGCCGGTTTTTCCGCCTATTCCCGTATTTGGGATTGGCAACGCTTCCGCGACATTGCCGATAAAGTGGGCGCTTACCTGTTTGTCGATATGGCGCACGTCGCAGGCTTGGTTGCCGCAGGCTTGTACCCCAACCCCGTGCCGATTGCCGACGTGGTCACCAGCACCACGCACAAATCCTTGCGCGGCCCACGTGGCGGCTTGATCTTGTGCAAAAGCAACCCGGAACTGGAGAAAAAATTCGACTCCAACATCTTCCCCGGCATTCAGGGCGGCCCGTTGATGCATGTGATCGCAGCCAAAGCCGTGGCCTTTAAAGAAGCCATGCAACCGGAGTTCCGCGCTTATCAGCAGCAAGTTATCAAGAACGCCCAGGCCATGGCCACAGTGTTCATGAAACGCGGCTTCGACGTCGTTTCCGGCGGCACCGACGATCATTTGATGCTGGTTTCGTTGATTGCCAAAGGCATTACCGGCAAAGCGGCCGACGCAGCCTTGGGCAAAGCGCATATCACCGTCAACAAAAACGCCGTGCCTAACGACCCGCAATCGCCGTTTGTCACCAGCGGCATCCGCGTCGGCACGCCTGCGCCGACCACACGCGGCTTTAAGGAAGCGGAAATGACCGAAATCGCCAATATGATGTGCGATGTGATGGAAAACATGGAAGATGAAAGCGTGCTTGCCGCAGTGCGCGAGAAAGTCAGCAATCTTTGTACGCGGTTTCCGGTTTACAGTTAATGGGTAGGTCGGGCACCAAAAGTAGGCGCTTTAGGCGACTGCTTTTCGTTGCCCGACATTTTGGCATATCGCTTTTAGGAGATATTAATGGAACGCATCGAAATTAATGGTTTCTTAACCATAGATCACGCAGATTTTGAGATAAGGAAAATTAATATCCTAATCGGTGCGCAAGCGCAGGGTAAAAGCGTTATTGCCAAGCTTGCCTACTTTTTTAAAAGCTTCTTTTCAGATATTTTTATTCCATCAATCGAAAAATTCGAGACAAAAAGAGACATTGAAAAGAAATGTTTAGCCCAATTTGAGCAGATTTTTCCTCGCTATTCGTGGTCAACCCAGGTGTTTTCAATTGTTTATAAAAACGGAGATTATGAAGTATCGATTATAAGAACCAAAACAGGTAATAAATACACATTGATGTTTAATTACTCCAAGAACTTGGCTGATCTTCATAAACAATTCAAAAATCGTTACAAACTGGCATTGGAAGAATTTGATGCCCGGAAAGAACCAGAAAACGAAAAAAAAACGATGCGAAGAAAATCTCTCTTCCCTGAGACAATTTTTGATAACGTAAACGATTCCGTATTTAGTAGCACATTCAAAATACCTATCTTTATTCCAGCAGGCAGATCTTTTTTTGCCACCCTACAAAAAAATATATTTTCATTCCTAGCTAGCAACATCGATATAGATCCATTTATCAAAGAGTTTGGTTTTCGCTACGAAACATCGAAGCGATTTCATCAAGATGGTCTTTTTCGTGATAATGACGCTACTGAAGTGACTAGAAAAAAAGTAGACAAACTTGTTAGCGATATAGTTGCCGGAGAATATGTTTACGCAGAAGAGCAGGACTGGATTTTAAACAAAGGAAAAAGGACTAACTTAGCGAACGCTTCATCAGGTCAGCAAGAGTCGCTACCCATGCTTTTGATTCTGAAGTTTTGGCCTTTTATATATGGAAAAGAAATTTCTTTTTTCATAGAAGAACCCGAAGCGCATTTGTTTCCTGTATCACAAAAGCAAATTATCAGCCTGATTGCCACGATCTATAACACTGTCGGACACTCCTTTTTTATAACCACGCATAGCCCTTATTTATTGACGGCGATAAATAATTTAGTGGTTGGACAAGATGCCTACGATAAAGCCAATGGCGATACTGAAAAGTTAAAAAAACTCGCAAAAGTCCTGGCTACTGACGAGCTGATTCGGTTAGAAGACGTATCTGCCTATACCTTAAATAAAGGCAAGTTGGAGTCCATCATTGATACGGAAAATCGATTGATTGGCGCAAATCTGCTTGATGCAGTCTCGGATGAGTTCGATACGGCGTTTAGTGTGGCTACTGAGATTTTGTACGGTGCTGAATAATGGATTATGGCAATTGTACAACTCAAACAACCAACAAATTGATAACAGCCAATGAACACAACAGAAAGCTGACGATAAAAAATCCATCAGGAAAAGCGGTAAGGAAAATCAAAGTCGATGGCTGTTTGATTGTTGATTCAAGCAAGCGTTGCGATTATATGTTTGAAATCATTGAGAACACTGCTTCTGATAAAATTAGTAGTGTAATTTATTTAGAGTTGAAAGGCCGTCACATACAAGAAGCCTACGAGCAATTAGTTTCCACTATCGATAGATTTATTGCTGAACATCACGAGAGTAAAAAAGCATGCCATATTGTCGCATCAAGAGTGCCAAGAACAGGACCAGAGGTTCAGCAATTGCAAGTTGAGATGTTAAGAAAAAAACAGGCCAAACTCACTGTAAGCACTGTCCAAGCTTTTGTAACCATTTAGCTCATTAAATTTTGTCGTTTCACGTTACCTTACATATCCAAGGATTCGAACTGGTGTAAATTAATGACACTTTCTATTAAAAAAGACAGAAAACCAGCTAAAAAACACCGCGCACCGCCTCCTCAATTTGCAGGACAAGTAAAGGAATTAGGCGATGTTATGTCCTCTGTTTCAGCCACAGACTGGGGACAAATGGAATTCGTTAGCCAAGGGCTTGCGAACTCCAGCAAGAATACATAACAGCGTTGGATTTCGTACCTTAATCCACGTACTAAAAATAATTAACAACCAAAATCAACCAACCTTTTTTAAAAAAATAAACAATGTCAGACATAGAAATTGCCCAACAAGCCAACATGAAACCGATCATCGGTTTGGTTAAAGAACAATACGGCATTGATGCCGAACACCTTGATCCTTACGGTCATTACAAAGCCAAGATGTCGCTGGAATACGTCAACAGCCTGTCCGATAAAGAAGACGGCAAGCTGATCCTGGTTACCGCGATCAGCCCGACCCCGGCCGGCGAAGGCAAAACCACGACCACCGTGGGCCTCGGCGATGCGATGAACCGTATCGGCAAAAAAACCATGATGTGTCTTCGCGAGCCTTCATTAGGCCCATGCTTCGGCGTCAAAGGCGGCGCGGCGGGCGGCGGTTACTCGCAAGTGGTGCCGATGGAAGACATCAATCTGCATTTTACTGGCGACTTTCACGCGATCGGCGTGGCGCACAACCTGCTGTCGGCGTTGATCGACAACCATATCAATCACGGCAACGATCTGGACATAGACCCTCGGCGCATCCAATGGAAACGCGTCGTCGACATGAACGACCGCGCCCTGCGCAACATCGTGGTCGGCATGGGCGGCCCCGCCAACGGCTATTTGCGTGAAGACGGTTACGACATCGTGGTCGCGTCCGAAGTCATGGCGATTTTATGCCTGGCTACCAGCCGCGCGGACCTTAAAGAACGCCTGGGCCGCATCGTGATCGGCTATAAATCCGACCGGGTCACGCCGGTTTACGCCCGCGACCTGAATGCGCAAGGCTCGATGGCGGCCCTGTTGAAAGATGCGATCAAGCCCAATCTGGTACAAACGCTGGAAAACAATATCGCGATCATTCACGGCGGCCCGTTCGCCAATATCGCCCACGGCTGCAACACCGTCACCGCGACCAAAACCGCGCTGAAACTGGCCGATTACGTGGTGACCGAAGCGGGCTTCGGCGCGGATTTGGGCGCTGAAAAATTTATCGACATTAAATGCCGCATGGCCGGGCTCAAACCCTCCGCAGTGGTGCTGGTCGCTACGGTAAGAGCGCTTAAATTCCACGGCGGCGTGGTTAAGGAAGAATTAAACCAGGAAAATCTGGCCGCTCTGGAAAAAGGTTTTGAAAACCTTGAGCGCCACTTGCACAACATCACCCACCATTACGGCCTGCCTTGCGTGGTGTGCATCAACCACTTCACGTTCGATAGCGACGCCGAAATCGCCTTGCTGAAGCAAAAATGCGAAGCCTTGGGTGCCCAATGCGTGGTTTCCAAGCATTGGGCGTCAGGCGGCGCCGGTGCGGAAGAGCTGGCTCACGCAGTCAGCGACATCGTCGACAACCGTGAACCCACGTTTAACTACGTCTACGACGAAAACCTGAGCCTCTGGGAAAAGATCGAAGCCATTGCCACCAAGCTGTACGGCGCCGGCAGCGTCACCGCCAACGCCAAAGTCAAAGCGCAACTGGCCGCATGGAATGCCGATTACGGCACGTTCCCGATTTGCATGGCGAAAACCCAAATGTCGTTTTCAACCAACCCGAACGCCAAAGGCGCACCATCCGGGCATGTCGTTGAAATCAGCGATGTCCGGCTGGCAAACGGCGCAGGCTTTATCGTAGCTATTGCCGGTGATATGATGACCATGCCCGGCTTGCCTAAAGTGCCCGCTGCGGAAAGAATCGATATTGATAATACAGGCAAAATCACCGGATTATTTTAACCATAGAGGGGGCTCAACATCCCGCCCCCACTCTTAATTCCCTTTCATCCAAGGCAACATCATGACAGACAAAAAATTTCGGCTCGTTACACGCAGTGATTTTGACGGCTTAATCTGCGCGGTTTTATTAAAAGAACTGGACTTGATTGACGACATCAAATTTGTTCACCCAAAGGACATGCAAGACGGCATTATCGAGATTAACGACCGCGACATCACCACTAACCTGCCCTACGTAAAAGGTGTTCATCTTGCGTTTGACCATCATTTGAGCGAAACCATCCGCAATGAAAAAGCCGACAATCACATCATAGATCCTGACGCCCCTTCGGCCGCGCGAGTCGTTTACGACTATTACGGCGGTGCAAGCCGCTTCCCGGCCGACTGGAACGAGATGATGGAAGCCGTCGATAAAGGCGATGCGGCGCAATTCAACCGCGAAGAAATTTTAAACCCGGAAGGCTGGGTGTTAATGAATTTCCTGATGGATGCGCGCACCGGTTTAGGCCGATTTCGGGACTTTACCGTGTCGAATTATCAATTGATGATGAACCTGATCGATTACTGCAAAAATCATACTATCGATGACATTCTGCAACTTCCCGACGTTCAGGAACGCGTCAAGCTGTTTAAAGAACACGAAGCGGCGGCCAAGGAACAAATTCAGCGCTGCTCAACCGTACACAATAATCTGGTGGTATTGGATTTGCGCGACGAAGAAACTATCTACGCGGTCAACCGGTTCATGATTTATGCGCTGTATCCCGAGTGCAATATCTCCATCCATGTGATGTGGGGCGTGAAGCAGCAAAACACCGTGTTCGCAATAGGCAAATCTATCTTGAATCGCACCTCCAACACCAATGTCGGCGAACTGTGCTTAAGCTATAACGGCGGCGGACATTTGAATGCCGGCACTTGCCAAGTCGATAACCAGGACAGCGAGCAACACTTAAAAGCAATTATTGCGAAAATCAACCAGGACGGTTGATTAGGACACGCGACTGGCGGAAACACGCCTAACCAGGGTTTCCGCCTTGTTCGTCCCAGCCTTCCGCTTGCCCCCCAATACCAATCAGTTAAGCACCGTAGAAGCGGACCGCGCCCGCGATATTTGGGCAACAGTTACAAAATTTTAGCGGCTTCATCGTGGGCATGGCCCGCTCCTACGGAGACAATGTGCTTAAACGGCATTACCCCCGCAGCAACCTCATCAACACCCACCAGCCAAACCTTATTCTCCTGTATAATGTTTAGCTAATCTTTTAAGAACTTAGCGCGTTTATGTATAGATATGAAGGCCGGGTCATCTACGAAAGCCACGATGACGACGGTATTTTAGAAGTCGTCGAAACTGATGGCGTAAGATCGCTGCACTTCGGTTCGTTTCCCCGGCAGAGCAGCATGCTGCTGGCCGAGCCGGATAAGCTGTACCTGAATTATGTGCGGGCCATGACCAGCTGGCTGTTATTCAAGCCCACGCTGGATGATGAAGCCTTGATTATCGGCTTGGGCGGCGGCTCATTAACCAAGCACTTACTGCATCATTTCCCGGACTGCCGCTTGAAAGTCGTGGAATACCGGGAAAGCGTGGTCAAAATCGCACGCAGTCATTTCGGCCTCCCGCTCGACCCGCGCCTGAAAGTTATTATCGACGACGGCGCGAAATATGTACGCCAACGAACCGAGAGCCAAAGCGAGCAATACAGCCTGATGTTTGTTGATGCGTTCGACCATGAAGGCATGGCGCCGTCGATCAGTAACCATGCGTTTTTCGATGCCTGCAAAATGCTGTTAAAAAAAGACGGCATGCTGGTCATCAATCTGTGGGGCGGTGCCGGCAACCCCCTATTCAAGCAGGTTGCCCTGTGGCTGGGGCGTACTTTTGACTGGAGAATCCTGTTTCTTCCCGTTCCGGACCGCGGCAATATTATCGGCCTGGCCTTTAATGAAGAAGCCCCGATCCATTCCATGAAAGACTTGAGAACCAGAGCCATCATCCTTGAACAGATTTACCAGATTGAATTTATCTCTTATTTAAAAGAGATTGCCAAACACAATGCCAGCGTCCTCAACAACTCGATACAAAAATAATGTCTAGCGCCTTGCAAACCGAACCCAACCTTTTTAGTTACCGCTTATATTGGGCGCAACGCTTTGGCGTTGCCCCTGTTTTGCCGATGAGCAAGGCGGAAATGGACGAATTGGGCTGGGATGCCTGCGACGTGATCCTGGTAACCGGCGATGCCTATATCGATCACCCGAGCTTCGGCATGGCGCTGATTGGACGACTGCTTGAAGCGCAGGGATTCAGGGTCGGCATCATCTCCCAGCCCGACTGGACCAGCGCCAAGGATTTCATGAAGCTCGGTCGCCCGAACCTGTTTTTCGGCGTGACCGGCGGCAATATGGACTCAATGGTCAATCGTTATACTTCGGACAAGAAAATCCGCTCCAACGATGCCTACACGCCGAACGGCGCGGCGGGCAAACGCCCTGACCGCGCCGTCAACGTCTATTCGCACCGCTGCCGCGAAGCTTACAAGGATGTGCCGATTATCATCGGCGGCATCGAAGCCAGCTTGCGCCGCATCGCGCATTACGATTATTGGTCGGATAAGGTCAGGAAATCCGTGCTGCTGGACTCCAAAGCCGACCTGCTGGTTTACGGCAACGCCGAGCGCCAAGTCGTCGAAATCGCCCATCGCCTGGCTAACGGCGAAGCCATATCGGAGCTGAAAGGCATACGCGGCACGGTGCATTTCGTCAAACAAATACCGGAAGGCTGGGCGGTTAAAGATTCCACCGATGTGGATAAACCGGGCGCGGCGATGGTGCCTATCGACCCGTACCAGGAACAGCCTGCCTGCGATAAAAAACCGGAACAAAGCAATGCGGACGAAAAAGTCATTCAGTTTGATAAATTACAGATCAGGAACCAGCGCTCGCAAACCGTCATCCGCCTGCCCGCCTACGAAACGGTAAAAGACGACCCGATACTGTACGCCCACGCCTCGCGCGTCATGCACGGCGAAACCAACCCCGGCAACGCGCGCGCATTGATTCAACTGCACGGTACGCGGCAGGTCTGGATCAATCCTCCGCCGATTCCGCTGACCACCAAGGAAATGGACGGCGTATTCGACCTGCCCTACTCCCGCGTACCGCATAAAGAATACGGCAACGCCAATGTGCCTGCCTTTGAGATGATCCAGCATTCGGTCAACATCATGCGCGGCTGTTTCGGCGGCTGCACCTTCTGCTCGATCACCGAGCATGAAGGCCGCATTATCCAAAGCCGCTCGGAAGATTCGATCATCAAGGAAATCGAAGCCATCCGCGACACCTCGCCCGCCTTTACCGGCCATATTTCCGACCTGGGCGGGCCTACCGCCAACATGTACCGACTGGCCTGCAAGGACCCGGAAATCGAAGCCGCTTGCCGTAAGCCGTCCTGCGTTTACCCCGGTATTTGTCCTAACCTGAACACCGATCATGCCCCGCTGATCAAACTCTACCGCAGAGCCCGCGCCTTGCCCGGCATCAAGAAAATCTTTATCGCCTCCGGCTTGCGTTACGATCTGGCCGTGGAGTCGCCGGAATACGTCAAGGAACTGGTTACCCACCATGTCGGCGGCTACCTTAAAATCGCCCCGGAACATACCGAGCAAGGCGTTTTATCCAAAATGATGAAGCCGGGCATGGGCACTTACGACCGCTTCAAGGAAATGTTTGACAAGTATTCAAAGGAAGCAGGTAAAGAGCAATATTTGATCCCGTACTTTATCGCCGCCCATCCCGGCACGACCGATAACGACATGCTCAATCTGGCGTTATGGCTAAAGCGTAACGGTTTCAGGGCCGACCAGGTACAGGCCTTCCTGCCGTCGCCGATGTCCATCGCCACCGCCATGTATCACTCCGGCAAAGACACTTTGCGTAAAGTCAGCCGAACTGCTGAAGACATTGCCATACCTAAAAGCTTCAAACAGCGTCGTCTTCACAAAGCCTTCCTGCGTTATCACGACCCCAAAAACTGGCCGTTGCTCCGCGAAGCCTTAAAAGACATGGGTCGCAGCGATTTAATCGGCAACGGCAAGCAGCATTTGATCCCCAGCTTTCAGCCCAAAGGCACGATTGAAACGCCGGAAAAAATCCAGCGCTTTAAAACTAAATATACCGGCTTGGACAACACCCGTTCAGAAAAAGGCAAGCCGCATCCGATCAACAAAAACAACGCAAAAAGAAAGCCAAAAAAATACTAGCCAACAAAAAAATGTTGTGTATAATACCCGCTTCTTCGCTGGTGTAGCTCAGTCGGTAGAGCAGCTGATTTGTAATCAGCCGGTCGCGGGTTCGATTCCCATCGCCAGCTCCAAGAATATCAAGGCTTTAGGTGCAAACCTAAGGCCTTTTTTATTGCCTGTTGAAAAATTAATAGGCCTATAATAGGCATTTGAAAAATTCCGCCTATTAAAAAATCACACAAAAGACCGTCGCAACGGTTGTCGATAAAATTAATAATTCACAAAAGACAACATGAAAATTGTTACATGGAACTGTAATGGCGCGTTAAGGAAAAAGACTCATGAAATTGATTGTCTTGATGCTGATTTAGTCATAGTCCAAGAATGTGAAAATCCAGCGGAATCGACAGAAGCAGCCTATCTTGCATGGGCCGGTGATTATTTATGGATTGGTACTTCAAAAAGCAAAGGTATTGGTATATTTCCAAAAAAGGGAAATAGCGTTAAAGGGTTAGATTGGAATAGAGAGTTTGTTCTTTCTGGACTAGAAAGCAAAAGTAACTCACTTCGCTGGACTACAAAGGATTTAAAGCTTTTTCTTCCCTTCGTTTTAAATGACGCAATAACAATTCTAAGTTGCTGGACAAAGGGCAGTGAGGCTGAAGTCTTTGGCTACATGGGCCAGTTTTGGAAATATCTTCAAATTCACCGCAATGAACTTAAAAATGAAAACACCATAATACTCGGCGATTTTAATAGCAATAAAATCTGGGATAAAGCGGATAAATGGTGGAGTCACTCGGATGTCATAGCCGAATTAAATGAAATGGGATTAGACAGCCTATATCACCACCAGCACAAAGAAGCGCAAGGCGAAGAAACCACACCAACTTTTTTTCTTCATCGAAACACGAATAAGCCATATCATATTGATTACGTTTTTGTTTCCAGTGATTTACTCAGAATGAGCAGGTTGGAAGTGGGCACTTCTGATAAATGGTTACATATCAGCGACCACATGCCGCTATTTGTGGAAATCAGTAGTTAGCTATAAAACAACCTGCGCCTTATACAAAAAGCTCACCCGCTAACGGTTAACCCACAAAAAACCGCCGAAGCGGTTTATGTTTTGTCAAAGACCTGATGATTTAATTAGTTCTGGAGCCTTTATGACTTCGCCATCATCAAAAGCTATTGCTTCTGGCTCAAAAGATGTTTTCATTAAATTAAACTCTGTTCCTGCAATTTTCTCTATTTCACCATTGCTAATTGAATTTATTTTCCAATAGCTCCCTGTTGTTGTGTTTAGTGTCTTGCCTGCCTCTATCTTTTCTTCAAAACTAATTGGCAACGATCCTATTTTGTCGCCAACGGCATCATTAAAAATTATGGTGCCTTTAAGCTGCCGAATTGCTTTAGCTGTTTTATTTTCTACAGCATAAGTAATTTTTAACAAGTCTTGGTACCGACCAATGTCGTAATCTTTTGATAAAATAGTCTTGTCGATAACAGCAACAACGACACTTGATAATATTTTGTCTGCAATAACCTTCCGCTCTGCTATTGATTTTTCTTGCAAAGCTTTGGCTTCGTCATCCCTTTTTTTCTGTTCTGCTTCGGCTGCTTGTACTTGATTTTGCCATTCTTTTGCTTTGACAATAACCTCGCCAGCCGTCATACCAACAACAGAGTTTGACTTATTCCCAAATAAGTTACCCATCTCATTGAGACTCAGATATGCCGCTAAAAGCTTTCTTTCTTCTTCTGGTAAGTTTTTAAACTTATCGCCTTGCTCTGCAATCTGTTTTAATGGCTCAGGGCCAAAAACAATGTCTTTGGGGTCACTGCACCCTGCAAGAATTAATAACATAACCACCATTAACATTTTATTTTTCATTATTATTCTCCGTTGATTAACAGGGATAAAATACCGTATAAGCGGCGGCAGGGATATTGGCAAAATGCTTACAAGCCATCCGCACCCACAACGACGGTGCGAATTATTCTAACAGCCCGACCGTGAGCTTTTGCTGTATTAATTCGCTGTCGCTGTTCTTCTGATAAGCCTATATCTGCCTGATAAATGATTACCAGTGGAACCAATACCACCCGGCGGCTATTCTCGACCTTAACCAGCCTTAGTCGGAGTGATTTACTCGTCATCGTCATTACCTTCTGCGGCATGAATCGCAATAACCAAACCCAAGCCCGGCACGGAGTCATATAATTCTGTAATTCTTTTGTAGAAATCGGCTCTTAATTCCCCATCCGCACGATGCAACACTTCATCAAACACTTCGCAAGTGTCGCTTATAGCATCAAAAATTAAAATCGGTTTGCTTATCTTGGGTGATAATCTTGTTTCCAAGATTTTAAGGCGTGATTTCAGGTTAGCCATGTAAAACCTCTTTATTGAGTTGATTATAAAAATCACTTAATGTCTGGCCGGGTTTCAATGGCTCGGGTTGTACAACACGACCATAAAAATATGGCAATGGATAGCACCTTACATCTGATTCTTGTTGCTTTGCTTCCAACTTCATCAGCCTATTAACTAATCGCATTGTTCTATCTTCCAATGCTTGGGTACGCCGTTAGTCCATACGGTTGATGGTAGTCGCATAAAGAGAAAAACACGCCGCCCAAGGCTTTCAGCGCGGTCTATTTGCGCTATTTGCTCATCGTTTGGCGTATAGTCACATTGCATGGCTAGCGGTGGCATTTTGTTAATTATTCTTTCTAATAATCTAATTCTTCTACTTAAGATATTAGCCATATTGATTCCTTATTGTTTGATAAAAAAAACGGGCTAAGTTTCGGCCTAGCCCGTCGCTAGCAATAACCGCTAATATTTAAACTTGCTGGTAAATCGAACCATCATCGCGAACAATCCTAACTTTTAGCGGTTCGGGCTGTGTCAGAGTCTTATCGGTCATGAAGTCACGTCGAGCAGGAGCTACATGGACTGCCGGTGCTGATTGAACTGCAACGCTCGCTGAATCACGACTAAGACTCACCAGCTCAGTTTCTGGCAAGTCATCGCCGCAATTCTGGCGTACGGTAACATTGCCGCCAGCCTCACGATGTTTAGCGGCTATGGCTTTTTGCGATTCGGTAAAATCAGATTTAAAACGTTTGTTAATAATTAATACACTTGGATTTTTAGACATTGTTTTTATTCCTATGGAAAAGTTAAAGATTTAGTCCTATTTATCGGCAAAGGGCTTTGGCCGTTTTTTTACTTTTGGTTTTCGAGAGCTTCGATTCTTTTTTCGAGGTCGGAACCCTCAATAACTTTAGCTACCGCCTGCAAGCACCAAGTCAATTTGGTAGCGTCCTGCACATCGACTAAGCCAGACCTTGCCTCTCTATATATCTTGCTCATTTCGCGTTTTACATCGCTCATACTGTCCAATGGGCAACGATAACGGGCAGGCTTACCGGCAGGGGTGTACTCTGTGACTTCGCCACTAGCAGCATCTATCTCGACTGGGTTTTGATTACTCACTTTTAAGCCTCTCTAAAATGTCGCCTACATCGGCAAAACTGAATGATTCATCGTTGCTAATCAAAATTAACAAATCGCCATGACATAAGCCCGGTTTGCAATAACAGGCTAAATCTTTCCCAACCAATTCGCGTTTTGCATCAGCTATCAATTCAGGCTGACTTTGCAACCAGTTAATATATTTTTGTGCAACCTCTGATTCGGTGCCGTCCTTACCAACCTTGAAGGGGTTGCCCCACTTCGAAGGTCTCCCGATATAAACCGCACCTTCTGGCGCGGGTTCTAGGTCGATGTTTATTACTCTTGGTTTATTCAATTTGTCTATTCCTAGCCGGTAATCCGGCACTTGTAATTTAATTTTAATATGGACAGTTTTACCGGACATAGGACACCCCTTATAGGGGTGTGTCCTGTCCTGTCCGGGTAACAAAATCTGTAAGGCCGGACAGTTGTCCGGTTTTGTCCTGTCCTGTCCGGTTGTCCGTATTAGACAATCCACGCATAATCACCATGCTCAATAATCAAACCATCTTTAAAAAGCTTTTCACGACCTCTTGAAAAAGCCTTTCTTAATGCGTCCGATTTATCGCTGTCCTCGTCAACATCGACGGTTATGGACTTGTAAGCTTCAGTACGCCAATGGTCTATATGGACAATCTTTTGAGTATCACCAAGATTAAAATCTTCCATAATGTCAGTGGATGGATTAATGCCAATCGCTGCTATTGCTCTTTCTAGGCTGGTTAAGATTTGAGTTTCACGCACCGTTAGCTTTTTATCCTTGTCTTTGGTTTTGCCGCCTACATCATTCGTCATCTCAAGACATAGACTGCTAATAGATTCGCCCTCGTCATCAAAGCGACCGGGTATAACTACGGTTTTGAATTTAAAATGAATCGGTTCATGTTCTGGCGCGTTTTTCTGTTTAGTACACTTTAAAGCCAAGCCGTTATTCTGCTTTTTGATAAAGAACTCAGCTTCACACGATCCGGGCAAAACGATACTGCCGCGACTTCTGTCTCCATTGTGTCCAGCGTGATGTACAACAACTACTGTCTTGCCAGTGGTTCTGAAAACAGCATCTACATTTGAAACAAAAGCCGTCATGTCTTTGGTTGAATTTTCATCCAAGCCGCCGAAGTTGCGGTTTAGCGTGTCAACGATGACCATTCCTGCTTCTGGGCATATCGCGTTTACAGCATCGGCAACCCATTCGGCGTTATCGCTGTCGGTCAACTGCGCCGGTATCTCTGAAACATAAAGACAACTTGGGCAATCAACGCCGTATTGAATAGCTAGAGCTGCAAATCTGTCGGCTATACCGGAATGTCCCTCACCAGCTAAAATAATGACAGGCGTTTTGATCGTTTTGTGTCCATGCCAATCAATTCCAGCCGCAACACAAAAGGCAATATCAAAAGCAACAAAGCTCTTTCCACAGCCATAAGCACCTGCCATTAGATTCATGCCGCCTTGTTCCAAAATGTCTTTAATCGCCCATTTCAACGGCTTTGGGTTATCGATCAAATGCTTTATTGGAACAAGCTTAAAGGCTGGTTTATTACCGTCGCTGTCATTGGCTGCTTTGCTTTTATGCTTGCCTTGGTTCTGCTCCTGCATAAACAGGCGTTGATTCTGGCGCGTAAGCTCAGGGTTCCAATTTAACGCACCCATCTACCACTCACCATTGCATTCAAGCAGTCGATAGATGTCGAAAGCGTCATGTGCATGGCCGTCATTCAGTGCATCAGAACTATAACTAAATACCCGGACAACGCCATCTTTGCAGTTATCACAAACTTGAATACCGGGTATCTTGCTACTAGAGTTTGGATGCAGATATTTCGCGCCTTTTTTAACGTAACCGTTTCTAGTCAGCACATCATCGACAGTAAAAGTTGCATTAAATAATTTGATAGGACATTGCCAGCCTTTTATATTTTCTCCCGGCTGTGCCTTATATGGCGCGATTTTGGGCGGTTTTGGTTGCGGTTGTTTCTTTAACCAATCTTTTGAGATTTCATCAACATCAAGAGCAGAGCCTTTATGCTGATAGAACTTAAACAATTTCATCCGACTATTATCTGGTACACGAGGAAAATACCACGCTTGCGCCCAAGTTTTGTTCTCTGTAACAGGCGCAAGCATCACGCTTGCACCATGTAGTTCAGTGAATAAATAATCTAATACAGCTGGTAATTGTTCAGGTGTGTATCTTGCGATAATGACAGCACGGTATTTATGATAATCAGCTCCATACATACCGCCGCTATCAATGCCTTTTGCTGTCAATTCTTCGCGTGTTGCACCATTGCTATGACTGCTATATATACAATGCGACAAACCAAGTTTGGTTAAAACCTCATGCAATCCCAAAGGATGGGGTGCGCCTGCGATTATCTCGCCGCCGTCGCCGATTCTTCCATCACCGTCTAGGATAACGATTTCAGCAACGTCGCCTGTACCGGCAGTGGTGCGAATAGCTCCGGTCGTCCTGATAAAATAGGAGCCATCTTTACCACCAATAGCAGGTGAACTCAGTTCTTTTGCCAAACTTATGAAGTCTGTTTCCCATTCGCTTAGTGCTGTATTAGCGAAACCACCGCTACACTTTGAAATTGTGAATAAGGCTCTTTCAACACGTTTGAAAGTCGCATCATCAACAGTTGATTGAACTGCTAATCGATCTGCATAAACTGGCCTTAAAATAACTTGATGATGTTCAGCAATTGGCTGTTTAGCCCAAACCGACGGATTGGAAAAATCAGTTAAAGCGGTTAGTTCTTTATTGGTGAATTTGACGCTACGAAGCATCGGGAGGGTTAAGTTTTCACTCAGCATGAAACACCACCCACCGCTACCGACAGCCATAACATAACGCGTTTCATTTCAACACGAAGTGTGTTAAAATCAGCTTTGATTTTATTAAGAAATTTCATATCACGCCGCCTTAGCATTGCCGTGCTTGGCGGTTGCTTTACTTTCAAAATCATCGACCGATCTGCAAAACGTCTTAATGCGTTCTGCTAGTTCTTCCGTAAATTCTGCATATAGTTCATAACGTGTGAACTTTGCAATTCTCGGTACAATGTCAGCAGTTGGGGCGGTATCGTCGTGATTTACCAGCGTCCAGCCCTTCTTTCTTGCTTCATCAACAAAAACGCCCAATCTATAGCTATGGGAGACGCCATCGAACTCCCGATGACTGATTGTCGAGTTTGTTGGAAAAACCCGACGTAAAGCCCTGGCTTGAAGTGTTTTAACTCTAGGAAAAGCTACATTTTCAGAACCAAGCAGCGGAGGGATGTCTCCGTAATCTGCTCTTGTGATATGACGGCCGTTGTCGCGGATGACTTTTGAAATAATCATTGTGATACCTCCGCTTCCATTTCGGCAATAATTTCACTTGCGAGGTCAACTTGTCTGTCTAAATAAGCGTCCATCCCATCCGATAATAAAAATTCCTCGGGACAGGTTGACCAAAAGTCTTCGCCTTGAGTTGCATCATTAATACTTATCATTGTGCTGCTCCTACCGAAGTAGAAGACTGGGGCTGATATTGCTCTAGCCAAGCCAGTACATCAGCTTTGCGATATTTCACGGCACGATTTATTTTAATGAATGGAATGCCGCCGCCAGCCCATCTATCCCGTTCTAATGTTGCGGTGGAACAGTCGCGGATAAGGGAAATTGTAACTTGATTGAATAAAGCGCTTTCGGGCGCATTATCAAAATCAGCCAGTGCTTTTGTTCGGTCTAAAGTTTTATTTAACATTAATTTATTCCTGATTTTTGTTTTAACAAAGAATCAATATGAGGGCTCCCTCACATCTTGGAATAAATTGTATATATTTGATATTTAAGTTAAAACCGGTCAATTATTCACAAAATGAAATGAATTAACCGGTATCAACTCCAGTCCATTGAACAGCAAGACCAGTACCGCGCTTTATTAAATTTCTAACGGCGTCGCCAGTTAGTTTTTCATCTCCAGTTTGCTTTCCCCCATTAGGAAATACAGCGCTGCAAAATGCTGCTACTACACGAAAACACGGGTCTCCTTCCTTGTCATCAGGCATGGGCTGCGCATCTTGTATGCCGTCTCCGGCGCGTCCGGCTGTGTGCATCCGCATATAAAACGCTAATTCATAGGCCAGCATGGTTTCAACTGCGATGGGTGGGCCAGCGCCTATAGGCTTATCAAAAAAAAGATTTCCAATAGTAAATTTACCTAGGAATGGCCCCCCGTCAACTTCCGGCAATTTGCCTTTTAAAGCCGTTTCAAGCTGTGAAAAATAATCGTACATGACTAGGTGGAGTGACTTAGGTTCATTATTTTCTATGCGTGTGATTCGAGCATTTGACTTAATGCTTGCCTCAATATCAGCCCACATCAAAGACTTGTGGTTAAGTCCCGCGCTGCGCGCCAAAAGACCAGCTGCTTTTGCAAGTTTTTTTACTCTGGTTTTTTCAACTTGCATTTCTTTGCGATAGAGCGCACCAGGGTCGCGTTCTGGCTTGTAATGTGCAGCATTGAAACAAGCCGTTATTATGCGTTCCTGCGTTCTAAGAGTGCTCCAGTCATCGCTTCCGGCAATAGCCAGAAATTCCTTCATTGCAAAGCGAGCATCTGCTTTTTTGCCCCAATCTTGATACCACTTATTTATTGTCTCGGCATTTGCCATATTACATACTCCCTGCGTTAGTAACGCTCTTAATCTCTACAATATCCGTCGTCTTGACGCCAGCGGACTTCAAAATAAAATCGGTAATTGATTGCATTGGCTTGCGCAGACGCTCCACATTCATTTGAATATAGCCGCTGGTCACGTCATCGCCTTGTTTATGATTCACTAAAGCCTTAACTGCAAAGGATGAAATGTCTAGCGATTCAGCTATGGTGACAAAACTCCTGCGTAGGTCGTGCATCGAGAACGGCGCGTCTGTTTTTTCAATGATTTTGGCAATCTGCCGCTTAGGCTCAACCAGATAGCCATGCTTACCGTCTCCAGGAAAAACAAAGGTGCTGGTGCTATTCGCCTTACGCGTCGTCAGCATATTAACCAGATAATCAGATAGCGGTAACTGTATCGGTCTATGATTTTTTGGGTCTCGCAAAATATAGCTGTTATCGGTCAAGTCAATGTCAGGCCATTGCAGTTTTGCTGATTCTTCTTTGCGAGTACCGGTAAGTATCACGAAAAGCAAATAATCTCTGATTGTATCGTTGTCGATATTTAACACGGCATCAAACCATGCCGCCAATTGATGAGGCTTAAGGTGTCCGGTGCGCCTAGCTACCTTATACCAGCTCCGGGTCTGACTGATTCGTTTAACGGGATTGTCGGGCAATATTGATAAGCCCTTGCCGGTCTCATACTTAGCCCCGGCATAATTCAAGACACTACGTAAGGTACGCGCCCCTAAGTTCGCGTATGCTTCGCCTCGTTCCTCGCCTATTTTCTTATGGCGGCGCTCTACAGCATCGCGTGATATGCTGGTAATGGGTAATTTTTGCCAATCTGGGTAGATATTGTTCATTACGCCGCGATAATCCTTTACCGTCTTAGGTTTGAGCTGGCGCGAATCAAGAAACGCTTCAAATACTTCGGCTAACGTGACTGCTTTAATCTTTTTTTCGCGCTTTTCTCTCACTGGGTCAACACCAGTCGCCATTTTATTCAGCAGTGCCAGAGCATCCGTTCTGGCTTTCTCGGCAGTCAAGGCAGGATATTTACCTAACGACACACGTTTGGTTTTATTATCAATACGCTTTTCAACAAACCATGTTTTTGATTTTGCTCCGACATATATTCCAAAACCTTGTAAATCAGAGTCCCAATAAAATACCTGTCCTTTATCAGGATGAGACAGTTCTTTAACAAATGTCTTGTTGAGTTTTTTCTTCTCTTCCTTTTTATCCTTAACCGTCATTGCTCCTCCTGCCAAAATTTAATAGGCGTATAATAGGCAAATTATTTCAAAGTCATTAGTAGACCATCTGACTTATTATAACACAAAAACAATGATTTTCAGCAAGTTATAGAGCCTATTAAAAGAGGATAGAAGTAGGTAGAAATACAGACCGCCTAATTTGTAATCAGCCGGTCGCGGGTTCGATTCCCATCGCCAGCTCCAAGAATATCAAGGCTTTAGGTGCAAACCTAAGGCCTTTTTTATGTCCGCTAAAAAATTAGATAGTGGGCTAAAACTGTAATTAAGCATAAATATCCAAGCCAAATTCGACCTTGTTAATCAGCAATCCGATGACCGTATCATGCAGGGTTTCCGACTTCGAGAAGCAGATTGTTTTTCGTGTGAGTCGCTTAATCCAGGTTCTAAAATTTAGATTCTTGCGTTCAATTTTTTGGTATTACGCTTGCCTACTTGGTGCTTATCGGCTTCCAGGTGACGCTCATAAGCGCCCCAATCATCGGTGTAATAACGGCTGATGCCAAAGGACTCAAGCAAGGCTTTCAGCTCTTTGAACACCTCGTCCTTGCGTTTGCCAAACACATAAGCCAATACCGTGTTCGTGACATGATCAACGGCATACCAGAGCCAACGTTGATTGGACTTGTTGCCGACAAAAGACCACTGTTCATCCATTTCAGCCTCGTCACAAGCGAGTTCCACTCTCGCTACCACATTGCCATCTGGATTTAAGACTTGGAAGTTGGGATTGACTTGGACGATGCGGCTCGACTTTTTTTTAACGTGCTAATGACTGTGTTTTTGTTGATCTTGAGGACCCGCGCTGTATCACGGATGCCGCTACCGTTAATAGCCATATCCACCACTTGCTCCTTGATGCCCGGCTCGCACGCCTTATACCGGTAAGCCAGCATGAATGTTTTAGTGGTGCAATCCGGATTTTGCCAGCGATAACGCTGTGTACCCTCTGCACTACGGCCGGACTTCATAATTTGGTTGCTGCCACAAGCCGGGCAGGTAATTTCTTGATAACAGGTCATAGAGGGGGTTATACGGGTAAATTACATATTTAACCCATTACCAGAAGCCGCATGATAACTGGGATTGCACTTCGGAGTTGAATACGCCATTTTAAACCGCCCCTTTAGTGTCCTATTAAAGGCTATTTATTTTTAAGACCTTGATCCAATAGCCCTAAATAATTAGAACAGCCGATCACCCTCTGCGTCAGAATAGTTGTCGCCTCAAATAAATACAAAGGCCTTAGATTTTTCTAAGGCTTTTTTTATGTCTGTCGCTTTATAAGTGACATTTAGCCTAAAAGGCAGTTTCGTAAAACGGCCATTCATAACCTCAAGTTAACCAGATTTTTCTGCTTCAACTTCAATCATTACCATAGCCACATGAGCTTTACCATCTGCTGCTAACGGCACTTTATCCAGATACTTTGCACAAACCTCTTCGATAAAGATCTTCCTTTGTTCTTCCGGGATTCGCTGCGTATAGGGTAACCATGTGGTTCGAATCCATCCTTCCAGCCCTGATTTCCCATCATGGGTCATATCTTTAGGCATGAGTTCAACGCGCTTTATAGAAAATCCGGATTCCCTCAATAGCGCTTGATATTCATCGACACCGAGAAACGTAAAAGGAAATTCAAATTCCGTAAAATACTGCGCCCATTCATCTGAAGCGCTAAGGTCATCCATGATCGAAAGCATGCCTTCAGCATCGCCTTTTCCGCCCATTCGAAGATGAATTTTTCCTCCAACCCTGAGGCTCTTATACAAGCCTTCAATAACAGGTTTATGATTCTTTACCCAATGCAGCGCCGCATTCGAGAACGCCACGTCAAAACGGCCTTCAAATGCTAAATCACTGGCATCCATGATTTGAAACGACAGATTAGGATGCCGGTCTTGCGGATATTTTTCCTGTGCCAGCTCGATCATTTGCTTCGAGTTATCAACGCCGACAACCGAACCCCCTCCCGCTAACCGGGCGATTTCCGCCGTTACTTTGCCGTCTCCGCAACCTACGTCAAGAATGTCTTCCGCGCCGGTTAAATTTAGATTTGCAATAAGCTCTCTTGCCCATTTTTGTTGAGTTTCCGAGTTTCTCTCATAATCCTTCGCATTCCAACGGTATGTATTCATCACAAACACCTAAATAAATGGATAATGGGATATTGTTTCTCCATCTTTTAACGGGTACAAGATGACAATTTATGCTGGTATAAAATACGCTATGCTCGAATCCGACCCTCGACGTATCCTTGCTGCTTTCATTCGCGCACATCGCGAGTGTTTGCCGCCGCCGTCCAAAGCGCAGGGCCGTCGCCGAACACCCGGTTTGCGACGCGAAGAATTGGCTGAAGCGGCTGGCGTTAGCGTTACCTGGATCACTTGGCTTGAGCAAGGACGGGACGTTGCCGCTTCCGCCGCAGCGCTGACCCGACTTGCCGAGGCGCTAAGGCTGGCGCCGGCCGAGCGCGCCTCGCTGTTCGATCTGGCGGGGAAACGAGATCCGGCCGCCCCTGCCGAAGCCCAAGCCGACCTGCTGCCGGAGCTTTTAACTTTGCCGGCGCTGTTTGCGGGACCGGCCTACCTCCTCGATCGCACCTGGACTGCCCGAGCCTGGAATACTGGCGCGGCCAAACTGTTCACGGGCTGGTTGGACGAAGCGACTAAAGAGCGCAATCTGCTTCAATTCGTCTTCCTCTGTCCGAGCGCGAAGCTATTAATAGCCGACTGGCCGGAACGAGCCCGCCGCTTGGTTGCCGAATTCCGCGCCGATTACAGCCGTCGTCCGCAAGATGCAGCCATGCAAACGCTGATTGACGATCTATTGACCGGAAGTCCGTTGTTCGCCCAACATTGGCGCGAACAAGCCGTGCTAAACCGCGAAGGGGGCGAACGCAGGTTTAATCATCCAGCACATGGAGAGCAATGTTTTTTGCAAACCACTCTGCTGGTCGCCTTGCAACCGGAATGCAAACTGGTCTGTTTGGCCCCGGTGGAAAAATAGTGAAAACTGGCGTTATAGCCTGATGTATCCCCACAAATTTTCCAAGTTCGTCGTTCCCGGAACCCAGTGCCATGGAGAGTAGCTTTGTGACTTTTCAGGTACTTAATGAAAAGAGGTGGTATTTTAAAGTTTCACATCCTTGTGACTGGATGCCGGCATCCCTGCCGGCATGACGACTTTCCGGCTGGGTTGCAGATATTGATTGCGCAAAATATCAAATAATCTATTGTTTTATAAAATTATTTTCCGGTAATACATCAGAGTTGCAGCGTTTTCATATTGCGTTACTTACGGCGTTGGTGGATAAGTGCAACGCACCCACCTTAATCTAACTCAAGTGATGAACAAAGACTGAAAATGCTGTAAGAGAAATTACCTTTTACTTCTTATCCAAACCGATAAAACCTAATGCCTGCAACCGTTTTTTATCTGTTCGTATCGTATCAAGCCGGATTTTACGGGCATAAAGCTCGGCCTTAGTCTGCGCATAAAAAACCAGTAAGCGAAAAAAACCGGTATTTAGCGATATTGATGTTGCCGCCCGCGTAACTAAAGGCGCATACCTAACAAACAACTCATCTTGCAAACTGACAATGGCTTCGACAGAGCCCGGATCGCCTTGACGAGCCGCACGACCGAATAATTGCCTATCCACTCGCGCGCTTTCATGAAACTCGGTCAATATCACGTGCAACCCGCCTGTTTCAGCCACTTCATCCGATAGCTGGATGTCGGTGCCTCGACCGGCCATATTGGTGGCTACCGTTACCTTACCCGGCAAACCGCCCTGCGCAACCGCTTCCGCCTCAATATCGTCTTGACGCGCATTCAGCACGGTATGCAAAACGCCCATGTCGGCAAGAAGACTACCGAGATATTCAGAACCTTCTACGGAGCGCGTACCCACCAGCACGGCTCGTCCCATAGCCGCCAATTCGGCGGCGCGGACCGCGACATGCTGCCATCGCGCTTCCGAGGTCGAAAACACCCGATCCGGCAGTCTTTTGCGACGACTGGGCTTGTGCGTCGGCACTTTAGCTACCGAAATATCGTAAACCCGCTTCAACTCGGGCTCGATTTCTTTAGCGGTTCCGGTCATGCCGGAAAGAAGCAGATAGCGGCCGAAAAACCGCTGATAGGTAATTTGCGACAGGGTTTTTCGTTGCCCGCTTATTTCGCAATGTTCTTTGGCCTCGATCATCTGATGCAGGCCCCGTTCCCAGGTCCTGTCAGGCATGGCGCGGCCGGTAAACTCATCGACAATCTGCACTTTGTTTTCGGCAACGATGTAATGCCGGTCGCGTTGAAATAAATACAAGGCCGACAGGGCTTTTTGCACCAGTTCGCGACGCCATAAAGACGATTTCCATAAGCCGTCCAAATTCCCGGCCAGGCCTTTGAGCGTTTGATTTCCCGTAGCCGTAAGCCAAATGTCACGATCCTTGCTCTGCACAAAATCCACATTGACGTTTAACTGCCGCGCCAAAACAATGGCCTGCATGTAAACCGCATCGTCAATGTCATCGAGCACCGTTTCCGAAATGATCAGCGGCGTGCGCGCCTCGTCGATCAAGACGCTATCGGCCTCATCGACAATGGCGACATGCAAGCCGTTTAATAGTAATCCCGGCGCAGAACGGCTATTCTCCAAACGGCGAAGCTTGAGATGCGCATGCAACGCCCCGCCTGCCGCGATCCGGTCTTTTAAATAATCGAAGGTCAATTCTTTATTTGAAACGTAGACGATATTGTTGGCGTATTGCTCGCGGCGCGTTTCCGGAGCGGTATCCCGGATAACTACGCCCAGCGAGAAACCGAAAAAGGCAAACAGCGGCGCATTTTTTTCGGCATCGCGTTCGGCCAGGTAATCATTGACGGTGACGACATGCACAGAAGCTCCCGTGGCCGCGGCCGTACATATCGCCAGGGTCGCGGCGAGTGTTTTTCCTTCCCCGGTGGACATTTCGGCAATCTTGCCTTGCAACAGAAAACGCCCGGCCATCAGTTGGACGTCATAATGGCGCATGCCCAGTATGCGCCTTGACGCTTCCCGTATCGCCGCAAAAGCCGTCGCCAGTAAAGCGTCGCGAAAGCCTTTTTTTTGCAGCTGTCGGGCCACGTTGGCCAATGCGGCGCGCAACTCATCGTCTTGATACTCTCGCATCGAAGATTCCAACGCATTAACCTTTCGTGCAAAACCTTTGGCTTTAGCGGTCCCGCTTGAAGAAAAGCGAGCCATGAAGCCGCGCAAGCGTTCCTCAAACTCGGATTCATGCACGTCGAGCCGCTCGACATAGCAGCCATCGCTAATCTCAATGGCGCGTCCGGCCAGCAGCGCCCGAATATCAGACACCGAAGCGGCTCAGGAACAATTGCCGCAACCGCCGTAAAACCTGCCGGGCTACAGGTTCGTTGCCATGATCGAAGCGCACATGGACGCGCTCCCCAAAGGTCACCGTCGAAACCGTCGCCGGCAAGGCAAGATCGACGATAAAAATCCGCTCGACCGTCTTCAATCCGTCCGGATCGTTGGGTGCAGTAACGATGGTTCCTCCGCCGCTTAACGATAAGGCCGCAGACGGCAGTTCGTTTATTCCGCCTGCGGATTCCCTGGCTAAGTTAACGCGATGGTTTTGCGCGATCCAGTTCGATAAGCGCAGTTCTATCGATACCAACCGCGACCGCACCAGATCTATATCGTCCTGAGGAACAACCACGCGCGCCAATAAGGCCTCGCGCTCCAAGACATGACCGATCAAGTCGCCTTTTTTGAAATATTTGCCGGGCATATCCTGCGGCTGCGCGGCGACAAAAACGCCGTCGGTATTGGCATAGCCGATCAGGTTTTCAGCGCGTTTTTCCAATTGGCTCAGCTTCTCTTGTTCGCCCTGCAATTGCCGAAATAAAACGACCGCTTTGGCCGGGTCGGAAAATTGTTCGGCGTCATATTTTGCTTGGATTTCTTTAACCTTGGCTGTTGCAACGCTAAGCTCGGTGAACAGCAAATCATCTTCCAGTACATACAGAGGCGTCGATTTCTTGACCCTCACGCCGGGATCAACCAGCCAGCGGCGAAAAAAACCGTTACCCCCTGCCCGTAAAATGGCTTGATCCGGCAACCAGACCACCCCTTGAGCCTTGGTATAAAGCGGCATGGGCAGAACGAAGCCCAACAGCCACAGGCCGATTACGATAGCAGCCGAAACCAGCAAAGCGGGCTTGCGTCGCCGCCTCAAGTTAGGCGAATCTGTAACATGCTTGTAAGCCGCCCATAACGGCATGGCAACCAGCTTAATGCCGCCCCATAGCGCCAGCAGAGCGCCGAAAATAAAAAACTTCCCGCCGATAAACAGAATAATCGATACCGTGACGAAGGTCCGATACAGCCACGCCAGCGGCGTATAACAAAACAACCACCGACGCTCCGCCTTCGTCTCATGGGTAGGGGCAATATCATGCGCGCCGAAAACATGCCGATCCCAAAGATAGCTCAGATACTTTTGCCCGCGTTGCGCGAGATTGGGAATTTCAATCAGATCGCTAAGCATGTAATAGCCGTCATAGCGCAGTAACGGATTGCCGTTAACAACCAGCGTAGAAACCCCGGCGACCACCATCACATTAAAGGCTATCGCACGAACAATGCCCGGTTCAATCAACAACCAAACATACAGCGCCAGTGCGGCCAGCAACAGCTCAACCAACATGCCTGCCGCGGCAACCAGGGCGCGTTGGTATTTGCACAGAAACGCCGCCGACGATGACGCATCCACATAAGGCACCGGCGCAAAGACCAGAAACATCAAACCCATTTCATGCACCGCACCGCCCCACACTTTGACCGCAAAACCGTGCCCCAATTCATGCAGCAACTTAACGGCCGGAAACACCAACGCCATGACCATCAGGTTGCTTGACGACAGCACATTATCCGATAAGTTGTTGGTTAACTCGGGCCAATGCTGCCCAGCCAGAAACAGGGCGGGAAGCACCACCGTCAGCCACAGTAAAGCGCCCGCCGGGCTAAAAAGCCAAGCAACATTTGGCGCCCGGCGCGACAGGAAGGCGTTGGGATCGACTAACGGCAACTTAAGGCTCATCGGGTTAAGCAGCCACTGCTTCAAGGTAGCGATGCGTTTTTTATTATAGCGTTGAAGCAGCGCAACAGAATCCGGCGCAGAGTCGACTTGCAGCAAGTCTGCCGCATGCATTTGCACTAACAAATCGACAAGCTCGTTTTGGGTACAGGCATCCCCTTCCCCGACGGTATTTGCCTGCTCCCACAGCGTTTGAACGGATCTTGCGCCATCCATTCCCTTGATCAGCGAATAGGCTTCGGGAGAAAGCCGGTGATAGCGGCCGCCGGTCTGGTCTTGCACCACATACCAAAGTCGGCCGCGATAGACATGGCGATGCACCCGCGCTTGCGGCATCAGGCGCGGCTTTAACTCGGCAACGCTATGCCATGAGGAACTAAAAAGACTGCGGGTCATGGGCGATGTACTTCATTATAAAAAACAGGGATTTGTCCACGAAAGGCACGAACATATTTACAGAGATGCCAAGCTGTAGATCATCACCTTTTTTGCGAAAGTTGCTAAATAAATGCAGTTTAGCGTCATAGTGTTCAAAGCCGGCTTTGCGATTTAATAAGGTATGAGTTGTTACACACAATAAATTATTGAGTATCTTTCGTGCTTTTCGTGGACAAAATGATTTCATGGCATCCAAGTCCATAGCGTCAGCTTTAGCCAATCGGTAAAACTATGAAACAACACCCAGCACAAGGAATGGCGGTCGGCGACCACCTTCCCGATGCCTTCCATGCCCGGACGCAGCCGAGCAGGCGCTTGGGCAAGACTCGCCTCGACCCTAAAGAAATTTTTCCCATCCTCAGCCGTTGCAACCGGCGTCACTTTTTGTATTGTTAACGACATAGGATCGCCGGCTATGCCGGTAATGACCAGCATTCCCGGTTGCCCGACCTCGATATGGCGAATGTCCCGCTCATCGACTTGCAGAATCACCCGATAACTTTGCAACGGCGCAATTTCAAACAACTGCTTGCCGACCTCGACCGGCGCGCCCACTTGCTGGCTTAAATCGCCGGACACCACCAATCCGTCGAAAGGCGCAAGCAAGCGTGCATAATCAATCTTTTTAGTCACCAGATTTAATTCCGCCTCAGCTTGGCTTAATTGAGCGCCCAGCACCTGCACCGCGGTCAAGTCATGAGTCGCCATAGCCTCGCGCAGCCGGTTATCGTACTGGTCGCGCTCGCTTGCCCAGCGCGCTTTCTCGATCATCAGCTCGCGATCGTCCAGACTGGCCAACAATTGCCCCTGTTTGACCGTATCACCTGCACGGGCATAGGCCGAGCCGACAAAGCCATCGAATGGAGCCGATACCGCGCGCTGAATCTTACCTTCAATGACCGTTTTCGCAGTCACCCGGTAATCGATAGACGTCAACACTAAAATTGCAAAGAGCAGTAATAATGACGCCGCTGCCGACTTCCATATCAGGTAGCGCGGTCCGAAAAGCGTTGCCAACATCGATTTAGCGTCATCCGCCAAGCGCATCCCGCCGTTTTGTTCCGCCTTTTTACGCTGTGAAATAATCGGCGCGGCCAGCGCAGTAAAAGCATCCAGCCAGACCACTTCAGCATCATCAAAAACCTTGCCGGACGACTCCAGCACCAATACGCCGACACTGCGCCCGCCTTCAAAAAGCGGGTAGGAAATAACCGCCCGGGAGCCGGAGATTTGCATCAGCTCGCGCTGCATCGGGAAATGGGCGCTCTCAGACGCCTCATCGAACAACACCGTCTTCCCGTAATCGTAAGCCTCTTCCATAGCCCGCAGATAAGCCTTGGCAAGCGAGGTGTTCTTTTCAAAAACCGCCGCGTCTGAAAGTGCGGCCAACTTGACGCTATCGTTGTGGACCATGCCTATCGCAACTCTGGCGCAATCAAGGCGCTGCCGCAGTTCGTTGACCATTTCGAACAACGCCCGCTGTAATTTCCCATGCCGCAAGACAACGGCAATCGCTTCCAATACCGAGCCTACACGCGCCTTGGCGGTTATTGCCTCATCCAGCTCCCGCCCGGAAAACAGGTTCGTCAGCCAAGCGCCGGCCCAATGAAGGTCACGAAATATCTTATTGACATCACCGGCATCGCAATCGGCTTCGACGGCAACAACCGCAATCACCCTCGCCCTTAAAATGATCGGATAAGAAATCTGGATTAAATGGCTCAAGTCGATCCGGCCTACTGTATCCCCCGCTTGTTGCGATAAGGCGGCGGATTGGAAAACCCCGCGTCGATCCCGCAAGCAAGTCTCCACTATGGCTGTCAGCCTGCCCATGCCGGGACTCGCTGTTGGCCACACGGCCATCGGCGCATAGTTTTGCGCCGCCTGATTTTCGACTAACACCGCCGCCGCAGTTGCGCCCGGAATCCGTTCGCATATCAGGGTAAGCCAAGCTTGGCATAACTCATTTGAGGTATCGGCATTAATAAAAGCATCCCAAGGCGACGACGCCGTTATGATTTGCTCTGCCGGGGCCGAATCGTTATCTTGCGGGTTTTGAATCACTCAACCAACCCCTTGAATATCTTGCCTGTTTCCTGCGTCGGCATGTCCGCAAAAAGGCTATCTAAAGCGGCAATATCCTCATTGATCAAAACCCCCATAATCGATTTCAACTTTACAAAGTTAACGACCTGATCATAGCGGCTTTTGCTGTAATCGCGCTGCGCTTCGGACAGTTTCTGCTGCGCTTCCAGAACGGCTGTTTCAAACTTCAAGCCATTTCGGCTGGCAACTGTCGCCGCCAGTAACGCCGAGTTTGCCGCCTTGATGGCCTGTTCGGCGGCGCGGGTTTTAGCGTAGGCCGAATACCAGCCATACCAAGCTTGCTTGGCGGATAAAGTCGATAAATGTCTTGCCGCATCAATATCGAACCGGGCTTTTTCTTGTTGCGCAACGGCCTCATCGACCTTGGCCGACTGGGCGCCGCCGGAATAAATAGGCATATTAAGCTGCAAGCCAACGCTTCCCAGCATAATGTCATAGCCAGCCTGCCCCGGAAAGCCGCCGACTGCCTGGCTGTTTTTGCCATAGCTGGCGACCAAATCCAGCGTCGGCTGATGTCCTGCCTGCTGCTTGCGAACCTCATTGGAAGCTACTTGATGCGCATGCATCGCCGCCAGTATATTGTGATTGCCGGTCGCTACACCGTCTAACACCGCTTTGAGCTTTTCAGTACTCAAGTCGGCCAGCTCGGCGTCCGTGCGCATAAATGTAGGCGTGATTTGATCGACATTACCGACAAGCTGCTCTAATGCCGCGCGTTTAAGATTTAAATCGGTCTCGGCGGACACTTGTTCAGCCATCGCTTGATCCAGCTTTGCCTTGGCCTCGTCAAGCTCCGGTTGGCTTATGTAATTAAGCTCGAAGCCGCGTTTCGCCTCCTCCCAACGGCGTTGCGCAACGGCAAGCCGGTGTTGGGTAAACAGCACCTGATCTCGAGCGGCCAGCAAATCGAACCACACCGAAACAACCTTGGCCAAAAGCTCCTGCTCGGTATGCGCCAATTGCTGCTCTGCCTGAGAGGCCGCCGTTTCAGCTTGCTGCAAGCCAATATAACTTGGGCGCTTCCAGATCGGCTGCGTCAGGCTTATTTGTTCGGAGTCGCTATCATATTGATCCTGCGCAGGAGCCACTTCCCGGCTACGGGTCTGGTAATTGCGTTTGTTGAAATTAACGCTGGCAGTCACATTGATTTGCGGCAGCAAGCCGCCGAATGCCTGCTCCGTACGCGCGTTGGCGGCCTGTACCGCAGCCTTGGCGCTGAGATAGGCCGGTTCATTAACTCTCGCCATGTCTAATAGGGCCGATAAGGTCTCGGCCTGAGCTATACAGGGCAAAAATAGGCTAATCGCCAACATCATTCGCCAACAGCGAAACGTATGGAAAAAAATGGCGGGCTTTATTATTAACGCTATTTTTTGAAGACTCAATACACTGCTGATCGGCATGCAAAACTCTTAATTAATTTCGAAACTGCGCTGCGCGGACGCTAAAGCGCCATTGCCCATTGGTGCGGGTCCTACGCTTGAACAACACAGGGTTACATTACAGCGCTTTCAACTTACTTAGCAGTGTTTCGCCATCGTTGCTATCGATGATCCAATCGCCGATTTGTTCCAGGGTATCGGTCTTCATTACCGGGTTTAGAATCGTTTTCGCTGTTTCGGCAGTCGCCGGTCCAAAGCGGCGCTGTATTAACCGGATCAGTAGTATTTTCTCGGCTTCCATTCCCTTTTCCATTCCCTTTTCCATTCCCTTTTCCATTCCCTTTTCCATCCCTTCAATCCAACCCTGCTGTTTCCATTCATTGGTCCATTCCGATACACGTTGTGCTAGCATCGTTCTTATCTCCTCTAAATCGTTAATAGGGGGTATTGATTGCTCAAGACCGTTGGCTGGACGTAATACTACCCGATTTATCCAGACTGTAAAACTGCGCCTTAACCGGGTTTGCTCCGGCGTTGCCAGCCATTCTACCAAATTACCAATCACGTCGATGATGTCTTCGCGCGTCGTGGAGTTCTCCAGGCGGAAGATCGCCGCTACCAGGTTTTTTAACGGGGTGAGTTCTTTAAGCTCGAAAGCGCCTTCGTCCAGCAGCAGGTAGTTTAACGACGGCAGGTATTTTTCTAGGCCGCCGGGGACTTTGACGATCAGGTCTTTGAGTTCAGTGGCGGCATCCCAGCGCTTTTCGCCGTTGTATAAGACGACGGGGAGGATAGGCGGCAGTTGTTTGTTGGCGGTCAGCTGTTTGGTTTTGATCAGGTCTTGGTATAGCAGGCCCATGTAGCTCATCAACCTGACGGCCATGTAGGCGTCTATGGTCGATTGAAATTCAATCAGCAAATAAACGTAAATCCAGCCTTGTTGGTATTGGACTCGCCAGATCACGTCGTCTTCCCGGCTGCGCAAGTCGTCGGAAATGTAGCTGCCGGATACTTTTTCCAGGGTGGTGAAGTCCAGTTCGTTGACCCACGGTTCATGAACGAAGCCTTGCAGCAGGTCGATGATGATTTCGGGCTCGGAAAACAGGAGTTTGTAGGAGGAATCGTGGGCTTTATTCATGGCTTAATGCTAACACGTTTGTTTCGCCGATAATAAATGTTAACGGTCTATTAATTCGGGTCTTGCGGCCGGGCATAAACGGCATGCCCGGCCGTCTCATCGTGGTCACTTGCTCATTTTCACCACCAAGCCGGTCTGCTCTGCCAAGCTTTGCTCTTTGGGCCGTTCGGCCAACAGTTCGGCCACCCAATCATCTTTTTTAAGCTTGCCCAAGATTGGTATCTGGCCTGTCCAATCGATCTTGTCGTCCATGCGGTTGCTCTTCCGGTTGATGATAGTGTCTTGTCGGCCTTCGCTCCTCTGTTCGTGAGCGGGATGGGCGGATTGCACGATGATCGTGGCGCTCCGTTGGTCATCGTAGCTTTGGTAACCGTGGTGTTCGCTATGCTCGAAGCCGTGATGCTGACCATTGTCGTGATAGTCTTCATCATCGCAATTTTCAGGCAAGACGGTCAAAGTGATGGTTGCCGTGGTGGTAAGTTTGCCGTCGGAAACGCTGTAAGTGAAGGTCTCGGTACCCGAGAATTCGCGCTTCGGCGTGTAAGTGTAAGTACCGTCGGCGTTCTTGGTCAGTGCCCCTTTCTTCGGATTGGAGAAGCTCAAGGACAATACATCGCCATCGACATCGCTAATCAATTCGGCGAAATCGATAACGACGCTACCGCCTTCGCTCAGGGTGTAGCCGGCGTTATGGGCGAGCGGGGCGTCATTCATCGGCAACACGGTAACCTGAATGTCGGCTTCGCTGCTCGCTTGGGACTGGTCGGCTTGCTCGGTTGCCGTAGCAATAACCTTCAAGACAAATTGACCGTTGAAATCCTTGGGCGGCATGATCGTAAGTTTGCCCAGGTTCCAGCCGGTCACGTTCGCAGCGTCATTGTCCGGGGTGGCGGTGAAGCGGTTAACGCCGTCGGTTAGCATAGCACCAACGGGAATAGCCCCGATGCTCAGGCTCAAGGTTTCCGAACCGTCGCTATCCTGCAACAGCGCACCGATGGCCGATAGCGGAATGTCGCTATCTTCAAAACCGGTATTGGATGGGAGGGTTTCGCTCAGGGCAATATTGTCGATCATCATGCCGCGGCCATTGGACTCGCGCCGGTCGGTTTCGCTGACGATACGGAGCGTTTGCGCTCCGCCTGTGCCGATGAATTGGAAAGTGCGGGTTTGCCAGTTCAGTACGGTGGCCGGGCTGGTGCTTTCGTCGCTGCCGATTTTTACGCCATCGAGGTAGATGCCGATCCGAGTGCTGTCGGCGCCGTACCCCAGGTGACCGGCAAGGTCTAGGCTAAAGGTATAGCTTGCGCCTAAGAGGGTTTCAATGCTGCGCTCTATGCCCAGCGTTTCGTGACCTTCGCCCTTGGCGTTATTGAGTTCGAGCCAGTTGTTGCCGTTGCCGCTTGCGGCGCTAACGATTCTGCGCTTGCCTTGGGCATCGGCCATTTTGTCGCCGCTGCTCCAGATTTCGAAGCTGCCATGATCGTCGTGGTGCTTATCGGGCCGGGCGACGAACATCCAGCCTTCAAGTTCGCGCTGTTCGAGCAATGTCGAGTTGGCATTCCGGTTGCCCTCGCTTTCCCAGCCGGTGCGGAACAGTTCGCGACTGGCCCCGCCGACCTCGCTCAACACCAGCGCGGGGGCATCGGCCACTGCCGTCACGATCAGGCGAACGGTGGCGATGCCGGAATCGTAGCCTGTCCTAAGCGGAGTCGAAGGGCCATCGTTGAGTTTGTAGCTGAAGCTGTCTTCGCCGCTCCAGTTCTCCATTGGGGTGTAGCTGACGGTGTTGTCGGCATTCACCATCAGGGTGCCGTGAGCCGGTTGATCGACGATCATCAGGCTTAAGCGGTCGCCATCGACGTCATAGTCGTTAACCATGATAGACAGGTGGATGCTGTGGTCTTCATCCAGGGTGGCACTGTCGTCTTGCGCGACCGGGGCATCGTTCACTGCGGTGATAATCAGGCGCACGATGGCTGGGCCGGAGTCCAACTGGCCGTCGCTAACTAAATAGCTGAAGCTATCTTCGCCGTTGTAGTCGGCCTGCGGGAGATAGGTGAAGCTGCCGTCGGCATTCTTGAGCAATTGGCCATGCTGCGGATTGCCGACGCTGACGCTGAGCGGGTCGCCATCGACATCGCCGGCGCTATCGAGCAGGTTGAGCGTGATGCGTCCGTCTTCGAGCAGGGTCGCGGCAATAGCGCTAGCCACCGGCGCATCGTTGACCGGGACAACAGTCAGCAGCACCGTGGCAATAGCGGAATCCAATTCACCATCGTTGACTTTATAGGTGAAGCTGTCGGCTCCGTTGTAGTTCGCGTCCGCCAAATAGGTGAAGCTGCCGTCGGCGGCAACGCTGACCTGACCGTGTTGCGGCCCGGCGACGATGCTGCCTTGCAATAAGGCGCTATCGATGTCTGCAGCAACGGCCAACAGGCTGCCGGTAATCGGCGTATCTTCGTCGGTGGTCAGCTGCTGATCGCCTGCGATCGGCGTGTCGTTAATGGCGTTCACAGTCAGGCTGATAGTCGCGAGATTGGAATCCAGCTCGCCATCATTGACTTGACAGGTGAAGCTATCCTCCCCGCTATAATCAGCGTCCGGCTTGTAGGTATAACTGCCGTCGGCGTTCCGGCTAAGATTACCGTGCGCAGGGCCGTTGATAATAATGGAAGTGAGCGTATCTCCCTCAATATCGTTGGCTAGAGCCAAGAGGTCGATAGTGAACGAGGTGTCTTCATCTAATGTCATGGAACTGTCGGCGGCAACCGGCGCGTCGTTGACCGGGGTGACGTTTAGCGTCACGGTGGCGAGGTTGGAGTCGACATGGCTGTCGCTTAGTTTATAGCTGAAGCTATCCTCTCCGTACCAATCCTTATCCGGGGTGTAGCTGAAGCTGCCCAGTTGGCCTAGCTCGGGATTGAATGAATTGATAGTGACTTGTCCGTGGCTCGGAGCGTTGACGATGACCGGTATAAAGCCGGGTTGGAGGGCGTTGATGTCGTTAGCCAGCGCATCGATCACGGTGGGCGTGTCTTCGGCAAGGGTAGCGCTGTCGTCGGTGGTTTGCGGCACGCCCAGACGCAGGTCGCGCACGCTGATTTGGCTGTTGCCGGCCTCGCTGCCTTGGCCGAAGCCGATCAGGTCGAACGATAGGTTGACGGCGGTACCGGCGGCAATACCGCCGAGATCGACCAGGTAGGTGCGGCTGCCGTCGGCGTTGTCGATGCGGGTGATGCCCGAGGCTTTGTGTTCATCGCCGTTGGCCTGGAGGTTCAGGAATGCGTCGTTGCGGCTCAAACCGGTCGCGCCGAGCAGCGACAGGCCGGTGTTAGCGTCGAGCAAGGCCGCTTCAAAGGCGTCGTCCGGGCCGATGGCCTGATCGCCCAGCGCGGTGTTGGCGAGGGTGAAGGACAGGAAGCGGTCGTGTTCGCCTAGGACGAAGACTTGGTTCAGGCGGGTTTGGCTGCCTGCCACTTCGCTCAATACCGCCGCGCCTCCCGCCTGCTCTGAGCCCGCCGAAGGATTGACGGCGACGTTGCCGGTGGTTTCCCAACCGTCTGCGCTGTTCAGCTCGCTATTAACCAGGGTTGGATTGGCGGCAATGTCGTAGCGCGCCGGAGCGTTGGCGGTTGCGCCTTCCCCAAACAGGCTGCTGGCGCTGCTCTTGTTACGGCGCGTCAGGCCGAGGAAGGAAATACCAAAACCGGCGCCCAGCGGCAAGGTGGGGATTGGCGATGGCGCGGGGGTTGTGCTGCTACCGGAAACCGCAGTGCCGTCTAGCCCGGCCAGGTTTTGTTTGGCTTCCGCGACCAATTGCGCCATCAGCGTCAGCTCGTCAGCCGATGGCAAACGTCGCATGCCTGGGGTTAAGGTGGTGCCCATGAAGTCATGAGCATCAACGCTGTGCTCCAAACCTAAAGCATGACCGTATTCATGCAGCAGCACGGACAGCATATCCATTTTTCCTGAGGCATCGCTGCCTGCTTTGGCGACCCATTCGTTCGGATTGCTGGTAGGCAGGAAGTCTTCGTTCAGGTACGGGGTGTAGTCGATGTACCAGCCGTGGCCTGCGGCGTTGGTATCTAGGGTGATGGTGGCGTTTGCGCCTGAGCCTTTGGTTTCGCCGACGGCTGCGCCGGTGAGGTTGGCAAAGGTGACGGTTGGGTTAATATAGTCGCTACCGGTCATGGTGGCGGGCAAGCTGAGGGAATAAGCGCCCTCGGTTAGATTAGCGATGGTGCTGTCCAAACTCATGACAGTTGAGTCTGTATTGGGGGCAATAGAGATTTTCCACTCTTTATATAGCCCACCTTTACATACTGGGTTAGGGTTAGATGTCAGTCCCATATCATCATCAACAGCTATAAAGTAACGCAGTTCGACCTTATATCCGTTCCCTTCTACCTGCATAACAAAATAATCTTCGCCAATATAGCCGTCATTAGGCAGATAACGCGAATTAGCCCAGTCACCATCTTGCGTGATAGATTCTAGGTATCCATGCGTAGGCTGCTGAAGGATGGTAACTGTTGCCGTCTTTTTATCTATGTAATCGATTAATTTAGTAGTGCTCATATACGAATTAACATACATCACAGGCCGCACGTCTGCCTGACCCGAAAGACGGGGATTTACGAGATCACAAATCCCCAACACATGCAATTGTCGTGGCTTAGGAATTTGTTGGTCAGTATCGGCCTTTGCCATCATCACTACAGCAGGCATAGAAGGCGAAGTGTTAGGCATATCAGTAATCAGCATGGTGTATTCTCCTTCGTTAAAGCCAAGAGCGTTCTTAGCTTGGGTTAATAGCCGTTGCATGCGCTCGGTCAACACGCTATCTATTGGCGCTGCGCTATCATTTTGGATCGATTCAGCCATCAGCGCATGATTAGCACCGCCAATCTCCACAGTTGCTCGCTTACGTAAGGTGATCCCGAATTGGCTTTCATAGCCCTGTGCATTCACGCTTTGAATGCCTACACGATTTAACACATCACGCATGCTTTCATACGGATTTCCTCCATTGTATGCAAGACCAACATTTTCCTGCCACCAATCATATCTATTCTTGAAAGAATCGCGATTTGACCCTATCCCTCGGGTAATCTTTGTTGTGTACTGGTCGTATACCCAATGATGCTGCGGTGGTATCCCTGTGTCGACAGCTGAGTAAGGGGGCGGATTGATCTCAACGAGTGAATCAGCTTTCGCATTCTTATGATGATCGTCCCAAAAAAGAGCAGCCGACCGCGCAGCAATATACTTATTTTGCGAAATATACTTTTCTGGGTCGCCCATAATATCGGCTCCTGTAGGCTGTCCAGCAATTACAACCCCAGTACGTAGTCCTGCGGCTCTTGGCACACCATCGATATAGTCTGCGAGTGCTTTCGTATTTGTACGTCCCGTTGTTTGTATTAGGCCATGCCCTCTATATTTCCAACCGTCCCCAGCTTGAGTGTTCCCTAGCGACGCCCCTTTTGTTGTGTTTGGTCCGTATACGTAATTACCAAATTGTTCCAACTGGGCAGCGCTCCAGTTACTACTGTTTGTATACCAAGTTGGCGTCTGATGACGACTATTATCTATTAACACGTTTTGATAATAGGCTATTACAGCTGAGGGAGATCCACCAAACACACTAAATTTGTTAGCTGCCGATACTGGATTACGATAATGTAAATCCTCGGTTGTAACACGTAGCCCTCCCGATTCCTCTCTTATCTGCGACAAAAACGCCGCAATACGCTGTGGTGTAGTGATTTCAAATTCAGCCATGGCTTTTTGTAGTGGTTCGACCCAAGCAGCATAATCAACATCCCTACTTACCATTATTTTGGCAAGGGAGGCGGTGGTCAGTTGGCTGCCAAAATTCATAGCTGAACCACCCAATTGCAGATAGTCACTATTAATTACCCCGCCTGCTTGGGTGCCATCCCCAAAAAGCGATTTTTGGATTTCTTTTTTCTGATTATCTGTCGTTGCCGAAATAATGTAACCCAACTGCTCTTCTAAAGAGCCATTGCCATTTACATCCCTAGTTTCGGCTTGTGTGGCTGAGAAAATCGCGACGAAATCAAGAAACGCTTGATCCTGTTTATTCAGCCCGTTTAAATTTGTTTCGGGTGTCACTTGCGCTACGTTTGGATTCAACAGCAGCCCAGCCAATGCCGTGGCATTGTCATAATCCCATTGCTTATTTGTATAGGCTTCACTCTTCATGTTTGAAGCCGGTGTAGATGCCACTAACCCAACAACGATGTCTTTGCTGTTAACTTTTGCTTGGTTATCCGGCGAGATATAAGAAGTATTGATACCCAGATTCAATTGCGCACCCAACGAACCTGTTCCATTAAATAACAACGAATTAGTGCGGTTTTGCGATGTCGCCGATTTACTTCCCGCGACCATCAAGTCAAATACCCAGCTGGTGCCAAAGACGTTGCTGCCATGACTGCCGCCGGTTTGCAGGTTGGTCCAGCTGTTGGTTCCTAACCGCGCATTGGCGATTTGATAGCCGCTGTCGAGGCTGGCGAAAAACTGCAACCAATGCGGTGCGTTGTAGGCGTTCAACCAGTTGAGGGTGATTTTACGTTGGTTGTCTCCGCTCGCGCTTTCAATGAAGCCGTCCATGCCGTTGTTATCGGTTTTATCGTTAAAGCCGGCAGCTGAAAGTGCTTTGTTTTGGGCATCGGTCCTGGCAAGTTTTAGCGCTTCTTTGATGTCTGCCGCTGTTGCGTTCGGGGTCGATGCCGACAGTTTAAAGCTGCCGGAAACTTCTTCCAGTTCGGCGTTATCCGTTTTGGACGTCACACTGGCACGGTAATCGATGCTGACGACGGCGGTACCGAAGCGGCCCTCGCCTGTTGCGGTGACGGCGGTGTAGCGAACGATTTTTTCGAACAGTTTGAGCGCCTGTTGCTCATGGTTGCTGAACTCGCCATCGACTATCATTTCGGCGGCTGGATAACCGCTAACCGGGTCGGTGCCGGCAAAGCCCAGATATTTGAGGCGCTGCTCGACCCGGCTGACGTCCAGAAGGTCTTGGACACCGGTTCCGACGCCACCTTTGAGTTGGAACGCAGAATAGCCGGGGTTCTTCAATGGTCTGTCGCCAACAAAGGCGTTGGCGGTAGGCGCGTAGTCTTTGGCGATAACGGTGACCAAGCCTTTGCCTGGTTCTGGATCGCTGGCGGTTTGGCGACTATCGTTGAAATAAAAGATCAGGCCGGCGAATTTGTCGGCCAGGGTTTCTCCTGCGCGCAATTTGTCTATATCGGAGCGTTTTTTCGATATGCCGAGCATTTCAGACGCGGTCAGGTTGTTGGCAAGGTCGGTATTGGTCGCATCGGTAATGTTCGGTGTCAAAAACAGGATGCCGCTGTCTTTGAAGTCGGCGCTTTCCAGGTTTAAAGCGCTGGCGGCATCGGCCGATTTGCGTGAGACGACGCTACGACTGCCCGGACTGACCAGCAATTTCAAAGGCGGTTCTTCCGCCAGTTGGCCTGTGAAGAAGTTAAATTGTTGGCTATCAACGGAAAAGTTGGATAAATCTTTCTCGCGCTGGGTAATGAGCATCCAATCGACTGCGTTCAGTTGTTCCAACGGCAACTTGGCTTTCGCTTCAGTCAACAAGCCTTCGCGTACCAGCAATTGCCGCGCCGCCAGTTCTTTGAGGTCAACGCCGATCACATCACCCATATTGCCTTCGACGCTGGCGTTGATCCATTCGGGATCAAACGCCGTCCCAATAGTCCCTTTGAACTCGCTGTCGGGGCTGGCGATGCTCTGCTCGGCATTGGGGCTATCGGTCAGTGAGATGTGCTTGCGCAAACGATCCTGGCTTGGCTGGGCAAGAGCCGCTGCAATCAAAGCCTTAATATCCCAGACGTGACTTTGGCTGGGCTTTTGGCTTAAAGACTCTTCGCTCAGGATGTTACCGCTATAAGTGCCTTTCAGTTGCCCGATCAGCACGTTGCCGTCTTCGGACAGGCTGAGGTTGACGATGCCGTAACCGTCCAACGGCAAGGTGGCACCCAGGTATTCCGGGCTACCTTGTTGGCCGAACGGGTCTTTGACGATGCCGAGTTTGCCGCCGACCGCCACTTTTTTGGCGGAAGCTGAGCCGCCCACGGCAAGCGGCGGGCCGGAAGGCGTGAAGATAAAGGTCGGCGCTTCATACATGGCCCTCCAGTAGGGATCCATGAAGTGGTAGTTGTCGTCGGAGACGATCGCGTATTCGACGCCGTCTTGTTCGACCAGTACCGCGCTTTGCGCCCGCTGTATATCCAGGCGGTCGATGCCGATTTTGTCGGTCGGTTGCGACAGGGGAATGGCCTCCAGCTTGGCGTCGGTGATGGTGCCGTCGGCATCGCGGATCAAGGTCAGCGTGGACAAGCCGCGGTTGTAATCGGATACGTTGGCGACCAGGTAACGGTTTTCATCTCTGGTCGCAGTGATGATTTGCGGCGCTTTTCCGCTGAGGTTGTCATTCGGCAGATTGGCTTTGACAATTGGGCCAATGGCGCCGGTCTTAAAGTTGAAAGTGCTAAAATCCAGAATCAGAATGTCGCCCGGATTTTGGTTTTGCACGTAGTAGGCGGTATTAGCCGCTTTGGGCACGGCAACGACCAGGGTCTGCCCATCCGGCCCAGCGGTCATGCCCGCTACGCCGAGTTTGCTGTTCTCTATGCCGGTGCCTTGGATGGATTTAAAGGTATTGTAGGTGCTGCTGCCTGGGTTGGTATCCATGGCATACAGCTGGTTGTTGCCGACACCGTTACCATAGCTTTGGCCTTCGCCGACGATCAGCAGGCTACCCACCGATGCTAAGCTGGCGATGTTTTTGCCGCCGGGTATGGCGATGGTGTCGATCAGTTTGAAGGTCAGCAGGTCGATTTCGTAAATGACGCCGTTGCCTGCCACATAGGCGCGGCTTAAGTCGGAGCTAAAGGCGATGGGCTGGACTTTGTTGCCGTTGAGATAGGCGTTATCGAAAGCTATGGCTTGCCCGGAACCGATTTTATTGACCAGGACGACTTGTCCGACGGTTTTGTTCTGCCGGAAGAATTCGATGCCGGTGCGGGTCAGGGTCGCGGCCATATCGGCTTTGGGGCTAATGCGGGCGGTGTTGCCGGCAAATTCGATGGGCGCGTCGCCGGGCAAGTAGCCGTCGATGATGCGCACCAGTTGCCAGCTGACGCTGCCGACGGCGAAGACTTTGCCGTCTTGGGTCTTTAAGTTTGCGGTATCGACGGTGATTGCACCGCTGGCGGTGCCGCCAAGCTCTTGCACATCGATGTGCGAGCCGTCAGCAAGCAGGGCGCGCAGCATGATTTGCCCCGATTGCCGGCCGGGGTTGCTGTTGTCTACGGTGATGGTGACGGAACCAGTCCCGTCCGCTGACGCATCGATAATGTTAGGCACGACGACGTTGCCGTAAGGCGTTACGACAGGCGGCAATTGGGCGCTGGTGTTGATAACCGGCGGCTCGTTGGCGGTGGGGATCGCGATGTCGGCAAACTGGGGGACGCCAAAATGGTAGCTGGATGCTGTTCCTGTGGTCGCCATGCCGGCAATGATGCCGATCATGTCGGAGGTGATCGCCAGGGGCAGCGCCGCGCTGCCAAAGCTGATGCTAAGGCCGACCGGCCCGGCAAAGGTCATGGCGTCGCCGATGCCGACGGCGAGCTCGAACGGGCTGCTGATCACGCCCGGCAGTTTTTTGTAAACCCTATACTCGCCGGAGGCGTCCAAGCCGCCGTACGGGGGACTGGCGGTTTTGGCGATGGCGTTGTCGCCCGCATCAATGCCGATAAAGCCGTTATCGACGACCCACCAGGTATCTTGATAAATAAGGTTGGTGGTCGTGCTGCCTTCGGCAAGCACTGTGCCTTTGCGCAGGAACCAGACTTCGTCACCGGCTTGGACGGCTATGCCGTTTTGCACGGGGATAGCCAATTGCAGCGGGGAAGCGGTGCTGACACTGCCCACATCCAGGGTGAATGCGCCGACGGCTTCCAGTCCGCCGGACTGTTCTGCAAAAACTGTGGTATTGGGATCTAGGGTGGTTAAGTCGATACGACTAATGGCGACCGGGGTATCTTGTTTTAGCGCACCGGCTCCGATCAATACGGTTTCCCCGGTTTCGGCGCAGATGGCTGCGCCTTGTTTGGCATTAACGGTAATGGTTTGCGGCGCGGCGGTTACCGGGTCGTTATCGGTGAGTTGCGCGACGTGTACGGACAACTGGATGTCGCTTTGGCCGACAATCTGTTCGCTGACGGCGCCGTAAGCATCGACCACGCTGCCCAGATGGACGACGGAGACGGTGACTTGGCCAGTGCGTAATGCGGTGATTAAGCCGCTGTCGCTGACGGTCGCGATGCTGCCATCGGAAACGCTATAGCGGGTGCCGCTGAAGACGGCGGGGATGGCGGCATAGATATAGGTGGTGATTTCGCCGGTGTCCGGGTCTACGTAGTCTTCCGTGCTCTCGGGGCTACCGGCAAATGCGGTCTGACTGGCTTCATGCACGTCTGCATTGACCCCGGTATTGGGATCGGTCACATGGACTTTCAGCTGCCGGGTAGCGCCGGGGATCAGGGTCAGTGTGCCGGGATAAACATCGGGTGTCACTGTCAATGATGCGCCGGTTTGCGAATCAAGCTGCCCTGCCTGCGCGACGTTAATCGCCGCCACGGTGCGGATGGCGTAGGTTTGCTGCTGGACGTCCGATGCGGTACGGCTAAGACTGATCAGTCCCGCGCCTGCGGCTTTGGCGCTAACCAAGTCGCGGGCGTCGTCAATAGCGATCGCAATAGCCCCAACTTTGCCCAATGGGCTAAGGTCTAAGGTATTGAGGGTCAGATAGTCGCCGGAGCCGGTGGTCAAATCAACGTTTTGTTCATCGGCAAAGTCGCCCACGGCATGAATGCGGGTGCTTTGGCCGGTTTGCAGGTTGATCAGTTCGGCCAGGTTGGCGATGCGGATGGCGGTCAATGCCGCGCCGCTGACATTCACATTCAACTCGATGGGCGCACCGAGGGCATAGCCGTCATCTGCCTGCAAGGTGATAGTGGCTTGGCCTGCGTAGCCGGCCTCCGGGGTGAAGATTAAGCTGCTGCCATCCCGACTGAGTTTTGCGCTGCCGTGGCTGGCATTAAGCACGCGCAGGAAGACGCTATCGCCCTCCATATCCTGGGCGATGGCGCTGACGCTCATTTTTGCGGCCAGGCCTAAGTGGGTTTTGCCTTGCGGCAGGTTGGCTACGGCGGAAGGGGCCAGGTTGGCTTTAAAGCCGACGTTGGCGTAAAGCAGTTGGCGGTCTGCGGCGTTGGTTAGGCCGTCGCCGTTGAGGTCGGCTGCGGGGTTGCTGTCTAATGCATTTTGCTGCCACTCCCCGCTGTCTGCGCCATCGATGTTGCCGTCGCGATTGAGATCACCCGCGACGCTGATGCGTACGCTGGCTGCACCGGCCCCAGTGAGACGGACCAATTTGGCACCGGCTTCGGTCACTCGCACCAGCAGGGTGTTTTTGCCGTTAACGGTGACATTGCCGATCAGCGTTGCGCCGCTGACTTCTACGGTTGCGTCTGCCGGTAGTTCGGTTTCTATGGCGTAGACTATCGCGCCTTGCGCACCGGGGGTATGCACGGTTGAGGCAAGTTCCGATTCGCGGACGTTAAACGCCAAGGTAGTCGTGGTATTTTGGACAAGTTCGCCCGTCCATTGATTGGCGCTGCTGTTGCCCAGCCAATTGACGGCCGCGCCGAGTTTGGCGGTTATCGTGTCGGTCAACAGTTTGCCTTGGCTGTCGTAGGCCAACGACGTACCCAGGGCGGAACCCTCACCCCAACCCTCTCCCAGGGGGAGAGGGGGTTGCTGCAGGACACGCACCAGAGCAAGGCGACCTTGCCCATCGTAGCGGTAGACGGTGCTGACCGTCTCGCCTTGTGCGTCAGGGCCGGTAACGCGACTGATACGGCCTTGGCTGTCGCGCTGGATTTCGACACGCTGGGCGGTATCGCCGGTGACTGCGGCAATACCGGCATCGGAAACCAGCCATTGCGCGCCGTCAGAGAACGTGACCGAGGTGATAAGGCCGTTGGCGTCCAGGTCGTAGCGGCTGCCGTCGGGCGCAATCAGGGTGTAGGCGCTCGGCACCCACGGCAGACCGGTCGTTTGGTCATAGAGATGGCGGCCTTGGCGCATCAGGTTTTCGGCACCCTGGGCGGAACAGGTATGGGCTTGCAGTTGCCAGCCTTGCGAGTCGCTAAACGCCGGGCGGAACACTTGCGGCGCGCCCGGCGTTTGGCCCAAGCGTTCGCTACTCGTATTCAGCGTAAAGCTTAAACTGAGCGTGTCGGCATCGGAGTTCGACAGGTTTTCAGGTATTTGCAGCCAGGCGCGCGCGCCTTCTTGCCACGACGCGGTTGCGCCGCTGGCGGTGGTGGCGGGCTGGTCGGTGGTCAGTCCGGTATCGAGCAAGGCTAGCTGCCAGTTGCCCACATCGCCCGTTTGGTTGTTATTTGCCGTTACGTCGATGCTGCGGTTAAAGGCCAGAGTATGCCCGGCCAGCTGGTAGACGTTATCCGTGACGGCCAGGGTGCCCAAGTCTTTCTGCGCGGTATCGATAATGATATGGGCTTCAATTTCTGTGGTGCGGCCGACAAGATCCCACGCCGATAGGCGCAATCGGTAGACGCCGTTGGCGAACTTGGCAGGATCGATGTCGATCAGCTCAAGCTGTCGGTCGATACTGATAGCGGCATCCTGATGCTCGACAAGCATCTGCCAGGCATCGCTGCCCGCCGGGGCTATTTGCAGTGTGTAGCCCATCAGTTGCTGCTCAACTAAACCGGCTTTCAAGGTTGTCATTTGACTGATTTCCGCCGGCTTAGTGGTCGCTGTCGCACCACTTAGCTTATCCGTCCATGCCAACAGCGGCGCTACGGTATCGGCCGCGTCTTTGATCCTGATGGTATGGGTTTGAGTACTGACAAAGCCATCGCGATCCGTTGCGGTGACGCGCACTTCAATCAAGCCGGGCTGGGTGGGCAAAAGTTTCATGCGCCCTGCACTATCCAGCGCTACTGTCTGCCAAGTATCGGCATCGCCTAAACCGCTGCCGCGCACTTCGGTGACGATGCCGGCGATACCGCTCCAGGCATCGGCCCTGACGCTGGTGATAACAGTCTGCCCCGGTAGGGCGGGTGTGCCGGGCGTTGTCGACACGGTGATTTTAGGCTGGTTGGCTTCGGCTTCGGCCACGACGCGCAAGGTAAAGGTTCTGGCGGCAGTGTTTTTACCGTCGCTCACGCTTGCCGTAACGGTAAAGTCGCCGATCTGTCCGGGACCTGGCACCCAATTAAAGCGGCGCGTTTGCGCATCGTAACTCGCCCCTTCCGGCAGGTTGGCAAAGCTGACCGCTAGCGCTGCGGTTTGCTCTGCGCCATCCGGGTCGCTGGCGCTAATGCCGATAGAGGCCGCGCCCAATTCAACCGGCAAGCTTAACGTTTGCCCGATAACCAGCGCGTGATTGGTCGCGCTCAGTTGCGGCAGCCGGTTAACATCAAACACTCGAACTTGCACGGTTTGCGTGGCTGTTGCGCTGCCATCGGTAGCCTGGAAGGTAAAGGTATAAGGCCGGTCGTTTGCAAGTGCGCCGTTGACGATGCTTTGGTCGGGCGTCCATTCGAAGTAGCCGGTGGCGCTGTCGAAGACGACGCCGGCCGGGGTGTTGCTGTCGTAAACGAGGCTCATGCCGACGGCGTCGTTATCGGCGTCGAAGCTGCGCAGGGTGAAGTTGACGGTCTGGCCTTCGTTGACCAGTTGCAGCGGCATCGGCAGCAGGCGCGGGGTCTGGTTGACGTTGGCGACATGGACTTCGAAGCTGCGCTCGAACTGGGCCGCGCCGTCGCTGCCGCGGACGCTAAAGCGCCATTGCCCGGCTGTGCCGGTGTTGCTGTCTTGCGCGGCGAACATATCCGGCGTCCAGCGCAGCACGGCGAGGTTGCCGTTGCCGGTATTGGGCAGGTCCAGGGTCATGCCGCGCGGCAGGCCGGTCGCTGCCCAGTCGATCAGGTCGGCATCGGTATCGCGGCCGAACAGTTCTATCGTGAGCGGCACGCCTTCGGAGGCGTTGAGCTGGATCGGGGCGGTTGCGCCGGTATCGGCAATTTGCGCGCCGTTGACTTGCACGCCCAAGACTTCCGGCGCGGCATTGGCGGCGCGCACGACGACGCGCAACGTTTGCTTGGTCACGTTCGGCACCGGGTTGGTAGGCTGGACGTAACCTGCATTTTCAGGCGCCAGGCCGCTGTCGGTCACGACCAGTTCGATGTCGCGGGAACCGATATCGTCGGCGGTCGGCGTCCAGGTCAGGGTCGCGTGGCCGTATTGGACGGCGGTTTGGATTTCAGCGCCGACCGGAAGGCCGTTGGCGGTCCAGGTCAGGGCATCCTGATCCAGGTCGTTTGCCAACAACGCGACGCTCAACGGCTGGCCGACGACGGCAACGACTTGGCGCGGCGCGGTAATCACCGGCGCTTCGGTTTGGCTGCGCACGGTCAGCACGAAGCTCTTGGCTTGGCTGAGCACTTGGTTGATCGTGCCGTCGCCGTTATCCTGCGCGACCACGGTGAGTGTGTAATCGCCGCGGTCGTTGGCGCCCGGCGCAAAGCGGATCACGCCGGAAGCGCTGCCGTTGCTGGACGGATTTTGAGTATAAGTCGCGAATCTCGGCAAGCCGGAGATGCTGACCTGGATGGGATTGCCGTCCGCATCGGTCGCCGAGACCGGGATTTCCAGCACGCTGCCTTTGTCGACAAAGGCATTGCCGATGTCGCCGATGTCCGGCGCGCGATTGGCATTGCCGACGACTATCGGCAGCACCAGTTGGCTGACGGACGGCACGCCGGTGCCATCGCCGTCATCGGTGGCGGTCACGGTGACGCTGTAGCTGCCTGCTTGGGCATAGCCCGGCGTCCACAGGATCTCCAGGGTTTCGGGATCGAAAGTCGCACCGTCCGGCAAACCCGCTACCTGGTAGCTGACGGTTGGCGCCGTGGTTTCAGGGCCGGTCGCCGTCGCGCCGGGTTGCAAGCGGATACGCGGCTCGAAATCCGGGTTATCGGGGTCGAACGCGAAGACGCTGATTTGCAGCGGCTGGCCTTCGAGGATGTTCCAGGTTTCGGCGGCATCGAAGACCGGGGCGCCGTTGGCGTTGAGCACGTTGAAGACGACGTCCTGGGTCACCGAGGTGACGACCGGATCGCTGCCGGGCGTGGTCCAGGTGGCGGTCAAGGTGACCGGAACCCGGAATGTACCGTGCTGGTTGTAACCGGGCGTCCATTCGAGCCAGCCGGTCTCGGTGTTCAGCTTGGCCCCGCCGGGCAGCCACGGCGCGCTGTAGGCCAGCGTCACGGTGGTGCCGTCCGCCAGCGCTTCGCTGCCGGCGACATGACCCGCCAATTGCAGGGCGTACCTATCCCCTTCCCTCAGTGTTTGCGGCGCAACGGTGCCTAAAACCGGCTGGGCGTAACCTTGTTCGACGGTCAGGTTGAACTGCTTGCTGACGGTGGTTTTGCCGTCGCCGGCGATGACGGTGATGTTTTGGTAGCTACCTGCTTGGTCGTAACCGGGCGTCCAGCTCAATAGCCCGCTGGCCGCGTCGAACACGGCGCCCGCCGGCAGGTTGCGGATGACCAGCGTCAGCGCATCGCCGTCCGCATCGGCGGCGACGAGCGGCAAGCTCAGGGCTTGGCCTTCTTTCAGGGTGATGTCCCCAATCGCATCGACCACGGGGGCGTTGTTGCCGCCGATGACAGGCAATTGGAACTTGCGCGTGGCGACGCCGCCTCGGCTGTCCTGCACGCGCACGACGATTTCGCTGTCGGCCGCATCCAGTGACGAAGGCGTCCAATTCAGGGTGGCTACAGCGTGATAGCCGTCCGCTGCCGGCAAGATGTCGGCCGGCGGCGTCAGGGTGACGCCCGCAGGGGCTTGCACCAACTCCCAGTACATCACGGTGCCGTCGGGGTCTATGGCCTCGATTTGTCCGGTCCAGGCCTGGCCTGCTGTAGCCGCAGCCAAGGTATCGGCATCGGTGAGTCCGGCAACGCTTAACGACGGCGGTAAATTCTCCTGAGGCACGGCATAGACGCCGTGGCCCAGGTTGAATTTAACCAAATCGGCCATGCCGGCGCGGGTCGCGAACAGGCTGTCCGGGGTGACGGTAATGGTTTGCCCGGTAATCGTAGCGCCTGCGGCAAATTTGCCGCCGCTGGCCAATAAGACCGCACTGAGGTCAATGGTCCATAAATCCGACTGGTCGCCGCCGCCGATGTTGGCGCTATCGATCGAATCGCCGAAATAACGGCCCGGATCGAGCAATAAGGTCAGCGGGCCTTTGAGGTCGTCGGTGCCGATGTTGGTCAGGCTGACGTCGTAGCTGACTTCGCCGGTCGCGCGGTCGGCGCGGGTGTTGCTGAACTCAAGTTGCACCTGGCTGGTCATGTCGAACAGCGCGGTAAAGGTGCTGACGTAGCCTTGCTCCAAACGGACTTCGGCATCGTTTTGCAGCGTGCTGCTGATGTTCAACTGGTACTGGCCCGCTTCGAGCCCTTGCACGTCGATCCAGGCGGTTCTTGTCGCGGCATCCCAATGGATGTTTTGCGGGGTAATCATTGCGCCTGCATTGGTGCCCAGAACGGTTAGGCTAAAGTTTGCCGGATTCAATACGCTGGCAAGGTCTGTCGTTTCGGTGCCGGTCCACATGTCCTGGTCGAAGACGACGCCGATCTGCGCCATCGGTAACGGCACCAATGACCCATCGGGCACGGTGATCGCCTTGACCACCGGGGCTTTACGCGGCGCGATGACGTCGATATGCCCGGTTTGGGCAATCAGGATGTTGCCGTCGGCGGTGGTGATGATGCTTTCGCCGCGGGTGCCGCCGTCCGCCAGTTGCAGGACGCGCTTGTCGGCAAGCTGAACCATCCATACCGAGGTTTTATGCGGCACGTCGGCTAATGCGGATTGTCCATTAATGACCGAACGTTGTTGCAGGTTGCTGGAGGCTATCAACAAGCCTTCCAGCGGCGTGCCGGCTGCGCCGAACGCGATGCTGTCGATCAGGCCGGACAAGCGGTACTCAAGCTCTGGGCGTCCTACCGTGCGACCGCTCATTGGGAAACTGACAATGTCGGTCGTGGGATTGGGCTGGGCTGAGGTCACTTCGCTGCCGGTCCAGGTCACCGCCCATAAGCGGCCATCCGGGGCAAACGCCAGATCGCCGACACGCTGGTTGCTAAAATGCCGCCAGGCTTTAGTCGGATCGGTTTCGCCGGGATGGAAAATTTCAATGCCATTTCCCGATGAAACGTAGATGTCTCCGGTCGTGGGCTGGATAGCCAGCGAGTGCGTCAAGGGGTCCTGGCCGGGCCCGTTCATGCGTTGCAATACTTCGCCCGTGTTGGCATCGACTTGCAGCAATTGCGCGCCGGTCATTACCCATAGTTGGCCGAATCGATCGACGGCCATATCAAGAACTGGGGAGTCCAGCGTAAACAATGGCGTCGTGCTGCGGCCGCCGTCTTTGCCGTAATGGAACACTTCATTACGCAAGCTGCCGGCGCTCGCCAGAATACTGTGGTCGGCAAGTTCGACCATGGCTAATGCGCCGATGTCGGCGGCACTGGTTTGGTAGCCGTCGGCAAAACCGCGCAAAGTGAACGGGGCTAATACGCTACGCAAATCGGATTTTTGCGTGGTCGCTACGTGTCCGGGAAGTTGGCTGCCCGCTTGCTGGAACAAGGCATTGGCTGCATAACTGCGGTCTGCGGCGGCTAGCGGGAACTCGGCGGTTTGACTCAGGCTTTGATTCACGCCCAACGAGTCGAGTATTTCCTGGCGGCTGCCGTCATCGGGAAGAACGGCATTTACAATAGAGGCCGTCTCGCGGTTGCCCGACTTATCGGTCGCCACAGCCAGGAATTCGTAGCTCTTGCCGGTCTCGCCGGTAAAAATGGCTTGGGTTCTGGAAGAATCGGCCTGACGCTGCCATATCTTGAAATCTCCGCCATTCTCGGCGACATAGACGGTGACCGACTTGACGCCGCTATCGTCGTCCGTTGCCGTCCAGCTCACATCGTAACTGGGCGCGCCTTGTGCGTCATTGCCTTGGGATGTTACGGCCAGCACGGTGCTTGGCGCTTTGGCGTCCAACGTAACCAAGCTTAAGGCGCTATCGATAGGCGGCGCCGCATCGACAAAAATACGCGCCGAGGAAATGATCTCGGCCTTTGACGGGGCTGTATCGGCAGCACGCACCGTATAGCTGACAAAGCCTTTCTTCAGTTGCCCGGCGTTGGCGACAGTCGCATCGGCTGCCGGAAGCAGCAAGCCGCGCACAGTATCCTGCAAGACTTCGCCGGTATCGGGATCGATGGCCTGCAACAGCCAGGTGGCAATCCGGGTCGACGCGTCTATTCCGGCACTGACGCGCAGGATAAAACCTTTGCTGCCGGTAAAATCGAAATCGCCCTGAAAGTTGGTTCGGTCGACCGGCAAATGGATGTTGATGTCGCTCAATTTAAGGTCGCCAAGACGCAAACTGCGAATGTCAAGATCGGCATCGATTTCGCTGACCAAACGCAACTGGCCGATACCGGCCTCGGTCGGGTTGGCGAACGACACAGTATACGGCAGCGCGACATTGGCCGGTACGTAGCTATTGCCGCCGCGTCCTGCGACCGCCTGAGGGCCGCGAACGCTGACTAAAGCATTGGCATCGGCGTTCTGCTGAGCCGTTTGTTGCAGGTATTGGGACAGGTTTAAGGCTTGCGCGGAAACGGGGTTGAAGTCCGCATCGAGCACGCCGATATGCCGCAAATACTCAAGCTCGGTGCTGCCGCCCGCGAAAATATTGAAGTTGATGAAATGCGTATCTTGCGCCGCATTCATATCAAAAGCCTGGGCGTCGGCCATTTTCGGCACCGGGATTTCAACGCTATTGCCCTCGCTGTCTTCGCGCGTTTCGACATAATCGATGCCCGCCTTGGCCGCATCAGGATCGCCGGCGTATTTGGCGCTATCGCCGTACCATTGCTGAACCTTGGCGAAAAAGCCCAATATATCGGCTTGGGTGCGATAGCTTTCGCCCGCTTTGGCCAACAGGATGCCGGTGGCCAGGGTGGCGTTCAAGCTGACCACTTTCGGGTTGTCGCGGATCGGCGGCGCTTCGTTTAATGGACGCAATAAGCCTGCGCTTTCAAGCGCGCCCAGCCAGCCTGACAGCCACTGTTCCTCATCGGCGGCGAGCGTGCTTAAACCGGACGGAGCTTGGGCGTCCGCCAAGATGGCATCGCGCAATTTCTTGGCGTGTTGGCTTTGATCCAGGATAAATTCATCGCGGGTAATCGGCGTTGCCGCGCCGACCACATTAAAACGAAACGGGATGGCCAGCCACTCCAGTTTGGTGACGTGGGTTTCCGGGTCTTTGGACAGGAATTTCTGCGCCAAGCCCGGTGAAATATTATCAAGGTCTTGCACGCCGCCATCCAACAGCCCTTGCGTCTTCCATTCAGGTCTTAAAGCGTAAAGCTTGTCCCGCAGCCCTTCGAAGTCGTAATTCAGCCATTCGGTCAAACCGGGATAGGTTTGGACATTGAAGGTTGCGCCGACGAATCCGCCCGCCGCCACATCCAAGGCATAGCCGGGAGCCAGGTTAAAGCCCGCGGTATTTTGCGCGCCGTCGAGCTGAGCCCAGGGAATATCGTTCCGTAACGTGCCGTCGGTCGGCGTGATGCCGTAGACTTGGGTGTTGCCGCCATTATCCAGCGTTAATCCATCCGGTTGGCCGCCGATATTGCTGCCGAAAATCACATAGGGAAGACTGAGGCCGCCCAGCACATCGCTGCTGTAGCCCATGTCCGAAGCGCCGACGTCGAAACGGACATAAGGCGTATCGACGTTGGTCAGGCTCTGTAATGAAACGCTGTAGTTTGCACTGCCGCCCGGATTAAGCATGTGCGAACCGCCGATGCCGATGGCGACATCGGCTTCGATGCCGCGCTCGACAAGATAGCGCAGCGCATCGGTGACTTGCTGGCCGTCGGGATTAATTACGCTGATGTCGTATAAGCCGCGCGGCGCATCGCGCAGGTCGAATATCGCGCGAATATGGGTCGCATCAAGCACCTGCCAACGCGTCGGCTCGACCTCGAAAACGCCCGGACGGGATAACTTAACCAGTGCTCCGGCCTTGAAATGGGAGCCGTAAATATCCAAGGTAACCCAGCGGTGATTGTCGTCGCCTACACCGCCTTGGTCCGGCGTCACTTTGGTGATAGAAAGCGGCAGCAAATCCGCTCTTACAGTAACCGGGGTATCGGCAGCGCCTTGGTTGGACCTGACCAATATGTAGTAATCGCCTGCTTGGGTATTCGGAATGAAAACCTGCTGATCGGCCGACAGCGGGTTAGTGTATGAGGCGTCGAACAGGGAGCCGGTCGGCACATCGCCGTAGCGGACATAGATCTCGTTGGCGCCTTCCGCTGCCGATGAATCGAGCAGGACGCGCAAGGTTTCACCGGCGGCGACGCTGACTTTGTACAGGCGGGTTTGCTTGGGACTCAGCGTGGTTTCCAGCGGACTGGCTACGCCTAGTTCGGGAACCTGCACCTGCAAGGTCGCCGCCGACGCGGTGCGGTTGTTGGCTTCCTGAGGCGGCAAATTCAGGCCGGTCGCGGTGTAGGTTATTTTGCCCTCGAACACTTCATTGTATAGATCGGGCCTGACAATCACCCGCCAATTGCCCTCTTTGAGCGGCGGCAGTGTGGCCTTCAGGCTGGCGTTGTAACTGGCATTGGCATTCAGGCCGCCGTTATGATCGACTTTGCCGATCAGGATGTCGCCCAAATCCCAGTTGCTATCGCCGGACAGGTAAACCGCATCGGTCCAGCGTCCGTACGCCGGGTTGGTCGAGTTGTTGGTGATGGTGTAATCGACCTGGATGTCGTCGCCGACCTTTGCCCCGGCCGGCAACACCACGTTGCTGGCGACAAGGTCCGCTGGCGGCGGCGTTTCGATCAGGATCGGCTGTAGCGCCGCAGTCGCGTTATTTTGCTCCTTGCCGAATTCGCGCACCTTGCCGGTTTCGCCCGCGCCCCAGGCCCGTGCCGGATCGGTAATGACAAAAACGTAATAGGCGCCTTCGAGATTTCGCGGTGCGGAAACCGTCAAACTGGCGTGGTAACTTCCGTCAATGAGCATGCCTCCTGAGTGACTTACATAGCCGACATAACTGTCCTTGTTAATATCCAGGAAGCGGTCTTTGGACAGATAAATCAGGTCATTCCAGCTGCTTTGATCGCTCGGCGTGTCGCCGCCCGCATTGATGACTTCATAGCTCACTACAAAGTTCTGGCCGGCTACCACGGATACCGGCGCATCGACATAAGCGACTTGCAGATCCGGCGGCGTCGCTAAAGTGATAGGCAAGCTAATCGATAAGACATTGTTGCCTTCCGCCGGAAACTCCGGCACCAAGCCGCTGCCGCCCATATCCCTGACCACATCGAGGTCGTCCCGGATAGTGCTTAATTCGCTTTTGTAATAATCTTTGTAAACATTGGTATCGGCTTTAACGATCAGCTTGAAATCGCCGCTGATGGATTCAGGCAGGTTGACCACTGTTGAATAGGTGCATGACTCGCCCGGTTTCAGGTATTTCGGTTGGTTGTTGTCGTAGATGGACACGGCTTTAACCCGCAGAGCATGCTCCGGACTATCGGCAATGGCGCTGTCTACCAGCGGATAATCGCTTGCGTCCAATGAGGCATCGCGCGACAGATAAAGTCCGTCGAACCAGCTGTTGGTACGCGTTTCCCGAGTCCCTTGGTTGCTGACGGTCCAGGTGACGGTAACCTGCTGCCCTGAAGACGGATTAGGATCGGACACAACGATGCTGTCGACTCTTAAATCCGGCTCACGGTAAGTAATATTCAGCGCACCGCGCAGTATGTTGTTGGCGTTGAGGCCTGCCTCAAAAGCGGCGCCTGGCCGGTAAGCGCCGCCGATATTGCCGCCCGCGTAAAAATCCACGACGTTAGTGTTGGTCCCGGACAGGTACTCGCCTTTGGCTTTACGGTTAAACGTTTCAGCCGGGTTATCCTGATTGTCGGCAATGACGTAAATATAATAATCGCCGTCGGCGCCGGGCGGCAGTTTGACTTTGGTCGAGGTGGCGTAGCTTCCGCATGCCGCCAGCCCTTGAATATTTGAGTGCTCGAAAACGCCCAGCAAGGTCGCCCGCTCGGGAATAAAAGACGGATCCTTACTGAGATAAACGGCATCGTTCCAGCTCTTGGTGCCCGCCCAAACCGCATCGCCAAGGTTATTGACCGTCCAGATAACGGTGGCATCTTCGCCGGAAAAGTTTTCCGGCTGTGTGCGTATGTCGGTTACTTGTAAATCCGCAGGATGTTCTACAACAACCGATAAGTCCGCCGCTGCGTTATTGTTTTCATTGCTTTCGGCAACTTGCGATCCAACGGCATCGGTCCTGACAATCAGGTAACGCCCTTTAACCGATGGCGCAAGCTGGACAGTCTGGCTGACGCTGTACTGTTCGTTATGGCCCAAGCTGCGCGCTTGGGTGTATCTTCCGATTTCCCAGACTTCTTTCGCCGCAGCAAAATCCGGGTTGTCGGTGATATAAACCACATCGGTCCAATTGCCGGTGAAAATATCGCCGCGGTTTTGTACGGTGTAGTTAAAGCTATAGCTGCCGCCTGCATCGGCGGCCTCTTGTCCTGAAATTTCACTCACCGCCAAATCCGGCGGCGTGATGCCCAACACGCTGATGGCGCGGGCTTTGTAGTTGTTATTGTCGACGGCTGCCGGGTCGTCAAGGTTGATATTGGTCGCTAAGGTGTCCTCAAGAATGACGTTATAGGTATCGCTCCATACGGTAATGAAATACTCGCCGGACAACACGTTATCCGGGATTTTCACCTGTACGGCGCCCAAATAATCCTGGTCTACGGCCAGATTGCCGACATGGGTGAACGATCCCAGCAGGATGTCGCCTTTGTAGGCTCCCGGCTTAAGCTTGTTCCGCGCCAGCCAGACGCTGTCAGTCCAGCTATTGACAGCCGCCGCCTCGCCTCGCGTGGTATCGCTGCCTTTATTGCTGACCTTGTAACGTACCTCAATGCTGGAACCGTATACAGCCTGATCCGGAGCCACGACATCGCTGGCGACAAGATCGCCGAACGGCACGGGATCGACATAAAAATGCGTGGCCCTGACGTTGTTAGTCTCATTGGGATACTCGTCAACATTGTAGTTACCGTCGGCAACCACAATCAGATAGGCGTCGCCACGATAGGTGATGGGAATATCGACCATGCCGGTTTCGTTGGCGTAGCTCTCGCTGGCGGCTAATGCTGAGCCGTTTTCGAATTGGCCGACCAGCCGGTCGTCGGCGCTCAGGTTGCCGTCAAGCGACAGGTAGACCTTGTCGGTCCAGCGCCCGGTCGCCGCAGCAGGCCCCTGATTGCTGATGGTGTAACGGATACCGGCCGCCGTGCCTGCCGTAACATGCTCGGGCGCTATAACTGAAGTTACCCGCAGATCCGGACGATCATTCAAACTGACTTGGAGGGTGTCCGCAGAATCCAGCGCATTGTTTTCTCTTGCCGCGCCATACTCATAGACCTGGCTACCCGCTTTACCGAGGTTGGCGTTAGAAACGACTTTAATGCGATACAAGCCTTCTATTTTGGCGGGCAAGCGCAGTTGTTCGGTACGGGTATAACGAATGCCCGATTCCAGGCTGCGATCGTAGGTAAAACTGCCCAGCGTAACGACCTGACCGGTAGTACCGACCGGCACCAGCAGGACGGTATCCACCCATAAGCCTGAAGCCGCGGCATCGCCCTGGTTAACAACCGTCCAAGTGACGTCGATCAACCCACCCTCATTAGCCACAGCAGGCAGAGTAATGCTTTCGACGAGCAAATCCGGCGATGGGGATAGTTCGACAGGAATCGCTACCGATCTGCCTATATTGTTTTTATCGAAAGTGAACTCGAACGGCCCGCCGGTGCTGACATTAACGTAAAAATTACCGGTTATGCCTTCAGGCAGCATGACGTTGATACTGCGCGCATAACGGCCATCGACGGCGAGTTTGCCGATATGATTGGCACTACCGAAGTCGGCGACTATATCGGTGCCGTCGGCATTGCGGCTGAGCCAGACTCTGTCGCTCCAGCTGTCGATGTTGGTGATGCCGATGCCGTTGTTGACCACTTCCCAACTGATGCTCAGCGGCCTGCCGCTGGCTGCGGCCCCTTGCGTGGTAACGGATTCCACCTGTAAATCGGCATAGGGGATCGGCATTACGTCAAGATTTTGCGCGGCTTGCAAGACGTTGTTGCTTTCGGAAAAATGCTCGAAAACCTTGCTTCGGGCATCGCTGACAACGAACAGTTTATAACTGCCTGTCGTTCCCGGCCCCAACAAAATTCGTTCGCTACGGCTGTAGGATTCGCCGGATGCAAGAGCGCCGTCATGGAGAAATTCGCCGCTGACCATATCATCCCAATTGCCAAAGGTGCTGTCTTTGGATAACACCACGCGGTCGGTCCAGGCGGCGGTTTTACCGGCACCTGTGCCTTGGTTGGCAACGGTCCAGGTTATATCGATGGGCGCAGGATCGTCGATCACTCGCGTTGGCGCAAGAATTTCGGTGACCGTTAAATCGGCATAAGCGGCCAAATCGATGGTGAGCGCCGACGAGGAACGGTTATTGCCTTGAACGCGATCGTCAAATGCCGTGTTCGCATCAACAACAACGACCAGTTGGTATTCGCCGTTTAATTCAAGCGGAATTAAAAAATCCGCGGCAGCAGTATAGGTTTCGCCGGTTGTCAGCTGACCGTTTCGGGCTATCTCGGCGACTTTGGTCCAGACGCCGTTCTTTTCCAGGAATACTTGGTCAACCCAGCTGCCTACGGCATTGCCGCCGTTGTTGATCACCGACCATTCCAGATGGACGCTTGAACCCGATTCGACCAGGCTGGGCCCGGTCAATCCGGTCACCGCAAGATCGATGCGCGCAACATGAACGCTTGCGGCCGAACTCGCCGCATTGTTATTTTCAGCGGTCCGCTCGTAAATCGTATTATCGGTATCGGTTTTGACCACCCAATGGAAATCGCCTTCGGCAAATCCGGCAGGTAAGGTAAACGTTACCGTCCGGGTTTCGCTGGCCCCCGCTTGCAGGGTATCCAGGTAGAAGCTACCTGCGACTTCTTGCAAACCGCCTGCGCCGGTATCCAGGTAGATCCGGTCGCGCCAGGGGCCTGACGCTGCGGTATTGCCCAAATTGGCAATGGCGTAGCTGACAGTTGCCTGCTCGCCGGGGCGTAATACCGAAGGGCCGGTCACGTCGCTAACCGTCAAGTCCGCGACCGGCGCTAAAGTCACGCTCAATTTGGCAAAGCCGGCACCGACATTGTTCGCGGTATAGCCGTTTTCGGTCACCGTGCGATTGGTGTTGGTATCGACCAGGATGTAATAGTCGCCAACCAGGTCTCTCGGCAAAGTCAGGATGGCTTTGCCGAGATAACCTTGTCCGGCCGCTATCTGGCCTGCATGGGTAATCGAACCGGACAGGATAATGTCGTCGCTGCTCAGGCTGGTATCGCTGGATAGCACCACGCGGTCGTTCCATAACGCCAAGTCGGTTTTAGCATTGCCGTTGTTATTGACTTCCCAGCTGATCAGGATGTTTTCGCCGCTTAATGCGCTTTCAGGTGCGGTTACATTGACAACACTCAGGTCGGCGTAAGGGGTTTGCATATCTATTGCCGATACCAGGCTGGTATTGTCGGCACGCGTATCCGGCTCCAATACCTCCAAACCGCTATCGGACTTAACCGCCAAGTAATACCTGCCCGCAGGTTTATAGGGCAAATTGACGGAAACCGATTTGGTATAGGATTCACCCGCTTTCAGCGCACCGTTATGACGGTAACTGCCGATTACCACGTCATCGCTATTGCCGATGAGGCTGTCGGTGCTGATGATTATCCGGTCATCCCATGAAGCCGGGGTATCCAGGTTGCCGTTATTGGTTACGTTCCAGCTGACATTGACCGCTTCTCCCGACACGCCGCCGACCGGTGCGGTAAAGTTTGCCACCTGCAAATCCGCATAAGGAACCGCTAAGGATTGGGTCCGGATAGTTGCGCTATTGTTGGCACTGGCGGTATTAGCGGCGTTAGCTTCGAATAATGAGTTTTGTCCCGCCGCATTTTGGTTGGCGACCACGCGGATTTCGATATCGCCTACGCCGCGCAGGCCGTCGGGAAGCCTGAAGTTAAAGCTGCGGTTCCTGAACTCGCCCGAAGCAATCACCCCCGCGCCCGCTTGGGTAATATCGTAAGCAATGCTGGTATTAAGCAGCTGCTCGCCGGTGGTTTTGTTGGTGATGACGATCCGCTCGTTAAAACTTGCAGGCGTAACCGACTGGCCTTCGTTCCAAGTCTCCCAGGCTAGGGCGATGAGTCCTCCGGCATAGATTGTTGTCTGGTCCGCATGCAGATTCTTAACCAATAAGTCGGGGCCGGAAGCGATAGCGACTATGCCCGCGTTGTTGGTTTCCGCGGTATTTTGCTGGTTATTTTCAAAGATGTCCGCGTTGTAATCGGTGCTGACCGCAAACTCGAATTGCCCGACCGCGCTAGTTCCTGTAGGCCAGGTCAAGATATAGGCACGGTCGACAAAACCGCCCGCCGCCAAACTGCCGTCGACTGACGGAAGATAGGGCAAATCGGCGTCGGCGACCAGTTGACCGGTTGACAGGTTCCGCACGTGTACATGATCTTTCCAGGTGTCGGTAATGTCGGCATCGCCGGTGTTGCTGACCCGCCAAGTCAAGGTCACGGCTGTGCCGGGTATCCATGCACCGGGAGGTTCAATATTTAACGAATCCAGTTTTAAATCGGGATAAGCGGACAAGCTTGCCTGGATCGTGGTGATGGCGGCATTGTTCTGTTCGCCGGTAGCGCCGGTTTCGGCGACACTGTTGGCAACGTCCGCCGTCACTTGAAAAGACAAATCCCCCGCGCCTCTATTGCCTTCCGGCAAGGTGATAACGATTTGCCGGTTACGCCCGGCTCCCGCTTGCAGCGGCAATGTGCCAATGTCATCGTAATTGACCAAGTAATTGGCGATGATCTCGTTGGTCGACACATTGCGGACGATCACCCGATCTTGCCACGCCGATGCGGTCGCTTGGTCCCCCGTATTAAAGGTTTCCCAGCTCAATACGACTTGCCCGCCCGATTTGAGTTGCGTATCAACCGGAGCGACAGCCAGGTTGCGGACGATTAAATCAGGCCCAGGCTCGCTACCCAAACCGGTGATGATGACTTTGGCGACTTTGGGTATCTCTACGGCGCTAAATTTATAATTAATGATGCCGGTACTGCTTATGTCGCCTTCTACCAATAATGTATAACTTCCTGTTTCCGCCAAGGTTATCGGGCCTATGTCATCCCACATATTTTTAATATCAAACACGACCTGACCGTAAGGATTCAGCAACCGCCAATAGGCGGTGTTCGATAGTTGTTGGCTGTCGAAGTAATATTGGTCGCCCGCCGTCGCGTTGAACCGGTAAATATCGGTCTCGTTGGCCGGGTTCAGCTGGCCGCTGATAACGGCGCCGGGCGTAATGACGGTTGCTTGGGCTACAGCCGATAAGCGGAAGCTGTAATCGCCGACTATGTCGGCACTGGCATCGATAATCAGCGTGTAATCGCCCGCCATCAGGTCATAAGTGGCCAAGCCTACGAGACTCGTCGCATCAGCGGAGTAAAAGCTCCTGTTTGCCACCGTCCCCCTGGGACCTGTCAGCGTCCAATTTAAGTTGTTATTGTTCGTCAGCGAGTCGAAGTAAAGCTGTTTGGATTCGCTTAGCGTAAAGCTGTACAAGTCACGCTGCCCGGCGTAGGCGATGCTGCCGTTAACGGTATTGCCCAGGATAAGCATGGATTGATCATCAATGACTTTTTGTACAGTGAAGCTGTAACTGTGTGTACCGGTACTGTAGACACGGCCTTCTATCAACAAGGTATAAACACCGGTTTGCGTCTGGGCCGGCGATTCCCTGTCTGCCGAAAGATTGTCAGGATCGAAAACTAATTGACCATAGGGATCCAGCAACCGCCAGTAAGGCGTATAGGTGCTCCCTGATGCGCTTTTATAATCGAAATACAACCGTTCGCCCGCCGTAACGTTGAACTGGTACATATCGGTCTCATTGGCCGGAGTGAGCTTGCCGGTCACGGTCGTCCCCGGCGTTAACAGCGTGGCTTGAGCTATATCCAATAGTCGGAAACTGTAGTCCCCCACCCTATCGTCATTACCGTCGACGATCAAAGTGTAATCGCCGACGGCTAGTTTATAGATCGCTGAACCGCCGATATTATTTGAATCGCTGCTGCTGAAATCCCTTGCCGAAACCAGCGTGCCTTCGGGCCCGATCAGCGTCCAATTTAAACGGCTATCGTCGGTCAATGAGTCGAAATACAGTTGCTTGGCTTCGTTGAGACTGAAACTGTAAAAGTCGCGCTGCCCGACGGCTATGCTGCCGGCGACCGTATCGCCAAAGGCCAGCGGGTACTGCCCGTCTGTGACTTTCTGCACATTGAAGCTGTAATTGCTCGATCCGGTAGCGGTTACGTAACCTTCTATCAGCAAGGTATAAACACCGGTTTGCGCCAAGGTCAACGCTTCCTTATCCAACCAAAAAGCGTCAGGGCCGAACACCCGTTGTCCATAAGGATCAACCAACCGCCAATAAGGAGCGCTGCCCGAATAGCTTTTATAGTCAAAATAAAACCGTTCGCCCGCCGTGACGTTGAACTGGTACAGGTCGGTCTCATTGGCCGGGCTGAGCTGACCGCTCACCGCCGTTCCCGGCGACAATAGCGTTGCCTTACTCGCATCCAATAGCCGGAAACTGTAACCGGCGGCTGCCGGACCATTGATGCGTAACGAGTAGCTGCCCGCCGCCAGCGCTATAGCGGCGGTTCCATTCAGGTTAGCCGAATCGCTACTGTTAAAGCTCCTTGCCGACACCACGACACCGCGCGGCCCGGTCAAGGTCCAATTCAGGCCGCTGCTATTGGTCAGCGAATCGAAATAAACCGTGCTGTCGCTGTTTAAAGTAAAACTGTACAAATCCTCTAGTGCGGACGGCAACACGCCCGCCACTGTCGTGTCCAGGCTCAATGCCATCCCGCTCGGCAATGGCGCAAGCGGAACGTTGCCGAGATAAAGCACATTGAACTGGTAATTGGTCGTGTCGATGCTGTTAATATAACCTTCGGCCAATAAGGTGTAGGTTCCTGTTTGCGTTAAGGTGATTGATCCTATATCGCTGCCCATATAATTGGGACCGAACACCAACTGTCCATAAGGGTCTAACAGACGCCAATAGGCTGTACCCGATAGGCTTTGGCTATCGAAGTTATATTGATCCCCCGCCATGACATTAAACCGAAACAGGTCGGTCTCATTGGCAGGGTTCAATTGCCCTGTTACCGGCGTCCCCGGCGTTAATACCGTGGCTTGGGCTATATCCCACAAGCGGAAGCTATAGTCCCCTACCAGGTCGCCGATACCATCGATAATGAGGGCATAGTCGCCGGCAGCCAGGTCGTAAATGGCTGAACCGCCAAGACTGGCGGAATCAGTGCCGGTGAAGCTCCTGCCTATCACTCCTCGGGGACCTGCCAACGCCCAGTTCAGATTAGCGTTATTGGTTAACGAATCCAAATAAAGCTGTTTGGCTTCGCTTAAGCTGAAACTGTAAAAATCGCGCTGCCCGGCATGGGCGATACTGCCACTAACCGTATTACCCAAGGTGAGCGCGAACTGCTCGTCAATGACTTTCTGCACAATGAAGCTGTAATTATTTGTTGCCCCGGCGTCATTGATATGACCTTCTATCAGCAAGGTATAGACGCCGGTTTGGGTCAAGGCCGGCAGTTCTTTATCAGCGCTAAAACCATCAGGGCCGAACACGACTTTGCCATTGGGATCCAATAACCGCCAGTAAGGTACATAGGAACTTCCCGAATACGTTTTATAATCGAAATAAAACCGTTCGCCCGCCGCGGCATTGAATTGATACAGGTCGGTCTCATTGGCCGGGCTAAGCTGACTGCTCACGATTGCCCCCGGCGTTAATACCGTGGCTTGGGCTATATCCCATGCGCGGAAACTGTAATTACTCACCGTGTCGGCATTACAGTCGATAATCAGTGTGTAGTCCCCGGCAATCAGGCCATAAATGACTGACCCGCTAAGGGTAGCTGAATCCGCGTAGCTGAAGTTCCTGCTTGTCACCACGCCCGTGGGGCCTACCAGCGTCCAGATCACACTGGTGTTATTGGTTAACGAATCAATATAAAGCTGCTTGGCTTCGCTTAAAGTAAAATTGTAAAAATCGCGTTGCCCGGCATAGGCTATGCTGCCGTTAACCGTATTGCCAAAGGTGAGCGGATATTGCCCGTCAATGACTTTCTGCACAGTGAAGCTGTAGTTGTTGGTCACCCCCGTGTCATAAATATAGCCTTCTATCAGCAAGGTATAAACGCCGGTTTGGCTCAGGGTTAGCGGTTCCTTATCGGCGCTAAAACCATCAGGGCCGAACACCCGTTGACCATTGGGATCCAATAATCGCCAGTAAGGTACATAGCTACTGCCTGAATAACCTTTGTAATCGAAATAAAAGCGTTCGCCCGCTGTGACATCAAATTGGTACTGGTCGGTCTCGTTGGCCGGACTGAGCTGACTGCTCACTGTCGTCCCCATTGTCAATGCCGTGGCTTGGCCGGTATCCAATACCCGGAAACTGTAGTTGCCCACTGTGTCGGCACTGCCATCGACAATCAGGGAGTAATCCCCGGCTGTCAAGCCGTAAATAGCCGAACCGCCAAGGCTAACCGCATCAGAGCTGGAAAATGTCCTGCCTGCTATCACACCCCTTGGACCTACCAGCGTCCAGTTCAGATTGGAATTATTGGTTAACGAATCAACATAAAGCTGTTTGGCTTCGCTTAAACTAAAGCTGTAAAAGTCGCGTTGCCCGACGTGGTTTATGCTGCCGGTAACCGTGCTGCCAAAGACCAGCGGGTATTGTCCGTCAACGACTTTCTGTACATTAAAGCTGTAGTTGTTGCTAGCCCCTGCGTCATTGATATTACCTTCTATCAACAAGGTATAGGCGCCGGTTTGAGTCAGGGTCAGCGGTTCCTTGTCGCTGTAAAGACCGTCGGGGCCGAACACCCGTTGACCATTGGGATCCAATAACCGCCAGTAAGGCACATAGCTGCCGCCTGAATAACTTTTGTAATCGAAATAAAAACGTTCGCCCGCCGTAACATTGAATTGGTACATATCGGTTTCATTGGCCGGGCTAAGCCGGCTGTTCACCGTTGTCCCAAGCGTCAATACCGTAGCTTGACCGGTATCCAATACCCGAAAACTGTAATTGGCTACTGTGTCGGCACTGGCGTCGATAATCAGGGTGTAATCCCCTGCTTCCAAGCCATAAATAGCCGAACCACCCAGAGTGGCCGCATCCGTATTGTTAAAGTTCCTGGCGGACACTACTGCGCCCTTGGGGCCTAGTAATGTCCAGTTGACGCTACTGTTGCTCAACGCATCGAAATACAACCGCTTGGCTTCGCTTAAGCTGAAACTGTAAAAATCGCGCTGCCCGGCATAAGCGATGCTGCCGGTAACCGTGCTGCCAAAGACCAGCGGGTACTGCCCGTCAACGACTTTCTGCACATTAAAGCTGTAGTTATTGTTTGCTCCGGTGTCGTAGATATAGCCTTCTATCAGCAAGGTATAAGCGCCGGTTTGAGTCAGGGTCAGCGGTTCCTTATCCACCCAAAAAATATCGGGACCGAACACCCATTGGCCATTGGGATCCAATAACCGCCAGTAAAACCCGTAGTTACTTGAATAGCTTTTGTAATCGAAATAAAAGCGCTCGCCCGCCGTGACATTGAATTGGTACAAATCGGTCTCATTGGCCGGACTGAGCTGACTGCTCACCACCGTCCCCGGTGTTAATGGCGTAGCTTGGCCGGTATCCAATACCCGAAAACTGTAATTGACCACGGTGTCGGCATTGGCATCGATAATCAGCGTGTAGTCGCCTGCGACCAGGCCATAAATAGCCGAACCGCCAAGGCTGGCAGCATCCGTGCTGTTAAAGTTCCTGCCGGACACCGTAACACCCCTCGGACCGACCAAGGTCCAATTGACGCTGCTGTTGCTCAACGCATCGAAATACAGCCGTGTGGCTTCGCTTAGCGTAAAGCTGTATAAATCGCGTTGCCCGGCATAAGCGATGCTACCGTTAACGGTATTACCCAAGGTAAGCGCGGACTGGTCATCGATGACTTTCTGCACGTTGAAGCTATAGGTATTTATCCCTGTACTATAAACGTAACCCTCCACCAGCAAAGTATAAACACCGGTCTGGCTCAGAGTCAACGGTTCCTGATCGTTGTAAAAAGCAACAGGGCCAAATACGACTTGTCCATAGGGATCCAGCAACCGCCAATAGGGAAGACTACTCGAGTAGCTTTTATAATCGAAATAAAACCGTTCGCCTGCCGTGACATTGAATTGATACAGGTCGGTCTCATTGGCCGGGCTAAGCTGACCGTTCACATCCGTCCCCGGCGTCAATGCCGTGGCTTGAGCCATGTCCAATAAGCGGAAGCTGTAGCCATTGGATGCCGGGCCATTGATGCGCAATGAGTAGCTGCCCGCCACCAGCGGTATAGCCGCCGCCCCGCCAAGGCTGCCCGAATCGCTGCCGACAAAACTCCTTGCCGACACCACGATGCCGCGTGACCCGGTCAATGTCCAATTGACAGTGCCGGTACTGCTCAACGCATCAAAGTAAACGCTGGCGTCGCTGTCCAAGGTAAAGCTGTAGTAGTCTGCTTGCGCGGACGGCAACACGCCCGCCGTTGTCACACCCAAGGTCAATGCCGCTCCGGTCGGCAATGACGCAATAGCGCTATTACCCTGATAAAGCACATTGAACTGGTAGTTGGTCGTTCCGGTACTGGCAATATATCCTTCGGTAACTAAAGTGTAGATGCCTGTTTGCGCTAAGGTGATTAAGCCGGTATCGCTGCCCATAGAGCCGGGGCCGAATACCAGCTGACCATAAGGGTCCAGCAAGCGCCAATAGGCGGTATTCGATAGGCTTTGGCTGTCAAAGATATATTGGTCGCCGACCGTGACATTGAATTGGTACAGGTCGGTTTCGTTGGCAGGGCTAAATTGCCCGGTTACCGGCGTTCCCGGCGTTACTAAGACGGCTTGGGCTATATTCAACAGGCGGAAGCTGTAGTCCCCCGCCAGGTCGGCACTGCCGTCGATAATCAGCGTGTAGTCGCCGGCAACCAGGTCGTAAATGGCCGAACCGCCGAGGCTGCCGGAATCCGTGCCAGTAAAGATTCTGCCGGATACCACCTCGCCTCTCGGGCCGGTCAGCGTCCAATTGACGTTGCTGTTGCTCAGTGCGTCGAAATACAGTTTTTGGGCGTCGCTTAAGCTAAAGCTGTAAAAATCGCGTTGCCCGGCATGGGCGATGCTGCCGACAACGGTATTGCCCAAAGTCAGCGCAAACTGCTCATCAATGACTTTTTGCACTTTAAAGCTGTAATTGCTTGTCCCGGTGTTATAGATATAGCCTTCCACCAGCAAGGTATAAACACCGGTCTGGGCCAGGGTCAGCGGTTCCTTATCGGCGGCAAAGCCCTCGGGGCCGAACACCAATTGACCATAAGGATCCAGCAATCGCCAATAGGGTGAGCTGCCTGAATAGCTTTTATAATCGAAATAAAACCGTTCGCCCGCAACGACATTGAATTGGTACAGGTCGGTCTCATTGGCCGGGCTGAGCTGACCGCTCACGTCCGTTCCTGGAATCAGCGCCGCGGCTTGGGCTATATCCAATACGCGGAAGCTGTAGTTGCTCACTATAGCGGCATTGGCATCGATAATGAGTGTGTAGTCGCCGGCAACCAGGTCATAAATGGCCGAACCGCCGAGGCTGCCGGAATCCGTGCCGGTAAAGCTTCTGCCCGATACCACAGCTCCTCTGGGGCCAGTCAGCGTCCAATTGACGTTGCTGTTGCTCAGCGCATCGAAATACAGCTGTTTGGACTCGCTTAAGGTGAAATTGTAAAAGTCACTCTGTCCGGCATGGGCGATGCTGCCGTTAACCGTTTCGCCCAAGGCGAGCGCGGCGTGGTCATCGGCGACTTTCTGCATATTGAAACTGTAGTTGCTGCTTCCTGTAGCGCTGACCAGTCCTTCAATCAGCAAGGTGTAAGAACCATCCACCAGCGTAGTGATGTCAACATCGCTAGTAAAGTAAGCGGGTCCAAATACGTTATTGCCATTAGGATCGATTAACCGCCAGTAGGTATTGCCGCCGGATACACTCTGGCGATTAAAATAATAATGTTCCCCTGCCGTGGCATTAAATTTGTATGCGTTGGTCTGGTTTGCCAAATCCAACGTGCCTGCGACATCTGCCCCCGAGACTATTTCCGGGGCTTTTTGCATGTCAATTAAGCGGAAACTGTATGCGCCGGTCTGGTCGCTAGGGGCATCCACGGAGAGCGTATACTCGCCCACTGCTAAATTTAGCACCGGGCTCGCTGAAGCGTTGGCCGAATCCGAATTACTAAAGCTCCTGTTACCGACTACCGCCCCATTGGGTCCTGACAAGCTCCAATTGATATTGGAATTGTTGGTCAACGAATCAAATACGATTTGGGTGTTTTGGCTAAGCGTGAACCCGTATTGGTCTACTTCGCCCTGTACATCGATCGAACCGGACACGGTTTGTCCCGGATTTAAGTCTCCTGATAGCAGCACTCTGGGTTCGAGCGCTTCAAAACGCATAGCGGAGTGGGTCGTTAAGTCTTTATTGGCAAACGGGGTGGATAATGGTTTTGGCGGTCCCCTGAAACTGCTGAATGCCTGTTTAAGGCCCGACATTAGAGGCGACAGAGTAAAATCAGGACGAGCATTTTTTTGAATAGATTTACGCATGATCAACCCCTTATGGAATCAGTCCGGTTTCGGATAATTAATTATTTGTAACCCGCTACTTACTAATATTTTTCCCTAACGCAGGAAAAACGACTTTGCACTTCACTCCGGCAGGAATCTCAAGCTTTGGATTCGGCATCTCAAGAAACACGACAAAAGTCCCGCTTGCCGCATCAATCAAGCGATCAACCATATTCACTTTGGCGGAATAAAGGCTGCCTTGAGGAATCTCCGGCGTAACATTTGCGCTCATGCCCTGTTTAAGCTCGCCAAACACCTGCTTCGGCAAGATGACATGCACCCTCAGCGGGTTCATTTCCGCAACTTTGAAAATATATTTTTTATTTGAACCCAACTCGAACACTTCTCCTTGAAATGCGCCTTGATCGACTACAACGCCTTCTACGGGGCTTTTAATAGTGCGTAAATTAAGCAAGCTGTTTTGTTGCTGAAGTTCCAACTTGGCTATTTGGCGATTTTCTTTAGCGACTTGAAGTTCAGCCTCGGACAAACGAAACTCCGCTTCGGTATCTTCGCTGTCTTGCAAAGCCATTAACTTTTGGCTCGCCATCTCCTGACGCCGATTAAGTTTCTTTTTAGAGAATTCCATTTTGCCTTCAGCCATTCGAGTCGGGCCTACTTGCTGGGATTTAAATTTAGCCAACTCCGAAGCCGCGCGTTCTGCATCCGACTCAAGCGTTGCCAGGGTTTGCGTTTTTTTTACCCAGTCGCCGCGCTTAACGTAAATACGATCTATCCTGCCGGTGACCGAACTGCCTACCTCGACCATTTGCGTGGGTTCAACCAAGCAATCAAACTCAGCCGCTATGCACTGTAAATACATCAACGCCGCAACCAAAAAAAAGCCTAATCGGCTAAATATACTCAGTAGCATGTGATAAAAACTATAATCATTTGTTACGGAAAATGCCGTAAAACCGCTCTTCATTCATCGTGTTCTGCGTTTTATTTTATAAACTGACTCGCCGAAAGATACTAGAACTTTAACTATGCTGCAAACATTTAGAATCATGCTAGCCGCTAATACGAGCAATACTTCCAACGCTGTCTAAATTCTGCGCAAAAGCCGTCCGGCGCTTCCAGGTCGGGCTGGCAGACTTTATCGGGCGATAATCAAAACCGATCCGAGCTTTTGCATTTTCTTTTTGCCGGAACCAGTCGATAATAGCCGCATTATTAATTTAACTATCAATGAGACAAAAATGAGCAACGTATTTAGTTTTACCGGCACTGTGGGCCGTGATGCGGAAGTCCGGTATTTACCTTCGGGCCAAGCGGTATTGAATGTTACCGTCGCCAACAATATCGGCTTTGGCGATAAGCAGCAAACACTATGGGTCAGATGTGCTGTATGGGGCAAACGCGCCGAAGGACAGTTGCAAAATTATCTGAAAAAAGGCCAACAGGTGTTTGTCTCCGGCGAACTGAGCCAAAGTGAGTATCGGGCGCAAGACGGCTCGACTAAAACAAGTCTGGAGCTTAATGCCAATATTATCGATTTGGTCGGCAAAAGAAACGAGTCCATCCAACCGCCGCAACAAAATTATCAATCGTCCGGCGCGCAAGGCCGCCCATCGGCCCCGCAAGGCCCTAGCCATGATAATTTCGATGCGCCGTATGATGACGACATCCCATTCTGATTGATGAAAAAAATATCCGATAAGCCGACAGAGCGGCAAAAGGTGACGGTTACTGAGCGTAACCTGTTGCTGGCTCATGGACAAAGTAAAAAACTGGCGGATATGCGCAAAAGGCTTCAGCCGGATTTGCCGGTTGAAGCCGTCGCATTGCCGAACAAGCAATTATCGGCCGGGCTGAAGCCGGAAGTCGCCACGGAGCTGAATAAAGCAAGGACGCTTATCGATGCCCGCATTAATGAAATAATGCGAAGTTTCCCTGAAGGCAAGCAAAACAAACTGTTTAGTTTCAGATTCGGCTCTGTCGATGCCTTAAAAACCGGCACTATAAAAGCCGCCTTTATCGCCTTAGGCATCGACGCTACGTTGGTGAACATGAAGATGATTGCCGCTTTGGATTTTCATGGCAACCCTGTTAAAGGACATTAACGTCCACGATTTTTAAACGTCAAAGAAAGCAGGAGGGAATGTGAACACACTGCATAACTTACTCGCTTCTATCGCCGACCAGTCTTTTCAGAACATTCGCAAGCTGGCCGGCTCCTATCATTTCCCCGGATTTGAACTCGGTTTTATCAAAATACAGGGCAGCCCCGGCGCTAACCCCGCTTCCATTGCCGCGGTAAAAATAACGCTGCAAGACAGCGCAATCCCCAAGGAATTTTTCCAGTCAGCCGAGTGCAAGCTGGCGGTAGCGGATTTTTTGATTCGGCGCTTTCGTCACGGCATCGATCGATTCGCCCGGCAAAATCGCGGTAAAGACGGCAGCGGTTCTTTTAACACCATTGCCTTGAGCCAAAAGATGCTGAACAGGGATAGCGTTTTGTTTGATGACCAAGCTGTTTATTTGCGCTTTATCATCAGCCTTCCGGCTAAAGGGCAAGGCGGCGTTTTTGATGCCGAGCAGGCCTGGATTATGTTGAGTCAGGAGCTGACGGCAATCGTCGACGCGACATTTTTTTATCATCGCTACGACCTGCAAACCAGAGCGCTGCTTCGGCAATTTGTCGACGTGCAAAAAACACGCGCCGAAATCATTCAGTTCATGCGGCGGCATGCGCTGGTCGCTTTTATCGCCAACGATGCCAAGCTGCCGCGGCATAGCGGCGTCGATGACCGACCTTCTCCATGCGAGTCCGTTAAAGCCTTTCATTCCCCCGCGTCGTTACAAATAGACATTGCCTTAGCGGATGGCCGCAGCCTATCCGGCATGGCTATCAAAGAGGGTATCACCTGCATTACCGGTGGCGGCTATCACGGCAAGTCGACCTTGATGCAGGCGCTTTTAGCCGGGATTTATGCGCATATTCCGGGCGACGGGAGGGAATATGTAGTGACCCGTGAAGACGCCTTTTTTATCAGGGCCGAAGAGGGCCGCAGCATTAGGGATGTCGACATCAGCCCTTTTATCAACAACCTGCCGAATGGTCTTGGGACCGAACGTTTTCGGTCCGACAATGCCAGCGGCAGCACTTCGCAAGCGGCCAATATTGTCGAAGCCATTGAGAGCGGCAGCCGATTGCTGCTGTTTGATGAAGATACCTGCGCAACCAATTTTTTGGTGCGCGACGAGTTGATCAAAAAAATCCTGGATGCGGAGCAAGAGCCGATCAAGCCGCTTTATTCGACGGTGCGGTCGCTGTGGAAAAAACACCGTGTCTCGATGATTTTTGTGGTCGGCGGCCTGGGTTATTTTTTGCAGAAAGCCGACACCTGCCTGCTGATGGACAATTACCGCTGCGACGACATTACCGCCAAGGTGCGCGACAGGCTGGGACCGTTAGTTGAGGAAGATGCGCCCCTGACCGATTTTTCGGTATCGCGCCGCCTGGCAATCGATAATTTCGATCCCGCCTATATCAATCGGCGCTTGAACAAGACCCTAACCAAACGCATAAAAGACTTGCGCAACGCACCGAAGCAGCTGGAATACGGCATGGATCTGGTCAATCTGGAGGCGGTGGCGCAAATCGCCGAAGCACCGCAAATCCTGGCTATCGGTTATTGCCTGTTGGCGTTGCGGAGCAAACTGAAACAATCGGGCGATAAACCCAAGACTATCCGCTACTGGATTGACCGGCTGGAGGATGAAATAAACACCCACGGCTTAGACATATTGGAACCTGATTATCCGGGCACCCTGTCCATGCCGCGCAAATATGAACTGGCTGCCGCTATCAACAGGATCAGGTCGTTAAGGATTGTTCAGGAATGATGTCGTCGAATACCATCCGCTCAGGATGCGGGAAGATGACCGTGCCGATCAAAAAAAGACCACCCCAGAGAGAAAGGAGGGTGGTCTTTGCAAGAGAGATAATTTGACAAAAACACGGCATCCTGCCCCTCTTTGTCGCTTACAGATTAACAACACAGGCAAATAAAGTTTATCAGTACGAATACCTATAGTAACAATCTCTATCCGGCATGCCGGTATCGGTAATTTCCCCCAGCGCTTGGTTATCGGCTCACATCGCAATTAATTGGCCCCCGGCCGCAACTACAGGACAGGGATAGCTTGGTGTACAATAGATTTTTTTATTTAGATTTAGGAGCAACAATGGAAACCTACCCCGAGAAAACCTGTTCGATAGACCGCCTGGTCACTCATGCGAAATTGGTAGAGGCGACAAAAGCCGGAATGAAAACGCAGCAACGTCGTGACGGCGTATACGGCTGGCCCGGCGAAACTTTCGACCTGGACGGGATGACTTTTGTGGTTACCGAGTTAAAACGTCAGCGCTTAGGCGATATGACCGATGCCGATGCCAAGGCGGAAGGCTACCCCAGTCTCGATGTGTACCGGGACATTATCTTGAAAATGCATGCCGGAATGAGCTGGGAAGCCGACGCGCTGGTATGGGTGCATAGTTTTGCCGCTCAAGCGGAGTAGTTGAACGCATGAAACCCCGGTCTTTCCAGGCCGGGGGTTAGAAAGAACATACCCGAATTACGCATTATTTTCTCACCACGAAGAAAAAACATAAACTTCGTGCTCGGCAATCGCTCCTGCGTCGCCTAAAGCGCCTACTGTTGGTGCTCTACCTCCTGCATAACCCACAGGGATGTGGGGAATGCAGATTTTGCAGGAGCAAAAATCTGTCCATGCAGTCGTTCGTGGTGAATAAAAAATAAATGATACGAGGTATATTCTTTACCGGACATCGGCTTAGTATGGCCGATCTTGTTTATGCCCGGTTAGCGCCGCTCCGGCTGCGGCCGCCTTTAAATCATTGGACATCGACGCCGCCATTCTTTGAAACGGCGACTCGATATACCGATACGAGATCATTGCGAACCCAAAAACAACAGCGATGTACGCAAAAGTTGGCCAGCCGACGTAATTTGCGGTTACCAATTCCTGCCACAAGTACACCGTGTAAGAGATTCTCCCTAAATAGCATAACTGCCTGTTTTTAAAAACAACCGCTATCGCTTTAATCTGCATCGGCGTACCCAGCACCATCAGCAGAATCAGCACCGGGTAACAAACCGCCTTAACCTGCTTTTCGATGCCGACCGGCACATAGCCTATGCAAATCAGCAGTAAAGCAATCACGATTAGCCAGACTGCGAGATGCATCTGACTAATGCGGCTGATGATCTGTTTAGGCAACAGCGCCGAACAGCAGCCGATGAGCAGAAAAACAAAATACATCAAATATTCGCTAAAAAACAGCTGCCCCGTCCTGTTCAATAACACCGATGCGATAGCCAGGCCGCCTATCGCCAAAGCAAAGCGAAAGCTGTTATTAATCAACGGTACAAACAGAATCAGCAACGGAAAAATCAGGTAGAACTGCTCCTCGTAAGCCAAGGTCCACGTGTGTCCCGCAAACCACGAACAACCGTCGGGAAACGGCATATTGCATAAAAACGACGCCGAGGTCAGCGCTTGCCGGGGCGATATTTCAATCATGCCCGCCGCATTAAGCGTCAATAGCGCCGCTAAATACAGCCAAAGCGGCGGAATAATCCGGAAAAACCGGCGCACATAAAATGCGGACAGGCAAATCGTGCCGGTCCGGCTTTTTTCCGCAACCAAACCGGAACAAATGACAAATCCGCTGATCACGAAAAACACCAACACGCCCAGCTCGCCGAGCCGGTCCAGCGGGTCTAAATAAGGCGTCAGGAAGGGTGCTTTTAAACCGCTATAAACGAAAATATGCGATTGAATGACCATGACAACGGCCAGAAACCGCCAAGCATCAATGTAATCGATTCTTGCCGGCGCAACGTCTTTATGGGGGTTACACAAGGTGACTTATCCTGCTTTAGGAAATGGCGGGGCTACAAGTAGCCCCGATTTTACGCGCTGTCAGTCTTTGACTGTATTCGGAAAATAGCTTGGCTATTTAAAAGAGTGCTTTATTTAGCGGAGTACTGTCTTGTTAACAAGCGACTAACCGGCGGCTAAATAATACACACCGCTGCTTAGGCATATCAACGAAAACAAGCTGTTAATACGTTTACCCGTGCTCAGTCCCATTACGCAACCGCTCAGGCAAATGACCAGACTCATCAACATTAACGACGAGAAGTACATGACGGCGCCGGAATCGGCCGGAATTTCCGCAGCATGCGCATAACCGTGGAATACCGCGAAAAACGATACACCCGTAAAAAGGATTTTGGCGCGTTGTTTTTGACTGATAGTCACCAATAAACCAAACGCCACCAGCGACAAGGCGATTAATGATTCAACAAACGGAATTTGCACGCCATAAGCGTTAAGCAAGGCGCCTGCCGCCATCAAGGCCAGAAAAAGCGCGGGAAACGCAAACACCGCTTTGCCGCCCTGCTTGGCCGCAATAAGGCCAACCGCCAGTAATACCAATAAATGATCGATGCCGGTTAAAGGATGCAGTAAACCGCTCATCAAGCTGTGCTCGATATGTCCTCCGGTATGTGCATAAAGCGAGGGTGACACGAGAAATAAGGCGGCAATCAGCCAGTTTTTAATGCGCATAAATGAGTCCTGTTAAAGTTGTGAAATCGGGATGAACAATGTTCGGCAAGCTCGCAGTCTATTAACTGGCCTTAGCTCTGTCAACGCTTTATCAACTAATAACTGCGATTAAAAGTATCGTGCGGGTTGCTTCATGTAAGGCGCGCGGCACGCCCGCCAGTCGACGCTTTATCGGGTAATGGCCCTAATCGCCTCCGCCAGCAAAGCGTCGAGCGTGATGCAGGAACTCGGATGGTCGATGCTGTCGGTGCTCCAAATGGTTTTGACCCCGGATTTAAGGATATGGGCATAAGCATCGCCGCAAAACAGCGCGTGGGTGACGACCGCGTAGATGTCTTTGCTGCCGATGGCTTGCAGCAATCCGGCCGCTTTGGCCAAGGTCCTGCCGGTGCTGGCCATGTCGTCGACGATGACCACCGGTTTGCTTCGGTAATCACCATCCGGCAAGCTCATTTCAACCTGTTTGTCGCCGAGCCGGTTTTTTCGAGCAATGGCATAATCGAAGCCGATGTTTTCGGCGATAGCGGCCACCCATTGTTTCGATTCGCTGTCCGGCCCCAACAATAACGCATGGTTGAATTGTTGTTTCAGAAAAACGCCGATGTCATCGGCGGCGGTCAGGCTGATCGCGTTTTTTATCGGAATCGCCTGAGTTAATGACGAAATGCGGTGCAAATGCGGATCTACGGTCAGCACATCGTCAAACAGCTCTGCAAGCAGTTTGCCGACAATGCGCTGGCTGACCGCCTCGCCGGGCTGATTGGCTATATCCTGGCGCATATAGCTTAAATAAGGCGCAACCAGCGTGAGCCGTTTAGCGCCCAATTCCCGCGCGGTGGCGGCGCACAATAACAGTTCGATCAATTTGTCGTTGGGTTGATTAAGGCTGCGACAGACAACAACGTGTTCGGGCAATGACGGCGGCAGGCGAATCAGGCTTTCGCAGTCGGGAAAATGATGCACGACGACCGCCGCCAGCGGCGCCTCAAGCCGGGCCGCCAGACGTTGCGCCTGGCTTATATAGTCGGGAAAGGCGAGTATCATCATGGGAAGTTAAAAGGCAATCAGCGATTTGATGATCTGTTCTTCGCTGCCTATCGTGTAGCCATTATTGTGGATGGCTAAATCCTGGGCGAATTTAAAATCGGCGGGGAATTCGGCATAAATGCGGTATAAGATTTCGCCCTCTTTTACCGGATTGCCCAGCTTCTTTAACAAATCGACGCCCGCTTTCTTCATCATCGGCGCACCGGCGAGCCGGGCGATTCTGGCCATTTGAAAATTGTCGATACTGGTGACCACGCCGTCGCCAGCGGCAACGACCTCATGACAAAGACTGCCGGGGCGCAAGTCGATTGTTTTTGCGCCTTGCGCCTGAATCAATGCATTCATTTTAGCGCCGGCCCGGCCCGATTCGAGTATGTCGCGGGCGATGGCATAGCCTTGTCCGCCGCGCACATCGGGATCGAACTCAATGATCCGGCCTGCCAGCTGCAAAGACTTCTGGCGCAAATCGAACGGCGCGTCAGGATCGTTTTGCAATACCTGCATAATGTCCCGCGCTTCCAATATCGGGCCTATGCCCCGCCCTATCGGCTGGCGGCCGTCGGTAATCATCACTTCCAGATGAATATTCAGCCTGTCGCCGACAAACTCGAACAGCTTACGCAAGGCCAGCGCCTGATTCATCTGCCGCACTTTAGCGGTGGGACCGACCGGAATATCGATAATCAGATGCGTGGAACCGGCGGCCAGTTTTTTGGACAGGATCGACGCCACCATTTGTCCCTGCGAATCGATACCCAGCGGACGCTCGACGGAAATCAGCATGTCATCGACCGGCGCGAGTTTGGCCGTGCCGCCCCAGGCCAGACAGCCGCGCTCCTTGCGCACAATGTCGTGCAGCTGGTCCGGCGTCAGATTGACTTCGGCCAACACTTCCATGGTGTCGGCCGTCCCCGCCGGCGAGGTGATCGCGCGGCTGGAGGTTTTCGGTATCAACATGCCATGCGCGGCAACGATAGGCACCACCAGCATCGAAGTGCGGTTGCCGGGGATGCCGCCGATGCAATGTTTATCGGCGACCAGCGCTTCATGCCAGTTCATGGTGTCGCCGGATTGCAGCATCGCGCGGGTAAGGAAAAACAGTTCGTCCCGATCCAGATTGTTTTGCCCGGTCGCGACCAGGAATGCAGCCATTTCCATTTTCGAGTAGCGGGTTTCGACAATATCGGTGGTTATGCTGATAAAGTCATCCTGATCGAGACGTTCGCCGTTGATTTTGCGGCGCACCGCATCCATCGACTTCGGCGCTTCCGCGTGATTGACCGTGACCAGACAGCCTTCAGCGACATTAAGCTGCGTGAATGCCTGCTCGGACAGGCCCAGCTCTCCCGGCTGCACGATGGAGCTGTCATCGACGACGTTAAGAACCGCGAGCACCTTGGAACCGTTGGTGCTCACCAGAATTTTAGACAGCGCCTGAAAACCCTCGGCCCGGTAAATGCCGCACTCGCGATGCAGGTACGCGACATTTTCATGATAGGTATCGATAGCGATACGGCGAATTTGCAGCGTGTCATTACTCATGGGTTAAAATGGCCGGTAGATAAACTGGATTGATGATGCGGTTTGAGCTGGGTATTGTCAACCCGTCGAGCATCAATGATGATCTACACATCAACCCTACAGCATGGACCACGAAGACACGGATAACACAGAGCAAACCCAAGGCAAAACCTTCGCGTTCTTCGTGTCTTCGTGGTAAAAACTCCATGCTTATTGCGTAACATCAGTTATTCAAGTTACGGTCAAAGACTTTAACACCAGGAACACCAATGAAAAAATGCACATGGGCGCTGTCCAGTCCTAATGAAGAACATTATCACGATCATGAATGGGGCGTGCCGGTGCATGACGACCGGTTGCTGTTTGAATTTCTTATCCTTGAAGGCGCTCAGGCGGGCTTAAGCTGGTCGACTATTCTGAACAAACGCGACGGCTACCGCTTAGCCTTCGCTAATTTTGATGCCGAAACGGTTGCAGGTTACGATGAGCAAAAAATCAACGAACTGCTGGCTAACCCGGCCATCGTTAGAAACAAACTGAAGGTCAATGCGGCGGTCATCAACGCGCAGGCCTATTTAAAAGTACGGCAGGATTTCGGCAGTTTCGATAACTATATCTGGCAATTCGTCGACGGCAGGCCGCTGCACAATGCCTGGAAAAGCCACGGCGATCTTCCGGCTTCCACGCCGGCATCCGAGCAGATGAGCAAGGATCTTAAAAAGCGCGGCTTCAAGTTTGTCGGCAGCACCATTTGTTATGCCTATATGCAGGCGACCGGCATGGTCAACGATCACACTATCGACTGTTACCGGCATGCCGAAATTAAATCCCACTATTTATAAGGAGAAACACGATGCGTTATCTACACACCATGGTTCGGGTCCGTGACCTGAAGGAATCCCTCGATTTTTATTGCAACAAACTGGGGCTGGTTGAAAGCCACAGGATGGACAGCGAAGCCGGGCGTTTTACGCTGGTCTACCTGCATGCGCCGCAGAATGCCGAGCAGGCCAAAAAGATGCATGCGCCGTTGCTGGAGCTGACTTATAACTGGGATACCGAAGATTACGGCGGCGGGCGCAACTTCGGGCATCTGGCTTATGAGGTCGATAATATTTACGAAACCTGCCAAAAATTGATGGATGCAGGAGTGATCATCAACCGTCCGCCGCGTGACGGGCATATGGCGTTTATACGCTCGCCGGATCAAATTTCTATCGAATTGTTGCAAAAAGGCGGGGCGCTGGCGCCAGCGGAACCTTGGCTTTCTATGGAGAATACGGGGAGTTGGTAAGCTCGGTCTTATCGGCTTGTTGTTGGTAGGTCAATGGCCTATACTGTGCCTATGAATTTTGAATGGGATGAAAACAAAAGCAGCGTATGTTTTGATCAACGCGGGTTTGACTTTGCCTACGTAGTTCGAGCGTTTATTGACCCCAATCGCCTTATTAAAAAAGATACGCGCTGGGATTATGGTGAAGAACGTTATCAACTCTTAGGCTCAATTGCACAGCGGGTATTCTGTGTTGTCTACACGTTACGCGGCTCAACCATTCGGATTATTTCAGCACGCAAGGCTAACCAGCGCGAGGTGAATCGCTATGAAAACAGTAAGAATTAGTATTGATCCTGAAAATCCCGCATCGCTGCCCGAAGGTCGAGCGGATTTCAATCGTTTAGACGCCACTACCGAACGGGATATTGCCGCTCAGCAACACATCGATGAAACCAATGCCATGTTAGACGCCGCTAAATTTGCCCGTCGAGTACGAACGCGGCTGGGTTTGAGTCAGGCTGAATTTTCTCAGCGGATTGATGTGTCGCTTGAAACTATCCGCAATTGGGAGCAAGGAAAACGCTGCCCAACGGGCGCGGCGAAAGCATTGTTAAAAATTCTCGACAAAGCCCCTGAGGTGGCTTTGGCTGCTTTGGAATAACATTCTGAAATACGCAGCCATATCAAACTTGGGAATGTTGGGCATAAACAGCATACTCAACTAACCATTAAATTTATTAATAGGTAAATATGCCTCACCCGTTTGCGACACATGCCTTCTGACTCTTGAAATAACATCAGGGAATTTCAATGAGCCTGATAAAAAAAGATATAGATGACTTGCATCCAAAATAATCAGAGTCGTTCTGCTGCCAGATGCATCACTAATTGCCACACTGCTATAACCAGATATAGAAATCATTATCCCCATCGTGTTGTCAGCCATTTTGTTGACCTTGGCTTTTAGAGAATCAATATCTGTTGCAGCGGACTGTTCTTTTGTAAACTTTAATTCTACAAGATATGTGGTTCCGTCAAGCGTTAATGAGCCATCAATTTGACGACCATCGCTCTTATATGGCTTTCTATTTGTGATTTCGCAGAAATCGAGGAGTTCATAAAACCATTTTTCAAATTCATAACCCCCTTCTTGAGTTCCAACTTTGGGATGAAGCTCATCTAGCATTTGTTGAAGCTTTGTCTTATCTGTGAGTGATCGCTGTATTTTCTCTCTTTCTTTTCTAGACTGCTCTTGAGCTTCTTTTCGGTCTTTTTCGCTCTTAATCTCTTCGTCTTGTTTTTTTAAGTAGCTCTTTAGTTCTTGCACTGCTTTGTGTGCTTCT
>Ga0207978_100027_pt1 | contig 159300 bp, 155 predicted proteins | sample LakWasM100_LOW12_2_FD_183920 | JGI IMG/M metagenome (GOLD analysis project Ga0207978, IMG submission 183920) | Freshwater sediment methanotrophic microbial communities from Lake Washington under simulated oxygen tension - Sediment Metagenome... | ecosystem: Environmental > Aquatic > Freshwater... | reverse complement strand
CGGTGACGGAGACCGAGTTGTCCGAGTGGATGGTGACGACGATGTCGTCGCAATGCCCGGCGAGTGCTTCGTCGATGGAGTTGTCCACCACTTCAAAGACGAGGTGGTGCAGGCCGGTGCCGTCGGAGGTGTCGCCGATGTACATGCCGGGGCGTTTGCGCACCGCTTCCAGGCCTTCGAGGATGGTGATGGCGCCTTCGCCATAGCCTTCGCTGGCGCCGACCTGGTGGGCGTCGATCCGCTGGACAGGCGTGAGCGGTTCGTCGGATTCGGGCAGGTTGTGTTCAGCGGTCATAAATTTCTAGCCAAATTGGCCTGTAGCGCTTATAGATAAAGCGTTAGTAGCTATAAAAATTGCAGTAAAAGCACTTGGCGTCTTGCACCACTGCAGCCTTGGAAAAGGAAGCACCACGCCAGCGGCCACCGTGGAACTGGCTCCGCCAGGCCACTGGGGGCGTCCCCCTTCCCGCAACGCACAGCGTTGCGAGAGAAGGGGGAAGGAGCGCAGCGACACAGGGGGAAGGCCCTATATCCTCATTGGCATCACAACGTATTTGAAGCTGTCGTTCTCCGGGATGGTGATCAGCGCCGAGCTGCTGCCATCGGCCAGGGCGATCTGCACCATGTCCTGCGGCATGCTGGCGAGCGCGTCGATCAGGTAGGTGACGTTGAAGCCGATCTCGATCGGCTCGCCGCCGTAGTCGATATCCAACTCGTCCACGGCCTCTTCCTGCTCGGCGTTGTTGCTGGTCACGCGCAGGCTGCCGGGTTCCAGGTTCAGGCGCACGCCCTTGAACTTGTCGCTGGTCATGATGGCGGTGCGCTGCAGGCTGGCCAAGAGGGGCGCACGCCCCAGGGTAATGGTGTTGCCGTGGCTGCGCGGAATCACGCGGTTGTAGTCGGGGAACTTGCCCTCGACCAGCTTGGTGACGAACTCCATCGCACCGAAGCTGAACTTGGCCTGGTTATTGGCGAACTGCATCTCGATCGCGGCGTCGCCTTCGCTCAGCAGGCGCTGCAGTTCCAGCACCGTCTTGCGCGGCAGGATCACTTCCTGCTTGGGCACGTCGATATCCAGCGTCGCGCTGGCAAACGCCAGGCGGTGGCCATCGGTGGCGACCAGGCTGAGCGTTTTGCCTTCGGCGACGAACAGGATGCCGTTGAGGTAGTAGCGAATGTCCTGCACCGCCATGGCGAAGGCCACCTGGCCGAGCAGGCTTTTGAGGGCTTTTTGCGGAATGCTGAAGGCGGGGCCGAAGTTGGCGGCTTCCTGCACCAGCGGGAAGTCTTCTGCCGGCAGGGTCTGCAGCGTAAAGCGGCTTTTGCCACCCTTGAGCACCAGCTTTTCCTGCGCCGTCTCCAGGCTCACCGTCTGGTCACCGGGCATCGTGCGCAGCACGTCGATCAGCTTGCGCGCCGCCACCGTGGTGGTGAAGTCGCCGGTGTCGCCGCCCAGCTCGGCCGTGGTGCGGATCTGGATCTCCAGGTCGCTGGTGGTCAGTTGCAGGGCGTTGCCGGTCTTCCTGAGCATCACGTTGGCCAGGATCGGCAAGGTGTGGCGGCGCTCAACGATGCCCGCGACCGATTGCAGTACTGCGAGAACCTTGTCTTGGGGGGCCTTCAGAACGATCATTTCATCCTCTTTTGGTTTTCTCTGGGAATGGGCGCCGTCTCCCGCGCCACGCAACCCGCCATTTTGCCCGTGCTCAACCCTTGAGCGTCTGCTCCAGCACATGCAGCTGCTGGTTCAGTTCGGTCAGTTGCTGGCGTTCGCCCGAAATTTTGCGCACAGCGTGCAGCACCGTGGTGTGGTCGCGCCCGCCAAACAATTCTCCGATTTCCGGAAGACTCTTCTGCGTCAGCTCTTTGGCCAGGTACATGGCAATCTGGCGCGGCCGGGCAATGCTGGCGGGGCGCTTCTTGCTGTACATGTCGGCCACTTTGATCTTGTAGTAGTCGGCCACCGTCTTCTGGATGTTTTCAACGCTGATCTGGCGGTTCTGGATGGAGAGCAGGTCGCGCAGGGCTTCGCGTGCCAGCTGAATGGAAATTTCCTTCTGATTGAAGCGCGAATACGCCAGAATTTTGCGCAGCGCGCCCTCGAGCTCGCGCACGTTCGAGCGCACGTTCTTGGCCACGAAGAAGGCGACTTCCTCGGGCATTTCCACGCTCTCGGCGCGCGCCTTGTTGATCAGGATGGCGACGCGCATTTCCAGCTCGGGCGGCTCGATGGCCACCGTCAGACCGGAATCAAAGCGCGAGACCAGGCGCTCGTGGATGTCCGCCAGGCCCTTGGGGTAGGTGTCGCTGGTCATCACAATGTGGCTCTTCTTGGCCAGCAGGGCCTCGAAGGCGTTGAAGAACTCTTCCTGGGTGCGGTCCTTGTTGGCGAAGAACTGAACGTCGTCGATCAGCAGCAGATCGAGCGAGTGGTAGCGCTCTTTGAACTCGTCAAAAGTTTTGCGTTGGTACGACTTGACCACATCCGAGACGAACTGCTCAGCGTGGATGTAGAGAACTTTGGCATTTGGCCGGTCGGCGAGCAGCTTGTTGCCCACGGCGTGCACCAGATGGGTCTTGCCCAGACCGACGCCGCCATAGATGAACAGCGGGTTGTACAAATGCCCCGGCATGCCGGCCACGTGCATGGCAGCTGCGCGCGCCATGCGGTTGGCCGTGCCCTCCACCAGGGTGTCGAAGGTGAGGGCGGGGTTCAAGCGATTGCGTGGGGCGGCGCTCGGTTGCGCGTCGTCGTGGCGCTGCTGGGCGGGCGAGGCATCGCCACCCTGTACTTGGCTGTTTGGTGCGGGAGCATGCGTGCGCACGGCGCTTGCGCGCTGAGCAAGCGCTAACTCCAAAGCTACAGGCTGGCCGTAAATCAACTCCAGCACAGAAGCGATACGGCCGGCGTATTGGGCGCGAATCCAGTCGAGCGTGAAGCGGTTGGGCACATACAGCGTGGCGCGCGAAAGGTCTTCCGAGATCTGGGCGCTGAGGGGTTTGATCCAGGTGGCGAACTGCTGGGCGGGCAGATCCTGGGCCAGTTGCTCCAGGCAGGCCTGCCACAATGCCTGGCCTGGCTGCGGGTCGGATGGGCTGGGCGCGGGATACGCGAGTTCCTCTGTCATGTAGGGAAAATTCTTGTGGATAGAGGGAACGAACGAAGGGCCGCGATTGTATATTGTCCAGACCTTATCCACACCCTGGGCCTGGTCCATTTCGTGATTCTCAGGCGTCCCACATTGCCCTGGCCCCCCAAGCCTGCGATAATCGCCGGTTTCCCTGAAACTGTTCAGGGCAAATGCATCGCAATGTCGGCTCCCCCTAGGGTTTCCTCGGTGGGTCGCTGGCCCGAACATTCTCCAAGGAAAGACCATGAAACGCACGTACCAACCCTCCAAGACCCGCCGCGCCCGCACCCACGGTTTCCTCGTGCGCATGAAGACGCGCGGCGGCCGCGCCGTGATCAACGCGCGCCGCGCCAAGGGCCGCAAGCGTTTGGCCGTCTGAGCCTGCGTGGGCCGCACGGCTGCGCACCAGGTGTGCGCCGCACAGGGGGCCAGCACCCGGACGCCTCGAAAGCAACCAGCAGCTGCGTCCACGCGTGCTCTTCGCATTTATGCAGCGCCTGAAAACCCGTCCGCAGTTCCAAGCCACACTGTCCGGCGCTACCGTGGCGCGCACGCCGCACTTTGCCCTGCACCGTCTGCCGCTGGCGACGCCGCCAGAGGCGTCCGAGCCAGTGCCTGGCCTTGGGCGCGTGCCTGTTGCGCTCATCGCACCCGGTGCCGTCTGGTTGGGGGCCATGGTGCCCAAGCGCTGGGCACGGCGCGCCGTGACGCGCAATGCCATCAAGCGCCAAATATATGGTGTGGCTGCGGTGTTTGAGTCGCGCCTGCCGGCCGCGGCGCATGTGGTGCGCCTGCGCTCGACGTTTGACCGCCAGCAGTTTGTGAGCGCCTGCTCGGCGCCGCTCAAGCTCGCAGTGCGCGAGGAATTGCACGCGCTGTTCGAGCGCTCGCTTCGGAGCCCGCTCTGATGCGCAGGCTTTTGATCGCGCTGGTGCGCGGCTACCGCCTGCTGCTGAGTCCATGGCTGGGCTCAGCCTGCCGTTTTGAGCCGACGTGCTCCGTGTACGCCATCGAGGCCCTTGAGCGCCACGGCGCGGCTGCGGGCAGTTGGCTGACCGTGGCGCGTCTGGCGCGCTGCCAGCCCTGGTGCCAGGGCGGCCACGACCCTGTGCCACAAGAGCCGCCTCGCGCCACGCGTTTGTTTTCGCGCCTGCTGAATCCGCACGAATCCCCTTCCTCTGCTTCTGAGAAGACTCCATGAACGACATCCGCCGCACCATTCTGTGGGTCATATTCGGCTTTTCCATGGTCCTGTTGTGGGACAAATGGCAGGTACACAACGGCAACCGTGGCACGTTTTTTCCGGCGCCGGTGCAGCAGGCGCCCGCCGCCTCGGCCCCTAACAAGCCTCTACCGGCGGATTTGCCGGCAGTCGCTGGAACGTCTCCCAGTGTTCCCACCCTGGCCGCAACGTCGGAGCAAGCGGCTCCTTCGACGCGTGAAAAAATCGCGATTGAAACCGATGTATTTCACGCAGTGCTCGACAGCCAAGGCGGCACCCTGTCAGAGTTGGAACTGAAGCATTACAACGAGCAGTCGCGCAACCGCAGCTTCATGGACTCGATCAAAGGCGTTTTCGGTCAGCCTGTGCCTGCGGTTGAAGTCACTCCCGTCGTGCTGATGGAAGACGGCAGCCCGGCTTCTCGCTATGTGGCGCAAACCGGTCTGCTCAATACGGTGGATGCGGGCGCAAGCTTTCCCAATCACCTGACACCGATGAATGCGCTGCCGGGACCACGGGTACTCGCTGACGGTGTAAAGACGCTGGAGCTTGTGTTTGAATCTGTCCCCGCAGGGGGACTGAAGTACCGAAAGACCTATGTCTTCACCCGAGGGGACTACTCCATTCGCGTGAAACACGAGGTTGTCAACGTGGGTGACCAGCCGCGCGATGCGCAGCTGTATTTGCAGCTGGTGCGCCATGGTACGGTCGCTGCGGGCAACATGATGGGGGCGAACACGTTCTCGGGGCCGGCGGCCTATACGGACGAAAAGAAGTTCCACAAAATTCCCTTTGCTGACATCGAAAAGCAAAAGGCAGAGGTTCCCCCGCCGACCAACAACGGCTGGATTGCCATGGTTCAGCATTACTTTGTCTCTGCCTGGCTGCTCAATGCACCCGACGGTCAAGACCTGCAGCGTGAATTTCGCGTGAAGCGCCTGGGGGACAACCAGTATTCCGTGGCGATGGTCATGTCTTTGGGTAGTCTTGCTCCGGGTGCGAGCCGAACCGTGGACAGCGATTTGTATGCAGGCCCCCAGGAAGAAAAGAAGCTTGAAGCCCTGGCGCCTGGCCTGGAGCTGGTGAAGGACTATGGCGTCTTCACCATCATTTCCAAGCCACTCTACTGGCTGCTCAATCAGTTGCACAGCGTGCTGGGCAACTGGGGCTGGTCGATCGTCGGGCTCGTGTTGCTGCTCAAAATTGCCTTCTACTGGCTCAACGCCAAGGCCTACTCCAGCATGGCCAAAATGAAGGCCATCAACCCCAAGATCACCGAGATGCGCGCGCGGCTCAAAGACAAGCCGCAACAGATGCAGCAGGAGATGATGCGCATTTACCGTGAGGAGAAGGTCAATCCCATGGGCGGGTGCTTCCCGATCGTGGTTCAGATTCCGGTGTTCATCTCGCTGTACTGGGTGCTGCTCTCCAGCGTGGAAATGCGCAATGCGCCGTGGATCGGCTGGATTCACGACCTCTCATCGCCCGACCCGTTCTTCATCCTGCCGTTCCTGATGATGCTCAGCTCGCTACTGCAGACTGCACTTAACCCGGCGCCTCCAGATCCGATGCAGGCCAAGATGATGTGGCTGATGCCGCTGATATTCAGCGTGATGTTCTTCTTCTTCCCCGCCGGTCTGGTGCTGTACTGGCTCACCAACAACGTGCTGTCGATTGCGCAGCAGTGGGTCATCAACACCCGCATGGGCGTGCCGCCGCAGTTCAATCTGCCGAAGTTCAAGTAACCTCCCCCGGAGCGGCTGCGCCGCTTTGAGCAACTGCCAGAGGCGGCGGCCCTTGCGCGGCATTTCCCGCCTGCGCCGCGCCGTTTTTTTTGGAGTATGGCTCCACCGATTGCCTGACATGCTGCCCCGACACGACGAACCGATCGCCGCCATTGCTACCGCGCCGGGCCGAGGGGCAGTGGGCATCGTGCGCGTTTCGGGGCGCGGGCTGGGCGCCCTCGTGCAAGTGCTTTGTGGCAGGGCGTTGCGGCCGCGCGAGGCCACCTATCTGCCTTTCTGCGAGGCCGACGGCACGCCCATAGACCACGGTCTGGCGCTGTTCTTCCCGACGCCGCACTCGTACACCGGGGAGGATGTACTTGAATTGCAGGTCCATGGGGGTCCGGTGGTGCTGCAGTTGCTGCTGGCGCGCTGCCTTCAGGCGGCAGCCGAGTCGGAGCCGGCCACCGGCGCGGCGCGCCTGGCGGGGCTGCGGCTGGCACAGCCAGGCGAATTCACCGAGCGCGCCTTTCTGAACGACAAGCTGGATCTGGCGCAGGCCGAGGCCGTCGCCGATCTCATCGACGCATCCACCAGCGCCGCCGCGCGCAGCGCTGCGCGCTCGCTGGGCGGTGCTTTTTCCAATGAAGTCCATCGCCTGCGTGACGCGCTGGTGCATCTGCGCATGTTGGTGGAGGCCACACTGGATTTTCCTGACGAAGAAATCGACTTCTTGCGCAGTTCCGATGCGGCCGGGCAGCTGCAAAATTTGCAGCAACAGCTGGCCGCAGTGGCCGATCAGGCCCAACAGGGTGCATTGCTGCGCGAGGGCATCAAGGTAGTGATTGCCGGCCAGCCCAACGCCGGCAAGAGTTCGCTGCTCAACGCCCTGGCGGGCGCCGAACTGGCCATCGTCACGGCGATTGCCGGAACCACGCGCGACAAAGTGCAGCAGACCATTCAGATCGAAGGCGTGCCACTGCACATCATCGATACTGCGGGCCTGCGCGAGAGCGGCGACGAAGTCGAGCGCATCGGCATCGCGCGCACCTGGGAGGCCATCGCGGACGCAGACGCCGTGCTCTTTCTGCACGATCTCACGCGCAGCAATGCTATTGAATACATAGCTGATGATGCAGTCATAGCAAGCGCTATGGCCAAATTCAAGCTAAAATCTGTGCCCCTGCTTGACGTCTGGACCAAAAGCGACTGCGTCCTGACCCTGCCCGAGGACAGCGTGCCGAGAGTGGGCGTGACACTCTCTTCACGCACCGGGGCGGGCTTGCCGGCCTTGCGGCGCGAATTGCTGGCCATCGCCGGCTGGCACGCAGCGCCCGGTGGTGTCTTCATTGCGCGCGCCCGCCATGTACAGGCCCTGCAGGCGGTGGGCGGACACCTTGCGGTGGCGGCCGATCAGCTCGAAGGCGACAGCCCGGCGCTGGATCTGCTGGCGGAAGAACTGCGCCTGGCACAGAACGCCTTGAACCAGATCACTGGGGCCTTCGGTGCCGATGATTTGCTCGGCGTCATTTTTTCAAGCTTCTGCATTGGCAAATAGAGACCGTGTTTTGTAAGCGACGGTAAAGCCGGCTTGTGCGGTCCTGTCATTCGCGATAGCGTCAGTAGATCATGAATGCACCCTTGCCCTCCTCCATCAAACTTGACCTCCAGGGCTTGATCAACGCCATCGTCCAGGCCAGCGCCGAAGACAGCATGAGCAACCCGCTAAGCGCCGCGCAATGGGACATGCTGTCGGCCTATCTCCAGCCCATGACGCTGGCCGCCGGCCAGACCCTCTTTTCCCAAGGCTCGTCCGAGCGCACTTTGTATTTCGTCGAAAGTGGCAGCCTCAGCGTGCACTATGAAGATGAAAAAGCACGGGTGCGTCTGGCGATCGTCACTGCGGGGTCCGTAGTGGGCGAAGGGGCCTTTTTCTCGCACCGTTCGCGCAGCGCGACGGTTCAGGCGACGGTAGCGAGCAAGCTCTGGAGCCTGACCGCCATGCGCTTTACCGAACTCAGCAACCGACAACCGTCTGTCGCCCTGAACGTCGCCATGGCTGCCGGCGCGGTGCTGGCCAAGCGCATGAGCAATCGGCGCCGCCGCATCGCCACCACCTGAGCGCAGCCCCTGCGCCAGGAGCGTAGGCAGGCGCTTGCTCGGGAGGGCTTACAGCCAAGCTGTTGCGAAGCGGACGATATTTCAAGCGCTCGCCTGCATTTGCCCAAGACTTCGCTGGCGAAAGCGGGGTGGCTTGGCCTAAACTCGCCGGCAGGGCAGTGCGCGCACGAAATTTGCCATTCCGGCACCCATGCTCCATTGCAGCCATGCCGTTCGAACGGTGCATGGCGCGCGCAAAGTCGGTCAGAGCAGCGCGTACAGCGCTTGTCCTAGGTGGAAGAAAGAACAAGATGTCCATTCTCAGCTGGTTCACCCGCAAGAGCGCACCGGTCCCCGCGCGCAACATGGAGCCCTCGGGCTTGCTGAATCCCGAAGCGACCATTCCGCTCGTGCCTGGGCTCTACGGTCGCCAAATGCCGGAACCGGCGGCGCCGGAGCATGCGGCCAACCGCAAGAATGAGCGCATGGAGCGGCGCGAACTGCTGTACACAGTGGTACGCGATGCCATGGTGCGTGCGGGTGTGCTGTCAGCGAGCTACAAATTCAAGGTGCTTTCCCTGGACCAGCGCGGCAGCCAGTTTCTGGTCATGATGGATCTGGCACGCGAGTTCGGGGGAGACACGGCGCGTTTGAGTGAGATCGAAGCCTTGATCGCCCAGACCGCGAAGTCGCGCTATGACATCGCAGTCACCGCCGTGTACTGGCGCTCCAACGAGCATGTTGCAGTGGGCAATCCTCAAAAAACCGCCGCTGCGCCGCGTCCGGCCCCGGCTGCGGGAAGTACCCGACCGGGGCCCATCGCAGCAGCACCCGCCCCGCTGCCGCGCCCGGCCTTGCGGCCCGTGCCGGCAGCTTTTGATCCCATTGAGGCGGACGAGGTTGCCGCCTTCAAGAAGGCGCTCAGTTCATCGGCCACCGGCGATCCCGCCCGTCCGAAGGGGGTTCCTGTGCGCACGGGTCCCTTGCGTCGCCCGCGTGCCGACGATTTCGCCGACACCGAAATGCCACAGGCTGGGCCGCGTGGCCCCGACCTGAGCGGAACGCAGTACGGCGATTTGTGATGGGGCGGGCCCTAGGGATGGCCTGCATAACTCCCTGCGGTCTGTGATAGCGCGGCTTCGGGCGGTCTGCTGCGTTGCTTTTTTTGCCAATAGCTGGGCTATTGGCTGCAAAAAGACGCCTTGTAGCCCATCCCGATCCGCACTATCACCGCCTCGCGAGGGTTATGCAGGACATCCCTAGCGCCCTGCGAAGTCCACCAGCGTATACAAGTTCAGGCCGGCTGCGCGCAGCCGGGACGAGCCGCCCAGCTCCGGCAGATCGACGATGGCGGCGCCCTCCACCACCTGCGCACCCAGTTTTTCCAATAGCCTTTTGCCAGCCATCATGGTGCCGCCTGTGGCAATCAGGTCGTCCATCAGCAACACCCTGTCGCCAGTGTGTACGGAGTCGGTGTGCAGCTCGACCGTTGCGCTGCCGTATTCCAGTTCGTAGGTTTCCTCCACGGTGGTGAACGGGAGCTTGCCTTTCTTGCGAATGGGCACAAAGCCCACGCCCAGCTCGTACGCCACCACGGCGCCCAGGATGAAGCCGCGTGCGTCTATTCCGGCCACGACGTCGGGGCGGCGATCACGGTCCATGTAGCGGTGCACAAAGGCATCGATCAAAACGCGAAACACCTTTGGATCCTGCAACAGCGGCGTGATATCGCGAAATTGCACGCCTGGAGCGGGCCAGTCCGGCACGGTGCGAATGTGCTCGCGCAGGTAGTCGGAAAAGCTGGGAGTAGGCATGGAAGGCGGTGGTGGAGGCGCAAGCCGAATGCCGACGGCAAATCGCAGCACGGCTGCACAGTGTAGTGAATCAAGCGGACTGGACGCCGCAAAGCGCCCATAATGATTTACCAATCCATACGTCGCCAGTCAGCACCACCCATGACGGTTTCCGTTCTTCTGATGGAAAGCAGTGACGAGCACGCAGATGCCGTGCGGGCTGCGCTGGCGGACTCGTGGTTGGCTTGGGACGTGCACGGCGTTGCTTCGTTGGGCCAGGCGCGAGACGCCCTGACCCAGCGCCCATTCGATGTGGCCTTGGTTTCCTACCGACTCACCGATGGCGCCGCCTACGACGCCTTGAAAGACCTTCGCGCCACGCCAGCGTTGATTCTGGTGCCAATGGGCCTTGAATCGCAGGCGGCGCATGCCCTGCGCCATGGTTTTGCCGATTTCGTGATGCAAGACCAGGCGGGGCAATACCTGCTTTCGCTTCCGGCACAGATCGAGGCAGTCCTGGAGCGCGCACGCGCAGCGCAGTCGCGTGAAGCAGCAGAACAACTGCTGGCGCGCCAACACCGCTTGCTGCAAGCCATCTTTCGGGCGCAAGCCTTGTTCATCGACAGCGCCCCGGCACGCCAAACCTTTGAGACCCTGTTGAACGAATTGCTGGCACTGACCGAGAGTGCGTGGGGTTTCCTCGGCCAGGTGGAGACAGCCGCCGCGGGCACCCGGCTGCTGCGCATCCATGCCATCACCGACATCGCCTGGGACGCCCCTTCGCGCGCGCAGTTCGCTCAGCTCGATTCGGGGGGGCTGGTTTTCGACAACCCGCGCACACTGATCGGTCAGGCGCTCCAAGGCACCACGCCACTGATCAGCAACCATCCGGCGGACGATCCCCGCGCCGCAGGGCTGCCACCCGGCCATCCGCTGCTGTATTCGTTCATGGCCCTGCCCATCGTTGCAGGGGGCGATGTGGTCGCCATGGTTGGCATCGCTAACCGCTCGGGAGGCTATTCGACGGCCGATGTGAGTTTTCTGCAGCCCTTGCTCAACACGGTCGGCCAGTTGGAGCTGGCGCGCCGCAGCGACGCGCATCGCCGCAGCATGGAGTTGGAGCTGGCGCATACCAGCGCGGCGCTGGCAGAGAAAACGCGCGCCCTCGAACTCACACTGGCCAGTGTTTCGCAGGGTATATCCAATGTGGATGAAGACGGATTTGTTCGCGTCTACAACCAACGCTACCTCGAGTTGCTGGATCTGCCGCGCGAGCTGTTGGACCGCCAGCCGCACATGAGTGAGGTGGTGCGACTTCAGACAGAGCGTGGTGATTTCGGGCCGGAGTTTTCGAATATCGATGTGGCTGCGCGCCGCTACGTGGCCTCGGAATCGGCGGCGCAGGCCCGGCTTGGGGACATGCCTGAGTACTACCTGCGAAAGACCGCGCAGGGCCGCTATCTAGAGGTTCGCACCCGATCGATTCCCGGCGGCGGCAGGGTGCGCACCTTCGCCGACGTCACCGACTATCTCGCTACGCAACTCGCCCTGGCCCGCAGCGAGGCGCGCTGGCGCAGCCTTACGCAGCTGTCGTCGGACTGGTACTGGGAACAGGACGCGCAAGACCGTCTGGTGCGGCTTGAAGGAAACATGCGTGCGGACTGCGGCGTGTCCGAAGAGCAACTGCGTGGCCGCTCGCTTTGGGATGCCCCGGAAGGCCACGCTGCCAGCGCCGCCCTGGCAGCGCACTGCGCACGTATCCATGCGCGGGAGGTCTTTCACGATTTTGAAGTGCAGCGCACCACGCCGACGGGCGAGCTGCTGTGGATGGGGCTCAGCGGCGAGCCGATCTTTGACGAAGAGGGCGTTTTCACTGGCTACCGCGGGGTCGCACGCGACATCACCGAGCGCAAGCGGGCGGAGGCCGAAATCCAGCGACTCGCTTTTTACGACGACTTGACCGGCCTGCCCAACCGGCGACTGCTGGTCGACCGGCTGAATCAGGTGATGGCGCAGTGCGCCAGGTTCGGCACGCACGGGGCGCTGCTGTTTCTGGATCTGGACAACTTCAAGGATATCAACGACACGCTTGGGCACGAGTGGGGAGACCGCTTGCTGCGCGAAGTGGGCCAGCGCCTGACCGAAGGACTCCGCGCCACGGACACCGTGGCACGGTTGGGCGGCGATGAGTTTGTCGTCGTTCTCCAAGGGCTGGACGGTAGCCAGACACAAGCCGCGCAGGAAGTCGAAACGGTGGCCTTGAAAATTCTTGCGCGACTCAATCAACCGTACGAGATCGAAGAGCGCTCGATCCACAGCACGCCCAGCATCGGCATCACGCTGTTCGAGGCAAGCCCCTGCAGTGCCCAGGAACTGCTCAAGCGGGCCGACATTGCGATGTACGAAGCCAAGGCGCAAGGGCGCAATACAGTGTGTTTCTTCGACCCCCAGATGCAGGCTGCCGCATCGGCACGGTCGTTGCTAGAAGCCGACATCCGCCAGGCGCTGGTGCAGTCGGAATTTTTCGTGCATTACCAGCGTGTCGTGGACCCCGGTGGCGGGCTTCTTGGCGCTGAAGCGCTGGTGCGTTGGCAGCACCCCCAGCGCGGTTTGGTGATGCCGGGGGCGTTCATCAGTGTGGTTGAGCAGACAGGGCTCATTTTGCCGTTGGGGCGGTTTGTGCTGAGAAGCGCCTGCAAGCAACTGGCAGCCTGGGCGCAAGCGAGCCGGAGTGCCGCCTGGACGGTTTCGGTCAATGTCAGTGCGCAGGAGTTTCGGCACCCGGAATTTGTCGTCCAGACCCTCTCCATTCTGGAAGAGACCGGCGTGAACCCTGCGCTACTGAAGTTCGAGCTCACGGAAAGCCTGTTGTTGCACGACGTGGAAGACTGCATCGCCAAGATGCAGGCACTGCGCGGCCGGGGCGTGGGCTTCTCGCTGGACGATTTCGGCACCGGGTATTCGAGCTTGGCTTATCTCAAGCGTCTGCCGCTGGAGCAGCTCAAGATCGACCAGAGTTTTGTGCGCGACGTTTTGACGGACGCCAACGACGCGGCCATCGCCTGCACCATCATTACGCTGGCCCAGAGCCTAGGCCTCGATGTGGTGGCCGAAGGGGTGGAAACCGAAGGACAGCGGCAGTTTTTGCTGAACAACGGCTGTCGCCGGTTTCAGGGCTACCTGTTTGGGCGCCCCGGCCCTCCCGAGGCCTTGTTCGCACAGTCTGCATAGGCAGCGTGCCCTGGTTGTCCTGCGGTGCCCGAGGCACTGCCGCCACCATCAGCCGCGCAGCAGCCGTTCTTCCGCCAGCGCCAGCGCAGGGGGTGCGCCCGACAGCACCAGCGTATCCCCCTCGGCCAGCACCGACGCGTCGGTGGCCGCCAGCGGGTGGCCCAGGCCGTTGCGCAGGTTTACCACGCTCACGCCCATTTGGGGCAAACCGAGTTGCCCCAGGGGCTGGCCCAGGGTCGCTGCACCGGCTGGCAGCGTCAGCGTGACAAGCCGGGCCTGCTCGCGTTCGGCAGCCGTGTCGTCGTCGGCACCGTGAAAATAGCCGCGCAGCAGCTGGTAGCGGGCGTCGCGCTGGTCCTGCACGATGCGCAGCACCCGCCGCATGGGCACCCCCACCAATGCGAGCGCGTGGCTGGCCAGCATCAGCGAGCCTTCGATCGCCTCCGGCACCACTTCGGTAGCACCGGCTTCGCGCAGGCGTTCCAGGTGCAAGTCGTCCTGCGTGCGCACCACCACTGGCACTTGCGGTGCATGCGCGCGCGCGTTCGCCAGTACTTTGAGTGCCGCCGGCAGCTCCAGATAGGTAACGGCCACTGCACTGGCCCGCACCAGACCCGCCGCCATCAGGGCCTGCAAGCGCGTCGCGTCGCCATACACCACCTTGTCCCCGGCGGCTGCAGCCTGGCGCACGCGATCAGGGTCCAGATCCAGCGCGAGGTAGGGAATCGATTCGCGCTCCAGCATGCGCGCCAGGTTTTGCCCGCAGCGTCCATAGCCGCAGATGATGACGTGGCCAGTGGTGTCGATCGTCTTTCGGGCGATCTGGGTCATTTGCAGCGACTGCAGCAGCCAGTCGCTGGCCACCAGACGCATGACGATGCGGTTGCTGTAGAGGATCAGGAAGGGCGTGGCCACCATGGAAAGCACCATGGCCGCCAGGATGGGGTTCATCAACGCCGGCCGCAGCAGGCCGTTTTGCAGCGTCAGCGACAGCAGCACAAAGCCGAACTCGCCGGCCTGCGCCAGATACAGGCCGGCTCGCAGCGCCACCCCGGTGCTCGCCCCGGTCAGGCGCGCCAGCGCCAGAATGATCAGCAGCTTGAGCAGCAAGGGAACCACCAACAGCCCTAGCACCAGCCACCACTGCTCAAGCAGGATGTGCCAGTCCAGCATCATGCCGATGGTGATGAAAAACAGCCCGAGCAGAACGTCGTGAAAAGGGCGGATATCGGTGCCCACCTGGTGCCGGTACTCGGTTTCCGACACCAAAACACCGGCGATGAAGGCGCCCAGCGCCAAGCTCAGGCCGGCGAGATCCGTCAGCCAGGCCAGCCCCAGCGTGATCAGCAGCAGGTTGAGCATGAACAGCTCATCGCTCTTGCGACGCACCACCAGGGTGAGCCACCAGCGCATGACCCCCTGTCCTCCTGTGAGCAGCACCGTGACCAGAACCGTGGCCTTGAGCAGCGCCAGGCCGAGAGCCCCCAGCAGATGCTCGGGCGACGAGCCCAGCGCCGGAACCAGCACCAGAAGCGGCACCACGGCGAGATCCTGGAACAGCAAAATGCCCATCACGTTGCGCCCGTGCTCGCTCTCGATCTCCGCGCGCTCGGACATCAGCTTCACGACGATGGCCGTGCTGCTCATGGACAACACGCCAGCGAGCGCCAGGGCGGTCTGCCAGCCTACGTCCCACACACCGCCGAACCACTGCGCCAGCAGCAGCGTGCCGCCAAATCCCACCGCCATGGTCACAGCGACCTGCAGCAGACCGAGCCCAAACACCTGGGCCCGCATAGCCCGCAACTTCGGCAGACTGAACTCGAGGCCAATGGCAAACATCAGAAACACCACACCGAATTCGCCCAGGTGGCGCACGCTCTCCGAGTTGCTTGCCAGCGCGAGAGCGTTCGGACCGATCAGCACGCCCGCAATGAGATAGCCCAGCATGGGAGGCATGCGAAGGCTGCGGCACGCAACAACGCCCAAGACCGCAGCCAGCAGGTACAAGAGCGTGAGAGCGAGGCTGGACATCGTCCAATGCTAGCTTGTGCAAGTGCGGCACACCGAGAAACTTGGTGTCTGCCTGCGATTTCCTGGGGGCGCTTGGAAGATCACAAACAGGTTTTTAGGCCACCGATAGAATCGCTCCATGCATGCTGCTTCTGCCTCCACGCGCCCGTTCGATCCAGAGCAGGCACTGCGTCTGGGGCGCGAGACCTTCGAAATCGAAGCGGCAGCGCTGAACCAATTGGCCGGCGCCTTGGGCGCGCCCTTTTGCGATGCCGTACGTGCAATCTTGCTTGCGCCCGGTCGCGTTGTGGTCATGGGCATGGGAAAAAGCGGCCATGTGGGCCGAAAAATTGCCTCCACGCTGGCCTCCACCGGCACGCCCGCCCTGTTTGTGCACCCCGCAGAGGCCAGTCACGGCGATCTGGGCATGGTCACTTCGGGCGATCTCGTGCTCGCCATCTCCAACAGCGGCGAAAGCGCTGAGCTGACGGCCATCCTGCCCGTGCTGCGCCGGCTCGGCACGCCGCTGGTGGCCATCACCGGGCGGCCCGGCTCTACCTTGGGCCAACACGCCGACACCGTGCTCGACAGCAGTGTCGAACGCGAGGCCTGCCCCTTGAATCTGGCGCCCACCACCAGCACCACGGCGCAGTTGGCCATGGGCGACGCCCTGGCCGTGGCCTTGCTCGATGCGCGCGGCTTTCGTGCCGAGGATTTCGCACGCTCCCACCCCGGCGGCGCCTTGGGGCGCAAATTGCTCACGCATGTCAGCGACGTCATGCGCAGCGGCGACGAACTACCGCGGGTGCGCCCGGAGGCGGGTTTTATCGAATTGATGCGCGAGATGAGCGCCAAGGGCCTGGGCGCTGCCGCCGTGGTCGACGAATCTGGTCACATCCTGGGCATCTTTACCGACGGCGACCTGCGCCGGCGCATCGAGAGCGGCGCCGATTTGCGCCCTGCAAGCGCCGCCGAGCTCATGCATGCCCACCCCCGCAGCATTCGCGGGGATGCTCTGGCCGTCGACGCCGCCGCGCTCATGGAAACCCATGGCATCACCAGTGTTCTGGTGGCAGGCGAAGACGGCATCCTGCAAGGGGTGGTCCATATCCGGGACCTGCTGCGCGCCAAGGTGATTTGAGGTGGAACGACATACCCCTTCGCGGCCGCGCCGCCCTTGCGTGAGGGTCTCTGGATGACTGAAATGCCTGGCGCGCAATCGTTGCCCGCACTGCACTTCACCCCGGAGCTGCTCCTGGCTGCGCAGGGCGTCCGTGTGGCTTTCTTTGACGTCGATGGGGTGTTGACCGACGGCGGGATCTACTTCAGCGAGGCTGGCGAGACGCTCAAGCGCTTCCATACGCTCGACGGCCACGGGCTCAAGCTCCTGCAGAAGGCAGGCATCGTGCCGGCCGTCATCACCGGGCGCGACTCTGCGCCGCTACGGCTTCGGCTTTCGGCCTTGGGCGTGGAGCACGCAGTGTTTGGCACCGAAGACAAGGCCCCTGCTGCCCAGCGTTTGCTGGACCAATTGGGTCTGGCCTGGAGCCAGGCCGCCGCCATGGGAGATGACTGGCCCGACCTGCCTGTGATGCAGCGCGCGCGCTTTGCTTGTGCCCCGCCGGACGCCCACGTCGAAGTGCGCTCCCGCGCCCACCACATTACCGCCGCGCGCGCTGGCGTGGGAGCAGCCCGCGAGTTTTGCGATCTCTTGCTGATGGCGAATGGCGCCTATGCCCGTCTGCTGGCCGACTATTGCCCATGAGAAGCCGCACGCAACGTGCCTGGGACCGCGTCGCGGTGTACTTGCCTATTCTGCTGATGGGCCTGCTGGCGCTGGGGAGCTGGTGGCTGGTACGCAACGCCCCGTCGGTGCCGTCTGATACCCAGCAGGCGCCGCGCGGCCACGAACCCGATTACTTCATGCAAAATTTTTCAGTGAAGAATTTTGGTGCCGATGGCGCGCTGCTGAGCGAAGTGCGGGGCGACATGGGTCGCCACTATCCCGACACCGATACGCTCGAAATCGATCGCATGCGACTGCGCTCTGTCGACGCCGCCGGTCGCCTGACGCATGCATCGTCCGAGCGGGCTCTGAGCAACGCCGACGGCTCGGAAGTGCAGCTCTTTGGCAATGCCCGCGTGGTGCGAGACGCCGCAATCGGTGCGAGCGCGGCCCAGCCGCAGCTTTCCTTTGAAGGCGAATACCTGCACGTCTGGCCGCAACTCGAACGCGTGCGCTCGAATCGTCCGGTCACGCTCACGCGCGGCAAAGACCAATTTACGGCCGATGGCCTGGAATACGACAACCTGGCCCAGGTGCTGCAAATGCAGGGCAACGTCCGCGGTAGCCTGGCGCCAAGAAATTCAGATAAAAAGAGCCGCTAGCGCCCGGTCAGAAAGCGCTTGAAGCTATTAAAAAGATAGTAAATCTGATGTGAAAAAAGCCTCCGAAGAGGCCTTTTAGGGAGTTGTCTGGGGCGATCAATATCCGCCGCCGCCGTAGTCGCCGCCACGGCCACCACCGCCGCCGCTATTGCCGCCGCCACGTGGGCCCGAGCCGTAGGGGCTGCGGAACCCACCTTCGCTGCGGCCACCGCCGCCGCCGTAGCCGCCGCCGCCTTCGCGGCCGCCACCACCATAGCCGCCACCGCCGCCTTCACGGCCTCCGCCATAACCACCGCCGCCACCGCCGCCACTGCGCCCGCCGCCGTAGCCACCACCACCGCCGTAGCCACCACCACCGCCGCCAAAGCCACCAGAGCGGGGCGGACGGGGTTCCATCGGACGGGCCTCGTTCACCACAATGGCACGGCCGCCGAGCGACTGGCCGTTCATTCCCTGGATCGCGGCCTGGGCTTCCGCGTCGCTGCCCATTTCAACAAAGCCAAAACCTTTGGAGCGGCCAGTGTCGCGTTCCATCATCACTTTGGCACTGGTCACGGCGCCGAATTCGCCAAAGGCCTGCTCCAGATCGTTGTCACGCACACCATAGGGCAGATTGCCCACATACAGTTTGTTGCCCATGCTTGGGACTCCTCAAGAACACATAGAAAAAGCGATGGAGTCCCGAAACGCAAGCAGATCATCGCAACGACACCAACTGCGTGAACCCGACGCATCACCGCAAACCTTGCGTGCACGTTCCTGCTGAAACGCCCGCTCGCGCATTATGAATCCGACTTTTCTGCGAAATGCAAGCGGTTTTAACGATTTTTTTGTTTGTACGGGCAACAAAAAAGGAACCCGAAGGTTCCTTTTTCTGTCTGCCGAAACAGGTTCGGCAAAAGCGCTGGATCAGTAGCCGCCGCGGCCGCCACCACCACCGCCGTAGCCACCACCGCCGCCGCCACCGCTGCGGCTGCCGCCACCACCGTAGCCGCCACCACCGCTGCCGCCACCACCGTAGCCGCCACCGCCACCACCAGCGCCGCCGCCGAAGCCGCCGCTGCGGGGAGCACGCGGCTCCATCGGACGGGCTTCGTTGACCACGAGGTCACGGCCGCCAAAGTTTTGGCCATGCACGCCTTGAATGGCGGCTTGTGCCTCGGCATCGCTGCCCATTTCGACAAAGCCGAAGCCCTTGGAGCGGCCCGTGTCGCGCTCCATCATGACCTTGGCGCTGGAAACCGCGCCGTACTGGCCAAAGGTTTGCTCGAGGTCGCTGTCGCGGAAGGAATAGGGCAGGTTGCCCACGTAAAGTTTGTTGCCCATAAAGGACTCCTGAAGAAACATAAAACGCGATGGAGTCCGACGCAATCAACAAACCTGTGACGACTTCAAAGACGCGAAACTGACCAGACACCGCTCATACACTGCTTTTTCGACATGCGAAAAAGCGAGACCATTATCTGCCAATTTGCCGCCGCGGGCGCTTTTATTTGCCTTTTCTTCGCATTTTTTCCCCAGCACAACGCCCGCATGGCCCGCGTGGGCACCTGCGGCTTTGCTATAGTGGCCGCCACGCGCCGATTTGCCGCAGCTTGCGGGCGCTTTACAAATACTGCTAAAGACCGTCCGCGAGCCACCCGGTACCGTTTTTAGCGTTGCCGGGTTTTTTATGCCGTTGCTCGCCACGCCCCAGTTCCAGCATTTTTCCGAGCCGCTCGCGCTGCAGAGCGGTGCGTCCATCTCCGGCTACACGCTGGCGTTTGAAACCTACGGCACGCTCAACGCCGCGCGCTCCAACGCCGTGGTGGTGTGCCACGCGCTCAATGCATCGCACCATGTGGCGGGCGTCTATGCTGGCCAGGACAAGAGCGAAGGCTGGTGGGACAACATGATCGGCCCCGGCAAACCGGTGGACACCAACCGCTTCTTCGTCATCGGCATCAACAACCTCGGCTCGTGCTTTGGCTCCACCGGCCCGATGCACGAGAACCCGGCCACCGGCCAGGTCTATGGCGCCGACTTTCCCGTGGTCACGGTGGAAGACTGGGTCGATGCCCAGGCGCGGCTGCTCGATGTGCTGGGCATTGCGCAGTTGGCCGCTGTGCTCGGCGGGAGCCTGGGCGGCATGCAGGCGCTGTCGTGGGCGCTGCAATACCCCGAGCGGGTGCGCCACGCGGTGGTGGTGGCGAGTGCGCCCAACCTCACGGCCGAGAACATTGCCTTCAACGAGGTGGCGCGCCGCGCCATCGTGACCGACCCGGATTTCCATGGCGGCAACTTCTATCGCTACGGCGTGATCCCGAAGCGCGGCCTGCGCATCGCCCGCATGATCGGCCACATCACGTATCTTTCCGACGACGTGATGAACGAGAAGTTCGGGCGCAGTCTCAGGCCCCCCGACCTGCTGGCAGGCCAGGCACCGCCGTCGGAAGACCCGGCCACGCTGCTGCGCGATTACCACTACAGCACGCAGGACATCGAGTTCCAGATCGAGAGCTATCTGCGCTACCAGGGCGACAAGTTCAGCGAGTATTTCGACGCCAACACCTACCTGCTGATCACCCGCGCACTCGACTACTTCGACCCTGCGCGCGCCTTTGGCGGCAACCTGACCGAGGCGCTGGCGCGCGCCAGCGCCAAATTCCTGCTGGTGAGCTTTTCCACCGACTGGCGCTTTGCTCCCGCGCGTTCGCGTGAGATCGTCAAGGCGCTGCTGGAGAACCGGTGCGACGTGAGCTACGCCGAAATTGATGCGCCGCACGGGCACGACGCCTTCTTGCTCGACGATGCCCGCTACCTGGGCGTCGTCGGCGCGTATTTCGATCGCATTGCCAAGGAGCTGGCATGACTGAAAAAGCCACCATGCAGGCGCTGGCCGCGCTGGTTCCCCAGGGCTCGCGCGTGCTCGATCTGGGCTGCGGCGATGGCGCCATGCTCGACTACCTGCAGCGCACGCGCGGCTGCAGCGGCTACGGCGTCGAGATTGACGATGCCAACGTGCTGGCCTGCGTGCGCCGCGGCGTCAACGTGGTGCAGCTCAACCTCGACGAAGGCCTGGCCCTCTTCGAGGACAACTCGTTCGACATGGTGCTGCAGATCGACACCCTGCCGCATCTGCGCAACGCCGAAGTCATGCTGCGCGAAACGGCGCGTGTAGGCCGCGCCGGCGTCGTCGCCTTCCCCAACTTTGCCCACTGGCCCAATCGGCTCTCGGTGCTGCGCGGGCGCATGCCGGTGACGCGGCGCCTGCCCTACCAGTGGTACGACACGCCCAATATCCGCGTCGGCACTTACAAGGACTTTGAGGTGCTGGCGCACAAGAACCAACTGCGCATCCTCGACGCCTTTGGTTTGCAGGACGGCGAAGTGGTGCGCTGGCTGCCGAACGCGCGGGCGGGGACGGCGGTGTTTCATTTCGAGCGTGCTGCCTGAGCGCGGGCACCCGGTGGGAGCGCAGCGATCCACGATTCCAAGCCGATTCCCTCTTGAATCGCTGCCGGTGGCGCAGGTCAATGGCAACCATGCGGGCTTCACTCCTCGCAAAATACTGTCCCCAGATGCCGCCCAATAGAATGATTTAAGGTGATGCTGAATAAGTCGCCGCGCGTGAGGGGCTTATTCAGCATTGCCTTCACCGCCCCATATTTCCGGCACGGCATGCTAGCCGGTACGGGGCGCAACCGGTTTTCATGACACTCCCATGTCCATGATGCAGCTTCTCTTCTCCTATGGAACGCTCCAGCAGCGTGATGTGCAACGGGCCACGTTTGGGAGACTCCTTCATGGAACCGCCGACGAGCTGCTAGGTTTTCACCAATCCATGGTCAAGATTGAAGATGCCGATGTGGTGAAGACCAGCGGGAAAACCCACCACCCCATCGTCGCCCGCACCGGCAGGCCAGACGACCGTGTTGCAGGGACCGTCTTCGACGTGACGCAGGAGGAGCTCGCGCAGGCAGACCGGTACGAGGTGTCCGACTACAAGCGCGTCGCGGCCCAATTGGCTTCCGGGCGAGCGGCCTGGGTTTACATCGATGCGCGCGCCCTCGCAGAGCCGTGATGCCCCCCTCATGCCATCCGCAGTGCCTGTGCGCCGACGCCAAGGCAGCTGAACTGTGCAAATCGGTGGTCCTGGCTGCCTAAAATCCCCCCATGGACTTCCTCGACATGCTGCGCGCCGCTTCGGCGCAGAACGCCTCCATGCTCTGCGTCGGGCTGGACCCCGAACCCAGCCGCATCCCTGCTTGCGTACCCGAGGGACCCAACCGGCTCTACGACTTCTGCGCCGCCATCGTCGACGCCACCTGCGACCTGGTGTGCGCCTTCAAGCCGCAGATCGCCTACTTTGCCGCGCACGGCGCCGAGGGCCAGTTGGAGCGCCTGATGCAGCACATGCGCGCCAACGCGCCGCAGGTACCGGTGATCCTCGACGCCAAGCGCGGCGACATCGGCTCCACCGCCGAGCAGTACGCACGCGAGGCGTTTGAGCGCTATGGCGCCGACGCGGTGACGCTCTCGCCGTTCATGGGCTACGACTCTATCGAGCCGTATTTGCAGTACCCCGGCAAGGGCGCCTTTTTGCTCTGCCGCACGTCCAACCCTGGGGGCGACGATCTGCAGAACCAGCGCCTGGCCGATGTGGAGGGCCAGCCGCGTGTGTACGAGCACATCGCCCGCCTGGCGCAGGGGCCGTGGAACCGCAACGGCCAGCTCGGGCTGGTGGTAGGCGCCACCTACCCGGCCGAGATCGAGCGCGTGCGGGCACTGGCGCCCAGGGTGCCGCTGCTCATTCCCGGTGTGGGGGCCCAGGGGGGCGACGCCGCCGCCACGGTGCGCGCAGGGTGGCGGGTGGACGGGCCGATCGTCGTCAACTCGTCGCGTTCCATTTTGTACGCCAGCAGCGGCAAGGATTTTGCCCAGGCCGCACGCAACGAAGCCGAACGCGCCCGCGCGCAACTGCAGGCGGCGCTGCCCCAATAACGCTATTATAAATATAGCTGTAAAACTATATGGGTCGTGCGCTAGCGGCCTATTTCTATTAAAATTTCAGCGCAAACGGGCGGGCGACATGGCCGCGGGGTCCACGCCCTGCGCCTGCAGGCTCTCGTCCAGCGCCTCGCCCAGCACGAGGTTGCGCGCCAGCAGGGCGTAGGCCGGCGCGCTCTGGATGCCGTAGCCGCCCTGCGCGGCCAACCAGAACAGGCCGTCCACGGCGCCATCCCAGCCGATCACCATCTCGCCGTCCGGCACGAAGGAGCGCAACCCGGCCCAGGTGTGCGAGGGCCGGCGGATGGTGAAATGCGTCATCTGCTCGATGTGAAAGATGCCGGTGGCGACGTCGATCTCCTCGGGCGCGACGTCGTGCGGGTGCATCGGGTCGGCGTTGGCGGGCGATCCCAGCAGCTGGCGCGCGTCGGGCTTGATGTAGAAGCTCTCGTTCACCGCAATGATGGCCGGCATCTGTGCCAGATCCAGGCCGTCCGGCGCCGGAAAGGTAAAGGCAGTGCGCCGGCACGGCGAGAGACCAATGGGGGCGGCGCCCGCCATTTCGCCCAGCACGTCGGCCCAGGCCCCAGCCGCGTTGATGAGGGTGCGTGCCTGCACGTGGCTGCCGTCGGCCAGTGTGAGTTTCCATAGCCCGTCGCTGCGCTGGGCTGCGACCACTTCGGCATCGGTGCGCAGCGCGCCGCCGCGCTGCCTTAGCCCGCGCAGATAGCCCTGGTGCAGACTGTGCACGTCGATGTCGGCAGCGCCCCCTTCCTGCAGGCCGCCGCCCAGCGCCTCGCGGCGCAAGCAGGGGATGCGCGCGGCCAGGGCGTCGGCCGACAGGCGTTCGAGCTGTGGCGAATGGGGGCGCAGTTCGGCTTCGGTGGCGTCCAGCAGGTCGAGCTGGTCGGGCCCGGCGATATAGACCACGCCGCGCGGCGAGAGGATGGCGCTGTCGCAGAAACCCGGCGGAGGCGATTGCAGGAATGGCCGGCTGGCACGGGTCATGGCACGAATCGCCGGCGTGCCGTAGGTTTCCAGGAACAGCGCCGCCGAACGGCCCGTGGTGTGGTACCCGGGCAGGGATTCGCGCTCCAGCAGCAGCACGCTGCCGTGTGCAGCCAGCTCCCAGCCCAGGCTCGCGCCCGCAATGCCGGCGCCGACGATGGCGAAATCTACGGTGGACATGCTCAGGTCTCCTAGCGGATTCAGGATGCGGTGGCGGTGGCGGTGGCGGTTGTGGACAGGCCCCGTCCGCGCGCGAGAAATCGCTCGAATTCGGTATCCGGCAGCAAGGAGCCACCGGTGGTCCAGGCCACGTGGGTCGCCTGGGGCAGCTGTGCGAGTAAACCCGCTTGCTCCAGCCAGGCGCGGCCAATGGCGCTTTGCGTCAGGCGCAGCGGGCCTTCGAGCCCGGCGGCGGCGGAGGGCTCGATGCGCAGGCCTTCTGCCTCGTGTGCCCGCAGCAGGTGCTGGAACAGGGTCGCATCGTCCACCGTGTACACGCCGGAGAGCCGCTCGCGCATCAGGCCCGCCGCCAGGCGCGAGGCTTGCGCTACGGCCAGACCATCGGCTTCGGTGCGGTTGGTGAGGCCCATGTCGTACACCGAAGGCTCGGCGCCCAGGCCAGCGCGCAATTGCAGCAGCATGCAGGGCGATTGCACAGGTTCGGCGAAAAAGCAGTGCACATGCGGGCCGAAGCGCTCGCGCAGGCCCAGGGTGATGCCACCGGGTGCGCCGCCTACGCCGCAGGGCAGGTAGACGAACAGCGGATGCCGGGCGTCCACCACCACGCCGGCGGCGTCCAGTTGCGCCTGCAACTCGCCGGCCGCGACGCTGTAGCCCAGCAGCAGCGAACGCGATTGCTCATCATCGACGAAATGGCACAGCGGGTCTTGTGCGGCCGCTTCGCGCCCGGCCTGCACGGCCAGCGCGTAGTCGCCTGCGTGCTCCAGCACCTCCACGCCATGCGCGCGCAGCCGCGCTTTCTTCCAGGCCTTGGCGTCGTGCGACATGTGCACGCGGGCGCGAAACCCGAGCGCCTTGGCAATCAGCCCAACCCCCATCCCCAAGTTGCCGGTTGAACCCACGGCGACCTCATGCTGCGCAAACAGCGCGCGCGCCGGGGCGCTGGCCAGTACCGTGAGGTCGTCCCCCGCAGCCATCAGCCCGTGGGCAAGCGCCAGACGCTCGGCCAGCTCCAGTATTTCGTGCGTCGCGCCGCGCGCCTTGACCGAGCCGGCAACGGGGAGCAGGTGGTCGCACTTGAGCCAGAGCGCGCCGCAAGCGGCATCCAGGCCCAGGGCGCGCTGCAAATCGGCGGTGCGCATCAGAGGCGAAGTGATGCGTCCGCCGGTATCTGCTAGCGCCGGAAACACGCGTGCCAACAGGGCCGCTGCACGCTCGAAGCGCTGCTGCGCGGCGCTTATCTGGGCCTGGCCCAGTTCGCCGGGCGCCGGGGCCGCCTGCCAATCGGGGTTGGGCCACAGGCAGGGCTCGGCTTGGCGCAGTTGCGCCTCCAGTATCTCGGCGCTGGAGGCGCTGGGGAAAGCGGGGGGCAGCGGGCGGGACATGCCGCCATTTTGCCTATGCGCGCCGGGAAACCGTGGCCGACGGGCCGCTTTCGGGCACTGTCCACCGGGGAATGGCTGCCGCAAGCCAAAAAAGTCATCCTGCATGGAACATTTCAACGCGGCGCTCGTTGAACGAAGCAAGGTCTGGCCGTCACCGGACCCGAAGATTGTTTCAAATACTGGAACAGTTAGTTTGCGACTTAATAGTTTTTAAATGAACTCGCAAGGCGTACAGTTCACCCATCGATGAGCTGAACCCGCAAGGTGACTCACCGACACCGCTTCCCGGCGAGCGTTTCGCTTTGCGGGCCGCGGGTCTCTCCAACGTCGTTTTAAAGGATCTCTCATGAACACCGCACGCATTCTCTCTATCGCCGCTGTTGCTGCTTTCGCTTCTGTCGGTGCCCAAGCCGCCCAAACCGCTGGCGACCTGTACGGCACCGACTTTGAAGCCGGTTTCACGGCCAGCCGCACCCGCGCTGAAGTGGTGGCCGAAGCTGTGCAAGCTGCCCCCAACTTCAAGAATTTCTATGTGGCTCCTGCCGCCGCACAGCCCGCCACCGTGCTGACGCGCGCCGCAGTGCGCGAAGAAGCCCGCGTCGCGATTCGCGCCCACGAAATCGCTACTGGCAACTTCAGCTGATCACGGGCAGGCTTCGCGCCTGCCGCTGGGCTTGGGCCCAACCCATTTCAAGCCCGCACGGTGCAAACCCTGCGGGCTTTGTCTTGGGCGCTATCTCAGACGTCAGCGACGCTGTGCCCAGCGCCCTCCCAGCACCACGCAGACCAGCGCCGACACCACAAACGCTGTGCCGGCCCACTGCCAGGGCGTGACCACTTCGCCCAGCACCAGCATGCCGGCCGCCAGGCCCACTACGGGCACCCCCAGGCTAAAGGGCGCCACGCGGTTGGCGGGGTGGCGCGTCAAGAGCCGCGTCCACAAGCCGTAGCCAAGAATGGTGGCCATCCAACCGAGGTAGGCCACGGAGCCCCAGGCCACCGCCGGCAGCGCGGCCCAGGCGTCGGCGTGCAACCAGCGCCCGGCATCGGGCTCGGTAGTGGCTACCAGCGCCACAAAGGCAAGAATGGGCGCCGGGCAGGACCACACCACGAAGGCCAGTGGGTCGTAGCCCGGCGCTGCGCGCTGCGCCAGGCGAGCGACGATGTTGGAGACCGACCACGATGCGGCGGCGCACAGCGTGAGCGCGATGCCGATCAGCGTCGCCCCGCCTGCGCTGCCAGCCTCCGGGCCGATGAAGTTCATGGCAAAACACACGAGACCGACGCCCGCCAGTGCCATGCCGATCAGCAGAGGGCGGCTGGGTCGCTCGCCCAGCGCCAGGAAACCAAACAGCGCGGTGAAGAACACCTGCGTTTGCATCAGCACGCTGGCCAGCGCCGCCGTCATGCCCAGCTTCAGCGCAAAGAAACCAAAACTGAACTGCCCCACGCCCTGGAACATGCCAAATCCGACCACCCAGCGCCAGCCGATGCGTGGTGGGCGCACCAGAAACACCATCGGAAGTGCGGCGGCGACGTAGCGCATGGCGCCCAGCTCAAAGGGGGTGAAGCTCTCCAGTCCCCACTTCATGGCAATGAAGTTGAGCCCCCAGATGATGACCACGGCCAGCGCAGCAAGCAGATCGCGCGCGCCCATGGCGCCCGGCTCCTGCCGGGCAGCGGCGTTCATTGCACCGCCTGTGCGGCGGTGATCTGGGCTTGCACCTGCTGCGCGAGCGCCATGTCGCCGGGGGTTTCAGGACTGAAATGGTTCACCTCGCGCGGCGCGCCAGTCGCGTCCAGCGCCACGTAGACGGCCGCGCAGTGCAGCACCATGTGCAGCTCGCTGCTGGCCAGCGCACCGGTGTGCACTTCAATGGCCAGGCTCATGCTGGTCTCGCCGGTGAATGCCAGGTGCGCACGCACCTCGACCAGATCGCCGGCGCGCACCGGTCGCAAAAAGTGTGCGTTGCCGAGAAAGGCCGTCACGCAGTCGCCGTGCGCCCACGCCGAGGCGCAGGCAAAGCCCGCTTCGTCCACCCAGCCAAGAACGGTGCCGCCGGAAACGCGCGCGCCGGCGTGGGGCGTGTTGTGGGGTGCCAGAAAGCGCAGGGTGATGGAGTGCATGGGCGGGCGTGGATTGGCGAGGTGGAGAGCGCATTATTCCCGAGAGCGTCGCTCTACGAGAACTATCAAATACATAGCTGAAAGAGTTTACACATCAAGCGCTAGAGGCTGATCTGACCAAATATTTTCGCAAGTATTGCCCGGTATGGCTGGCCGAGTCGGCCGCAACCTGCTCGGGCGTGCCGGTGGCGACCACCGTGCCGCCGCCCGCGCCGCCCTCGGGCCCCATGTCGATGATCCAGTCGGCGGTCTTGATGACGTCCAGGTTGTGCTCGATGACGACGATGGTGTTGCCGGCGTCGCGCAGCTGGTGCAGCACTTTGAGCAGCAAATCGATGTCGGCAAAGTGCAGGCCGGTGGTGGGCTCGTCCAGGATGTAGAGGGTGCGGCCGGTGTCGCGCTTGCTGAGTTCCTGCGCCAGCTTGACCCGCTGCGCCTCGCCGCCCGATAGCGTGGTGGCGCTTTGCCCCAGGCGCAGGTACGACAGGCCCACGTCGAGCAGGGTCTGCAGCTTGCGCGCGATGGTCGGCACGTCTTTGAAAAAAGCGTAGGCGTCCTCCACCGTCAGCTCCAGAATGCCCGCGATGTTGCGGCCCTTCCACTGCACCTCCAGCGTTTCGCGGTTGTAGCGCTGGCCGTGGCAGATGTCGCAGGGCACGTACACATCCGGCAGAAAGTGCATCTCCACCTTCACCACGCCGTCGCCCTGGCAGGCTTCGCAGCGCCCGCCCGCCACGTTGAAGCTGAAGCGTCCTGGCCCGTAGCCGCGCTCTTTGGCGAGATTCGTCTCGGCCATCAGCTCGCGGATGGGGGTGAACAGGCCGGTGTAGGTGGCTGGGTTGCTGCGCGGCGTGCGGCCAATGGGGCTCTGGTCGACGTTGATGACTTTGTCGAAATACTCAATGCCCTCAATGGCCTCGTGCGCCGCCGGCTCCTCGTGCGCGCGGTAGAGCTGGTGGGCCACGGCGGCGTACAGCGTGTCGTTCACCAGCGTGCTTTTGCCCGAGCCGGAGACGCCGGTCACGCAGGTGAACAGCCCCACCGGGAAATCCACGCTCACGCCCTGCAGGTTGTTGCCGGTGGCGCCCACCACGCGCAGCGCCTGTACGGCGCCCTGGCGGGCCACATGCTCGGCCATGCGGGCAGCGCGGCGCTCGCCCGCCTCGGTTACCGGGAAGCGCGACTTGGCCTTGGGTTGCTCAGGTACGGCCTGCGCCAGTACCGGCAGCCAGAGCGTGCGCCGCGCCGGGACGGCGATGCTGCGCGTGCCCGCCAGGTACTGGCCGGTGAGCGAATCGGGGTTGGCGCGCACCTCGTCGTAGGTGCCCTGGGCCATCACGCGGCCACCGTGCACGCCAGCGCCGGGGCCCATGTCCACCACCTGGTCGGCGGCGCGCATCATGTCTTCGTCGTGCTCGACCACGATCACGCTGTTGCCGATGTCGCGCAGGTGTTTGAGCGTGGCAATCAGCCGGTCGTTGTCGCGCTGGTGCAGGCCGATGCTGGGCTCGTCGAGCACGTACATCACGCCCGTCAGGCCCGAGCCGATCTGGCTGGCCAGGCGAATGCGCTGCGCTTCGCCGCCCGAGAGCGTCTCGGCGCTGCGGTCCAGGCTCAGGTAGTTCAGGCCCACGTCGTTCAGAAACTGCAGGCGGGTGGCGATTTCGCGCACCACTTTGTCAGCAATGTCGGCCTTGGAACCGCTGAGCCGCAGAGCGGCAAACCAGGCGTGGGCAGTGGACAGCGTGGCGTGGCTGACCTCCCAGATGGTGCGGGCCTGCTCGCCTTCGCCGATCTTCACGAAGCGTGCCTCGCGGCGCAGGCGTGTGCCGTGGCAGTCGGGACAGGGCTGCGACTGGCGGTAGCGGGCCAGATCGTCGCGCACCACGCTGGAGTCGGTCTCGCGGTAGCGCCGCTCCATGTTGGGCAGGATGCCCTCGAAAGCGTGGCTGCGCAGCACCGGTTTGCCCTTGCTGGCGCCGCTATCGATCACGTACTGGAAAGCAATCTGATCCTCACCCGAGCCCCGCAGCACCACCTGCTGTACGGTCGCCGGCAATTCCTCGAAGGGCGTCTCCACATCAAAGCCGTAGTGCGCGGCCAGACTTTGCAGCATGGCGAAGTAGTAGGCGTTGCGCTTGTCCCAGCCTTTGATGGCGCCGCTGGCCAGGCTGAGCGTAGGGAAGGCCACGACGCGCGCCGGGTCGAACACCTCGCTGTGGCCCAGGCCGTCGCAGGTGGGACAGGCGCCCATGGGCGAATTGAATGAGAAAAGGCGTGGCTCCAGCTCGGGCAGCGAGTAATTGCAGACCGGGCAGGAGAATTTTGAACTGAAGGCATGCTCGCCCTGGCCGTCAGAGTTGCTGTCCATCTCGATCGCCAGCACGCGGCCGTGGCTCTCGCCCGCGCTGGCGCCGACGCGCAGCGCCGCTTCGATGCTCTCGGCCAGGCGCTGCTGGGCATCGCCGCGCACCTTCAGGCGGTCGATGACGACGTCGATGTCGTGCTTCTCGGTCTTTTTGAGCTGCGGCAGGTTTTCGGCCTCCAGCACCTGGCCATCAACGCGAAAGCGCACATAACCCAGCGCCTGCATCTGCGCGAACAGCTCGGTGAATTCGCCCTTCTTCTCGCGCGCCACGGGCGCCAGCAGCATCAAGCGCGTATCAAGCGGCAGCGCCAGCACGGCATCGACCATCTGGCTCACCGTCTGCGATTGCAGGGGCACGCCGTGCTCGGGGCAGTACGGTGTGCCGGCGCGGGCGTAGAGCAGGCGCAGGTAGTCGTGAATCTCCGTCACCGTGCCCACTGTGGAGCGCGGGTTGTGGCTGGTGGCCTTTTGCTCGATGGCAATGGCAGGGGAGAGTCCTTCGATCAGGTCGACATCGGGCTTGTCGAGCCGCCCTAGGAATTGGCGTGCGTAGGCCGACAGGCTTTCCACATAGCGCCGCTGGCCCTCGGCGTACAGCGTGTCGAACGCCAGGCTCGATTTGCCTGAACCCGAGAGGCCCGTGATGACCACCAGCTGGTTGCGCGGCAGGTCGAGGTCGATGTTCTTGAGGTTGTGTGTGCGCGCGCCGCGGATGGAGATACGGCCTTGTGCGCGCAGCACCTGGGCAAGCGGGCGCCCTGCATCGGCGTCCAGCGGGCGGTCGGGCGCGGTGGCCGGAGCGAGGGGTTCAATGGGGTTCACGGTGGGCGCGCGGGGTGGCGCGCAGGCTCGGAAAAACCCTCCATGATAGAGAAAGCCCGCTTCGCACGCCTAGCCCTCCCAGGTTTGACCACCCGGCAGCGCTCAGGGTTTGCCCCAGGGATGGGGCGCCATCGCGCACAATCGCAGCTTTCCAGCCTTCGCCGGCCTTTGCTGCGCCGGCCTGCTTCGCGTGCCCGACACCACCGCCTCTGCTTCGGCCTCCCACTCCGCCCCTGCCGATCTCGCCCACCGCATGACGCCGCTCGAGCGACGCTCCAGCGTCAGCCTGGCGCTGATCTTCGCGCTGCGCATGCTGGGTCTCTTCCTGGTGCTGCCGGTGTTTGCGCTCGAAGCGCGCAAGTACCCCGGTGGCAACGACCCGGCGCTGGTCGGCCTGGCCATGGGCATTTATGGCCTGACGCAGGCGTTCCTGCAACTGCCGCTCGGGCTTGCTTCGGACCGCCTGGGGCGCAAGCGCGTCATCGTCGCCGGCCTGCTGGTGTTTGCTGCCGGCAGTCTGGTGGCGGCACTGGCCGACTCCATCACCGGGCTGCTGGTGGGCCGCGCGCTGCAGGGCGCGGGCGCGGTGTCGGCCGCCGTGACCGCGCTGCTGGCCGATCAGACGCGCGACGGCGTGCGCACCAAGGCCATGGCGCTGGTGGGCGGCAGCATTGGTCTCATGTTTGCCGTGGCGCTGGTGGCGGCGCCGGCGTTGGCGGCCTGGGGCGGCCTGGCGGGCCTGTTTGGCCTGACGTGCGCACTGGCGCTGGCGGGCATTGCCGTGGTGATCTGGTGGGTGCCGCCGGAGCCGGCCCAGCACGCCAAGGCACCGCGTGGGCGGCTGCTCGACGTGTGGAAGCACGCCGACCTGCTGCGCCTGAATCTGGGTGTTTTTGTGCTGCACACGGTGCAGCTTGCCATGTGGGTGGCCGTGCCGGCCATGCTGGTGCAGGCGGGGCTGCCCAAGGCCGCGCACTGGCACGTTTATCTGCCGGCGGTGGTGCTTTCGTTTCTCGCGATGGGGGGCTTGTTCGCGCTGGAGCGGCGTGGCCAGTTGCGCGCAGCGCTGCTGGGGGCGATTGCACTGGTGCTGGCGGTGCAGATCGGTCTGGGTCTGCTGGCCGGAACAGGTTCTGCGCCCACGCTGTGGGTGCTGGGCGGCGTGCTGTTTGTGTTTTTCTGTGGCTTCAATGCGCTGGAAGCGAGCCAGCCGAGTCTGGTCTCGCGCATGGCGCCCGCCTCCTTGCGTGGGGCGGCGCTGGGCACTTACAACACCCTGCAGTCCCTCGGCCTGTTTGCTGGCGGCGCCTTGGGCGGGGCGCTGGTCAAGTGGGCGGGAGTGCCGGCGCTGTTTGGCGTGACGAGTGCGCTCTGCGCGCTGTGGCTGGCGCTAGGCTGGGGGCTGAGGCCGGTGGGGCGCAGCAGCGGCGGGCACTGAACGTCGGCAGCTATTGCGCCATGGGCGCAGCCGCTTGCGGCACAATGTCCGGCCCGATTGCGCTTCTTGTCCAACCCCCTTCCTGCAGGCCCCACCATGGCATCCGTGAACAAAGTCATCATCGTAGGCAACCTGGGCCGCGACCCCGAAATGCGCACCTTCCCCAGCGGTGATCAGGTGGCCAACGTCACCGTCGCCACCACCGACAAGTGGAAGGACAAGCAGAGCGGCGAAATGCGCGAAGCCACCGAATGGCACCGCGTGGTGTTCAACGGCCGTCTGGCGGAGATTGCTGGCCAGTACCTGCGCAAGGGCTCGCAGGTCTACGTCGAGGGGAGCCTGCGCACGCGCAAATGGACCGACCAGGCCGGCGTGGAAAAGTACAGCACCGAAATCCGCGCCGACCAGATGCAGATGCTGGGAAGCCGCCAAGGCCAAGGCGGCGGGCAAGGGGGTGGTCAGGGCGGCGGCTACGACGACGCCGGCTATGGTGCCCAGGGCAGCCAGGGCGAGGGCGGCGGTAGCTACGAAGCCCCGCGCCGCGCCGCGCCGCCAGCGCCGCGTGCGCCTGCCGCCCGTCCCGCCCCGGCACCAGCGCCGCGTGCGGCGTCGGGGTTTGATGACATGGACGACGACATTCCGTTCTAGCACCTGGACATCAAGGTCGCCGCCAGAAGGTATGCGACCCAGCAATCGAGTCAAGCCGCGCATCCACCGCATTTAGATCAGGGTGCGTCGGTGTGCGGATGCGCCCATGAGCACAAGCGCAGCGTTTCACTATTAAATGTATAGCTGCAAACGCTTTATGGATAAGCGCTAGAGGCCTATTTCATCTAAATTTTTCGGCTCGTCATGATCCGCTGGTGTTGGCGATCACCCCGCCCCCGAGACACACCTCGCCTTCGTACAGCACTGCGCTCTGGCCCGGGGTCACCGCCCATTGCGGCTCGGCAAAGCGCAGTGCGAAACCGTCGGGCAGCGCCTCCAGCGTGCAGGCCGCATCCTGCTGGCGGTAGCGCGTCTTGGCCGTGTAGGCGCCCGGCGCGGGGGCGTGGCCTGCGCACCAGCTCACGTCCTGCGCGGCCAGTTGGTGCGACAGCAGCCAGGGGTGGTCGTGCCCTTGCACCACGCGCAAGGTGTTCTTGTCCAGCTCCTTGCGCGCCACGAACCAGGGTGCGTGCTCGCCTGCCCCGCGCTGGGCGCCCTTCTCCTTCACGCCGCCAATGCCCAGGCCCTGGCGCTGGCCAAGGGTGTAGAACGAGAGTCCCACATGCTTGCCCAGTGTGCGGCCGCGTTCGTCCTGGATGGGGCCAGGCGCGTGTGCGATGTAGCGGTTGAGAAACTCGCGAAACGGCCGCTCGCCAATGAAGCAGATGCCCGTGGAATCCTTCTTTTTCGCGTTGGGCAGGCCGATTTCGGCCGCAATGCGGCGCACCATGGTTTTTTGCAGCTCGCCCACAGGGAACAATGTCTTGGCAAGCTGCGCCTGGGTCAGGCGGTGCAAAAAGTAGCTCTGGTCCTTGGTGGTGTCCAGGCCTTTAAGCAGTTCGAACAGGCCGGTGTCGCTGCTCTGGCGCACCCGTGCGTAGTGGCCCGTGGCGATTTTCTCGGCGCCCAGGCGCATGGCGTGGTCCAGGAAGGCCTTGAACTTGATCTCGGCGTTGCACAGCACATCGGGGTTGGGCGTGCGGCCGGCCTGGTATTCGCGCAGGAACTCGGCGAACACGCGGTCCTTGTATTCGGCGGCAAAGTTGACGTGCTCGATCTCGATGCCGATCACGTCGGCCACGGCGGCGGCATCGACGAAATCGACGTTGGACGAGCAGTATTCGCTGTCGTCGTCGTCTTCCCAATTCTTCATGAAGATGCCGACCACCTCGTGCCCCATGGATTTGAGCAGCCAGGCGGTGACGGCCGAATCCACCCCGCCCGAGAGGCCGACGACGATGCGCTGGCGCCGGCCAGTCGGTTCAGGCAGCGACATGGGTCAGCACGCTGGCGTCGGTGTGCACCAGTTCGAGCGCGTAGCGCCTGCCGGCCAGGTAGTCGGTGATGCACTGCATCACCAGCGGGCTGCGGTGGCGCCCCTGCGTGGCACGCAGTTCATCGAGCGTGAGCCACACGGTGCGCACGATGCCGTCGTCGAGCGCTCGCCAGGCGTGGTGCGCGCCCAGCGTGCCGGTGAAGGCAAAGCGCAGGTAGGTGATGTCGTCGCCGGAGCGCGTGCGCGTGAAGCGGTTGAGGTAGATGCCGACCAGGGCCGTGGGCGTGAAGTCGTGCGCGGTTTCTTCCAGTGCCTCGCGCGCGCAGGCATCCACGGGGGACTCGCCGGGGTCGAGGTGGCCAGCAGGGTTGTTCAGCTTCAGTCCGTCGGCAGTTTCTTCTTCGACCAGCATGAAGCGCCCGTCCTGCTCGATGATGGCAGCGACGGTGACGTTGGGTTTCCAGCGATTGGGCATGGCAGGATTATCCTGAACTGGCTGAACCCGCGTTTTTGACCACCCGCTGCAGGGCTTTCTATACTGACAACACGCGCCCGCTCGCACGGCGTGGCAGGAGGTGACTTGTGGCCTGGCATACCTGGTTGATCTATCTCATCGCGGCGGTGGGCCTCTCGCTCACGCCCGGCCCCAACAGCCTGCTGGCGCTGACCAATGGCGCGCTGCATGGCCACCGCCGTACGCTCTGGACGGTGGCGGGCGGTGCCGTGGGTTTTGTGGCGGTGATTGCGCTGTCCATGCTGGGCATTGGCGCGTTGCTACAGGCCTCGGCCAGTGCGCTGCTGGTGCTCAAGTGGGTCGGTGGCGCGTACCTGGTATGGCTGGGCATCCAGCTCTGGCGCGCGCCGCCACTGCAGCTCCAGCCCAGTGCGGACACACCGTTTGCGCGCCGCAGCCAGTTGTTTCGCCAGGGGCTGTTTGCAGCGGTGTCCAACCCCAAGGCGCTGCTGTTCTATGGCGCCTTTCTGCCCCAGTTTCTTGACCCGGCGCGCAGCCTGTGGCTGCAGTTTGCGGTGATGGCGGGCACGTTTGCGGCCATCGAGTGCGTCGTTGAGTACCTGCTGGCCCGCATGGCACACCGTATTCGCCCGGTGCTGGAGGGCTATGGCAAGCGCTTCAACCGTATTTGCGGTGGGGCGTTTGCTGCCATGGGCGTGGCCCTGCCAATGACGCGCTGATCAATTCCCGGGTAACGGGCGCTGCATGTACACCGCCCCTTCGCCATAGGTAGCAAGTCGCTGGCGCTGCTGCGCTTCCTGCAGGGTCTGTACGGCATAGCCATGCCGTTCCCAAAAGCCTTGCGAGCCTTGCACCGCCACCAGCGCCGAACGGCCAAGGCCGCGCCCCGCAGCGCGGTGCCAGATTGGCATGAGCAGCGCCCGCGCCAGGCCCTGGCCGGCAAGCGCGGGCAGCACGGCCAGGTCGTGCAGGTAGAGGGTGTCGGGCTCAGCGACCGGTACGAACTCGCCGTGCAGGGGCGTGACCTGGCCCGCTACTGAATCGTAGGCGGCCAGATAGGCGCAGACACGGCTTTCCCGCTCCAGCACCAGCGAGCACTGCGCTGGGCTGACCAAGCGGCGCACATACACCTCGGCGCTCTCCAGATAGCCCTCGCCGTAACAGGCGCGCTGCACGGCCAGCAGGCCGGGCAGGTCTTGCAGGGTGAGGGGATAGGGCGTGGCGATCACGCTTCAACCGCCGCAGGCAGGCGCAGGCACAGGCGTGCACCGCCCAGGGGCGAGGCCAGCGCCTGCACGCTGCCGCCGTAGGTCTCGGCCAGCGCGCGCACGATGTCCAGGCCCAGGCCGGAGCCGGGCCGCTGCTCGTCGAGCTGCACGCCGCGCTCGAACATGTGCTCGCGCTCTTCCTCGGGAATGCCAGGGCCGTCGTCATCAATGGTGAAGCACAGCTGACCCTGCACGCACTGCACATCGATCACGACACGCTGGCGCGCCGATTTGCCGGCGTTGTCGATCAGGTTGCCCAGCAGTTCGTACAGGTCCTGCTCTTCGCCGCGAAAGGCACCGTCCTGCGCCTGGGGCGCGAGTTCAAACGCTAGACGCCGCTCCGCATGCAGTCGCTCCATGGTGCGCAGCAGCGCGCGCAGCGGCGGCAGCACCGGGGTGCGCAGCCCGGTGGCGCGCACGGCAGCGGCGGCGCGTGCGCGGGCCAGGTGGTAATCGACCTGGCGGCGTGCGCTGGCCACCTGCTCTTGTACCAAGAGCGCCAGTGGGCTGTTCTCCTGCGCGGCGGCATTGGCCAGAATGGACAGCGGCGTGTGCACGGCATGGGCCAGGTTGCCGGCCTGGGTGCGGGCGCGCTGCACCATGTCGGCGTTCTCGCGCAGCACGTGGTTGAACTCGTTGACCAGCGGCTGCAACTCTTGGGGAAAGCTGCCTTCGAGCTGCCCGGCGGCGCCGCTGCGCACGGCGGCCAGGCGCGCGCGCAGGAGCTGGAGCGGCCGCAGTGCCAATTGCAATTGCACGGCCACGGCAAGTGCCAGGCCCAGCGCCAGCAGGCCCAGGGCGATGAGCAGCATGCGGGTGAAGCGCTGCAGGGGTTCGGCCAGCAGGGCCTTGTCGCCCGCCACCACCAGGCGCAGCAGGGGCGCATCGTCCTCGGGCAGTTGCAGGGTACGTGCCACGCCCAGCAAGGCGTGGCCCTGGGCGTCCTGCAGTGGCAGAACGCTGTAGCCGCCAGCCGGGTAGGACGCCGGCGCTTCGGGCAGGCGCAGCACCTGGTCCCACAGCGAGCGCGAGCGCGCCACGCCCGCCTCGGGCGCAGCGCCCAGCCGGTCAATCTGCCAGTACAGGCCCGACAAAGGTTGTGCCAGGCGCGGGTCGGCTGCCATGGGGCCGACGCTGACGCTGCCAGGCGGATCCCAATCGACGGAAGCACTCAGATGGTCGAGCTGCATCACCAGCTGGGCCTGCAATTGCTGTGTGACATGGTCCTGAAACAAGGCTCGCAGGCCCCAGCCCACCAGCACAATGGCCAGCAGCATCCAGGCCAGCGTGCCTGCCAGCAAACGCAGGCGGAGCGACCCCGTTCTCACACCGGGTGGCCCACGTCAATCAACCGGTAGCCCAGGCCCCGCACGGTTTCGATGCTGCCGGCGGGCAGCTTCTTGCGCAGGCGGCCGACGAAGACCTCGATGGTGTTGGAGTCGCGGTCGCTGTCGTGCGGATAGATGTGCTCGGACAGTTCGGTGCGCGAGAGCACTTCGCCCTTGCGCTGCATCAGCAGCGACAGCAGCTTGAACTCATGGCTGGTCAGTTGCAGGGGCAGGCCGTCTACCAGTACGCGGGCCTGGCGTGTGTCGAGCAAAATGGCCCCGCATTGCCATTGCGCGCTGCTGTGTTCGCCCAGGCGGCGCAGCAGGGCGCGCAGGCGGGCCAGCAGCTCCTCCATGTGAAAAGGTTTGGCCAGGTAGTCGTCGGCGCCCGCATCCATGCCCGCCACTTTTTCATGCCAGGCGCTGCGGGCGGTGAGGATGAGCACCGGCATGGTGCGCCCCGCCGCGCGCCAGCGGCGCAGTACCGACAGGCCATCGAGCGTGGGCAGGCCCAGGTCCAGCACCACGGCGTCGAAGTCTTCCACGTCGCCCAAATAGTGAGCGGTGATGCCGTCGCTGGCACTTTCCACCGTATGCCCTGCGGCCGCGATGGCGTGCACCAGCTGGGCGCACAGCGTGGGTTCGTCTTCAACGACGAGGATGCGCATCTTTGTCCTTTCCGTGCTCCTTGCGCTTGCTCTCCAGCACCCGGCCATCAACGGCATCGACCTTGAGCTTGACGATGCGGCCGTCGCTCTGCAGCAATCTGATTTCGTAGAGAAAGCGATCGCCGTCCTGCTCGAACTCCACCTTGAGCGCCTGGCCCTGGTAGTCGCGCTCGATTTTGTCCAGCACCGTGCGCAAAGGCAGCACCCGGCCTTGTTCAAGTGCCTGGCGCGCCAGCTCATGGGTTCCACGGTCGTGTTCATCGGCGCGCAGCAGTGGGCTTGCAACAAGCAGCAGCAGCGCCAGGCAAGAAAGGACCAGGCGGCGAAGGGGGGGCGTAGTGCAGGAAGCCATAAACCGGTTTTTTACGCCAAGGGCGATGAACGGAGGATGAATGCGCCTTTCAGCATGGGTTCAAGTTGGATTTTCCACAATGCCCTTGAATCAAAAAGGAGGGACCTTATGCGGTCTAAAGTTGCGCTGGGAATCTGGTTGCTGGGTATCACTCTCGCATGGATGGCGGTCGCGCCGGCCGATCTGGGTGTCTCGCCCCTGGTCAATGCGCAAGGCGCCGCCCTGGGCTGGTGGCAGTTGCGCCAGCACGCAATCTATCTGAGCGGGCTGTGGAGCATCGGCCTGATGGCGTTGGTCATGTTGCTGGCCCTGCGCCTGCCGCTGTTTGACCGTGTGCTGGGCGGCATGGACCAGGTCTACCGCCTGCACAAATGGGCGGGTATCGCCGCAGCCCTCACCGCCATCGTGCACTGGGGCGCCAAGGAATCGAGCGGCTGGATCAAGACGCTCTGGGGCCGCGCCGGCAAACCCGGGCACGACGCCGTGTTGCCCTGGTTGACCGATACCCGCGGTTTTGCCAAGGACTTGGGCGAGTGGGCCTTCTACCTGTTGCTGGCCATGGTGGCCCTCACACTGCTTGCCCGCTTGCTGCCCTACAAGCACTGGCGCCTCCTGCACCGCGCCATGCCGGTACTGTTCCTCGCGCTGGTGTTCCATGCGGTGGCCCTGATGCCGCTCACGTTCTGGGCGCTACCCTTGGGGCTGCTCATGGGCACGCTGCTGGCGTTGGGTAGCCTGGCCGCGCTGTGGTCGCTGGCAGGCTGGGTGGGGCGTTCACGCAACCATGCGGCACGCATCCAGTCGGTGTCGGTGCTGGGCGATACGCCCACGGGTGCACCTGTCGAGGTCATTTGCGCCATGCCAAAGAGCTGGCAGGGGCACCGCGCGGGGCAGTTCGTCTTTGTGCGCTTTGACGCTACCGAAGGTGCCCACCCCTTCACCATCGCCAGTGCGCCCCACGCGCTGGGCAACAGCCCCGAGGGCGAGCCGCTGCTGCGCCTGGTGATCAAACCGCTGGGCGACTACACCCGCACCCTGCACCAGCGTCTGCACGCCGGGCAGCGCGTGGACATCGAAGGCCCCTATGGTCGCTTTCATGGCAAGGGCTCGCGCCGCCGCCAGCAGGTGTGGGTGGCCGCAGGCGTGGGCGTGACCCCCTTCTTTGCACTGCTGGAGGCACGGCAACCCGGCATGCCCACCGAGGGCCGCGACCCAGCCCCCGTGCACATGCACTACTGCACGCGCGACGCCCAGCGGGACCCGCTGCTGCCGCGTCTGCAGGACCTTTGCGCAAACGCACTTCCGCCCGTGCCGCTTTTGGTCCACAGTGAGGCGCAGGGGCAACGCCTTACGCCGCAGGATTTGCAAAACGAACCCGGCCCTCTGGATATCTGGTTCTGCGGGCCCCAGGGCCTGGGCGACACGCTGCATGAACACGCACGTGGCCCCAGCCGCTGGCGCCTGCACCGCGAATCATTTGCCATGCGTTAATTTGTTGAAAAGGAGCCTCACCATGAAACACGCCCCCACTCTGCGCCGTGGCTTGCTGGCCCTGGCCCTGGGCCTGGTCGCCCTGCCGACCTTGGCCGATGACGACTGCGATGCGCCGGTCAACCGCTGGCAGTCGCGCGAGGCCGTGCGGCAAATGGCGGCCCAGCAGGGCTGGCAGATCCAGCGGCTGAAGATTGACGACGGCTGCTATGAAATCAGCGGCACCGACAGCCAGGGTCGCGGCTTCAAGGCCAAGATCGACCCGGAAACCCTGAAGGTGTTGAAGATGAAGCAAGGGGATCGCCAGCGTTCCCGCGAGCGCAACCGCGATCGCGACCATGCTGCGCCGCAATCGGGCGGCGCTGATGCGCCTTCGCAACTGTTCACCCCTGGTACCGCCCCGCGCGGCCAGATCGAGTAACCACCCACTGGAGCATCACGATGTCCAAACCTCTTTTGACCACTTTGGCCGCCGCCTGCGCGCTGGCCGTTCCCGCGCTGGCGCACAGCCGCCAGGTCACGCTGACCGCCCAGCTCAAGAACTACGGCGGCGACGGCGCCTACCTGGCCGCCTACCTGACCGACGCAAAGGGGGCCTATGCCGGCACGCTGTGGGTGGCTGGCGGCAAGGCCAAGTACTACAAGCACCTGTCCGACTGGAACCGACTGTCGGCCGGTGACGCCAAGCGCCTGAACGGCGTCACTGGCGCCAGCGTGGGTGCGGGGCGCACGCTCAAGGTGACGGCCAACCTGGCCGATGCCCTGATTGACGCGGGCTATGAAATCCACATTGACGCTGCCGTGGAAGACATGCGCGACAGCCCGTCGGAAATCCGCGTACCGCTGACGACCGGAAACGCCGGCAAGCCGCAGGCCGGCAAGCAGTACCTCCAGTCGCTGACCTTCCAACTCCAATAAAGGGCATGCGCATGGGTTGGAAAGCCATTCACCGCTGGCTGGGTTTGACGGCGGGTACTTTGGCGCTGGTGCTGGGCCTCAGCGGCGCCATCCTGGCGTTCGACCCGGTGCAGCAATCGTGGCAAGCACCTGCGGCACCGGGCGACCTGTCGGTAGCGACGCTGGTGGAGCGCGTGGCGCGCACCGTCCCGGGTGCAGAAGAAATTCGCCATCTGCCGTCGGGCGCCATCGTGGTGTTCGGCTTTGTCGGCGACCAGGCGCAGGCGCACTACGTGGACCCGGCAGATGGCAAGGTGCTGGGCGCCTGGGAGCCTTCGGCGCTGCCGCGCTGGGTGAAGAACCTGCACCGCTCGCTGCTCCTGGGTGATGCCGGGCGCTGGGGTGCGGCGGGCATTGCGCTGGCCATGGGCTTGATGTGTCTCTCGGGCCTGGTACTGCTGCTGCGCCGCATGGGCGGCTGGCGGCGCCTGACCGCGCGCGTGCGGGGCTCGCTGGCACAGCGCATCCACGTGGTGGCGGGCCGGGTGGTGCTGGCGGTGCTGCTGCTGACGTCGCTCACCGCGCTGACGATGAGCGCCTCAACCCTGGGGCTGGTGGCGCTGGACGCCGGGGCTGAGCCGGATGTGGTCTCCGTGGCCACGGCCCAGACCGCCTTGCCCGGCGCGCAGCTTGCCATGCTGCAAAGCCTCGCTGTGCGGGATCTGCGCAAACTGAATTTCCCGGACACTTCCGATCCAGAAGATACCTGGAAGGTTGCCACCCGCCAGGGAGAAGGCTGGATCGACCGGTACTCGGGGAAGATGCTGTCTTGGCAGGACATGACTTTTGCGCAGGGTGTCTACGACTGGGCGCTGGTGCTGCACACCGGCGAAGGGGCCTGGCCCTGGGCCGTGGTGCTTGCCCTCGTGGGCGCCAGCGTGCTGCTGTTCTGGTGGTCGGGCGTGGTCATGTGGTGGCAGGCACGCCGCCAGGCGCCCCACATCACCGGCAACAGCCCGCTGGCACAGGCCGACGTGCTCATCTTCGTCGCCAGCGAAGGCGGCAGCACGTGGGGATTTGCCCAGGCGCTGCAGGATGCGCTGACCCAGAGCGGCCACCGCGTGCACACCAGCGCTTTGGAGAATTTCCAGACCACGCCCGCCACGCGGCAGGTCTTTGTGCTCGCTGCCACCTATGGCGAGGGCCAGGCCCCGGCCCACGCCAAAGACGCGCTGGAGCGCATGGCAAAGCTCAGCGCCAGCGCCGTGCCCGTGACGGTGCTGGGGTTTGGCGACCGGCAGTACCCGGCCTTCTGTGCCTTTGCCGAGGCGCTGGAGAAATCAGTGCGTGCACAGGGCTGGCCCGCGCTGCTGCCGCTCGAATGCATCCACCAGCAATCGGCCCAGCAGTTCGCTCGCTGGGGCGACGCCCTGGCGCGCGCACTGGGCGAGCCCCTGGTGCTCGACTATGTGCCGCGCGTGCCGCCCACCACCGCGCTCACGCTTGTGGCGCGCCAGAACTACCGCGAGCACAGCGACGAACCCACGGCGATCCTGCGCTTTGCCTGGCCTGCACAGGGCGGCGGGGCACTTCGGGGCCATGGCCTGGCGCACTTTTCTGCCGGCGACCTGGTGGGCATCGTGGCGCCGGGTTCGGCCGTGCCGCGCTACTACTCGCTGGCGTCGGGCTGGAAGGACGGGTTTCTGGAAATCTGCGTGCGCTTGCTGCCCGGTGGTCTGTGCTCTACGCATTTGCTGGGCCTGCAGAGGGGGGACAGCATTGCCGCCTTCATTCGCTCCAACCCAGGCTTTGCGCTGCCGCGCACGCGCCGGCCCGTGCTGCTGATCGGTGCGGGCACGGGGGTGGCGCCCCTGGCCGGTTTTATTCGCCGCAACGACCGGCACACCCCCATGCACCTGTACTTTGGGGGGCGCGACCCGGCGCAGGACTTTTACTTTGGCACCGAGATCCAGCAATGGCTGGGTGAAGGGCGGCTGGCACGTGTGCAAACGGTGTTCTCGCGCATCCCGGAAGGCGGCGGTTATGTGCAGGACGCCCTGCGCCGCGACGCCGAGCGCGTACGCGCACTGGTGGCCCAGGGCGCTGTGGTGCGCGTCTGCGGCAGCCGCGCCATGGCCAAGGGCGTGGCCGAGGCGTTGGACGCCATCCTCGTGCCGCTGCACTTAAACGTGGCGCAGCTCAAAGCAAAAGAGCGCTATGCCGAAGACGTCTTCTGAGACTGCCGCGCCCTGCAAGCGGACTGCGCTGCACGGCCCGACCATGGGGACGCGCTGGTCTGTCAGCGTGGACGCCGATGGTTCTGTGAACCAGGAGGCCCTGCACCAAGACCTGGCCTTTGCGGTGCAGCAGGTGGACGCGCAGATGTCGCCCTGGAAGCAAGGCAGCGACCTGGTGCGCCTGAACCGTGCACCCGTGGACACCTGGGTGGACCTGCCGCCTGAAATACTGGAGGTGCTGACCTGCGCCATGGACATCCACCGCCTGAGCGCTGGCGCGTTTGACCCCTGCGTCGGCGCGCTGGTCGATGCCTGGGGTTTTGGTGCGGTACGCGACGCGCCCGACGCCGCGGCGATCCACACCGCGCGCCAGGCCGTGCCCTGCACGATGCACAAGGGCCTGGAGCTGGACCGCACGGCAGGCCGCGCCCGCAAGCGCGCCCCCGTACAGCTCGATCTGTGCGGCATTGCCAAGGGCTACGCGGTGGATCGCATGGCCGCCGTGCTGCAGCAGCATGGCGTGCGCCATGCGCTCGCGGCGCTCGATGGCGAGCTGCGCGCAGTGGGCGGTCAGGCCAGTGGCGTGCCCTGGGCCGTGGCGCTCGAATCCCCTGACGTTGGCCGCCGCGCGGCGCGCGGCGTCATCGAACTCGAAGACCTGGCCGTGGCCACCTCGGGCGACTACCGGCACTACCTGAAAGTGGGCGATGCGCACCTCGCGCACACCATGGACGCGCGCCGCGCCGCGCCGGTGAACAACGCTGTCGCCTCGGTCACCGTGCTGGCGCACACCTGCATGGAGGCGGACGCCTGGGCCACGGCCCTGCTGGTGGCTGGCCCGGGCGAAGGCCTTGCCCTGGCGCAGCGCAGGGGGCTGGAAGCGCTGTTTCTGCTGCGCCGCCCCGAAGGCTTGGTGGAGTTGGGGCTGGGTCGGTTCGGTGCCTCCTGAGCGCCGCAAAAACTTGCCTGAACGGGAGCACAACAAACCGTTCAGCAGCGATTCATCGCGGGAATAGCAAACTGTGCACACAGTCGCCAACGACTGGGCACCTACGCAAAGGAGATCACCATGCAACGGACCGCACTTCTCGCCTCGATCGCTCTGCTGGCAGCCGCCATCAGCCCCCCGCTCCTGGCCGGAGACCACCAACACAACCGGAAACACGACCGCCAGCCTGCCACGGACATGCGCCCCACAGACGGGGATGGACAAGGCATGCAGGCGGTCGCCCACAGCGCCGCTCCTCACGCACCGGGCTATGGATGGCGCTATTTCACAGACCCGGCAGTGCCCCGCGCCGTTGTGATCAGTCCGCAAGGGGATTATTACTACAGCCGCGGCAAGGGATTGCGCTGGATCGCCGCAGAACAGATCTAGCGCGCCACGTCGATCACCACCCGCCCGCGCACTTGCCCGGCCAGAATGGCACCCGCCAGTTCCGGCAGGCGGCTCATGGGCTCGACGGTGGTGATGGCTTCCAGGTGCACCGGGTCCAGATCGCGCGCCAGGCGCTGCCACGCGGCGTGGCGCGCCGGCATCGGCGCCATCACCGAATCGACGCCCAGCAGTGCCACGCTGCGCAGGATGTGCGGCAGCACCGTGGCCGGCAAGTCCATGCCTCCGGCCAAGCCGCAAGCGGCCGCCCCCGCGCCGTATTCCATTTGCGCCAGCACATTGGCCAGGGTTGTGCTGCCCACCGAATCCACCGCGCCGGCCCAGGTCTCGCGCTGCAGCGGGCGCACCGGGCCTTGCAGAGTGGCGCGGTCAATGAAGGCACTGGCCCCCAAGCCGCGCAAATAGTCGTGGGTTTCGGGCCGGCCAGTGGAGGCAGTGACTTGGTAGCCGCGCTTGGCCAGCAGGCTCACCGCCACTGAGCCCACGCCGCCGGCAGCGCCGGTCACCAGCACCTGGCCTGTGCCGGGCTGGGCGTGGCCCCAGCGCTCCAGCGCATCGACGCACAGCGCGGCGGTGTAGCCGGCGGTGCCGATGGCCATGGCCTGCAGGGGCGTGAAGGCGTCCGGCAGGCGCAAGAGCCACTCGGCCTTGACGCGCTGGTAGCGCGTGAAGCTGCCCCAGTGCGTCTCGGAGAGCCCAAAACCGTTGAGCACCACCCGGTCGCCCGCCTTCCACAGCGGCGAACGCGACTCGACCACCGTGCCCGCCAAGTCCACGCCGCCGACCATGGGCAGACTGCGCGCCACCTTGTTGCGGTTGCCCGACAGCGCCAGGCCGTCCTTGTAGTTCAGGGCCGAGTACTGCACTTCGACCAGCACATCGTCGTCCGGCAGGTCGGCCAGGCGAAGTTGCTTGAAGACGCTGCGCGCCTTGCCCTCGTGTTCTTCAATGACCAGGGCGGTGAAGGTGTCGGACATGGGTGGGCCTTTCGCAGAAATTGCGCCATGCTATCGCCTGGGGTCCGACAGGCTCCTTGGGAAAGCGGGCGTCGAACGCAGGACGGCGTGGGGTTTTACCCTCTCACGCAGGCCCAAGAAACAGCGCGACCATGGCAGGACTTCCCGTTCCCCGCCTCACGGAGAGATGCCCATGCCTGGACGACCCACCCGACTGGCCCTGACCGCATTGCTGGCTTGTGCCATTCCCGTACCCTGTCTGGCCGCTGTGCCCGCCGGTGGCGCTGCCGAAATCGTCAGCCTGCAGGGCCAGGGTGACCAGCGACCCGCCAGCGTGGCCGAATGGCGCCCCGCCCGGCTGGCGCAGGTGCTCTCAAGCGGAGACTTTGTGCGCACCGGCGAGGCTGCCCGCATGGCCCTGGTGTTTGCTGATGAAACCCAGTTGCGGCTGCACCAGAACACGGTGCTGCAGGTCAAGACCATCGCCACAGCCATCGCCACAGCGGGCCAGCCGGTGACCACGCTGCGCCTGGACGCAGGCCGCGCCTGGACACAGACACGCCGCCCCACAGGCAGCCTGCTGCAAATGGAAACACCGGCCGCCACCGCTGCCATCCGGGGCACCGACTGGGACATTCGCGTGGAGCCCGATGGCCGCACCCTGCTCACGGTGCTTTCGGGTACGGTGGATTTCGGCAACGAGCAGGGGCGCATCGCCGTCGGCGCCAACGAGGCCGCTTATGCTGAAGTGGGCAAGGCACCGATCAAGCTGGTGCTGGGCCAGCCGCGGGACCGCGTGCAATGGGTCAACGCCCTGCAGGCCGACCCCCTGCCGCATCTGGCCGCCACGCCCCTGCCTGCGGCGCTTGGGCCCGTGCGCGCCGCACTGGCCGCCCACGACTTGGATGCCGCGCGCACCGCGCTGGAGCAGGCGCGCGCAAGCGCCCCGCCGCAGTGGGCCGCCGCGATGGAGGCAGCCATCGCATTGCAAGCCGGCGACTGGCGCAGCGCCCGCGACCTGCTCGCACGCCAGTTGCAGGGCCAAGCGCCACTGCCTGTATGGCTCATGCAATCCGATCTGCAGTTGATCGACGGTGAAGGCATGGACGCCATCCGCACGCTGCAGCGCGCCTTGCAACAATGGCCCGCGCACCCGGCCCTGCTGGCGCAGTTGGCGCGCGCCCAATTGCTGAGTGACCGAGTACCCGAGGCCGAGGCGACCTTGGCTACGGCGCAGGGCGTGGCCAACCCCGATCTGGTGCTCGCCCGCGCTGTGCTGGCACGCCGCCTTGGCGACGCCCCAGCCACGCTGGCCGCTTACACCGATGGGACGACGCTGGCGCCACAAGACGCCCGCGGCTGGCTCGGCCTGGGCAGCGTCTACACGGAGCGCGAGGACACGGGCCCGGCCCGCAAGACCTTGCAGCAGGCCCTGGCGCTGGACCCGCATGTTGCGGGGGCACAAGGCGAACGCGGCACGCTGGAGACGTTTGCCAACCGCTTCGCCGAGGCCGAGTCCGCCTTTTCCAGCGCGCTGGAGGACCACCCCGCCGACTACGTGGCCCTCACCGGCCTGGGGCTGCTGCGCCTCAAGCAGGGGCAACCGCAGGCCGCGCTCGACGCCTTCCTGCGCGCCGGGGTGATGGAGCCGCGCTACGCCCGCGCCCGCACCTGGACCGCCGTCGCCTACTACCAGCTGGGCCGCCACCAGGACGCCATCACCACGCTGCAGCAAGCCAGTGCGCTGGACGAAAAAGACCCCATTCCTTACATGCTTCTGGCGCAGATTTACACCGACCTGTTCCAGCCGGGTGAGGCCGTGCAGGCTGCGCGCGCCGCTGTCACGCGCATGCCGTATCTGAAGTCGCTCAACCAGCTTGCCAACGACCAGAAGGGCAGCGCCAATCTGGGCGCTTCGCTCGCCTTTTTTGGCATGGAAGACTGGGCGCTGGAGCTGGCGCAGCAGAGCTTCTCGCCCTACTGGGGCGCGAGCCATTTGTTTCTGGCCGACCGCTACCGGGGCGAGTTCAACAAGAATTCCGAGTTGTTCCAGGGCTTTCTTACCGATCCGATGGCGTTTGGCGCCAGTCAGCGCTACGCGTCGTTGTTGCAGCAGCCGGGCAACCATGGGGCCGTGGACGTTTGGCAGGAGCAGGAGTTCTACCAACTGAGCGCGCCTTCGGTCACGCTCAACGGCATGGACAACCGGCAGGTGCCCGTTTCGTGGTTTTTCAAGGCGCAGAAGGCCAAGGGCAGCCACTTTCCCATCGATATCGGCGTCACCAACCAACCCGCCATTTACGATCCGAGCGGATCGGCCGATGCAGACGCCGAAGTACTCACCATTGGACTGGGCATGCAGCCGAACGAACGGCTCAACCTGTTTGCCTATGCCAACCATACCGGCATCAATCTACAGGCCCACAACCTCTTTGCCACGCATGTGGACAAGATCACGCAGCAAGGCGTGCTGGGGCTGTCCTACCGCTGGAGCCCGACCGAGCAGACCTGGTTCAAACTGGGGCGCAGCCTGGAAGCCACGCGGATCGAGAATTTCCCTATGCTGTTCGAGTTGGGCCCGCTCTTCGGCGTTGCCGGCTTTGCGGCAAATCCCCGCAAGAGCCTGAGCGACCTGCAGTTGCGCCACAGCGTCGATCTGGAACCCGGCACGCGCTGGAGCGTGGCGCTCGAGCATGTGGCAGAAAAGCAGGCCAGCGAGGCCTTGGGTGTGGGCCGCCTGAGCACGGTCCAAAATGGTCAAACCTTCTCGGACACCATGACCTTTGGTGGCGTCAACGCCATTGACCGCCGTTACACCGGTCTCACCTTGGACGGCGAGCGGCAACTGAACCCCACCCTGAAGATCGATGGCGCGCTGGCGTTGCAGCAGATTCGCCACCGCGTGGACGGTGCCAGCGGACTGCGCCTGTCGACCTCCGGGTTCGAGACTCTCGATACCGCCCGGCGCCACGATACCGAGCGTGTTCTCAGCCCGCGCCTGGGCGTCGTCCTGCGGCCAGAGCCCGGCGCTACGCTGCGCCTGGCCTACCAGGACTGGCTGCGCCCCTTGAGCGTATCCACCCTGACCCGCGTTGAAACCGCTGGTATCGCCGTGGAAGACCGGCTGGTGGAAGCCGGCGGCCGGCACAAACGCCTGGTGGCGCAGTGGAGCCAGGAGCTGGGCGGCAATACCTTTTTGAGCGCGCGCGCCGATCACCTGCAGGTACGCAACCCCGACACGCTGGGCGTGGACCTGCGAACGCCCAGCCTGCCGTTTCTGGAAGAGATGCGCAATGCCCAGCTCGTCAATCTCTCCAGTACCGACCTGCTGGAAGACACCCCCGACTTTCACCACGGAACGCTCAGCACGCTTGCGGCGGGCGTGAATCACATGGTGAATCGCCAGTGGTCGCTCTATGGAAAATACCTGTACCAGCACAGCGAAACCGACTACCTGTCGGAGACGGCCACCCTGGTGGCCAATACCCACTTCATCCCTTACATCCCGCGCCACACGCTGGCGCTGGGCGCTACCTGGGCCAGCAGCCAGCGCCTGTACCTGAGTGGCCGTGCGGTGTATCGCTCCGAGCGCTTCGAGGACGCGAGCAATCTCACGCCCCGTCCCCCTGGCTGGAGCCTGGATCTGGTCGGCTATTGGGAATCGAGCGACAAACACTGGCTCGTCGGCATGGGCGCGCTCAATCTGCTCGGCCCAAAATCCGCCCGCCAGAAGGCCCGCTACGTGCTCGATGCGCGCTACCGTTTTTAAGCGCCTGGCGCTCTCCTTGGGCGCGGCCTTGCTGGCACTGCTGCTGGTGGGCGCCGCGTCACTCAGTCGCCCCTGGCACGCGCTGGAGTTCAAGACCTTTGACCTCTGGACCTCGCTGGCTGCCCCGCACCGCAGCACCTTGCCGGTGGTGGTGCTGGCCATCGACGAGCCGACGTTTCAGGAGGTGCAGCAACGCTGGCCTTTTCCGCGCAGCTTGCATGCCCGCCTGCTCGACCGCCTGCGCGAAGACGGCGCCACCGCCGTCGGTTTTGACGTGGTCTTTGCCGACCCGAGTGCACCCGAACAGGATGCCGCGTTCGCCCTTTCGCTCGCAGCTGCCACGGCAGCGGGCCTGCCGGTGGTGCTGGCCTCGGCGCGCGAAAAAATCGACAGCGCCAGCGCGACGCTCTGGACCGACGTGCTGCCGTTGCCCGCCTTCGTTGCTGCCGGTGCCCAGTACGGCAACGCCGGGGTGCAACCCGACGATGATTTCGTGGTGCGCCGCATGCCCCAGTTGGCCGGGAGTTTCTCTGCTGCGCTGGCCCGCGCCGCAACGCAGCACACAGCCTCCGCGTCCGCCGAACTCATTGCCTACAGAGGTCCGCGAGGTACCTTTGACACGCGCTCGTACTACCAGGCGCTCGACGCAGGGCTGCTGCCAGAAGGGTTCTTTCGCGGCAAGGTGGTGCTGATCGGCCGCTCCGCTCTCACCGCCAGCGAGCTGCAGAACAGCCAGGCCGATCTCTTCAATTCGCCTTTTGCCGCGCTCGGCGGCGAACGTCTGCTCCCCGGCGTGGAGCTGCAGGCCACGCTGCTTGACAACCGGGCCAGTGGCGACGGCCTGCGCCTCGCGCCCGAGGCGTGGTCGCTGGCGCTGGTGCTGCTTGCACTCACCCTGCTGCTGCCTGCCAGCCTGCGCTGGCACCCCGGCGCAGTGGCCTTGCTCGCCGCAGGCATTGTCGGTGCCATGGCGCTGCTGTCATGGCTGTTGTTTTTCAAATCTGGGCGCTGGCTGCCGCCGCTTTTGCCCATGGCCGCGACCGCCGCCATCTATGGTGCCAGCGCCTTGACGGGCTACGCGCAGGCGCGCCAGCGAGCGCGCAAGACCCGCGCCATGTTCTCGCAGTACGTGCCGTCCGAAGTGGTCTCGCGGCTCATCGCAGAGCCCGCGCTGCTGCGCCTGGGCGGCGAGGCGCGCGAGGTCACCCTGCTGTTTACCGATCTGGCGGGGTTCACCACGCTCTCGGAGCAGCTCAGCGCCGAGCAGACGGTAGAGCTGCTGGGCCTGTATTTCGGCACCATGGCACCCATCGTGCACGCCAGCGGCGGCACCATCGACAAATACATCGGCGATGCGCTGATGGCCTTCTGGGGCGCACCCCTCGCCGATGCAGACCACGCAGAGCACGCGGTGCGCGCCGCCATCGCCATGCAGCAGACCATGGGCAAGCTGTGCGATGAGTTGGAGCGCCGCGGCCTGCCGCGCATTGCCATGCGCATCGGCGTGCACTCAGGGCGTGTGGTGGTGGGCAACGTCGGCTCGGCCGAGCGCTTTTCCTATACCGCGATTGGCGACGCCGTGAACCTGGCGGCGCGGCTGGAAGGCGCGAACAAGGCGTTTGGCACCGGCATCCTGCTCTCGGGCGACACGGCGGCGCTGCTGCCCGGAAACATACCGCTGCGTGTGCTGGACGAGGTCATCGTGAAAGGGAAAAGCCAGGCGATCCGGGTGTACACGCCATGTGCCGACGCTGCGCTGTGCCGCCTCTCGGCCGATGCGCTGGACGCCTTTGCGCAACGCGAGTGGGCCCGGGCCAGGACAGGGTTCGAGGCACTGCAGCGTGCTTTGCCGGGGGACTTGGCCACACGGCGCCTGCTGGAGCGATTGAACGCGGCCTGCAACCTGACCGACGATGCGCCTTGGTCGGCGGCCCAGGCACTCGACAAGCTGTAGCAAGTCAGCGCATCCAAAGGAAGTGAATGTTTCGAAATTGATAGCAACAAACCATTACAGGTAAAGCGCTGGAGGCATTTTTATACAAATTTTGTTCTGGTGGGCGGTTCGTCCGCCGCTTTGTCCCAGCCCGCTTCTCGCGCCAGGCACGTGACCATCGCCCAGCCGCCTTCGCTGCGCCGCGCAGGCCCAAGCCGGCAGGCGCAAAAAAGCCCGCGCGCAGGCGGGCTCTTGCAGGGGGCGAAACGCTTACTTGGCCGCGACCACGCGCACCATGTCCAGGCACTTGTTCGAGTAGCCCCACTCGTTGTCGTACCAGGCGACCACCTTGAGGAAGGTGTCGTCGAGCGCAATGCCGGCGTCGGCGTCGAACACGCTGGTGCAGGACTCCCCGCGGAAGTCGGTGGCCACCACCTTGTCTTCGGTGTAGCCCAGGATGCCCTTGAGCGCGCCTTCGGACTGCGCCTTCATTTCGGCACAAATTTCCTTGTAGGTGGCGGGCTTCTCCAGCTCCACCGTCAGGTCCACCACCGATACGTCGGAGGTCGGCACACGGAAGGACATGCCGGTGAGCTTCTTGTTGAGTTCGGGAATCACCACGCCCACGGCCTTGGCTGCGCCGGTGCTGCTGGGGATGATGTTTTCCAGAATGCCGCGCCCGCCGCGCCAGTCCTTGTTGCTCGGGCCGTCCACGGTCTTCTGCGTGGCGGTGGCTGCGTGCACCGTCGTCATCAGGCCGCGCTTGATGCCCCACTTGTCGTTGAGCACCTTGGCCACGGGCGCCAGGCAGTTGGTGGTGCAGCTGGCGTTGCTGATGATCGCCTGGCCCGCGTAGGTCTTGCAGTTCACGCCGTGCACGAACATGGGCGTGTCGTCCTTGGACGGGGCCGACATGATGACCTTCTTGGCGCCCGCATCCAGGTGCTTCTGCGCGGTTTCCTTGGTCAGGAACAGGCCGGTGGCTTCGATGACGATGTCGGCGCCGACCTCGTTCCACTTCAAAGCCGCAGGGTCGCGCTCCTGCGTCAGGCGGATCGTCTTGCCGTTGACGACCAGGTGGTTGCCCTCCACCTTCACGTCGCCCTTGAAGCGGCCATGCACGCTGTCGTACTTCAGCATGTAGGCGAGGTAGTCGGGCTCAAGCAGGTCGTTGATGCCCACCACCTCGATGTCGGAAAAGTTCTGCACCGCGGCGCGGAACACCATGCGGCCGATGCGGCCGAAACCGTTGATACCAATCTTGATCGCCATAGCTCAGTCTCTCCAGGGTTGGATTGCCAAAAATTATTTGCGCTTGAGCGCCGCCAGCACCGTAGCGGCGACGTTCTCTTCGGTGAAACCAAAATGCTTGAACAGCACTGGCGCCGGGGCCGATTCGCCATAGGTGTCGATGCCGATCACTGCTGCGCAGCCGTACTTCCACCAGCCGCTGGTGACGCCCATTTCCACCGCGATGCGTGGCACGCCTGTGGGCAACACGGCTTTCTTGTACTTCACGTCTTCGCGGTCGAAGGTGGTGGTGCTGGGCATGGAGACCACGCGCACCGCGATCTTCCTGGCAGCCAGCAGGCGCTGCGCCTTGAGCGCGAGCTGCACTTCAGAGCCGGTGGCAATGATGACGGCCTTGGCCTTTTTCTTCAGGCCCACGTCGGCCGGCTCGGAGAGCACATAGGCGCCGCGCGAAATGTCGCCCAGATCGCGCTTGGGCGCGTAGGGCAGGTTCTGGCGGGAGAGCAGCAGCGCAGTCGGCTTGTCGCGGTTGGTCAGCGCCACGCTCCAGGCCACGGTGGTTTCGGCCGTATCGGCCGGGCGCCACACGTCGAGATTGGGAATGAGGCGCAGGCTGGCGGCGTGCTCGATGGACTGGTGCGTGGGGCCGTCTTCGCCCAGACCGATCGAGTCGTGCGTGAACACATGGATCACGCGCTGCTTCATCAGCGCCGCCATGCGGATGGCGTTGCGGCTGTAGTCGCTGAAGGTGAGGAAGGTGCCGCCGTAGGGGATGAAGCCGCCGTGCAGCGCAATGCCGTTCATCACCGCGGCCATGCCGAACTCGCGCACGCCGTAGTTGATGTGGCGGCCGATGTGGCCGTCTTCGGTCTTCACCACCGCGCCTTTGGCGTCCATGCGCAGCGGCGGCGTGGCCTTGGTGTTGGTCAGGTTGGAGCCCGTCAGGTCGGCGCTGCCGCCGAGCAGCTCGGGCAGCTTGGCGGTGAAGGCTTCCAGCGCGAGCTGGCTGGCCTTGCGGCTGGCCACGGTTTCGCCCTTGGTGTGGGCCTCGACCACTGCATCGACGGCGGTCTGGGCGAAGTGCTTGGGCAGGTCGCCGGCCATGCGGCGCTCAAATTCGGCGGCCAGATCGGGGAAGACGGCGCGGTAAGCGGCAAAGCGCTGGTTCCATTCGGCCTGCGCCTTGGCACCGGCCGCATCGGCGTTCCAGTCGCCATACACCTCAGCCGGCACTTCGAACGGCCCGTGGGGCCAGTCGAGGGCAGCGCGGGTGAGCGCAATCTCGTCGGCGCCAAGCGGCTCGCCGTGCGCCTTGGAGGTGTTGGCGCGGTTGGGCGAGCCCTTGCCGATGTGCGTCTTGCAGACAATGAGCGTGGGCTTCGCGTTCTGTGCACGGGCCTTGGCAATCGCCTTGTCCACGGCGTCGGCATCGTGGCCATCGACCGGGCCGATCACGTCCCAGCCACAGGCCTCGAAGCGTTTGGGCGTGTTGTCGATGAACCAGGGCGCGACCTGGCCGTCGATCGAAATGCCGTTGTCGTCGTACAACGCCACCAACTTGGACAGGCGCCATGCGCCGGCCAGCGCCACGGCTTCGTGGCTGATACCTTCCATCAGGCAGCCGTCACCCAGAAACACATAGGTGTGGTGGTCCACCACGGTGTGGCCGCTCTGGTTGAATTCAGCCGCCAGCAACTTCTCGGCCAGCGCCATGCCGACCGCATTGGTCAGGCCCTGGCCCAGCGGGCCGGTGGTGGTCTCGACACCGGGCGTCACTTCCACTTCGGGGTGGCCGGCGGTCTTGCTGTGCAACTGGCGGAAGTTCTTGAGCTCCTGAATCGGCAGGTCGTAGCCCGTCAGGTGCAGCACCGCGTACAGCAGCATGGACGCGTGGCCGTTCGAGAGCACGAAGCGGTCGCGGTCGGCCCAGTGCGGGTCCTGCGGGTTGTGGCGCAGGTGGCGCCCCCACAGCGCAACCGCCATGTCGGCCATGCCCATGGGCGCACCGGGGTGGCCGGAATTGGCTTGTTGCACAGCATCCATTGCGAGTGCGCGGATCGCATTCGCCATTTGTTCAGAATTGGCCATCGGGGCGGGTCCGGTCAGGACGGTGATGAGGGGAAACCCCAGATTTTAACGGTGCGCCTTGATCCGGCTCCCCACAGCGGCATCTGCACTGCCGCGCGATGCACTAGAGTGCCAGGCGTGACCCTCCCCTTGCACCCCTTCTTGCCCCCCTTATTTCCCTCGCCCGTGGGTCCGACGGCTGTGCGCGACCACGGTGCCGAACAAGCCCCTGCCCTGCTGCTGGCGGCCGGCCGCGGCGAGCGCATGCGGCCGCTGACCGACACCACGCCCAAGCCCTTGCTGCCCGTCCACGGCCAGCCGCTGCTGGCCTGGCATCTGCAGGCGCTGGCGCGCGCCGGGGTGCCGCGCGTGGTCATCAACACCGCCTGGCTGGGCGAACAGATTGGGCAGTATTTTGGAAGCTTTTTTGGCCTCCAGCGCAATACAGGTAAGCACAATCAGCTATCAATTTTGTATTCTGAGGAAGGCCGGGATTTCGGCGGCGCGCTGGAAACTGCGGGCGGCATTGCCCGTGCCCTGCCGCTGCTGGACGCCGACGTGTTCTGGCTCGCGGCGGGCGATGTGTTCATGCCCGGTTTCGCCTTCGACGCTGCGGCCGTGCGCGCCTTTCGCCAAAGCGGCGCGCTGGCGCGCCTGTGGCTGGTGCCCAACCCACCGCAGCATCCGCGCGGCGATTTCGGGCTCTCCGAAATTGGCCTGGCGCTGAACCTGCAGGAGGCCGACCCACTGCCCCGCTACACCTACAGCACCGTCGCCCTGCTGCACCGCGATTTGTTTGCCCCGCCGTGGTGCGATATCGCGCACGGCAACCCGCAAGGGGTGCGCGCAGCACTGGCGCCGCTGCTGCGCCGAGCGATGGACAATGGCCGGGTGCAGGCTGAACTTCACAGCGGCCGCTGGGTCGATGTAGGCACGCCGCAGCGCCTGGCCGACCTCAACGCCGAAACATTTTCACCATGACCCTCACCCCGCCCCCCTCTTTGTATGCCGAGCGCCGCGCGCGCCTGGCGGCCCAGCTCGGCCCTGGCGGCGTGGCCATCGTGCCCACCGCGCCCGAGCGCCAGCGCAACCGCGACAGCGACTTCCCCTACCGCCACGACAGCTACTTTTATTACCTCACGGGCTTTACCGAACCCCATGCCTGGCTGGTGCTGACCGCTGAGGGCCAGAGCACCCTGTTCTGCCAGCCCAAAGACCTGGAACGCGAGATCTGGGACGGCTACCGCCTGGGCCCCGACGCCGCCGTGGCCGCGCTGGCGGTGGATGCGGCGCTGCCCGTGGGCGAGCTTGATGCGCGCCTGCCCCGTTTGCTGGAAAACCGCGAGCGCGTGTGGTTCCCGTTCGCCACGCACGACGGCCTGGCCGCGCGCGTCGAAGGCTGGCTGGCCAAGGTGCGCGAGCGCGTGCGCCATGGCGCGCTGTGCCCGCAGCAGCAGGGCGACCTGTGCCTGCTGCTCGACGAAATGCGCCTGGTGAAAGACGCGCACGAAATTGGCCTGATGCGGAGCGCCGGTGCCATCAGCGCGCGCGCCCACGTCCGCGCCATGCAGCGTTCGGCACGCATGCTGGCCGCTGGCGAAGACCTGCGCGAATTCCACCTGGAGGCCGAACTGCTGCACGAGTTCCGCCAAAGCGGCGCTGAGTCGCCCGCCTATGGCTCCATCGTCGCCGCTGGCGCCAACGCCTGCGTGCTGCACTACCGCGCCGACCGCGCGCCGGTGAGAAGCGGCGACCTGGTGCTGATCGATGCCGCCTGCGAACTGCACGGCTATGCGAGCGACATCACGCGCACCTTCCCCGCCAACGGCAAGTTCACCGGCCCGCAGCGTGCGCTCTACGACGTGGTGCTGGCCAGCCAGGAAGCAGCCATTGCCGCCACCTGCCCCGGCGCGCGCTTTACCGACCCGCACGACGCGGCGGTGGCGGTGCTGGCGCAAGGTTTGCTTGACCTGAAAATTCTGAACCGCATTCAATACGCAAGCGCCGAGGACGTGGTCGCCACCCGCGCCTATTTCCCCTTCTACATGCACCGCACCGGCCACTGGATCGGCATGGACGTGCACGACTGCGGCAGCTATGTCGAGCCCGCCGAACAAAGCCAGACCAGCGAGCGGCGCGATCCCTTGTCGGGCGAGCTCATCGTCGACCGCCCCAGCCGCATCCTGCGCGCCGGCATGGCGCTCACCATCGAGCCCGGCCTGTACATCCGGCCCGCCCCCAGCGTGCCCGAGGCCTTCCACCACCTGGGCATCCGCATCGAGGACGACGCCGTGGTGACGCAGGATGGCTGCGAACTGCTGACGCGCGGCGTGCCGGTGCAGGCCGGGGCGATTGAGGCGTTGATGCAGGAAGCCGCGTCTCGCTAAACCCACAAAAAAACCCCGCTGCGGCCAGGCCGAGCGGGGTGTGAAAGGGGACAGGCGGGCCCGCTGTGGGGCCCGGCGCCGTCCCTGGGAGGGATTCCTTGGTTCAGGCGGGCAATTTACATGCCGTACTTGCGCTTGGCATCGGCCACGCAGGTGTCCTGCTCAGCACCCTTCAGGGTGTCGCAGCGTTCCTTGGCGGCCTTGTAGTCAGCGTCCTTCTTTTCGTGCGCAGCGTCCTGCTTGGCTTCGGCCACGTCGGCACGCTTCTCGCTCATGTTGTCGGCGGGCTTGGCTTGGGCGCTGGCGACCTTGGCGTTTTCAAGCGCGCGCACATGGGCGGCCTTGGCGTCCTTCTTGCAGACGTCCTTGGTGTTGCCGGCGGCGTCGTCGCATTTTTCCTTGGCGACTGCGTAGTTGGCATCGGCGCGTGCCTTGGCTACCTTGTAGGCCGACTTGTTATCGGGCTTGTATTGTGCTTCGAGCTCGGCCTTGGCAATGTCTTCCGTGCCCTTGGCTTCCTTCATGCACACGTCCTTGGCGTTGTCCTTGAGGGCGTCGCAGTTTTGCTTGGCCATTTTGTAGTCGGCCGAAATGCGGTCCTTGGCGGCGGTGTGCTCGGCCTTGTCCATCGCCATGCCGGTGGTGGCAACCAGGCCGGTAAGCGCCAGGGCGATGAGATTGCGGGTGAAGTTCATGGTGGTGTCCTTTGGAATGCTGTGGGGATCAGTCGTTGAAGCGGAAATCAGGGTTGCGGGTGTGCCAATCTTTGAGTTGCTGCTCAGCCACTTCGCGGACCACGCCTTCGCGCTCCTGGAGCTTGCCGATGAACTGTTCGCGCTTGCCGTCAATGACGTCCAGATCGTCGTTCGTCAACTTGCCCCATTGTTCTTTCACCTTGCCGGTGAATTGTTTCCAGTTGCCCTTCATGCGGTCTTCGTTCATTGGGTGATCCTCTTCGTGTCACGGATCAGGCCTTTCACCAGAAGCGGCGAAAACCAATGCCTGACTCGATGGGCTCACTGTAGAAACCTGCCGGCGCGTCCGGCGTAGTCGGCTGCCGGGCGGCACTGTCGGACGAAGCCGCGCCGCGCAGTCGGCACCAAAGCGCTGTGCTGCGGAACTTGCGAGGGTGCTCAGGGCGCCGTCTGGTTCACCCAGGCGGACAGCTCGCGTGCCGCTTGGCGTGCTGCCTGCGCCAAGGCCGCGCTGCCGCCCGCCGCGTCGGCACTGGGGGCGGCTTGGCGCGCCACAAAGACGCGCTGGGCGCGCAGGCGTTCGCCCTGGGGCGTGGGCTCGGCGAGCGTGGCGCGCAGGCGCAGCACGCCCTCGCTCTGGCTGGCAGAGCTGAAAACCTGGCTGAATTCTTCAAGCTCCAGCCGCAGCACCAGCAGGCCGCCATTGCCCTCGCGCGCAGCTTCGCGCGCAGCGCGCAAACCCAGCACGGCGCGCTCCGCGCTCAGTTCGGCAGCGACGCTTTGCTGCACCAGCCTGCCCGGCGGCTGGCTCCAGCGGGCACGCTGGTAGGCGCGCAGCTGCTGGGCGTCGTCATAGCCGAGGCGGAAGTGCAGGGCGGTGCTGCCCTCCGGCAGACCGGGGCTCTCCACATCGGCGAGCACCAGCGGCGCGCGCTGGGGCGCAGCTGCCGGGCCTTGCGTCGGCGCACGGCTGGCGTCCGGCCCGAAGTCGTACACCACGGGGTGCACCGGCGGCGCCGGCAAGGCCGAGCAAGCGGCCAGAAAATTCAAGCAAAAAAGGACTCCAGCGCTTATGCGAAGAGCGCTGACAGCTATATTTTTCATAGTATTCATGGCGAACTCACTGCGGGTTGTGGGCAGGGGCGACAAAACCCGGTTCCCCCGGCCCCGGGCTGGCCGGCCCGGAACCATAGATGAAGCCCTGGGGATTGGCGCTGACGTCTGCGGCCGTGCGGGCGATCTGGCGCGCCGCGCGGCCCGTGTCGTCCGCCGCACGCTCCAGGCTGGGCAGCGTGCTGGCCTTGAGCCGGTCGGCCGCCTGCGAGAAGGTTTGCGCCCCGCGCGCGGCCTGATCGATGGGTCCGCCGGGCGCGTTCAGGCGCTGCGCCGTCTGGCCGAAGGCATCGGCCATCACGGAAACCTGGTCGCCCGCCTTCTTCAGCGACTGCACTGCGCCGCTGGCATCCTTGGCCAGCGCAGGCAACGCCGCCAGGGCGGGGTCGAGGCGCTCGGTCACGCTGCGGTCGAGCCGCCGCGCCAGCACGTCGAGGCTGGCCGCCGCATCGCCGATGTGGGTCAGTGCTTGCGAGAAGCGCTTCTGGTTGTCGTCGGCCAGCAGTTGGTTGATCCGTTTGCTTGCTTCCTGAACCTGGCCCAGGATCACCGGGCCTTGCTCGGAGAGCTGGGCAAAGGGCGAGGAGTGCAGCGGCAGACGCGGCAGGCCGCTGGGGCCAGGGGGCAATGGCGGGTGGGCCTTGCCAGCGTCGTCGAGCAGGATGTACGACAGGCCCGTGACGCCCTGGTAGCCCAGCGTGGCAAAGGTGGTGGGGGTGATGGGCGCGTCATCGTCCACGGCGATGCGGATCAGCACGTTGCCGCTCACCTGCGGGTCAAAGCCGATGTGTGTGACTTTGCCCACGGCCACGCCCTTGTAGCGCACGGCGGCCTGCGGCTGCAGACCGCTGACGCCATCGCGGGTGGTGAGCTCATAGGCTTTGTAGCTGCCGCTGTCGCGCGTGAGCCACATGGCCAGCGCCACCACCATGGCGGTCACCGCCAGCACGAACAGCCCGGCGGCGAGCGCGTGAGATTTGTTTTCCATCAGGTCTCCTTGCCGGCTAGCACCGGCGCCATGGCGCGGCGCCCGCGCTCACCCAGAAAATAGTGTTCCACGAAGGGATGCGCAAAATGCGCCACTTCGGCCGGCGCTCCGGTCACGATCACTTTGCGGTCGGCCAGCACGGCCACGCGCGTGGCAAGCGCAAAAAGCGTATCGAGGTCGTGCGTGACCATCACCATGGTGGTCCCCAATGCATCGTGCAGTTCGCGCACCAATTCGCAAAATTCGTCGGCGCCATAGGGGTCCAGGCCCGCTGTGGGTTCGTCAAGCAGCAACAACGGCGGATCCATGATGAGTGCCCGCGCCAGTGCCACGCGCTTGATCATGCCGCCCGACAGATCGGCCGGCATGCGCGTCGCGTGCTCAGGCTCCAGCCCCACCATTTGCAGTTTGACCATCGCGGCGTCGCGCACCAGTTCGGCAGGCAGCGTGCCCTGCTCGCGCAGCGCAAAAGCCACGTTGTCGAGCACATTGAAGGCGGAAAACAGCGCGCCGTGCTGAAACAGCATGCCGACGCGGCTGGCCGCGCCCTCGCCGCCCATTTCAGACGCCGGCCGGCCCAGCACCGTGACGCTGCCCCGCGCTGGTTGCAGCAGGCCCAGCATCTGGCGCAGCAGCACCGTCTTGCCGGTGCCCGAGCCGCCCACCAGCGCCAGAATTTCGCCGCGCTGCACGGTCAGCGACAGATCCTGGTGCACGGTATAGGCCTCGGAGCCCTTGCCAAACGTGGTCTGCAAGCCTTCGATGCGCACCACGGGCTCGGCCTGGGGGGCCAGCGCAGGCGGCGGTGCGTGTGCGGTCTCGGCCATATCAGTTATCCATGGCGCTGCGCGCCACCCGCAACCCGTGAAACTGGCGCGGCCAAGGCCAGTGCACCCGTGGAACTGGCTTTGCCAGGCCACTGGGTGCGTCCCCCTGCCGAAGGAGAGGGGCTGAGGGCCGCGGCTCCAAGCCTGCCTGCGCAGGCTTGGACGGCCCCGAAGGGCTGCCGCCTCTGGTGGCTGCGCCGAGGCGACGAAGGCGACTCAGGGGGTGCTTCACTTCAAAACCCCACGTTCTTGAAGGCCACGGCGAACAACGCGTCCACGATGATGACCACCGTGATCGACGACACCACCGACGCCGTGGTGCCCTCGCCCAGGCTTTGCGTGTTGGGCTTGACTCTGAGTCCCCAGTGGCAACCCACCAGGGCAATCAGCGTGCCGAACACCACCGATTTCGACAGCGCCAGCGTGAGATTGCCGGTGCTGACCGCGTTGGGCAGCGCCTGCAGAAAATAGGCCGGCGAGACGTTCATGGCAGCGTCCGCCGCCAGCATGCCGCCGGTCAAGGCAGCCAGCGTGGTCCAGACGCTCAGCAGCGGCATGGCAATGGCGAGAGCCACCGCGCGCGGCATGACCAGCCGAAACCCCTGCGGGATGCCCATGACGCGCATGGCGTCGAGTTCTTCGGTGACGCGCATCACGCCGATCTGCGCCGTGATGGCCGAGCCCGAGCGCCCGGCCACCAGAATGGCGGCCAGCATGGGACCGAGTTCGCGGATCAGCGAAATGCCCAGAATATTGACGATGAAGGCTTCGGCACCAAACTGGCGCAGTTGCAGGCTCATCAGGTAGGCCAGCACCACGCCGATCAAAAAACCCACCAGCGCCGTGATCGGCAGCGCCGTTGCGCCCATGCGGTAGAGGTGACCCGAGATATCGCGCCAGGGCGCGCGGTGCGGTGCACGCAGCACGCGCAGGCAGTCAAGCAGCAGCTGGCCGATCAGGATCACCATGCGCTGCAGATGATCGACCGCATGCAGTACCAGCACTCCCAGCGCGTCGATCTGCTTGCCCAGCGTCCAGGGCTCGGGCGGCGGTGCCTGGGTGGTGAGCGAGGCCACCCGCTCCAGGAGGGAGCGCTGCGTGGTGTCCAGCACTACGCGCTGGGGCCAGGCGCGGCCCCAGTGGTTCCACAGCAGCTGCGCGCCCACGTGGTCCAGCCAGTCGAGGCCACTCAAGTCCCATCCCAGCTGGGCCTGCGGCGGCTCGGCGGCGAGTTCGGTACTCAGCGAACGCCAGCGCCTGCGCGCGCCAATGTCGGTTGCGCCCCAGCGCCCATGCAGCCGCATGCACGGCCCTTCGGGCGTGTCCTGGCGTGACAGTCGGGGAGCGGTATCGGGCATTGCAGTGGCGGGGGCGGGGAGGCGCGCGGCATCGCGCATCTGGGAGGGTGCATGGTAGCGGCAGCGGGCGATCATTGGCAGAGGGACTGCACGCACAGACAAAATCGTATCAAAATAGGGCTCTTGCGCATATTCTGCAAGCACTGCCTGCTATTGAATAAATAGCTCTCCAGGGCATTTCGTCACGCTTCACGCCATTCTGGGATTCCTGCATGAGCGACACCACTTACGACTACATCGTCATCGGCGGCGGCACAGCCGGCGCCCTGCTCGCCAACCGGCTCAGTGCCGACCCGCGCCGCCGCGTGCTGCTGGTGGAGGCCGGTGGCAAGGACAACTACCACTGGATTCACATTCCTGTGGGCTACCTGTATTGCATCGGCAACCCGCGCACCGACTGGCTCTATCAAACCGAGCCGGACCCTGGGCTCAATGGCCGCGCGCTGCGCTACCCGCGCGGCAAGACGCTGGGCGGCTGCAGCAGCATCAACGGCATGATCTACATGCGCGGCCAGGCGCGCGACTACGACCAGTGGGCCGCGCTCACCGGCGAAGAAGAATGGCGCTGGGAGCAAGCCCTGCCCGACTTTCGCCGCCACGAAAGCCACTGGCGCCTCGATCAGCCAGGCCGGGCGGACGCTGCGTTCGCCCAGCTCCACGGCCACGCCAGCCAGGGCGGCAGCGGCGAGTGGCGGGTCGAGCGCCAGCGCCTGCGCTGGGACGTGCTCGACGCGTTTGCGCTGGCGGCGCAGCAGGCAGGCATTCCGGCCACCCAGGATTTCAACGGCGGTGACAACGAGGGAGTGGGTTACTTCGAGGTCAACCAGAAAAAGGGCTGGCGCTGGAACACCGCCAAGGCGTTTTTGCGCCCCACCTGCTATGGGCGCCCGAACTTCGAGATGTGGACCCATGCCCAGGCGGCGCGCCTGCTGCTGCAAAAGCTGCCCGACGGCACGCAGCGCTGCAGCGGCGTGCAGGTGTGGACCGGCAAGGAAATGGTGCAGGCGCATGCCAGTTGCGAAGTCGTGCTGGCGGCCGGATCGATCAACTCGCCGCAGCTGCTCCAGCTCTCGGGCATTGGCCCGGCGCCGCTGCTGGCCGCGCACGGGATTGCCGTCGCGTGCGACCTGCCGGGCGTGGGTGGCAATCTGCAGGACCATTTGCAGATCCGCTCGGTGTTCAAGGTCCAGGGCGTCAAGACGCTCAACACGCTCGCCAGCTCGCTACTTGGCAAGGCGCGCATCGGCCTGGAATACGCAGCGCTGCGCAGCGGCCCGATGAGCATGGCGCCCTCGCAGCTGGGCGCCTTCACGCGCAGTTCGCCCGACCAGCCGCACGCCAACCTGGAATTTCATGTCCAGCCGCTCTCGCTCGACGCGTTCGGCGATCCGCTGCACGCCTTTCCTGCGTTCACCGCCAGCGTCTGCAACCTCAACCCGACCAGCCGCGGCAGTGTGCAGATCAAAAGCCCGCGTTTTCAGGACGCCCCAGCCATCGCCCCCAACTACCTGAGCACGCACGAAGACCGGCAGGTGGCCGCCGACAGCTTGCGGCTGGCCAGACGCATCGTCTCGCAGCCTGCTCTGGCACGCTACCAGCCCGAAGAGTTCAAGCCCGGCGTGCAATACCAAAGCGACGAAGAGCTGGCGCGCCTTGCTGGGGACATCGCCACCACCATCTTCCACCCCGTGGGCACCACCGCCATGGGCCGTGCGGACGATCCGCAGGCCGTGCTCGACCCGCGCCTGCGCGTGCGCGGCGTTGCCGGGCTGCGCGTGGTGGACGCTGGGGCCATGCCCACCATTACCAGCGGCAATACCAATGCGCCGACCTTGATGATTGCCGAGAAAGCTGCGCGCTGGATCGCCCAGGACCATGCTTCTTGACGCAAAGCAGGGTGTTTTCCGGGGGAAATTCCCTATGGTCGGATGCGGTCCCCGCCCCTAAAGTTGCCCCACTCGATGGCGCCCACGGGCTGCCAACACGGGGAGGGCCGGGGAGACATACGCCAACAACACCAAAGATTGCATAGCATCCGACGAGGTGCCTTCTTTTTTCCGACGCCGGCCTAGCCGGCGTTTTTTTTGGCCTCTGTGAATGTGATCTGGGTTTGGGCAGGGGCTGCAGCCTGACACAATTGCGCCAATGGAGTGGATTCTCGTTTCGCTGGCCTCGCTGCTCGCCGGTTTCATCGATGCCGTGGTCGGCGGCGGCGGACTGGTGTTGCTGCCGGCCTTGTTCGCCACCTTTCCCAGCGCGCCACCGGCCACGCTGCTGGGCACCAACAAAAGCGCATCGATCTGGGGTACGGCCATGGCCACCTGGCAGTACAGCCGGCGCGTACAGATCCGCTGGCGCGCGCTGCTCCCTGCGGCGCTGACGGGCTTCGTTGGCGCCTTTGCCGGGGCCTGGGCCGTCACGGTACTCTCCCCCGATTTTTTGCGCCGCATGCTGCCGTTCGTGCTGCTTGCCGTGCTGGCGTACACCGTGGCCAAGAAGGAGCTGGGTCGCCACCACCGCCCCCGCTTTGCAGGCCGCGCGGAATGGCTGGCCGCCAGCGTCATTGGTTTGTCGATCGGGTTCTACGACGGTTTTTTTGGTCCGGGAACGGGCAGTTTTTTTGTCTTTCTGTTTGTCCGCTGGCTGGGTTATGACTTTCTCAACGCCTCGGCTTCCGCCAAGCTGCTGAACGTCTCGACCAACATTGCCGCGCTGATTCTGTTCACCGCCAAAGGCCATGTGTGGTGGCACTTTGCGCTGCCGCTGGCGGTGGCCAATGTGGTGGGGAGCGTCATCGGCACGCACATGGCGCTCAAGCACGGCACGGGGTTCGTGCGCTCCATCTTCATCTTCGTCGTGAGCGCACTGATTCTGAAAACCGGTTACGACGCCTTCCTGCGCTGAGGGAAATGCCTGAGTCGTGGCGGGTTTTGCCGATCCTATAATTCCGCCCTTGTTCGGACCGCCGACTACCCATCGAGACGTTCCGAAAGGCGATCCATACCGTTCCGGCTACGCTACCGCCAGCCGGATTTTTTGTACCTGAAATCACCCAAAACAGGATACGAGATGAAGCTTTTCAAAACCCTGGCCTGCGCGCTGGCCCTGTGCGCCGCTTTTTCCACGCAGGCCCGATCCCTCGACGAAGTCAAGAAGAGCGGAACGCTGATGGTGGCGACTGAAGGGCAGTTTGCTCCCTTTAACTACTTCAACGGAACCACGCTGACAGGTTTTGAGGTGGAGCTTGCCGAGCTGGTGGCAAAAAAAATGGGTCTTAAGATTCAGTGGAAAACGCTGGGCTTTGACGCCTTGCTGACCGGCCTGCGCCAGGACCGCTGGGACTTGGTGATCGCCTCGCACGGCATCACTGACGAGCGCGCCAAGGCCGTTACCTTCACCGCGCCGCATTACTGCTCGGGCGGCATGATCATCGCTATGGACCCGGCCATCCGCACCGGCAAGGACCTGGCAGGCAAGGTGGTTGCTGTGCAGACTGGCACCAGCTACCTGGAGAATGTGCAGAAGGTGTCCTCGGTCAAGGAAGTCAAGAACTTTCCCACCGACGTGGATGCGCGCAGCGCCCTCAATTCGCGCCGCGTGGACGCCTGGGTGACCGACCGCTTCGTCGCCAAGGCCGTGGTGGAAAAGAACCCGAACGCCGGGTTCAAGCTCGGCGACATGCTGTTCATCGAGCGCATTGCCGCCGCAGTGGCCAAGGGCAACCAGCCTTTGGCAGACGCCTGGTCGCAAGGCCTGGCCGCGATCCAGGCCGACGGCAGCTATGCCGAGCTGTCCAAAAAGTACTTCAACGAAGACGTGCGCTGCCACTGAGCCTGAACCGAGCCCGGTCTCTTTCTTTTCATGCTCGTTGCTCTTTGGCCGCAGCGCTGGAATCGCCAGCAGCGCAGCAACGCCACGCTCATCAGCGCCCTGGTGCTGATGGTGCTGGCGCTGGCTGCACTCGGTCGGTTGCTGTCCTTCCTGCCCGAACCCATTGGCTCGAACGCAGAGGCGTTTTCCGCCGGTGCGCGCACTACGTTGTGGCTCACCCTGGTGAGCGGTACGCTGGGTCTGCTGCTGGGCACCAGTGCCGCTCTCGCACGCACCGCGCGCTGGCGTGCGCTGCGCTGGACAGCCAGTTTCTATATCTGGGCCATTCGCGGCACACCGCTACTGGTACAGATTCTGTTCGTCTACTTTGCCTTGCCTGCACTGGTGCCGGGGTTGAACCTGCCCGATTTTGCCGCCGCCGTGGTTGCCTTGTCGCTCAACGTCGGCGCCTACAACTCCGAGGCCATTCGCGCGGGCCTGCTGGCCGTGCCGCGCGGGCAGACGGAGGCCGCGCGTGCATTGGGGCTGGGCCAGGCCCATGTGTTCTTTGACGTGGTGTTCCCGCAGGCTTTCAAAATTTCGTTGCCGCCGCTGGTGAGCAATTTTGTTGCACTGCTCAAGGATTCTTCTCTGGCGTACGCCATTGGCGTGGTCGAACTGACCAACGTCGGCAACCGCATTCAGTCGGCCACGTTCCAGCCGATTGCAACACTCTCTACAGTGGCCATTACCTATCTGCTGCTGACCACTTTGGTCACGCAGATATCGAACGCCATCGAGTATCGGTTCGACGTTGAAGGACGCAGCAAATGAGTGCGCCACAAGCCTTCATCGTCGCAGACCATGTGTGCAAGTCCTTCGGCAGTCACCAGGTACTGCGCGATGTCTCAACCCATTTCAGCACGGGCGAAGTGACGGTCATCATCGGCGCCTCGGGCTCCGGCAAGAGCACGTTGCTGCGCGCCATCAACCGACTGGAGCCCCACGACAGCGGCACCATCACCATCGATGGCGTTGTGGTCTCCGACGACACCGCGACACTGCAAAAGCAGCGCTGCGAAGTCGGCATGGTGTTCCAGCAATTCAATTTGTTTGGACACCTCTCGGTGCTTGACAACATCACCCTCGCCCCACGGCGCGTGCGCCACACGGCCCGCGCCGAGGCCAACGCGCAGGCCATGGTGCTGCTGCGTCGCGTCGGCCTGCACGAGCACGCGCACAAATATCCGTGGCAGCTCTCAGGGGGCCAACAGCAGCGCGTGGCCATTGCACGTGCTCTGGCCATGAACCCCAAGGTCATGCTGTTCGATGAGCCCACTTCAGCTCTGGACCCGGAAATGGTTCAGGAAGTGCTGGACGTGATGCGCGAGCTCGCTCGCGGCGGCATGACCATGATCGTCGTCACGCACGAAATGGGCTTTGCACGCGAAGTGGCCGACCGCGTGCTGTTTTTCGACCAGGGCCGCATTGCGCACGACGCACCGCCGGAAGCATTCTTTGGTAACCCCGCCAACGACCGCATCCGCGCATTCATAGGCCGCATGGGCGCCTGAATCCTCCACCCTTTTTACCCCCGGAGTCACCATGAAACGAAGCTCTCTCTTTCTTGCCTTGATGGCAGCCGGCCTGTGCAGCCTGTCGGGCCAGGTGTTTGCGCAATCCGCGCAGGATTTCAATGAAATGCGGGCCGAGCTCAAGGCCCTGCGCGCCGAGCTCAACCAGCTCAAGGGGCAGCAGGCGCAGCCAGCGCCGGCCGCCAGTGCCTCGGCCTGGAACGAGCGCCTCGATACCGTCGAACTGCGCCAGAAGGACGCCGTGGTGCTCGGCGACATCCCAGGGAGCTTCCGCCTGCCCGGCAGTGAGACCTCGATTCGTGTCTATGGTTTTGCCGAAGCCAACCTGATCAAGGACTTCAAGAGCACCGCCCCGGGCGACAACTTCAGCAACCTGCCCGAGCAGCCACTGGCGTCTACCAACCCCTCCACCGGCAAGAACGTGCTTACTGGGCAGACCTCACGCTTTGGTTTCGAAACCTCGACGCCCATGGGCAACGGCGCCTTCAACACCAAGATCGAGGCCGACTTCTATGGCTATTGCGGCAGCGAATGCAACCGCAACCGCCTGCGACTGCGTCACGCCTACGGCGAATACGCGGGCTGGCTGATCGGCCAGACCTGGTCGACCTTCATGGACCTCGACAATCTGCCAGAAACCGTGGACTTCAATGGCCCGCCGGGCGCCACCTCGCGCCGCCCGGTACAGGTGCGCTACACCTGGAACAACCCCAGCCTGGCCAAGTTCCAGTTCGCGCTGGAAGAGCCCACCGATGGCGCACATTCGCCCAATCTGGTGGCGCGCGTGGACAAGGGCTTTGACTGGGGGACGCTCAACGCCCGCATCCTTTCGCACGAGCAGCGTGTGGAAGGTTTCAGCAAACGAGGTTTTGGTTTTGGCCTGGGCGGCAGCTACAAGCTCACGGGCAGCACCACGTTGATGGCGCAGTACACGCAGGTCGATGGCGACGGCGACGGTGCCTATCTGGTCAGCGCGAACTACCCCGTACTCGACGGCGGCACCCTCCGCCTGGATCGCGCACGTGGCGTGGTGCTGGGTCTGTCCAACGTGTTCAGCGAGCAGCTGCGCGGCACGATTTCGGTGGGCACGGTGCGTTCCACGCGCAGTGCTGGCGATGCCTACGTCAACGCCTACGGCCTCGAAGGCAACGAGCGCCTGACGCAGTGGCACATCGGCATGTACTACCTGCCGATCAAGAACGTCGAGCTGGGAACCGAACTCATGGGAGGGCGCCGCACGACCTTTGGTGGCGACACGGGGAGCCTGAGTCGCTTGAACCTTCAAGCGCGCTATATTTTCAACTGATCTCCCTTCTTCCCACAGAGGCTGGCCGCGCAAGCGGCCAGCTTTTTTTCATGCAATCAGAAAAACGCGGGCTGGCGGCCCTCTTGCTCGTGACCGCCGTATGGGGCACCACCTTTCCGGCAATGAAGTTGCTCTCGGGCCAGCTGGACGCGCTGCAGATCATCTGGCTGCGCTTTGCCATCGCCCTGTTGGTGCTGGCGCCCCTGTGGCGCGGTATGCGGTCCGAGGAGCGCCGCTGGGGTCTGCTGCTGGGGGCCTTATTGTTTTTCGCGTTCTGGTTGCAGATCGAGGGGCTGGGCCGCACGAGCAGCAACCGCAATGCCTTCGTCACCGGGCTCAACGTCCTGGTCGTTCCGGTGCTTGCCATGCTGGTGTTTCGCCGCAACTATGGCTGGCGCCTGTGGGCTGCCTGCGCGCTGGCGGTTGCTGGGATGGCCTTGATGTTCCATGAAGACGAACCCTGGAACCTGGGCGATACGCTGACCTTGTGCAGCACGCTGTTCTATGCCATCTACATCCTGTTGCTGGAAGCATGCGCGCGGCGCAATGTGGCAAAGCCATTGCGTGCTGCGCGCATGGCTGCAGCGCAGGCGGGCGTCATGTGCCTGGCGGCCTTTGTGCTGCTGCTGGTGCGCCATGGAAGCAGCTGGCGTACGGGCATGGATGCCCTGGATGCGCCGTCCTGGGCCGCCTTGATCTACTTGGGCGTATTGGCCAGCGTGCTGGTGGTGACGCTGCAGGCCTGGGGCCAGCAGCGCGTTGATGCTTTGCGCAGCGCCATCGTGTTTGGACTGGAGCCTGTCTTTGCCGCGCTCACCGCCTGGATTTTGCTGGATGAGCGCATGGGGTTGGTTGCGCTTTCGGGTGCGGTCCTGGTGGTGCTGGCGCTGATCTGGAGCCAATGGCAACCGGCGCCGGCTTTGACACAGCCGTAGTCGGCCGCTACGGGGCCATCAGGGGAATGTCTTCAACCCGGCGCGGCTTGCCAATAGGCGCTGTGGCCTGGCCCTTGCGCACTGCGGCCAGATCCTCTTCGCTCGGGTATTCGCCGTTGAGCCAGTAGTCGAAGACGCGCCTCGCAATGGGCGCCGCCACCCCCGCGCCCCAACCCGCGTTTTCCACAATCACGGCCACGGCGATCCGGGGTTCGTCGGCGGGCGCGAACGCGATGTAGAGCGCGTGATCGCGTTGGTGCTCTTCGAGCTTCTTGGAGTTGTACTTGTCCTTTTGCCCGATGGTGACGGCCTGCGCGGTGCCTGTCTTGCCGCCCGAAACGTAGCGCGCACCAGCAAACACGCGTGTGCCGGTTCCGCCCTGTGTGACGCCCACCATGGCGCGCTTGATCACGTCCACATTGGCTTTCTTGAAGCCCAGGTTCTGGGGCTCTTCGAGCACAGCCGGATGGCGCTCTCGCGTCATCACGTCGGTGGTAAACATGCCCAAGTGCGGGCGGTACGCCACACCGCCGTTGGCCACCGTGGCGGTGGCATGTGCCAGTTGCAGCATGGTAAATGTGTTGTAGCCCTGGCCGATACCCAGGGAAATCGTCTCTCCGGCGTACCAGCGCCGGTGCTCGGGGCGCTTGTAGGCATTGCGTTTCCAGGCCTGGCTCGGCAACACTCCGCGCACTTCACCACCCAGGTCGATGCCCGTGATCTGGCCAAAGCCCAGCGGCGCCATGAAGTCGTGGATCGCGTCCACGCCCATGTCGTTGGCCAGCTGGTAGTAGTACACGTTGCTCGAGAGCACGATGCTGCGGAACATATCCACCGGCCCCAGTCCGTGGTCGCCATGGCTGCGAAAGGTGTGCCCGCCAAAGGTCCAGGAACCATTGTCCTGGGTGATGTAGCCGGGCGTGCGTTTGCCCGATTCCAGCGCGGCAAGTCCCATGAAGGGCTTGTAGGTGGAGCCTGGTGGGTAGGTGCCGCGCAAGGCACGGTTGAGCAGCGGTTTGTCGAGCGACTCGTTCAGCGCCGCCCAGTTTTCGAAGTCGATGCCTTCAACAAACAGATTCGGATCGAAGGTGGGCTTGCTCACCAGTGACAGCACCTCGCCGTTGCGCGGATCGATGGCCACCAGCGCACCGCGGCGATCGCCAAACAGGTCTTCGATCATGCGCTGCAACTTGATGTCCAGCGTCAGCGTGACCGTGTTGCCCGGCGTGGCGGGAAAGCTTTGTAGGCGCCGCACCGCCCGTCCGCCGGCCGAGGTCTCCATTTGTTCGACGCCAGTGATGCCGTGCAGCTGCTGCTCAAAGCTTTGTTCGATACCGAGCTTGCCGATGTAGTCGGTTCCGCGGTAATTGGCTTCGTCGTCCGAGTCCTGGATGCGCGCCTTCTCAGCTTCATTGATGCGGCCGATGTAGCCAATGGCGTGGCTCGCGACTTCACCAAACGGGTAGCTGCGAAACAGGCGGGCTTTGACTTCGACGCCAGGAAAACGGTAGTTCTGGGCGGCAAAGCGCGCCACCTCGGCGTCGGTCAAACGCGTGCGCAGAGGGAGCGATTCAAAGCTGCGCGATTCCTCCATTAGGCGCTTGAAGCGGCGCCGGTCCCGCGGTGTGATGTCCACCACCTCGGCCAGCGCATTGATCGTGTCTTCCAGCACACCGGCCTTGGACGGCGTGATTTCCAGGGTGTAGGCCGAATAGTTGCTCGCCAGCACCACGCCATTGCGGTCCTCGATCAGGCCGCGGTGCGGGACGATGGGAACAATGGCGGTGCGGTTGCTCTCGGCCTGTTCGGCCAGGTCTTCGTGGCGCACGACCTGCAGAAAAACCAGCCTTGCCACCAACAGGCAAAAGGCCAGCAGAACCACCGCACCGACAACCAGGACCCGCGCGCGAAAGCGTGAGGCGTCGGCCTCGACGTTGCGCAGTTCCGTCATGGCTTGCGCTTCTCATCGCGATCCGGTGCCCGGCGCTGTGGCGCCAGCAGCAGCCAGCTCGCTGGAGCCCAGAGAAGTGCCTCCAGCCCGGGTGCTGCCAGTACGCTCCAACCGGGCAGCGCGCCGCCTGCCAGCAAACCCACCACGACCTGCACTGCATGGGCGAGAGCAAAAAGTGCGGCCATCTGCGGCGCCTGCGACACGGCGCTGTACCAGTGCAGGCGGCGGTGCGTGAGGGCGATGCCGTACATCAGAACGGCGTAGGCCAGCGCGTGCTGGCCTAGCAGGGCCGACTGCTGAACATCCATGCACAAGCCCATTGCGAACGCCGTCCCCATGCCGACGCGAAGCGGCTGGTGCATTCCCCAGAAGGCCAGCAAGATCATCACCAGGTCGGGCATCCAGGGAGTGCGTCCAAGGGGCAGCATGTTCAACGCTAGCGCAGCCACCAGACTGACGGCGAGGAACACCGGATTGGCCGGCATCAGCAGCAACTGGCCGCGCGGCATGATCATTTGCGCGCCTTCTCTTTCTTGTCCTTTTTGTCGGACTTTTCTTTCCGCGCAGGTTCGGACGGAATCTCGGCGGGGGGCAAGTCGTTGACTGCGGGTGAGAGCAGCAGTACATGCCGCGCACCCTGAACGCGCGCCAGCGGCTTGCAATACACGCGCGCGAAAGCGAGGTCCGCACGTCGCTCCACGCGTACCACGCGGGCCACCGGCAGGCCGGGCGGATAGACACGGTCCATCCCGCTGGTGGTGAGCAGATCGCCCTCCTCGATGTCTGCGCTGGCCTGCATGAAGCGCAGTTCCATGCCACCCCCGTGGCTGAGTACCGGGTCGCCATAAGCGACGCCGCGCTGACCGGTGCGCACATTGACCACAGGAATGGCCTGATCGCGGTCGATGAGCAAGGTGGCTTCGCTGTAGAACGGATGCACGCGCGTAATCTGACCGAGCACACCCAGCGCATCCACCACCGGAGAGCCCGGTTCGACGCCGGATGCCTGACCGGCGTCAACCACTACCCGGCGGCTGTAGGGGTCGGCGGTGTCGTAGAGAATCTGCGCGGCACGGGCGGAAACCTTGGTGCGGGTGCGCAGTTCAAGCAACTGCCTCAGGCGCTCGTTCTCCAGCTCCAGCTCCTCCAGTTGGTTGGCACGCAACGATGCTTCCAGGAGCTGGTGCTGTGCTTGCCTGGTCTGTGCCTGCGCAGTCTCAAGCGATTCCACATATTCCGTGCTGCGCCCGAGGAACTCGATTGGCTGCAGCATCAGCCATTGCACGGGGTAGAGCGTGGTGGCGACAACGTTTCGCACCGGATCGGTGATTCGAAAACGGGCATCCGCCACCATCAAAAACAGCGCCAGGGCGCTGTAGAGAATCAGCTGTGCGCGCGGCGTCGGGCCCTGGCGCATGAAGGATGGGGCGCTTCGCTCAAGGGTACCGTGCGACATGCGGCCTCCGGGTCAGACTGGGCGCGGGTTAGCGCGCAGCAGCGAACCAGGCTCATTCACTGGTGAAGATGCTTCCTGCACGGTCCATGCGTTCCAGGGCGATGCCGCAGCCCCGCACCACGCAGGTCAGCGGGTCTTCGGCAACCAGCACCGGCAGACCCGTTTCCTCGGCCAGGAGGCGATCGAGATCGCGCAGCAAAGCGCCGCCACCGGTCAGCATCATCCCGCGCTCGGCAATGTCGGCGCCCAGCTCGGGAGGCGTCTGCTCCAGCGCGTTCTTGACTGCCGAGACAATCTGGTTGAGGGGTTCGGTCAGGGCCTCGAGCACTTCGTTGCTGGAAATGGTGAAGCTGCGTGGCACGCCTTCGCTGAGGTTGCGACCACGCACTTCCATTTCGCGCACTTCCGATCCCGGAAACGCCGAACCAATGTTCTTCTTGATGGCTTCTGCCGTGGGCTCGCCGATCAGCATGCCGTAGTTGCGGCGGATGTAGCTGATGATGGCTTCATCGAACTTGTCGCCGCCGACGCGCACGCTGCCCTTGTAGACCATGCCGCCGAGCGAGATCACGCCCACTTCGGTGGTGCCACCACCGATATCCACCACCATGGAGCCCGACGCTTCGGACACCGGCAGACCAGCGCCAATGCCCGCAGCCATGGGTTCTTCAATGAGGTAGACCGAGGTGGCACCCGCAGCTTCCGCTGCGTCCTTGATGGCTCGGCGCTCCACTTGGGTGGATCCGCAGGGCACGCAAATGATGATGCGCGGGCTGGGTGTGAGCAGGGTGCGTGGATGCACCATCTTGATGAACTGCTTGATCATCTGCTCGGTGATGACGAAGTCGGCGATCACGCCGTCCTTCATCGGGCGGATGGCTTCGATATTTCCGGGCACCTTGCCCAGCATGGCCTTGGCCTCGCGGCCCACGGCCTGGATCACCTTCTTGCCATGGGGTCCCCCTTCATGGCGAATAGCCACCACCGAGGGTTCGTCCAGAACAATGCCCTTGTCGCGCGCAAAAATGAGTGTGTTCGCGGTGCCTAGGTCAATCGCGAGGTCGGTGGAGAAGTACCGACGAAAAACTCCGAACATTCAACTATCCTCTCGGCACGGAAGGCGCTTCGGCCTGCCGTCGCCGTGTTACATGGGAAAAACCGTGTTGGGTACGTTGGTCCGGAAAAGGCGCCCAACAACCACGAAAAGGCCATCAAGGCAGCACCCTGAGGGACTAATTCAACAAAAACAGTCGCTTGGGTGTGCCTCTCGACAAAGGCGGGATAATAGCGCATCCCCTGTGAATAACTCGCGCCTGCGGCACCAGCGCAGGTGCTTTACATCCGGTTTCGACACCGCAATCCCATGGCATTGACCCCCCCAGAGATCGGCCGCCTTGCCCATTTGGCCCGTCTTGAGTTCGCCCCCGAAGAAAGTCAGCAACTGCTCACCCGGTTGAATGGTTTTTTTGACATCGTCGAGCAAATGCGTGCCGTGGACACGGCGGGCATTGAGCCCCTGGCGCATCCTGTGGCGGCTGTGGCTCCGCAAATTCTGCGTCTGCGGGAAGACGTGGCGAGCGAGCCCGACCAGCGCAGTGCCAACCAGCAGAACGCCCCGGCCGTGGAGCGCGGCCTGTTTCTGGTTCCCCGGGTCATCGAATGAGCGCTGCCATGAGTGAAATCCACCTGCCTTTGCACGACATGCCGCTGCGCGCCCTCGCGCAGGCCCTGCGTTCACGCCAGGTCAGTGCACTGGAAGTCTCCGAACATTTCCTGGCGCGCATGCGCCAGCACCAGAGCCTGGGCGCTTTTCTCGCTGTGGACGAAGAGGTGAGCCGCTCCCAGGCTCGCATGGCCGACGAGCGTTTGGCGGCTGGCAGCACGGCGCCGCTTGAGGGCGTGCCACTGGCGCACAAGGATATTTTTGTCACCCGCGATTTCCCCACGACGGCGGGCTCGAGGATGCTGTCGGGCTACCGTTCCCCCTTTGACGCCACCGTGGTGCAGCGTCTGGCCGACGCGGGTGTGGTCACGCTGGGCAAGCTCAATTGCGACGAATTCGCCATGGGCTCGGCGAACGAAAACTCGGCGGCAACGCCCGTGGGCTTCGATGCGCCCGCGCCGGTGCGCAACCCCTGGGATCGCTCGCGCATTCCAGGCGGCTCGTCCGGCGGCAGCGCCGCAGCCGTGGCGGCGCGCCTGGTGCCCGGCGCCACCGGGACCGACACTGGCGGGTCCATTCGCCAACCCGCAAGCTTTTGCGGCATCACCGGTATCAAGCCCACTTATGGGCGTGCATCGCGCTACGGAATGATCGCGTTTGCCTCCAGTCTGGACCAGGCCGGTGTACTGGCGCATTCGGCGGAGGATTGTGCGCTGCTCCTCTCCAGCGTCTGCGGCCCCGACCTGGACCGCGATTCCACCTCGCTGGACCGCCCTGCGGAAGACTTTACCCAGGGACTGGAGGCACCGCTGAACGGCTTGCGCATCGGTTTGCCGCAAGAGTTTTTCGGAGACGGCCTGGCCCCCGGGGTTCGCGCCGCCGTGGATGCCGCGCTCAAGGAATATGAAAAGCTCGGCGCGCGCCTCGTCCCCATTCGCCTGCCGCGCACCGAACTGGCCATTCCGGTCTACTACATCATTGCGCCGGCTGAGGCCAGCTCGAACCTCAGCCGATTTGACGGCGTGAAGTTCGGCCACCGGGCCAGGCACTACGTTGACCTGCTGGACATGTACAAGAAGACGCGTGCCGAGGGCTTTGGCGACGAAGTCAAGCGGCGCATCATGATCGGCACCTACGTGCTCTCGCACGGCTACTACGACGCCTACTACCTGCAGGCGCAGAAAATTCGCCGCATGATTGCCGACGATTTCCAGCAGGCCTTCAAAGACTGCGACGTCATTGCTGGACCGGTGGCGCCTACGGTGGCCTGGGCCATCGGAGCGCATGGCAGCGACCCACTGGCCGACTACCTGGCCGACATCTTCACGCTCCCCGCCTCGCTCGCCGGCCTGCCCGGCATGAGCCTGCCCGCAGGTTTTGGCGAGGACGGCATGCCCGTGGGCCTGCAGCTCATCGGCAATTACTTCCAGGAAGCGCGCCTGCTTCTTGCCGCGCATCGCTTCCAGCAAGCCACCGATTTCCACTTGCGCTCACCCGCAGGCATCTGACCATGACCGCCCCCCTGATCCACGGCTACGAGGTCGTCATCGGCTTCGAAACGCATACACAGCTCGCCACACGCAGCAAGATCTTCAGCCGTGCCTCCACCGCCTTTGGCGCCGAGCCCAACACCCAGGCCTGCGCGGTCGATCTGGCCCTGCCTGGCACGCTTCCGGTCATGAACCGCGCTGCGGTTGAATGTGCTATTAAATTAGGACTTGCTCTTGGCTCCCACATTGCGCCAGAGAGCATTTTTGCTCGAAAAAATTACTTTTATCCGGATCTTCCCAAGGGCTACCAGATCAGCCAGTTCGAGATTCCTGTGGTGCAGGGCGGGGAAGTGTCCTTCCTGTTCGGCGAGACGCTGCAGACTGTGCGCCTGGTGCGCGCCCACCTGGAGGAAGACGCTGGCAAGTCGCTGCACGAAGACTTCATTGGCCAGTCGGGCATCGATCTTAACCGCGCCGGCACGCCGCTGCTGGAGATCGTGACCGAGCCCGACATGCGTTCTTCCGCAGAGGCCGTGGCCTACGCGCGCGAGTTGCACAAGATCGTCACCTGGATCGGCATCTGCGACGGCAACATGCAGGAAGGGTCGTTCCGCTGCGACGCCAACGTGTCGGTGCGAAAACCCGGTGCGCCGCTGGGCACGCGGCGCGAGATCAAGAACCTCAACAGCTTCAAGAGCATGCAGCAGGCGATGGACTACGAGATCCGCTGGCAGATCGAGGAGATCGAGGACGGCCGCGCCATCGAACAGGCCACGGTGCTGTTCAATCCCGACACCGGCGAGACGCGCGCCATGCGCAGCAAGGAAGACGCCGCCGATTACCGTTACTTTCCTGATCCCGATTTGCCGCCGCTGGTCATCGCCGCGCAGTGGATTGAGGATGTTCGCGCGCAGATGGGCGAACTCCCACGCGCCATGGCGGCGCGCTTTGTTGCCGACTACGGCGTGCCCGAATACGACGCCGCCATCCTCACGCAAAGCAAGGCCATGGCGGCCTACTTCGAACGTGCTGCGCAGGCAAGCAGCCAGCCCAAGCTGGCGAGCAACTGGATCATGGGCGAGCTTGCGCGCCGCCTCAATGCCGAGGAGGGCTCCATTGAGAAGGCACCGGTGGGAGCCGAGCAACTGGCGCAACTGCTGCTGCGCATCGCCGATGCCACGGTGTCCAACAACGCCGCGCGCCAGGTTTTCGAGGCGCTGTGGAGCGGTGCGGGAAGCGATGTGGACGCTCTCATCGATTCCCTGGGCCTGCGTCAGATGAACGACACGGGCGCGCTTGAAGCGTTGGTCGATCAGGTGATTGCCGCCAACGCCGACAACGTCGCCCAATACCGGGCCGGCAAGGACAAGGCATTCAATGCGCTGGTGGGGCAGGTCATGAAGGCGAGCAAAGGCAAGGCCAACCCGCAGCAGGCAACCGACTTGCTGCGTGCGCGGCTGATTTGCTGAAGCGCGGCCTAGCGCGCTGCGGCTTCGGTCTTGCCCGGCGGCGCTGCGGGAGCAGCGCGCGCCGCCCAAAGCAGTTTGAGCTGTGCCAATTCGGCGTCAAAGCGCTTTGATATTCGATTTTTTTCCTGGCCTTGCGCGGCAATGAAGCGCTGTTGCTCTTCAATGTCGGCGTCGTTGGAAACGATCTTGCGGCGCAGATTCATCGGCGCCTTGGCAGGGTCTTTCTGATAGAACTCCATTTCGGCGTCAATCGCCTTGCGCCGGTCTTTGAGTTCGTTGATGCGGTTGACCGCCGTGGCCGCGACGGCGTCCACGCTCTCCAGCGCGGCGGCGCGCTCGGCGTCGTGGGTGGCCTTGTCGGGGTAGCGCGCAATCAGCACGCGCTCGCGCCGGCGATCCTCGGCGATGCGGTTTTGCTCTTCTTCCTGTTTGCGCTGCTGCGCCGCCTGCAGCGTCCGCTCGTGCTCGGTGAGGCTGGGACCGATGATGCGTCGCACGTTTCCGGTTGCGCCCAGTTCGCGCTGCTCCCGGTCCAGGCAGGCGGAAATGGGACGGTCAGAGGTGATCCGGCGCCCATTGGAATCCACGCAGGTATAGATGCTGCCCGTAGCAGGCTCGGCCGCGAACGCGCCCATACCCATCGGCACCAGCAGCGCGATCCCCAAGCCAGCGGTCCAAGTCAAAGCGTTCAATGCCTCATCCTTCTCCGACGCCGTAACGCTGGCGATACGCCAGCACCCGTTCGCGGTGCTGATCTACCTCAGCGCCGCGTGTTTCCGAAAGATACAGCAATAAGTCTGCCAGCGTGGCGATGGCGCAAACTTTCAGTCCGAGCGTTCGCCGTACATACTGCACGGCGCTGTACTCGACGTCGCGGCCATCTTCCGTCGCTTTTTCCTGTCGGTCCAAGGCAATCAGCATGGCATGGGGCGTGGCCCCGGCCTGGCGGATCAGTGCAATCGACTCGCGCGCGGCGGTGCCGGCCGACATGACATCGTCGACGATCAGCACGCGCCCAGCCAGTGGCGCGCCCACGAGGGTGCCGCCCTCCCCATGGTCCTTGGCCTCCTTGCGGTTGTAGGCAAACGGCACGTTGCGCCCCTGCCGCGCCAGCTCGACCGCCAGCGTGGCCGCCAGGGGAATGCCTTTGTAGGCGGGCCCGAAAACCATGTCGAACTCGATGCCGCTGGCGAGCAGGGCTTTTGCATAGAATTGTGCGAGCCGGCCCAGCGTGGCGCCGTCATGGAACAGGCCAGCGTTGAAGAAATACGGGCTCATGCGGCCCGCCTTCGTCTTGAATTCGCCAAAGCCCAGTACGCCGGCATTGACCGCAAAGCGCACGAACTCCTGTGCTGTTGCGCCCGCGTCCACGGGTTTTGCATCCAAATCTGCCATGGGAAAATCCTTGTTCAAGCTCACCAGTCTCAACCTCAACGGCATTCGTTCGGCCACCAGCAAAGGCCTGGAAGCCTGGCTGGACGCAAGCAGGCCGGATTGTATTTGCGTCCAGGAAGTCAAGGCCCAGCAGGCCGACGTCGCTGGGCGCTTCGAGCAGCTGGCTGGCCTTCAGGGGCACTTCCACTTCGCCGAGAAAAAGGGCTATTCGGGCGTGGGCATCTACACCCGCCACGAGCCCAGCGACGTGCGCATCGGCTACGGATCTCCCGAATTTGACGCCGAAGGGCGCACTCTGGAACTGCGCTTTGACACGCCCGCGCGCAAGCTCTCCATCATCAGCGCCTACTTTCCCAGTGGCTCCTCGGGCGACGAGCGCCAGCAGGCCAAGTTCCGATTTCTGGAGCAGTTCCATCCGCACCTGATGCACTGCCACGGCGAGCGCGAGTTCATTCTGTGCGGCGACATCAACATTGCGCACCAGCAAATTGATCTCAAGAACTGGCGCAGCAACCAGAAGAACAGCGGTTTTCTGCCTGAAGAGCGCGCCTGGATGACAAAGCTGTTGCACACAACTGATCCGGGCGGGGGGCTGGTCGACGTTTATCGCCTGCTGCACCCAGAAACCACGGGCGATGCCTACACTTGGTGGAGCAACCGCGGCCAGGCCTGGGCCAACAACGTGGGGTGGCGGCTGGATTACCACCTGGCCAGTCCTGCGCTCGCCGAACGCGCGCGCGCCGCCAGCATCTACAAGGCGCAGCGCTTCTCGGACCACGCGCCTTTGACGGTGGACTACGATTTGGCAGTCTGACCAGCAGCGACTTTTCTCCAGGCGAGCGGAATAAGTGCAGCGCGCCGCGCGTCTACCTCCATGTCACCCCCGACATGTCCAAGGAAATGCCATGAAAACTCCCCTGCTGCCCACCCTGGTTCTTTCACTGGCCGCGCTGGCCTCTGGCGTGGCGATGGCCGCCGCACCCATCAAGACGGTCGGCGGCATGCTGGTCAACACTGCCGGCATGACGCTCTACACTTTCGACAACGACACCGCCGGCAGCGGCAGGAGCGCCTGCAACGGTCCCTGCGCCGGCCTGTGGCCGCCGGTCGTCGCCGAAGCCGATGCCAAGCCCGAAGGCGATCTGACCATCATCACCCGCGACGATGGCTCCAAGCAATGGGCCTACAAAGGCAAGCCGGTGTATCTGTACAAGTCCGACATGAAGGCCGGCGATGCCACGGGCGACAACTTCAAGAACGTCTGGCACGTCATCAAGCCCTGAACTGCGCCCGACCGGTACCGTTTTGCCGTCTCCGCATGCGTGACCAGGACAGCGCCTCCATCGTCGCCTGCATCCCCAACCTGCGCCGCTATGCGCGTGGGCTGGTGGCCGATGCGGCGCTGGCAGATGATCTGGTGCAAGACACGCTGGAGCGGGCGTGGAGCCGTTTTTCGCTCTGGCAGCGGCGTGGTGAGCTCCGTTCCTGGATGTTCGGCATCATGCACAACCAGTTCATCGACACGGTGCGCTCGGCCAAGCGGCGCCTCGAAGACAGCGCCGGCGACGATCTGCCCGAAGTGCCACAACGCCCCTCGCAAGCCGACGGCCTGGAGGTGCGCGACCTGGACGGCGCGCTGCAGCGCCTGCCGGCCGAACAGCGCGAGGTCCTGCTGCTGGTTGCGGTCGAGGAGATGCGCTATGCAGAGGCGGCCGCAGTACTCGGTGTGCCTGTTGGTACGGTCATGTCCAGATTGGCCCGGGCCCGGGAAAGGCTGCGCCAGGAGTTGCAAGGCCGCGAACCCTCGGCACAAGCGAGCCCACCCCTGCGCAGGATCAAGTGACATGGATGTATCCCGACCCACTTCCGTTCCTGGTAGCGGCCAGCAGCCGGTCACCGAAGCCGATCTGCATGCCTATGCCGACGGCTTGCTGGCCCCCGCACGCCAGGCCGAGATCGACGCCTTCCTGAGCGCCTGTCCGTCCGAGCGCCAGCGGGTGGACGACTGGCGCGCGCAGAACCGCGCGCTGAAGCAGCTGCTCAACCCGGTCATGGCCGAACCGCTGCCGCTGCGGCTGCCCTTGGCGCCCGCCGCGGCACCCGCTTGGCACGCCTGGCCCTGGCGCTCGCTGGCGGCCGGGCTTGCGATGGTGGTCATCAGCAGCGGCTCCGCCTGGTGGGGTCGCGGCGCGTACGACAGCCACCAGCAGCGCATGGCCGCCGCACAGACCGGCACGCTGCGCGGCTTTGCGCAGCGCGCGGCCATCGCCCATGTGGTCTACAGCCCCGATGTGCGGCGGCCAGTAGAGGTCGGCGCCGAGCAAGAGCAGGCGCTCGTCGCATGGCTCACCAAGCGCATGGGCGCCACTGTGCGACCGCCCGACCTTCGGTCCCTGGGCTACCGGCTCATCGGCGGACGCCTGCTGCCGGGCAACACGGAACCGGTGGCGCAGTTCATGTTCGAGCGTGCCCAGGGCGATCGCCTCACGCTCTACGTCACGCGCGAAGACGTGGGCCGCGAGACGGCCTTCAAGTTTGGACAGGAAGGGCCGGTCAACGTCTTCTACTGGGTCGACCAGAACTTTGGCTACGCCCTTTCGTCGGGTGCCAGCCGGCAGGAAATGCTGCGCGTGGCCGAGGTGGTGTACCAGCAGCTCGAGCGCCGCGAATAGCCGGTCGCGAACCGCGCAAGGAGTGCTTCAATGGTCGAGTCGTCGCCCGGATGTTCCCCCCGCGCAGTGATCAAGAATCCACGGCCCCTGTTGCGCGCTCGATGCGTTCAGTCACCCACAAGTCGACACTGTGCGCTAACCATTTCTGGCGGGTTCTCTAGGAGTCTGTCGGACTTGGAGCGTCGAAAGCGAAAATCGGCCCCAGCGAGGACAGTTTTTGCCGGATTTGCAGCCCCATAGCCCGGCTATGGGGCAAAAAGACGGTGGAAAATGGACCGCTGCGGCCGATTTGCAGCCGACGACTTCCAAGTCCGACAGACTCCTAGGACAGGCTGGGCGGTGCGACCGGGATGCCCCTATCCACGGCCTCGAAGCGCACGATCCTGCGATCATGAGCGAACGATACGTTGCGGCCGTACCGTATCAGCAGATCGATCTCAAAAACCGGAGCAGCAACCAGAAAATCAGCGGTTTTTTGCCCCCGGAGCGCGCTTGGATGGCAAAGCTGTTGCACACAACTGGTCCGAGGGGTGGCTGGTCGACGTTTATCGCCTGTTGCGTCCAGAAACCACGGGCGACGCCTATACTTGATGGAGCAGCCGCAGTCAGGCCTGACCCAACAACGTGGGGTGGCGGCTGGACTGCCAGCTGAGCAGTCTCTCGCTCGCACAACGCGCGCGCTGCCAGCCTCTACAAAGAGCAGCGCTTTTTCGACCACGCGCCGCTCACCATTGATCACGAACTGGCCATCTAGTGCAGTATTTCATGCTGAATGGCACAAATAAAAAGGATGGTTTTTTGGTCCTGGCGAAGCGAAAGCCGCAGCGATACCCGTAGGTATCGCGAGGATTTGCAACGCGGCCAGGGCCGAAAAGACGCCTTTTTTATGTACCAGACAGCGTGAAACACTGCGCCAGCCAAGGACACCATGGACTCTCTGCCCGAAGCGATCCCGAGCGATGCGCCACCACCCAGCCCGCATTTCGACCCGCCCAGCGCGGACGCACTTTGGCAACTCATCAATTCTCCGCATCCGGTGGTGGGGGCGGCGCGGCACCTGGGCGAGGCCCTGGTCAATGCCGGCATGGTGCGCGCCGCAGCGCTCGCCGATGCCTTGCAGTTGCAGCACCAGGAGCGCGCGCAGGGTGTGCACCGGCTGATCGGTCAAATCCTCATCAGCGGCGGTGCGCTGACGCAAGAGCAGTTGCGAGCAGTGATTGCGGCCTGGCTGGGCGACTATGTCGTAGACCCAGGCCAACTTCACCCCGACGCGAGCGCGCTGGCCTTGGTGCCGCGCCAGGTGGCCGAGCGCGAATCGGTGCTGCCGCTGCTGTCGCGGGACGACGCGCTGGTGGTGCTGATGGTGGACCCGCTGGACCGCCTGTTGCTCAACGAATTGCGCTTTCTGACGCAGCGCCGCCTGATCGCCCTGCGCGCTGCGCCAGGCACGCTCGCCCCAGCCATTGCCAAGGCGTATGCGGTGCATCCGGGAGACAGCCAGAAACCCCCATTGCGCTCCGACGTCGCAGCGGCCAACAACACGGCCCGCGCCAGCGCACAGGAGCTTGCCAGCGCGCTGGAGGGCGCGACGCCCGACGGAGCAGCGGAAGCCACCGACGTGGTGAACGAGTCGGACAACACCCTGGTGCGCCTGGTCAATTCGCTGATCAACGAGGCTATTTCTCAGCGCGCTTCCGACATCCACATCGAAACCGAGATGCCGCCCCAGCCCGTGCGCATCCGCCTGCGCGTGGACGGTGAACTGCGGCCGTACCTTGAGCTGCCGGCGCGCTATCGTTTTGCCATGGTGGCGCGCATCAAGATCATGGCCAGCATGGACATCTCCGAGCACAGGAAGCCCCAGGACGGGAAAATCGACTTCTCGCGCTTCGGTGGCCCGCCGGTGGAGCTGCGTGTGGTGACCGTGCCCACCTCGCGCGGTCTCGAAGACATGGTGCTGCGCCTGCTGGCCGGCGCCAAGCCGCTGCCGCTGGACGGCATTGGCCTGAGCCCCGCCAATCTGGAATCGCTGCGCCGCGTGGTGCAAAAGAGCTATGGCCTGGTGCTGGTCTGCGGCCCCACCGGCTGCGGCAAGACCACCACGCTGCATTCGGTGATCAGCGACATCAATACCGCTGGGCGCAAGATATGGACGGCCGAGGACCCGATTGAAATCACCCAGAGCGGGCTGCGCCAGGTACAGATGAACCCGCGCATCGGCTGGACCTTTGCCGCCGCCATGCGCACCTTTCTGCGCGCCGACCCCGACGTCATCATGATCGGCGAAATGCGCGACGAGGAAACCGCGCGCATCGCCATCGAGGCCTCGCTCACGGGGCACCTGGTGCTCTCCACCCTGCACACCAACTCGGCGCCCGAGAGCATTGCCCGCTTGCTGGAGATCGGGCTCGATCCCTTCAATTTCTCCGATTCGTTGCTGGCCATCCTGGCGCAGCGGCTGGTGCGGCGCCTGTGCACCGTCTGCCGCCGCGCCGAGCCCATGGACGACGCCCGCCTGGACGCACTGGCGGCGCAGTACCTGGCCAGCACACAGGACAGCGCCAGCGCAGCGCGCGCGGCGCAGATCGCACGCTGGCGCACCAGCTATGGCGACGCGAATGGCCGGCTGATGATGTGGCAGCGTGTGGGCTGCGAAAAATGCGAGCACGACGGTTACCACGGACGCCTTGGCATCCACGAACTCATGCTCAGCGACGACACCATCCGCCAGCACATCCGCCACCGCGCTCCGGCGAACGAAATTCGTCTCTCTGCGCTGGCCACCGGTATGCACACGCTGCGCCAGGACGGGATCGAAAAGGTCCTGCAGGGCCTGACGGACATGAGCGAAGTGCTGGCGGCCACCAACCTGTAAAGCGAAGGCGCCTTCACACCCCATGCTCAAGTACCTGACCGTTCCCGTCACCCCATTCCAGCAGAACTGCTCCATCGTCTGGTGCGATGCCACGCGGGAGGCAGCCGTCATTGACCCCGGGGGCGATCTGGACCGCCTGCTGGGAGAAGTCGAGCGCCTGGGGCTGCATCTAGAGCAGATCTGGCTCACCCATGCCCACATCGACCATGCGGGCGGCACGGGCGAGCTGGCCGAGCGGCTGCAGCTGCCCATCATCGGCCCGCACCCTGGGGACCAGTTCTGGATTGATGGCCTGCCGCAGCAAAGCGCGATGTTTGGTTTTCCGCCCGCGCAGCATTTCACGCCGACGCGCTGGCTGCACGATGGCGATACCGTGCAGATCGGCAACGAGACGCTGCAGGTGCGCCATTGCCCGGGCCACACACCGGGCCACGTGGTGTTCCACGCCCCGCAGATCGAGCGCGCCTTTGTCGGTGACGTGCTGTTTGCCGGCAGCATCGGCCGCACCGATTTCCCCCAGGGCAACCACCAGCAGCTGATCGACAGCATCACCCAGCGCCTCTGGCCCATGGGCGAGGCCACGGTGTTCATTCCGGGGCATGGTCCGGAGAGCAGCTTTGGGCGAGAGCGGCGCTCAAATCCTTACGTACAGGGTACGTGAAATGCTATTGATTCAATAGCTAATTACGCTTACAAGTAAAGCGCTAGAGGCGATTTTTTACCTGAAATTCACTTCTTGCTCTTGAGGGCATTGCGCAGCAAGCGGCTGGCGCGGTCACGCAGGTGCAGCGGGGTGTGGATACCTGCCAAGGGACCGGGCTGGGCTGCGCCGCAGGCGGCCAAAAAATCGTTGAGGATGGCGGAATCGTCCAGCGTTTGCGAACCCGCTCGATGAAACTCGGGGTGCCACTGCGTCGCCGCAATGTAGCCGCGTCCCGGTCCAGGGCTCAGGCGGATGGCCTCGGGAACGCGGTCGGGCAGGCTGAAGGCTTCGACCACAAAATCGGGCGCCACGCGCTTGATGCCCTGGTGGTGAATGCTGTTGACGCGGGCGCTTGGCTTGTCGGGGTACAACTGCGCCAGCCGCGTGCCCGGCACGAGTTCGATGTCGTGAAAGTGCTGATCGTAGGTGCTGGCATTGCGGTGCAGCTGGGCGCCGGGGTGCTGCTCCTGCAGATCCTGGTACAGCGCGCCACCAAACGCCACATTGATCAGCTGCAGGCCTCGGCAGACGCCAAAAATGGGTTTCTTGGCCTGGGCAAAGGCCTTGACCACCGCCAGGTCATAGAGGTCGCGCACCCGGTCGCCCAGCCATTCCTCGCGCAGCGGCTCTTCGCCATAGTTGCCTGGCCACACGTCGGCGCCGCCGTGCATGACCACGCCGTCCAGCCACTCGGCGTAATGGTCCAGCGTGACGTCGCCGCGCGCTGTGTCGCCGGTGGGGCAGGGAACCATGACCACCATCGCCCCGGCCGACATGATCCAGTGGGCAATCGACTGCTCCACGTACTGCAGCGTCTTGTTGGTGAACAGGGAGCGGCTCGGGTCGGCGTGCTGAAAGCAGGCGGAGAGTCCGATTTTTAGGCGGCGTGGGGGAATCATGCTTCTTTGTAACACCAGAGCGGTGTGCGTGCTGTAGGGCGCAAGCTTGCCTTGCCGGCTTGCGGTCGCAACGCGCTCGAATGCAGGCATGATGGAGCCCACACCGCTTGTTTACCGCCGGCCTGCGGGCCGGCCCTGACCCGAAAGAGAGCAACGCATGCAAGTTCAAGTACATACCGACGACAACATCCAGGGCGGAGAATCGCTGGCGCAATGGATCACTGAGGAAACCACCGCCAAGCTGGCCCGTTTTCGGGACCATGTCACACGCGTTGAAGTGTTTTTGACCGACGTGGATGCCGGCAAATCCGGCGCGAACGACAAGCGTTGCCGCATGGAAGCGCGCCCCGCCGGGCGCCAGCCGGTCACGGTGACGGGCGAAGGCGACAAGGTGGCCGATGCCTTCAGCGGCGCCATCGAAAAACTGATGCGGGCGCTCGATGCCGATACGGGCCGCCTCAAAGACAAGCACGGGCGCGACACCATCCGCGCTGCGGAAGAGTAAACCGCTGCCGCCCTGCGTGCAGGGCGGCGCATTGCGCAGCCGCATCGCTTCCCCCGCACCGACGGCCTCACGTTGGAAACCCTCTCCGCCCTGCAGTCGCTCGGACTGGAGCTGCCCAGCCCTGCCTATATCGCGGGCGCGATTGTGTTTGGCCTGATCGGCATGGCCGCCTATTGGCACGGCAAACGCACGCAGCAGCGCGGCAGGCGCTGGCTGGGCGTGGCGCTGATGTTCTATCCCTACGCCGTCTCGCAAACCTGGGTGCTGTACCTGGTGGGCGCGGTGCTTTGCGCTGGTTTGTGGTGGGACTGGGGATGAAGAGCGGGTCGACGCGGGCAAACGCCAGCTGCGCCGTCGCGGGGGACCCATTTGATTTCCTCGGCGGCAGCGGTCAGCGCCGCCCGGCCGTCAGCAGCAGCTCGTTGGGCCCTTCCCAGCCCAAGGGTGTGGCGTAGACGGACAGTTTTTCTTCCATTTCGGCCCAAGCGCGTTCTCTGCTGGGTTCGTCAAGGCGAGCCAATATCTGCTGAATCGGGCTCGCCGAGGTGCGAACGAAGTCCAGATAGGCCTTGGCAGAGGGCATCCGGAAAGGGGCATCGAGCCGTGTCGTTGCCACGTCCTGGAAACCTGCGGCCGCAAACAGTTCATCGGTCAAGCCTGGCCGTCCAAGACTCAGCAGGCTACCCGGCGCGCCGGGGTTGGGGGCGGGCAAGCCTGCGTGCTGCAGGGCCGTTGACATCAGGATCGTGATGCAAGGGTTGTGCTGCGGTTGCGAGAACACCATGGTGCAGACGTGGCCGCCAGGCCGAAGCGCCCGGTGCATCTCCACCAAGCCCTGCAGCGGATCGCCAAACAGCATCAGGCCGAGCCGGCAGACCACCGCGTCGAAGCTTCCTGGTTCGACTTGCAGGTCCTCGCCGTCGGCGACCTGAAACTGCACGTTCGACAGGCCAGCGCTCAGCGCATTGTCTTCGGCCAGTGCGAGGATGGCCGGCGACAGGTCGGTGGCGAGCACGCTGCCGCTGCGGCCGACTCGGCGCGCGATCATCAGCGTCTGTTCGCCAGCGCCGGCGGCAACGTCGAGCACCCGCGAGCCGGTGCCGATGCCGGCCATGCCGAGCATGCCCTCGGTGGCCCGCGCAAGCCAGGCGCCGATCAGCGCACCGTGCGCGTTCCAGCCTGGGGCCGCGCGGTCCCATTGGGCGCGGGTGGTGTTTTTCGGGTCGTCGGACATGGGGCTGACTCCCGGCAAGTTGGAAGCACACAATGGCGTCGTTTTCATGGCATGGTCTCCTTAGGGTGCGGGATCGGAGGGATCTCGATGTGTTCACAGCCTAGGGCGACGGGCGAGCCTTCGTAAGGCGCAACTTTGCAAAAGGGGGCCGCAGTTATGCACAGTCCGACCCGATTTCAGTGGGACGATCTCCAGCACTTCCTCGCAGTGGCCCACCATGGCAGCACGCTGGCGGCAGGGCGCGCGCTGGGGGTCGATCAGTCCACGGTGCAGCGCCGTCTGAGCGAACTGGAGCGGCGCATCGGCCAGTCGCTGGTGCAGCGGCAACCCACGGGCTACCGCCTGACCGAGTTCGGGCAAGAGATGCTGCCGTTCGCCGAGACCGTCGAGCGCGCCGTGCGCGCCTTCGAACGCCAGGTTCAGACGCTGGGCGGTGAAGCAACCGGCGTGATCCGCATCACCTGCCCCGAACCCATCGTCAACCGCATCGCGCAGACCGGAATGATCGACCGGTTTCATGCAAGGCACCCGGCGCTCAAGGTGCAGTTCGTGATGAGCGACAAGTACATGGACTTGCACAAGGGCGACGCCGATGTCGCGCTGCGCTCGGGGGACACCGACGACGGCGAACTGGTGGGCCGCAAGATCGGCGATTCCGTCTGGGCGGTGTATGCGAGCAAGGGCTACATTGCGCAGCACGGCCAGCCCGAGGGCATCGAAGATCTCGCCAGCCACGCGCTGGTCGGCTTCGATAACTCCATGGCCAAGCACCGTTTGTCGCTGTGGTTGCGCGAGGTGGCGCCGAACGTGGAGCTGGCCTCACGCAGCAGCAGCGTGCTCGGCCTGGTCTATTCGGTGAAGGCGGGGCTCGGTGTGGGCGCGCTGCCCATGCCCCTGGGCGACGCGGAGCCCGACTTTGTGCGCGTGTTCGGTCCGGTACCCGAATTGACCCGGATCTGGCGCATGCTGACGACGCCTGAGCTGCGGCGCACGCCGCGCGTCAGCGCGTTCTTTGATTTCATCGTTGAGGAAATCGAAACCTTGCGCCCCATCCTTACGGGTTGACCGGCGGACAGGCGCAAGCTTCCCGGCCATGGAATTGCCTCACCTTGGCGGCAAAAATGCAGGGGCGTCTGGCGAGCTGCGGGCCTGCAACTGCGGGGCATTCGCGCTCACCCCGACGCCCACAAGCCCGCGCCATGGCCGCGAGTAAACGCTTCTTCAAACACCGAATAGCCGGACCAATCGGCGTGGGCAAACGCCAGCCGCGCCGTCGCGGGCGTGGGGAGGGCGCGTTGGTGCTCTCCATTCGATAGCTGCTTGCGCCCTCCAGATAAGCGCTGGAGGCCGATTTGACCCAATATTTTGAGGCCGCCCGGGCGTGGAATCGCCATGGCGTGGCCGTAGCGCGTGACCTCTACGCGCTCAATCCGCTCGCGCAAATCGGGGTGCGGCAGGCTGAGCGCGGCGATGGCGGCGTCTGCCCAGTGCTGCCAGGGCTGGCGTTCCAGTTGTGCGCGGGCATCCGGCACATCGCCAAGCGCCTGGTAGTAGGTCAGCACCGTGGGCAGGGTGAGCGCAGCGCGCGGGTCCAGCCGCTGGTGGCCGGCGTCGACATAGCCCAGACCGCCTGGGGCACCGTCCTGGTAGAGCACGTTGTCCCAGGCCGGTGCGGCGCCAGGCCGGTCGGTGAGCGGGCCGGAAATGGCGAGGTTCGTCACCAGCCAGGGCGCCCAGGCCAGTTGCCCGGCGGCGGCGCGCAGGAAGTCGGGTGGGCTCTGCACCACGCGTGCCGCAATGAACACCGGCAAGGCCACCACACAGCGCTCGGTCTGCCAGCGCTCGACCTGGCCGCTGCTGTGGTTGAACGCATCCACCTGCACGCCGCCCGGCAGCTCGGTGATCCCCAGCACGCTGTGCCCCGTGTGCAGCTGACCGGCTTGCCGCAGCGGCGCGGCCAGTTGGCGCGCGAGGAAGCCATTGCCTTCGGGCCAGGTGAGCACGCCGCCATCGTCCCCACCGCCTTCCCCTGGCGCCGAAAAACCGTGCCGGCTGGCGAAGTAGTGAATGCCGGCCCAGGCCGACACCACCGCACTGCCGGCTCCGTAGTCGTCGCGGCAGCAGTAATCCAGGTACCAGCGCAGCAGCGGATCGTCCAGGCCCGCCCCTGCCAGCCAGCTATCAAAAGTAATAGCATCCAGCGCAAGCAGTATCTGCGCTGGAGGCATTTTTGACCCCCAATCGGCAAAGCTGGGCATGGCAAAGCGCGCGGCGCGCGAGAGGGTCTCGATGCGGCGCGCAAACAGACGGTACTGCGCCAGCGTGCGCGCACCCACGCCTTGCACTGGCAGCAGGCCCTCGTGCCATTGGCCCTGCCAGAACAGGCGCTCCTGCGGGCTGTGGCACAGGCTGAATTCGTCGTAGCGCCAGCGCCCGCCCACACGTTGGCGCAGCCCCAGCTCTTCCAGCAGGTCCTGCACCTCGGGCGCGCTGTCGCCCGGCACCGGCAGGTAGTGCGCGCCGTGCGGACAGGCGCGCCCGAGCACGCTGCCGGCGCGGCTGTTGCCGCCAGCGCCGTCTTCGAGCTCCAGCAGCGCAACATCTTGAACGCCCGCCAGCCGCAGCGCGCGCGCCGCCGCCAGCCCCGCAATGCCGCCGCCGGCGATCAGCACGCGGGTGCGGCGCTGCACGCTGGGTGCGGGCAGGCTGCCTTGCACCAGCCGATCGCGCAGTGCGTGGCCGCGCTCCATGTCGGCACCGGCAAAGCCGCCTTCGAGCGGGCGCGGCGCACTGTCGCAGCCCGCAGACAGCAGCGCCGTGGCGGCCGAGGCGGCGGCGGTGAGGAATTGGCGGCGCTGCATGGCGTCAGCCCCGGGCGTTGCGACTGGCACGGCCCAGGCGCACGGGCGCCGCGCAAGGGCCGCCCCGCCGCGCTGGCGCCGTCCCCCTCAGGGGGAAGCGGCGCTGCCGCTCAGGGGGAGTCAGTGTGCACCCCATTCGCGCTCGTAGGTGGTCACCAGCACCTGGTTGGAGAGGCGGTTCACCTCGGCCGGCAAGCGCGCCATGTCCAGCGGAAAGTCAAACAGCAGCGGCAGCGACGGCAGCGAAAGAAAGCGCATGCCGGGCGGCAGACGCTCGGGCATGCGCCAGGGCCTGCGGCTGGCCAGCACATAGCCCCATTCGCCAAAGCTGGGCACATGGGCGTGGTAGGGCGTCGCGGTCAGGCCCACCGATTCGACGGTGGCCACCACGGTCCAGAAGCTTTGCCGCGCCACCAGGGGCGAGGTGGTCTGAATCACCGCGTAGCCGCTGGCCGCCAGGTGTTTCTCCAGCAGGGCGTAAAAGCTGTTGGTGTAGAGCTTGCCGATGGCGAAATTGGTGGGGTCGGGGAAATCCACCACCATCACATCAAAAAACCCCACATCCTGCTGCAGCCACTGGAACGCATCGGTGTTGACGATGTGCACGCGCGGGTCCGACAGCGCATGCTGGTTGAGCTGGGCGAGGGTGGGGTTGTCGGTGAACAGCCTCGTCATCGCCGGGTCGAGTTCCACCAGCGTGACCGATTCGACGGATGGATACTTGAGAACTTCGCGCACCGCCATGCCGTCCCCGCCGCCCAGCACCACCACGCGTTTGGGCGCGCCTTGCGCTGCCATGGCCGGGTGCACCAGGGCCTCGTGGTAGCGGTATTCGTCGTGCTCGGCAAACTGCAGGTTGCCGTTCAAGAACAGGCGGTGGCCCAATTTGCCATTGGTCACCACAATGCGCTGGTACTGCGACGCTGCGGTGTACACGATGCGGTCCTGGTAAAAGCGGTCTTCGGCAAAGCGGGTGATGTGCTCGGCCCCCCATAGGCCGGCAGCCAGCAGGGCAATCACCGCAACACAGGCAAACGCGTGCGCGCCCAGGCGCCGCAGCTCCCAGCGAAACAGCCACAGCGCCCACACGGCCACCAGCGCGTTGAGCAGGCCAAACAGCAAGCCGGTGCGGATCAGCCCCAAATGCGGCACCAGCAGAATCGGGAACGCCAGCGACACCGCCAGCGCGCCCAGGTAGTCGAAGGTGAGCACCTGCGAGACCAAATCCTTCAGCGCCACGTTGCGCTTCATGATGCGCATCACCAGCGGAATCTCCAGGCCCACCAGCGTTCCCACCAGCAGCACCATGCCATAGAGCAAAAAGCGAAACGCCCCGGGCGTGTACGCATTGGCCACAAACAGTGCCGCCGGCAACGCGCCGCCAATCAGCGCGACCATCAGCTCGATGCGCAAAAAATGCGCCGGCAACTGCCGCTCGAAATAGCGCGACAGCCACGAACCCACGCCCATCGCAAACAGATACGTGCCGATGATGGTGGAAAACTGCAGCACCGAGTCGCCCAGCAGGTACGACGCCAGCGCACCTGCCGCCAGCTCGTACAGCAGGCCGCAAGCGGCGACGACGAAGACACTGGCGAGCAGGGCGATGTCGATGGGGCGGGGGGAGCGCGGTGGCTCGTCGGCGCCCACGGAGGCACTTGTCATGAAGTCCCGGTTCTAACGGCGCTTATGGCGGCTCTGATCGCGGCTTTCATCGGCGGGTCGACCCGCCGCAAATCGCCGGTCATGGAATCGGTCTCAATGAATCGCCGCCGCGACGATGATGCTGATGCCCAGGCACATGGCCGCCACCACCATGCCGAGCGCGCGGTTCTGCTTCTCTACGATTTCGCGCCACAGGTCTACGGGCGTGATTTTGTCGATGATGAAAAAGCACAGCCAGAAGATGAAAACGCCGATGAGCGCGTAGAGGATGGAGCCGAGAAAGGCTGCCGGCCGAAGCCATTCGATTCCGAGCATGGTGGGAGTCTCCTTGAAAAGCGGGTCTATTTGTGGCTGCCGCCGGTGGAAAAACCGCCGTACGAGCCACCGCTGCTGCGGGTGCCGCCGCCCGAGGGGCCAGAACAATTGGACAGCAGCACAAGCAGGATGATGATCACGATGGCGATGATGAACAGCGTGGCGCAGCCAATGCTTTTGGTCGCCACGAAAGGGCCTGGGTCGTCCCGCTTGAGCATGTCGGCCTTGTCGCTCAGGCCGAAGGCCTTGGCTACGTCGTCGCTTGCCAGCTTGTCGCCGGCCGACCAGGTCACTTCGCTGGGCGTTTTTTCGAGCGACAGCAGGCCTTTGCTGCTGGCGAAATCGCGGTTGCTGGTGCGCTGGCCGCGCTCGACCTTCCAGTAGAACTCGCCCAGCACGTAGGTGGTCTCGGCCTCGTAGGCCGACTGCAACTGGTAGGTGGTTCCCAGATAGCTGGCGCTGCGGCCGTTTTCCACCATTTGGGGCGCGCCGGTGGTGGGGCGCACCAGGCTCCAGCCGTCGCTGCTGTCGACCAGGAACGAGAAGCCGCGCTTCTGGTTGTAGAGCAGGTACTCGCTCCAGCCGAACTGTTCATCGTCGCCCGGCTCCTGCCCCATGCGGTGCTGAAAACCCACCACCTGCCAATGCACGCCCTGCAACTGGCCCTTGGCGCCCAGGGCGATGATGGGGCGCACGGGCTCGTCCTGCTCGGCAAAGCTGAGCTCGGCGCCGACGCCGCTCTCCAGTGAAATGATGCTTTTGCACGAGGGGCAGGTAATGCTTTTGGAGCCCGCCAGCAGCACCTGCACGGGCGCGCCGCAGTTCGGGCAGCTGAACTGGCGGCCTTTTTCCTCCTTGACGGATTCGTCCTTGAGACCCTGGAGCTTCAGGTCGTCGAGCAGCACGGCGCGGCCGCGGTCCACGGCGGGCGGCTGGCGGCTGGTGTCGATGGAGAGCACCTCGCCGTCGCTGCTGCGCAGTTCGATCAGGTCGAAAAGTTGGCCGAGCGGCGGCAGCTTGGGCAGCTCGCCCTCGGCCGAGATGAGCTGCGCCTGGCCGGTGTAGGCCACGCTGTAGACCTTGCCATCGAGGCTGACGCTGGCGCCGGGGCGCAGCGCTGCCACGTCGGGCAGCGCCTGCTGCACGCTGGCGGAGCGGGTGAAGACATAGGCGCCGTTGTCTTCCGAGAGGGTGGCCAGCTCGCCGTCCTGCAGGAAGGCGGTCCACTCGGTCCAGACGCCGGCGGCGCTCTTGTACTGCAGCCGCCCAATCAGCGTGAAAGGGTGCTCTTTGCCATCGAGCACGATGCGCCCGCTCGCCATGAGCTGAAGCGGGCTGTGGTCGTCGAACAGCTCGGCCATCTTGCCGATGCGAGACAGCACCTCGCCATTGCGCACCACCGTGCTCTGGCAATAGGGGCAGACGGCGTAGCTTGACTGCGCGCTCTTGAACTCCACCGGCGCGCCGCAGCCAGGGCAGGGCGCGCGGTAGGCGCGCTGGGTGGGTTCGGTGGCCATCAGTAGGCGATTTTCAAGCTTTTTTGGCCTCTGGCGCTTATCTGGTAAGCGCAAGTAGCTATCTATTTAGTAGCAACTACACCAATTTCTTCAGCAGCTCGGCCTTTTTGCCGTCGAATTCCTCTTGCGTCAGGATGCCCTTGGATTTGAGCTCGCCGAGCTTTTCCAGCGTGGCCATGACGTCTTCGGCCTTGACGCCCACGGTAGGTGCTTCCGCCGCTGCGGCTGCGTGCGGCTGAGGCGCATTGCCGCTGCCCTGCAGGCCGGCAGCAAGGTTCTGCGCCATCACCTGGCCCAGCGCCACGCCGGCGCCCAGGCCCATGGCGTCGCCGGCAATGCCGCCGCCACCGCTGCCCGCGCCTTCGGCAAACTTCGGAATCGCCTGCGCCGTCTGGTACTGCATGAACTTGCCCATGTCGTTGCCGACCATGCCCATACCGATTTTCTGGTCCAGGATTTTCTGCAGCTCTTCGGGGAGCGACAGGTTCTGCACCGTCATGCTCTCGACCTTGAGGCCGAGCTTTTCAAAGGCGGGGGTTAACTCTTTGGTCAGCGCGTCGGCAAACATGACCTGGTTGGCGGCCAAGTCCAGGAACGGCACGCCGCTGCCGGCAATGGCGTTGCTGATGTTTTGCAGCACCAGGCCGCGCAACTGCCCTTCGAGGTCGCCCACCGGGTAGCTGGCGCGGGTGCCCGAGATTTCGGTGTAGAACGCCTTGGGGTCGACGATGCGGTAGGCGTAGTTGCCAAACGCGCGCAGCCGCACCGCGCCAAAGTCCTTGTCGCGGATGGTGATGGGCTGGGGCGTGCCCCATTTCTGGTCGATCTGCTGGCGCGTGCTGAAGAAGTAGACGTCGCTCTTGAAGGGCGACTGGAACAATTTGTCCCAGTTCTTCAAGTTGGTCAGCAGCGGCAGCGTTTGCGTTGTCAGCTTGTGCGTGCCAGCGCCAAACACGTCGGCCACCTGGCCTTCATTGACGAAAACGGCCATTTGCGAATCGCGCACCACCAGCACGGCGCCGTTCTGGATTTCCATGTCCTGCATCGGGAAGCGCCAGGCCAGGGTGCCGTCGCCGTCCTCGGTCCATTCGATGACGTCGATGAACTGTTTCTTGATGAAATCCATAAGGGCCATGTGCTGCTCCCGTGGGTGGGCAAAAAGGGTGGCGGCCATGATAGCAACGGGGGTGGGGTTTTGGCGCTTTTTCGGTAGCCAGCCCAAGAGAGCGTGACGGAAGGCGCAAAACCGCAGCGCGCCAGAGGCGACGGCTCCTGGCGGCAAAGAAATATTTGCTTTTTTAAATGAGAATGATTATCATTTAATTCATCTGCTCTCAGGAATCCGCCATGACCCGCATCCGCCAGTTCGCCAGCACCCACCGCGCCACGCTCACCAAGACCGGCAGCTACTACCTCATCCACATCAGCGTCGCTGCCATGGTGGCCTACGCCGTCACCGGCAACCTGATGGCTTCCATCACGCTCAGCCTGCTGGAACCTACGGTGCAGGCGTTTGCGTTCTTCTTTCACGAAAAGGCGTGGGAGCGGCGCGCTGCGCGGCGCCAGGCGCAAACAGTCAGTTCAGCGGCTGCGGAGTTGCTGCCAGCCTGAAGGGCTGGGTCAGGCGCGCACGTCGAGCAGTGCGCCGAGCACCGCGTCGCCGGTGCGCAGGGTCTGCACATTGGCCATGAACGCGTGTTTGGCGGCGAGCTGGTCCACGACTTCCTGTTCGAGTGAAACCCCTTCAGCGTTGGCGCGCTGAACGCTGGCGTCCACGCCGCCCTCGGGCGCCGCCTGTTGCACGACACGCTGGGCACGGTAGCCGGGCGTGTTCATGTTGGCGACGTTGCCGGCCGAGGCGTCCAGCCGCATCCGGGCGGCGGAAAGACCGGAGGAGGCAATGGCGTTGAGGCTGGACATGGGGAAACTCCTTGAACCGTGGTGTGCCCGGACATTGTCTGCCGCCGACGCGAACTCGGCAAGCGTTCAGAAACCGCGCCTACGACGGCGCTCCGTGGGCTTCGCGCAGGCACTGGGCGAACGCTTGGGCGGCCCGCGCGGGCTGGGGCGAGCGGCGCAGCACGCTGACGAACTCGCAGCAGTAGAAAAACAGCTCGGGCCGAATCGGGCGCATGTGCCCACGCCGCTCAAAGGCTTCTGCGTAGTGGTCGGGCAGAAAACCCAGGTAGCGGCCCGAGAGAATCAGCGTGGCAATCGACTCTTGGTCAAACCCCGTCGCCTTGCGCGGCAGGCGCTCGCGGTGGCCGAGCTCCATGTTGGGCGAGTGGTAGCCCAGGCCGGCAAAGGGCCAGGCGCGCAGGGCGTCCCAATCCAGCGCGGCATGGTCGGCGGCAAACAGCGGGTGGCTGGCGCCCGCGTAGAGCCGCATGTCTTCGCCAAACAGTGTCTCGTAGACCAGGCTTTGCGAGCTGCGGTGCGTGGGCAGGATGCCCACCTGAAAGCGCCCATCCATCAGCCCGCGCTCAATGGCCGGCATGCCGCCCACATGCAGGTTCAGCGCCACCTCGGGGGCGCGGTCGGCGAACAGGGCAATCGCCGAATCGATATGGGCTTGCGGGTTGCTGGCGGTCTTGTCGAACACCGCCACGTCGAGCTGCCCGCCCATGCGGTGGTGGATGTCGTCAATGCTGCTGCGAAACGCGTCCACGCCGGCCAGCAGGCGCAGCGTTTCGTCGTACACCCGCTGGCCTTCCAGCGTCAGCGCAAAGCCGGCCCGACCGCGCCGGCACAGCCTCAAACCAAGGCGGGTTTCCAGATCCTTCAGGTGGCGGCTGACTGTGCTGGTGCCGATGTTGAGTTCGAGCTCGGCGGCGGCGAGCCCACCGCACTCGACCACGCTCTTGAACACCCGCAGCAAGCGCAGGTCCATATTGGCCAATTGCCCCAGCATGGCGCGGGGCCGCGCTGAAGAGGCGGGTGGCATTACTTGCATAAATCTTCAAGTAAACAGTGACATTTGTTGATTTGAGAGATTAACACCCGCGAGAACAATGGCGCATCGTTCCGTCCTTCTGGAGACCGCCATGAGTTTTGTGCCTATTGACCAAGCCCTTGAAGCCGCACCGCGCATGGACGCCGCCTGGCTCGACGCGCACTGGATGCCGTTTACCGCCAACCGCAACTTCAAAGCCGCACCGCGCATGGTCGCCAGTGCCAGCGGGGCCTACTACACCGACACCGACGGCCGCAAGATTTTTGACGGACTCTCCGGCCTGTGGTGCACCGGCCTGGGCCATGGCCGGCGTGAAATCGCCGAGGCCGTGGGCAAGGCGGCGCTGAACCTGGACTACGCCCCGGCCTTCCAGTTCGGCCACCCGGCCTCGTTCGCGCTGGCCAACAAGATCAAGGAACTCACGCCCGACGGGCTGGACTACGTCTTCTTTACCGGCTCGGGCTCGGAATCAGCCGACACCTCGCTCAAGATGGCGCGCGCTTACTGGCGCGCCAAGGGGCAAGCCAGCAAGACGCGCCTGATCGGCCGCGAAAAGGGCTACCACGGCGTGAACTTCGGCGGCATCTCGGTCGGCGGCATTGGCGGCAACCGCAAGACCTTTGGCCAGGGCATCGAAGCCGACCACCTGCCCCACACCCAGCCGCCCGCCGGCACCTTCCAGAAAGGCATGGCCGAGGAAGGGGGCCGGGCGCTGGCGGACAAGCTGCTCGACGTGATTGCGTTGCACGATGCGAGCAATATCGCTGCCCTCATCGTCGAGCCGTTCTCGGGTTCGGCCGGCGTGGTCATCCCGCCCAAGGGATACCTGGAGCGCATCCGCGAGATCTGCACACAGAACCACATCCTGCTGATCTTTGACGAGGTCATCACGGCGTTTGGCCGCTGCGGAACCTGGACCGGCTCGGAGGCTTTTGGCGTCACGCCCGATATCCTCAACTTCGCCAAGCAGGTGACCAACGGCGCCCAGCCCTTGGGCGGCGTGGTGGCCAGCAAAGACATCTACGACACCTTCATGGCGCAGGGCGGCGCTGAATACCTGGTGGAATTCCCCCACGGCTACACCTATTCGGCGCACCCGGTGGCCTGCGCTGCAGGGCTAGCAGCTCTCGAAATCCTGCAAAAAGAGGACATGCCCGGCCGCGTGCAGGCCTTGCTGCCGCACTTCGAGCAGGCGGTGCACAGTCTCAAAGGCGCCAAGCATGTGGCCGACATCCGCAACTACGGCCTGGCCGCAGGGTTCACCATTGCTGCGCTTCCGGGCGAGCCGGCGCGCCGGCCGTATGAGATTGCCATGGCGTGCTGGAAGAAAGGCTTCTACGTGCGCTACGGCGGCGACACCATCCAGCTGGCGCCGCCGTTCATCAGCGAGAAAGCCGAGATCGAGCGCCTGGTCAATGCGCTGGGGGATGCGCTGGCCGAGACGGCGTGAGGCTTGCCTCGCAGGCTATTTGCTATCATAAGAATAGCTGACAGCGATTATCTGATAAGCGCTGGAGGCCAATTTTGCTTGAAACTTTGGCTGTGATGCCGCAGCCCTTGCGGACGTGGGGACGGAGCTGAAGCTGCGCCACCGCGGATCGCGCGCAAGCGTGCTTCGCTTCACGGCAACGATCGGGGCAGGCGAGCGCGCAAAACGCGCAGCCTACAATTGCGTGGCGCTCATGCGAGCGGCTGCGTCAAGCCTGTGACGGAACCCGGCGCGCTGCTGCTCGCCACCGCCGGAGTTCCCATGTCTGAAGCCCCCAAAGTCCCCCCTGTCGACAAGCGCGCCCTGCTGCGCAAGGCTGCTCTCGAATACCACGAGTTTCCCAAGCCCGGCAAGATTGCCATCGCTTCCACCAAGCAGATGGTCAACCAGCTTGATTTGTCGCTGGCTTATTCGCCCGGCGTGGCCGCGCCCTGCGAAGAAATCGTCAAGGACCCGAACGCGGCCTTTCGCTACACCAGCCGTGGCAACCTGGTCGGCGTGATCACCAACGGCACGGCCGTGCTGGGCTTGGGCGACATCGGCGCGCTGGCCAGCAAGCCGGTGATGGAAGGCAAGGCGGTCCTGTTCAAGAAGTTCTCGGGCATCGACGTATTCGACATCGAGATCAACGAAAAAGACCCGGAAAAACTGGTCGAGATCATCGCTGCGCTGGAGCCGACGTTTGGCGGCATCAACCTGGAAGACATCAAGGCGCCCGACTGTTTCTATGTGGAGCGCAAGCTGCGCGAGCGCATGAACATTCCGGTGTTCCACGACGACCAGCACGGCACGGCCATTGTGGTGGGCGCGGCCATTCTGGGTGGCCTCAAAGTCGCGGGCAAGCGCCCGGAGGACATCAAGCTGGTCACCTCCGGCGCCGGCGCTGCAGCACTGGCCTGCCTGGGCCTGCTGGTCAAGCTGGGCGTGCGCCGCGAGAACATCTGGGTCACCGACCTGGCCGGTGTGGTCTACGCGGGCCGCACCGAGCTGATGGACGAGGACAAGGCGCACTACGCGCAGCCCACCGAACAGCGCACGCTCAGCCAGGTGATCGTCGGCGCGGACGTGCTGCTGGGTCTTTCGGCCGGCGGCGTGGTCAAGCAGGACATGGTGCGCAGCATGGCGCCGCGCCCGCTGATCTTCGCCCTGGCCAACCCCAACCCCGAGATTTCACCCGAGGACGTCAAAGCCGTGCGCGACGACGCCATCATCGCCACCGGCCGCACGGACTACCCGAACCAGGTCAACAACGTCCTGTGCTTCCCCTACATCTTTCGTGGCGCGCTTGATTCGGGTGCTACCACCATCACGATGGAGATGGAAATCGCCGCCGTGCACGCCATCGTCGAGCTGGCGCAGGCCGAGCAGAGCGAAGTGGTGGCCGCAGCCTACGTCGGTGAGCCACTCGCTTTTGGGCCGGAGTACCTGATTCCCAAGCCTTTTGACCCACGGCTGATGATGAAGATCGCGCCGGCCGTGGCGCAAGCCGCCTTTGACTCCGGTGTCGCGCTGCGCCCCATTGCCGACATGGACGCCTACCGCGACCATTTGCAGACATTTGTCTACGCTTCCGGCACGACGATGAAGCCGATCTTCGCGACTGCCAAGGCGGCCAGCGCCAAGCGTGTGGCGTACTCAGAAGGCGAGGAAGAGCGCGTGTTGCGCGCCGCACAAATCGTGGTGGACGAGCACATTGCACGTCCCACGCTCATAGGGCGCCCCGCCATCATTGCCCAGCGCATCGAAAAGTTTGGACTGCGGCTCGCAGAGGGGCGCGACTATGACGTCGTCAACGTCGAGCAAGACTACCGCTATCACGACTTCTGGCAGACCTACCACCGCATGACCGAACGCAAGGGCGTCACCGTGCCGATCGCCAAGATCGAGATGCGCCGGCGCCTGACCTTGATCGGCAGCATGATGTTGCACAAGGGCGAGGTGGACGGCCTCATTTGCGGAACCTGGGGCAACACCACGCACCACCTGAGTTACATCGACCAGGTCATCGGCAAGCGTGCCGGTGTGACCACCTATGCCTGCATGAATGGATTGCTGCTGCCCGATCGCCAGGTCTTTCTCGTTGACACCCACGTCAACTACGACCCGACGGCGGCGCAACTGGCCGAAATAACGGTCATGGCCGCCGAGGAAATGCTGCGCTTTGGCATCAAGCCCAAGGCGGCGCTGCTGTCGCACTCGAACTTTGGCAGCAGCACCCAGCCCAGCGCCGTGAAGATGCGTGACACGCTGGAGTTGCTGCGCGTGCAGGCGCCTTGGCTGGAAGTCGACGGCGAGATGCACGGCGATGTCGCGCTCAGTGGCAGCGCGCGCGCTGCACTCATGCCGAACAGCACCCTCATCGGCGACGCGAACCTGCTGGTCCTGCCCAATATCGATGCGGCCAACATCTCGTACAACCTGCTCAAGACCGCTGCCGGCGGCAACATCGCCATTGGGCCGGTGCTGCTCGGCGCGGCCCAACCGGTCTGTGTGCTCACGGCCAGCGCGACCGTGCGCCGCATCGTCAACATGACGGCATTGACCGTCGTTGACGCCAACGTGCAACGCTGAAGTCGCCGGGGGTTTACCCGACGAAGTGAGCGTCCGCTAACAAAAGGTATTCCCTCGAATTTGCCCATATTTTGGGCAAATGCTTGCATTCGTGTGGGGATTCCGTCACACTAGCGCCTTGAAATTTCGGGTTAACCCGTAGTTTCCGAAAGGTGTAGTCGTGATGTTTGCTGACGCTGCGGCCTGGACGCGCAAAGCCGGTTTTTCCTTCGTTCTGGGCGCGACGCTCGCACTGTCGTCGCTGGGTTTGCAGGCGCGGCAAAGTGCCACCGACGCAGGGTCCGCTGTGATTGCACGGGCCGACTTGCCCTTGCAGGGGCAGCGAACCCATGCGTTGATTCTTGCCGGCGGCCCGTTTCCTTATGAGAAGGACGGCGTCGTTTTTGGTAACCGTGAACGCTTGCTTCCGCCGTCAAAACGCGGCTACTACCGCGAATACACCGTCAGAACCCCAGGGGTGCGCCACCGCGGCCCCAAACGCATTGTCTGTGGCGGTCCGCCGCAACAGCCCGAGGCTTGCTATTACACGGCGGACCATTACGCCAGTTTTCGCAGGATCGTTGATTGAGCCTGCAGACAACCGATTTTTAGACTTGAATAGAAAGAGACGCGGAGATGGACACGCCACTTCGTAAAGACCAGGATGTTCCCTTGCGCGGCATACGCGCCAATATCGTGCAATCCATCCGCGCATTTCGCGTGCAGGATCTGCAGGATGCGGCCACTGCGCTGGGACACCACTTCCTTTACGCCAACCTCGCCCACGCACAGACCAAACAGGATGTGCTGGATCTGATTGCACAGCAGTTCACCTTTCCGGCGCACTTCGGGAAGAACTTCGACGCCCTGTCGGACTGCCTGACGGACCCGCTGCACAAGTCGGGTCCGCAACCCGGCTTTATCCTCGTGCTTGAGCAGATTCCCGCTACGGCCAAGTTCGATAAGGAAGCGCGCGAGCAGCTGATCGACGTATTCCGTGACGCTGCGGATTTCTGGGGAGAGCGAAAGATTCCGTTCCGCTGTTTCTATTCTTTTCTGTAGCCCGTTCTGCAACCAACAGCCAGGCAGAACGGGCGAACGGGGCTAGCGAAGCACCGCATGCGGTGCTGGGAATCGAGGTCGGTGCGGAGCCGCCAGAGAAAATGCTTACCGACAAACTGGTAGATATCTCACCCTTGGCGCTGCGCATGAGCAGCCCCTTCAATTCGGGTTACTGGCTCAACGCCGCCTGAACCGAGCAAGCACGCATCCCGCCGGTCTGCCTCATAGCGCCGGCGGTTTTCTTTTGGTGGTTCACGGGTCCAAGATGTCCAAAGACAAAACGGCTTTCGTATGTTCGGACTGTGGTGGAACGAGTCCACGATGGTTGGGAAAATGTCCGCAATGCAGCGCCTGGAACACGCTTAGCGAGACCGTGGTCGAGCCCCAGGGTGCGCGCAACCGCTATGCAGGCGCGTCGCGCCCGGCCTTGAATGCGGCGCAGGCCGTAGCGCCGCTGTCGTCGATCGAGGCCAGTGACTTCGAGCGCACTCCAACGGGACTGGATGAACTTGACCGCGTCCTTGGGGGCGGCATGGTCGAGGGGGCAGTGGTCCTGATTGGCGGCGACCCCGGCATCGGCAAGTCGACGCTGCTCTTGCAGGCGCTGGACGCCTTGCAGCGATCAGGCCTGTCCACGCTGTACGTCACCGGTGAAGAAAGTGGCGCCCAGGTGGCCTTGCGTTCGCGCAGATTGGGCTTGGACCACAGCATGGTCCAGGTCCTGGCCGAGACGCAGCTCGAGAAGATTATCGCCACCATCGAGCAGACGCAACCGGCGATCGCAGTCATCGATTCGATTCAGACCATGTATTCGGAGGCGCTCAGCTCGGCGCCAGGCTCGGTGGCCCAAGTGCGCGAATGCGCAGCACATCTGACGCGCCTGGCCAAAGCAACCGGGGTCGCGATCATCCTGGTGGGTCACGTCACCAAGGAAGGGGCGCTCGCCGGCCCCCGTGTGCTGGAGCACATGGTCGACACGGTGTTGTACTTCGAAGGCGATACGCATTCGAGCTTCCGTCTGGTGCGTGCCATCAAGAATCGCTTTGGGGCCGTCAATGAGATCGGTGTCTTCGCCATGACCGAGCGGGGCCTCAAAGGCGTGAGCAATCCCAGCGCGATTTTCCTGAGCCAGCACAGCGAGCCGGTTCCCGGCAGCTGCGTGTTGGTCACGCTGGAAGGCACCCGCCCGATGCTGGTGGAAATCCAGGCGCTGGTTGACGGCGGCGGGCCCAGCCCGCGGCGTCTCTCCGTCGGTCTGGACCGCGATCGCTTGGCCATGCTGCTGGCCGTGCTGCACCGCCACGCAGGCGTGGCATGTGCGGACCAGGACGTATTCGTCAACGCCGTGGGCGGGGTGCGCATCAGCGAACCGGCAGCGGATCTGGCCGTGATGCTGGCCATCACCTCCAGCCTGCGCGCTCGGGCTATGCCCAAAGGTTTCCTCGCCTTTGGCGAGGTGGGTCTGGCGGGCGAGGTGCGCCCCGCGCCGCGTGGGCAGGAGCGCCTTCGCGAGGCAGCCAAGCTGGGCTTCTCGGTGGCCATCGTGCCCAAGGCCAACGTGCCCAAAAAACCCATCGAAGGGCTGACGATTCATGCGGTTGAACGCATCGAGCAGGCCATGGACCTGGTGCGCGAATTGCAATGATCGAAAGTGTGGCTGACGTGAGGTCCTTCACGCTCGGTTACCTGTGCTGGTGGCGGAGCTCCTGGAGGGCACCGTAAAATCTCGGGTTCTGCGAACCCAGCAAATCCAAAGGACCCCCATGAGCCCCGTAGTTCCCTCGATGGCCGATCGTGACGGCAAAATATGGATGGACGGCCAGATGGTCGATTGGCGCGACGCCAAGATTCATGTGCTCTCGCACACCTTGCATTACGGCTGTGGTGCCTTTGAAGGCGTTCGCGCCTATAAGACGACCGATGGCACGGCCATCTTCCGGCTGGAGGAACATACCGAACGCCTCTTCAACAGCGCCAAAATTCTGCGAATGAAAATTCCGTTCACCAAGGAAGAGGTGAACGAGGCGCAGAAGGCGGTGGTGCGTGAAAACAAACTTGAATCGTGCTACCTGCGACCATTGACCTGGATCGGCTCGCAAAAGCTGGGCGTATCGCCCAAGGGCAATCAGATTCATTTGATGGTGGCTGCCTGGGCCTGGGGCGCCTACCTGGGCGAAGAAGGCATGAAGCGTGGCATCCGTGTCAAGACCAGCAGCTACACCCGCCACCACGTCAACATAACCATGACGCAGGCCAAGGCGGTGAGCAACTACACCAACTCGATTCTGGCGAACATGGAAGCGCTGGACGATGGCTACGACGAAGCCCTGTTGCTCGACAGCTCTGGTTTCGTCTCCGAGGGCGCGGGGGAAAACATCTTCGTCGTCAAGAATGGCGTCATCTACACGCCCGATCTCTCGGCCGGTGCGCTCAACGGCATCACGCGCAATACCGTGCTGCATATTGCCAAGGACTTGGGGCTCGAAGTGGTGCAAAAGCGCATCACCCGAGACGAGGTCTACATCTCTGACGAGGCGTTTTTTACCGGCACGGCCGCCGAAGTGACGCCGATCCGCGAACTGGACCGCATTGAACTGGGTGCCGGCGAGCGCGGGCCCATCACGGAAAAAGTGCAGTCGGCGTTTTTCGACATCGTGAATGGCCGCAATCCCAAATATGCCCACTGGCTCAGCAAGGTGTGATACATGAAACAAGCTGTGATCGAACTGCTGGCGAGCGAGCTCAACCCTGAGGGCGGGGTGTATTGCCCCAATCCCAAAGCAGGCATGCAATTGTGGAACGCCCATCCCAAGGTCTACCTCGACGTGGCCCATGCGGGCATGGCCAAGTGCCCCTATTGCGGCACCGAGTACCGGCTCAAGGCAGGAGAAACCCTGAGCGCTGGACACTGAGAAAGTGGCTGTACGCGCATGGAGCGTGCAGCTACCCACCCTGCCGGCATCGCCTGCGCGCCATGCGGCCCTAGCGAGGCGCCTTCCAGTTTTCCGCGAGTCACTCCCTTTTGATCTCAAACCTTGCGCCTGCGCAGCACCACTCCTGGCCGGAGCGACTCTCCAGCGTGGCGGCCTTTGCGGTCCCGGGTCTGGCGCTGTGGCTGCCATCGGGCTATTCCTATGGCGCCGTCCTGCTGCTGTTGGGGACCTTGCTCACGCTGAATCGCTGGCCGCGTCGGCAGCACGAAGCGTTCACCTGGTGGTTCGCTGCCAGCATGCTGGCCATGGCCGTGGTGTGGGCGGCGCAGGCCGATCCGGCAGAGCATTTTGGTCGCGCTGATCGCCCCGCCAAATTCATCCTCGGCGCTGCGTGCCTGCTTTTTGTCACTTGCTATCCGCCCCGGCCACGAGCCCTGCTTGCCGGGCTCGCGGTTGGTAGCCTGGGCGCGGGTGGGCTGGCGCTGTGGCAGATGTACGGACTGCACGCCGAGCGTGCCTGGGGGCAAACCAATGCCATCCAGTACGGCAATCTTGCGCTGTGCCTGGCGACCATGCTGGCCTTGTATACGAGCGCTCTGTGGCGTCAGCTGAGGGCATCCGCTCGCGTCCTGTGCATTCTTGGGGTGCTTGCAGGACTCGACGCCTCGGTGCTTTCGCAGTCGCGCGGTGGTTGGCTGGCCTTGCTGCTCTCCCTGCCTTTGGCATTGGCCTGGTTGTACCTGCGCCGACGCGAGACTTTCCGCGCGGTCGGCCTGGGTGTGGCGGCCATTGTCATCGTCCTGGTGGTCTTTAATGGCGGCGTGCTGATGGAGCGCGTCGAGCGCATGGAGCACGAAATCCAGACCTACGACCAACATGGCGAAGCAGGAAATTCCGTGGGGCAAAGGCTTGAACACTGGCGTTTTGCCTGGGATATCGCGCGCGAGCGGCCACTGCTGGGCTGGGGTTTTGCGGGCTACATGGCGGAAAAGGCGGCCCGGGTGGCGGCGGGTCGCTACCATCCTTCGATCGTCGAATACAAGTTTGTTCACAACGAACTGCTCGACCAGTGGGTCAAACTGGGCATCATGGGGCCCGCCATGCTGCTCTTGTTCTATGCCCTGCCTCTGGCCATGTTTCTACCCAAGAGGGTACGCATGAAAAACTACGAGCGCGACGCCGAACTGGGCGCCCACGCGCTGGCGCTGCGTTTGTGTGGCACCTGTATCCCTGTGCTCTATATCGGCTTCGGCCTGACGCAGGTCTTTTTTGCGCACAACAGCGGCATCATGTTCTATCTGTTCATGCTCATGCTGCTGTGGGCCGCGCTGCGGTCTGTGGAGCGGCAACTCGATGCCTTGCCTCCTCGCACGCTGGTTTCTGACACTCTGGCCCAATGAGCACCGTGCCTCCAGAACTGCCGCGCGTACTGCATTTCGTCACCGGTGGCTTTTCCGGTGCCACGCAAGTGGCCGTGGATCTGGTGCGGGCGCATGGTGAGAGCGGGTTGTTTGACTCCTTGCTGGTGCTGCGGCGCAAGCGCCAGACCGATCCGGTGCGCATCGCCGCCCTGCGTGCGCAAGGCCTGGCGGTAGAGGTGGTCCCAGGCTGGTCCCATGCTGCCACCATTTGGCAACTGGTGCGCCTGTGTCGCAAATTTCGGCCCGATCTGCTGGTGGCGCACGGATTCAGCGAGCACCTTTGGGGGCGCTATGCCGGGCTGATCGCGCGCGTGCCGCGCCTGGTACAGGTCGAGCACAACTCGCGCGAACGCTATACGCGCTGGCGCCAGGCACAGATGCTTTGGCTGGCGCGCCGCACCCAGGCCATCGTGGGCGTCTCGCAAGGCGTGCGCGAGGCGCTGCTGGCCCGTGGCGTGGATCCCTCGAAGACGCTGGCCATCCCCAACGGCATCCGGCTTGAGCCCTACGCACAGGCGCACGAGCATCCCTATGCGTCGCGCGAACCGGGCATTGTCATGGCCGCCCGGTTTGCACGGCAAAAAGACCACGCGAGCCTGCTGCACGCGCTGGCCCTGCTGCGCCAACGTGGACAGACGCCTGCGTTGCTGCTTGCGGGTGGCGGAAAGGCCAGCGCCCTTCGGCAGGCCAAAAATCTGTGCGGCCAGCTCGGTCTGCAGTCGCAGGTTCGATTTCTCGGCCATTGCAAAGACGTCCCCGGTCTGCTGATGTCGCAGCAGGTGTGCGTGCTGTCCACCCACTACGAAGGCATGCCACTGTCGCTGATCGAAGGCATGGCCGCCGGTTGCGCGGTGGTGGGCAGCCGGGTACCAGGTGTGCGCGAGGTACTGCAGCATGAGCGCAACGGACTGCTGGTGGACGAAGGCGATCCCGAGGCCCTGGCCGATGCGCTGGAGCGCCTGCTGGCGCGGCCACAAGAGGCGGCTGCGATGGCCGCCCAGGGGCAGCGCGATGCGCGGGAACGCCATGGGCTGGCCCTGATGCTGTCGCGCTACGAAGCACTCTTTCTTCGATTGTTGGGGCAAAGGGCTGCATGAATAGCATCGCAGAACCCATCGAAGCGACGCCCTGGCTCAGTGTGTTGGTGCCCGCGTACAACGCGGCTGCTTATCTTGGCGAGTGTGTGGAATCGGTGCTGGCTCAGGGCATCGAGGGCGTTGAACTGGTGGTGGTGGACGATTGCTCCAATGATGCGTCGGCGGCGATTCTGACGCAGCTCGCCACCCGTTGGCCGAAGGGCTTTCGCGTGCAACGCCATGCGCGCAACCGGGGATTGAGCTCGGCGCGCAACACCCTCCTGGAAGCGGCGCGCGGCGAATACCTGTGGTTTTTGGATGCCGATGACAAGCTGCTGCCGGGAGCCCTCGGTGAACTGCGCGACATCGTCCAGACCGACGCGCCCGACCTGGTGCTGTGTGACTTCGAGGTTTTGCGCGAGCGCCGCCAGATCAAGCACTGGCTGCGCGGAGAGCACCACCGCAAGTCGTTCGCGGGCGCGCCTGGCCCATTGCATGGCGACACGGCGCAGTTGCTGAGCGGCATGCTCCTGGCCGGGCAGCTGCACGCCTGGTCCAAAGTGTCCCGGCGCACGCTGTGGGATTCGGGGCTGCGCTTTCCCCCAGGCCAGTACTTCGAGGACATGGCCACCATGAGCCTGCTGGCGCTGGCGGCAGATTCCAGCTACTACGTGCCGCGCCCATGGGTGGCCTACCGGCAGCACGAGCACAGCATTCTGGCCAATGCCAACTGGCAGAAGGCGCAAGACCAGTCGCGCGCCCTCGTTCCCTTGCGCGAGGCGCTTCGCTCGCATGCCAGTGCGCGGTCTCCAGAGCTGCGCCTTGCCCTGGCGCACCAGAGTGCCCGCAACCTCATGGGCGCGATGCGCTATCTGGATTCGCAATCGAGCGCGCTCGCATTCGCCGGGCCTTTGCCGGCGCTGGCCGACCAATTGCGGCAGAATTTTCGCGAGTCCTCTCCCTTGACTGAGCAGGAACTCGCAAACGCCTATCTGCGGCGCGGCTGGCTTTTGCGGCGCCAGAAATTCCTGCGCTGGTTTGGCGCCTTCCGTGCATGACGCACGCTGCCCTGCCCTGGCGTGACCGCGCCGAGTTGTGGCTCGCAGGGGGACTCAAGCGCTATTTCCAATGGTTTGCGCGCACGGCAGAACCCGGAGTCGACACTGCCGCGCAGGAATACCTCTTTGGCTCCCGCAGGCCCGATGAGCGTGATCGCGCGCACAACGCGCGGGCGATTCCGCCGATTGTCTGGGCCTACTGGAGCGGCGCGGCTGCGCCCCCACTCATTGCGCGCTGCTTTGCCAACTGGCGCCAGTTCAATCCCCATTTCAGCATCCGGGTGCTGGACGACGACAGCGTGCGCAACTACCTGGGCGAACTGCCTGAGGCGCTGGAGCATGCCAGTGCCACGCTGCGTGCCGACTGGATTCGTCTCGAACTGCTGCGCCGCCATGGTGGCATCTGGCTCGATGCCAGCACCGTGCTGACGGCGCCACTCGACTGGGTGCTGCAGCAGCAGCGGCACAGCGGCAGCGATCTCGTCGCCTACTACCTCGATCGCTACACCACGGACGCGCAGTTTCCCATCGTGGAAAACTGGTTTCTTGCAGCCCCGCCGCAAAGTGCCCTGGTGGCCGATCTGCAGCACGAATTCACCCACACCGTGTTGCCGCTGGGCGGTGCAGGCTATGTGGCGTATCTGCAGCGGCTGGGCAACTACGAACAGCTGCGCCAAGGCATTGACCTGCCCAACTACCTCAGCATGCATCTGGCCCTGCAGCGCTTGCTGCGCAGCGGCGCAAGCTACCGCCTGTCACTGCGCCGCGCGGAAGATGGCCCCTTCCTCTATCATGCGCTGGGCCAATGGGGGCGCACTGCCCTAAAGATCCGTTTGCTGTTCCTGCGTGCGGCGAGCGCGCCGCCGCCGCTGATCAAATTGCGCAAGCCCGATCGCAAACGCCTGGACCTGTATCTGGAGCGCGGTCTGTACCTGCCCGAGAGCACCTTTGGGCGCTACCTGTGTCCGCCACCAACGCCATGAGCCGACGCCGAAAAACCAAAATCGAGAAGTGGTTTTCCTTCAACCGGTATCGCCGGCGCTTCGGCGCGCATGCGCTGGCCGCCGGCCTGCTGGGCGAGGACACCGAGGCGCTCAAAAGCACCCTGGTCGCCGGCGATGCGGCCGAATACGCTTATGGCTCACTGCCGGATTTGCAGGCGCACCTGCAGCGCTTGCGCCAGGAGTTCATTGGGCAACCCGAACTGCTCTATCACCATGCGGCGCTCATCGTGCTGATACGCCGGGAGGCGGCGCCAGAGCAGAATTTCGCGCGCTTCAAACAGCTGTGGCTTTCCGAACAGGCCTTTTTGTCGGAGCATCTGGACCTGCGCTGGCTGGTGGCTGCCTGCGATACCTTCATCGACCATGATCCCGACGCCGGCCTTCGGGCCACCCTGATGAACGCGGTGCTGCTGGTCAACACCATCAAGTTGCAGGAAACCGAGCGCTTCCTGCAGGGAGCCGCGGAGTCACCCGATCGGCCCGAGTCGGTCGCCGCGCTGCAGGCTGGGCGGGTTGGCTTGATGGATGGTCTGTCTGCCTTTGTTGTCGGCACCGACGACACCTTGCGCAACATGCGCTGGCGCATGGAAAAGCTTTGCGCATTGCACCCGCTGGCCGCCATTGCCATTGTGGTCTTCGATCGCCTGCAGCAGCCCGAGAACAGCAATGTTTATTCACGTTTCCGCCTGCGCCATACGCGGGACCGCACGCGCTGGTGGTAGCGCGCCGCAGCCTCTTGTACTTGATTGGCTTCAGCTGCAAAGCACCGCTTGGGCCTGCGCATGCAGGCGTTTGACAAGCACGCCGGCTTCGGGAAGGTCGTGCACCAGGCCGATGGCTTCGCCCACTGTGGCGTGGGCCCGGGAGTAGTCACCCGCTTGTACCCCGGCGTCGTAGCCCGCCTGCGCTGCTTCGGGCGCAGCGCGCAGCGCGTCCACGCGGCCCTCCCAGCTGCGGTGCAGGTCGTTGCGCAGCGCCCGAAAATCATAGGGTGCAGGCCAGTGCTTGCGCCGCAGAATGTCAAACACGGCGCTGCGTGCGGTGCCATCGCCGCCGGCGGCCAGCGCCGCCTGCTTGGCGCCAAGAGGTGCCAGGCTCTCCTGCGTGGCCCAGAGGCGTGTGCTCAGCAGCGCGCCGTCGGCACCCAGAGTCAGTGCGGCCGCCAGGCCCCGGCCGTCCGCAATACCGCCTGCCGCCAGCAGCAGGGTTTCTGGGGCATGGCCTGCCAGCCAGTCCGCCAGTTCGGGCACCAGAGTCAGGGTGGAGCGGCCGTTGAGTCCATTCATCCCGTGGCCGCCGGCCTCCGCGCCCTGGGCGACCAACACCTGGGCGCCTGCTTCCAGAGCCTGTGCAGCTTGTTCCAGCCGCTGGATCTGGCAGATCAGGGGCGCGCCACTGGCGGCGATGCGGGCGGCGTAGCGGCGGGCGTCGCCAAACGAGAGCATCACGGCGCGCGGACGCTCTTCGAGCGGCAGGTCCAGCACCCAGTCCAGCGCCGAGGCGTCCTCGTCGAGTTTCCAGGTGATGAAACCGATGCCGATGCGCTGGCTGTCCACCGCCTGCAAGGCCAGGCGATATTCGCGCTGCGTCCAGGCAAGATCGCCGTAGCCGCCGCCCACCAGACCCAGCGCGCCGGCGCGAGCGCAGGCGGCCGCCAGGGCGCCGCCCGAAGCCAGCGCCATGGGCGCAAGGGCGATCGGGGTGGTCAGGGAAAACTGCTTAGAGAACCGGGAGGCGTTGAGCTGCGTCATGTGCCGATTCTCGCGCCGGCTGGCGTGAGCGGCAGCCGCAGCACGAAGCAGGCACCGCCACCTGCGTGGTCTTCGCAGTGCACGCTGCCGTGGTGGCGCGTGGCAATCGAGCGCACCAGAGCCAGCCCCAGGCCGACGCCGCCTGCGCGCTCGCTGGCCCCAGGCAGGCGGTAAAAGGGGTCGAAGATGCGTTCGCGCTGCGCCTCGGGGACCCCAGGGCCGCGGTCGCACACCTGCACCTGCGCCCAGCCGTTGCTGCGCTGCAGGATGACGGTGACCTCGCCCGTGCTGTAGCGGCGCGCATTCTCCAGCAGGTTGCGCAGCGCGCGGCGCAGCAGCTTGGCCACCCCGGTCACCTCGATGTCCTCGCCGCTTGCCTCCAGGTCCGCGCCCACGCGCGCGCATTCCTCTGCGGCGAGCCCGACGAGATCCACGCTTTCAATGTCGCCCACATCGGCCTCGCGGGCGTCGAGCCGGCTGGCCAGGAGAATTTCTTCCACCAACTGGTCCAGCTCGCTGATGTTGCGTTCAATTTCGCGGCGAAACAGGGGCGAAGGATGGTCGCCATCCATCAGTGCCAGGCCCATACGGATGCGCGTGAGCGGCGAGCGCAGCTCGTGCGAAGCATTGGCCAGCAGCGATTTGTGCGACCCTACCAGCGCTTCGATGCGCGCCGCCGCGGCGTTGAACTGGCGCGAGAGGTCCGCCACCTCGTCGTGGCCTTGCTCGGGCACGCGCGCGGCCAGGTCACCGCTGCCAAAGCGCTGTACGCCGCGCTGCAGCACCTCAAGCCGCAGCAGCAGCCGGCGAATGATGGGAAACACCCCCAGGGCCACGGCAATGCCCACCAGGCCCAGCATCCAGAGAAAACCAAAAGGCGGGCGGGTCCAGAAGGCGGTGTCGCGTTCCCTGGGCCCACGGGGGCCACGTTCGCCGCGCGGTCCGGGCTCGCGCGGAGCCACTTGCAGGACAAAGGCATCTCCAGAGTCCAGGTCTACCTTGAACTCGATGCCCTCACCGCGCACGCGCTGAGCGACACCATTGCCGACCACATCTCCCTGGGCATTGCGCAGCACCACTTCGCGTGGCGCCTGCACGCGCTGCACTTCGTTCTGCTCCGCCGCAACGCGCCAGGCCCAGCCCACGGCCAGGGTGAGCACCGCCACGCCGCCCACCACGGCAAGCCAGATACGCAAATAGAGGCGGCGGGAAAAGGGGTTGATCAAAAACATCTCAGCAGTGCTCCACATGGGTGTGCAGCACCCACAAGTGTTGCGCCAGGCGCTGCCCCGGCCAGCGGTCGCCGCGCAAGGGCCGCCCCGCCGCGCTGGCGGCGTCCCCCTTCAGGGGGGAAGGCGCGAAGCGACTCAGGGGGGGCATTCAATCCTGCTGTTTGGCGAAGACGTAGCCCACGCCGCGCACCGTGAGGATGCGCCGCGGGTTTTTGGCGTCGTCCTCGATGGCCGCGCGGATTCGGCCCATGTGCACGTCGATGGAGCGATCAAAGGCTTCGAGCTCGCGCCCGCGCACTGCTTCCATGATCTGGTCGCGCGTGAGCACGCGGCCGGCGCGCTCGGCCATGGCCACCAGCAGGTCGAACTGGTAGGAGGTGAGCTCGCAAGGCTCGCCCGCCACGCAGACGCTGCGGGCATCGCGGTCGATTTCCAGCGTGCCGAAGCGCAGTGACTGGCTGGCCGGCGCAGCGCCCTCGTCGCGCCGGCGCAGCACCGCGCGGATGCGGGCCAGCAGCTCGCGCGGCTCGAAGGGTTTGGGCAGATAGTCGTCGGCGCCCAGCTCCAGGCCGATGATGCGGTCCATGGGGTCGCCTTTGGCCGTGAGCATCAGCACCGGCACGCGGGCCATCGGCCCCTGCAGGGCACGAATGCTGCGGCAGACGTCCAGCCCGTCCATGTCGGGCAGCATGAGGTCAAGAATCACGAGCTCGGGCAAGGGCGCGGTCCCCGGCGTTTGCAGCCGCGCCAGGCCGCTGCGGCCGTCGCCGCAATGATCCACCTGCATGCCCGACTGGGCGAGGTATTCCACCACCATGTCCGCCAGGCGGGTGTCGTCTTCAATCATCAGCAACTGCGTGGTCATGGCATTTCCGGCATGGGGGGAAGGATCATCTTGGCGTGCTGGCGTCTCGCGGGCTTGAAGCCTGGGTAAAGCCTGGGTAAACGCTTGCCTCACCGCACAAAACTATTCTTTTTATAGCTGCAAACCTTTATTGGTCAAGCGCTAGGGCCTGTTTTTAATCTTGAAACGAGAGCCACCAGGAGCAGGACAGGCAGGCCCAGCAGCGCGGTGCCAATAAAGAATTCGGTGTAGCCGTTCGCATCCACGAAGCGGCCCGAGAAGCCGGCAAGCCATTTGGGCAGCAGCAGCATCACCGAACTGAGCAAGGCGTACTGCGTGGCCGAATACTGCACGTTGGTCAGGCCGGAGAGGTAGGCGATGAAGCCGGCCGATGCAATGCCGCCTGCCAGGTTGTCGGCCGAAATGACGAAAACCAGGCCCGTGAGATCGTGTCCGCGCGTGCCCAGCCAGGCGAACAGCAGGTTGCTGGCCGCCGAGAGCACGGCGCCCAGCATCAGCACGCGCATCACGCCGATGCGCAGCGCCAGCACGCCGCCCAGGAAGGCGCCGGCCAGCGTCATCAGCACGCCGAACACCTTGGTCACGGCGGCCACTTCGTCCTTGCTGTAGCCCATGTCCACATAGAACGGATTGGCCATGATGCCCATCACCACGTCGCTGATGCGGTAGACGGCGATCAGCGCCAGAATCAGCACGGCATGCCAGCGGTAGCGGCTGAGGAAGTCGGCAAACGGGTCGATGAGTGCGCCGCGCAGCCACTCCAGCGCGTTGCGTGCGGGTGGCAGCGGGCGCGGCGCTGGCTCGCGCGAGAGCAGTACCGTGACCGTGCCCACGAGCATCGAGGCCGCCATTACCAGGTAGGCCGTCTTCCAGGCGCCCTGCTGGTAGCCGGCCACGCCCACCAGCTCGGCGCGCGCGGCCACCCACAGCACGCCGGCGCCGGCCCAGATCATGGCCAGGCGGTAGCCTGTCTGGTAGGTGGCGGCCAGCGCCGCCTGGCGCTCGGTGTCGGCCGACTCGATGCGAAAGGCGTCCAGCGCAATGTCTTGCGTGGCTGAGCCAAAGGCCACAGCCAGGGCGCACCACACCATGGGGGCCAGGGCCACGCGCGGATCGTTGAAAGCCATGCCCGCGAGGCCGGCCATCACCATCGCCTGCGACAGCAGCAGCCAGCTGCGCCGCCGCCCGAGGGTGCGCGTCAGCAGCGGCAGCGGCAGCCGGTCCACCAGCGGCGCCCAGACCCATTTGAAGGCATAGGCCAGGCCCACCCAGCTCAGGTAGCCGATGGTGGTGCGGTCCACGCCCGCCTCGCGCAGCCAGAAGCTCAGCGTGCCCAGCACCAGCAACAGCGGCAGCCCGGCCGAAAACCCCAGCGTGAGCATGCGCAGGCTGGCCGGCTCCAGGTAGATGAGCCAGGCCTCGCGCCAGCTGCGGCGCTTCGCGGGGGAGGGGAAAGTCGCTGGGGGCATGGTCGAAAGCCAAAGTGTTCTGGGGATTATCCGGTTGCCTGCACCGCTACCATGCGTCCATGGCCCATGCCCCGGTTCTCGTGCCCCTTCTTTCTGTGCGCCAGTACAGCGGCGAACACGCGGCGCACGCGCACGACCACGCCCAGGTGCTCTACGCGCTGCGCGGGCGCATGGAGCTGGAAGTGGCCGGCCGCGCCGCTTTTGTCGACACTGCGTGCGGCATGGTGGTGCCGGCCGGTACGACGCACGGCTATCTGGCGCTGCCGGGCGCGCGCCTGCTGGTCATCGACGCGCCTGCGCAGGCGGGCGTTGAGCGTGTAAGGCGCTTTGCCGTGGCGCCTGCGCAGCTGGGCTGGAGCGCGAGCGACGATGCGGTCGAAAGGCTCCAGCAGATTTTGCAGTTCCGGCGCGTGCTGGTGCGCCGCGCCATCCGGCCCGAGCAGGTGGCACGGACCGTGGGCGCAGCCCTGCACGAGCCCTGGCCCACCGCCCGCATGGCGGCGCTGTGCGCCTTGAGCCCGCAGCGCTTTCATGCCCGCTGGCTGGAACTGACAGGCCAGACGCCCCAGGCCTGGCTGCGCGCGCTGCGGCTGGACGCGGCGCAGCGCCTGCTGGCGCGCGGCCAGTCACTGGAAGCCGCCGCGCTGCAGCTGGGCTACGCCAGCGCCAGCGCCCTGGGCTTCGCGTTGCGGCGCGAGCGAGGGTGTGGCGCCCGTGCGTTGCGCCGGGCGGCCAGATAACTCCTGATTTGAGAGCTGAAAACGCTTGCCAGGAAAGCGCTACAGCCGTTTTTGGCCAAATTTATGAGCAATGCACTTCGCGCGTTGCTCGACAGTTGCCCGCGTTGGGCGCTGCATCATTCCAGGCATGACCACTTCCCATTCCACCCGCGGCATCGCCATGGTGCTGCTCGCCGCCATGCTCTGGGGCACCACCGGCACGGCGCAAAGTCTGGCTCCTGCGGGGCTGTCGCCTTACTGGGTGGGCGCGTTGCGTCTGGTGGTGGCCAGTGCCTTCTTTGCCTTGCTGGCGGCGCCGGTCCTGTGGCGGCGCGCGGGTGCGTCCCGGCTGCCGTGGCGCCCCGTGCTGCTGGCGGGCGTGTGCGTGGCGGCGTACAACCTGAGCTTTTTTGCCGGCGTGAAGGCCAGCGGCGTGGCGCTGGGCACGGCCATTGCCATCGGCAGTGGGCCGGTCTGGGCGGGGCTGCTGCAGACACTGGCGCAGCGCCGCTGGCCCGCGCCGGTGTGGTGGGCCGGCACGCTGCTGGGCGTGGCCGGTGGAGCGGCCATGGCGCTGGACGGGCGCTCCACGGTCAGCGCTCCACTGGCCGGCATCGCGCTGTGTTTGCTGGCGGGGCTGGCGTACGCGGCCTATGCGCTGCTCAACAAACTGCTGGTGGGGCAGGCCGGCGCCGCCAGCGTGAACCTGGCGGTGTTCGGCACCGCCGCCCTGCTGTCGCTGCCGGTGGCGGGCGTGCTGGGCGGGCCGCTGCACGCTTCGGCAAGCACCTGGGCCATCCTGGCCTACCTGGGCCTGGTGGCCACCGGCGTGGCCTACCTGCTGTTCAGTCACGCACTGCGCCATATCAACGGCGCCACGGCGGTGACCCTGGCGCTGGCTGAGCCGGTGACGGCGTTTGCGCTGGCCATTGCCGTGGTGGGCGAGTCGCCCTCGGCGATGGCGTTCTGGGGGCTGGCGGGGGTGCTGGCGGGGCTGATGCTGGTGATCTGGGCCGAGCTGCGTGCCGGGTCTGCCGCCCGCCGCACTGCGGGCGGATGAGCCTTCCAGCGGACCTCGTGAGAGGCACGATGACCTACACGCGGGGGCCGCACGGCCCCGCTAGACTGCCGGCCATGGCCTTTTCCCCGATGCTTCTGCATGGCACCACAGCAACCGAAGACATGGGCGCTGCCGCAGGCGGCTGCCGCTTGTGCGCCGCGCGCGGTGAGGTATGGAACGCTCGCCGCGGCTTCCTGGTGGCAGCGGGCCTGGCCGCCGCCGCGCCCGCGCTGGCGCAGGTGGATGTGGGCGAAGCCTCGTCGCTGCGCAAGCTCGTTCCGGCTGAAATCCTTGAGGACGCTGCGCGCCAGCAGTACGCGCAATTGCTGGCCCAGGCCCGGACCCAGCGCGCGCTGGCGCCGGCCGGCCACCTGCAGCTCGAACGCCTGCGCGCCATTGCCCGGCGATTGATTCCGTTCACCGTGCGCTGGAACCCCCGCGCCGCCGACTGGCGCTGGGAAGTCAACCTCATTGGCAGCAAGCAGATCAACGCCTTTTGCATGCCCGGCGGAAAAATTGCCTTCTACACCGGCATCCTCGACCAGCTCAAACTGAGCGACGATGAAGTCGCCATGGTGATGGGCCATGAAATGGCGCATGCGCTGCGCGAGCACGCGCGCGAGCGCCTGGCCAAAACCCAGGCCACCAACCTGGGCCTGCGGCTGGGCGCCCAGTTGCTTGGCCTGGGCGATCTGGGCCACCTGGCGGCGGGCCTGGGCGGGCAGTTGCTCACGCTGCAGTTCAGCCGCAGTGACGAGAGCGACGCGGACCTGGTGGGCCTGGAGCTGGCAGCGCGCGCCGGCTTCAATCCGCAGGCCGGCGCCAGCCTGTGGACCAAGATGGGCAACGCCTCCGGTGAGCGCCAGAGCGGTCTGGCGTTTCTCTCCACCCACCCCTCGGGGCCGGCACGCATCCGTGAGCTGGAACGCAATGCCCCGCGCGTTCAAGGTTTGTACGAGGCGGCACAGCGCGGCGGCTGAGGGGGCTTCAAAATTTCGATGATTTTTGGGTTGTAGCGCTTATGTGACGGGCGTATATAGCTATCAAATGAGTAGTTGGTTGCCGCTGCAGGCCTGTCGGGTGCGGCACAGCATTCGTGCCCCGCACGGAGTACAAGGCAGGGCGTGGGCGCAGCGCGATGTGCCCTTCCACCCTTCCATTTGCAAAGCCGAAACCATGCTCAATTTCAATTTCTACAACCCCACCCGTATCCTTTTTGGTGCCGGCAAGATTGCCGAAATCAGCCAATTCGTGCCGCAGGATGCCCGTGTACTGGTGCTCTACGGCGGCGGCAGCGCGCGCAGCACCGGAACGCTCGCTGAAGTTCTGGCGGCGCTGGGCGAGCGCACCGTGTTTGAATTTGGCGGCATCGAGCCGAACCCGAGTTACGAAACCCTTTCGCGCGCCGTAGACCTGGCGCGCGCCGAGCGCATCGACTATCTGCTGGCAGTCGGCGGCGGCTCGGTGCTCGACGGCAGCAAGTTCGTCGCGGCTGCTGTGCCGTTTGAAGGCGACACCTGGAGCATTCTGGAAAAGCGCGGCAGCAACATCACCCGCGCCCTGCCCATGGGCGCCGTGCTCACGCTGCCCGCCACCGGCTCCGAGATGAACAGCGGCGGCGTGGTGACGCGCAAGGCCACGCATGCCAAGCTGGCATTCTCCAGCCCCCTGTGCTTTCCGCAGTTTTCGGTGCTCGACCCGACCAAAACCTACACGCTGCCCCCGCGCCAGATTGCCAATGGCCTGGTGGACGCCTTTGTGCACACCATGGAGCAGTACCTGACCTACCCAGTCAACGCCCTGGCGCAGGACCGGTTTGCCGAAGGACTCTTGCAGACCCTGGTCGAGCTGGCGCCGCGCGCCATGCAGGAAGGCGAGCCCGACTACGACAACCGCGCCAACCTGATGTGGACCGCCACGCTGGCGCTCAACGGCCTGATCGGCGCCGGCGTGCCGCAGGACTGGGCGACGCACATGATCGGCCACGAACTCACCGCGCTGTACGGCATCGACCACGCGCGCACGCTGGCCATCGTGCTGCCGCAGGTGATGCAGGCGCGGCGTGAGGCCAAGCGCGAGAAATTGCTGCAGTACGCCGCGCGCGTCTGGCAGATCACCGAGGGCAGCGACGACGAGCGTATCGACGCGGCCTTTGCCCGCACAGCGCAGTTCTTTGAAAGCGTGGGCATTCCTACCCGGCTATCGGCCTACCAATTGGGCGGTGAGGCGGTGGATGCGGTAGTGAAAGCCCTGACCGAGCACGGCATGGTCAAGCTGGGCGAGCAGCGCGCCATCACGCCAGAAATCAGCCGGGTGATTCTCGAAGCCGCACTCTGAAACGGGTCGGCCACCCAGGGCGGCGGAGCGCGCGCCGCTCGATGGCTACCCTTGCTCCGGGTGTCGGTAGCTGCCCGGTGGTACGCCGGTCCATCCCTTGAACGCGCGCTGGAATGCGGCGCTGTCGGAAAACCCCAGTTCGCCTGCCAGCACCGCCAATGGAACCTGGCTGCTGTTGAGCCGCGCAATGGCCATGTCGCGCCGCAGGCTGTCCTTGACGGCGCGAAACGAGGTGTGCTCTTCGGCCAGGCGGCGCTGCAAGGTGGAGACGGCCATGTTCAATGCCAGCGCGCAGGATGCGAGGCTGGGCCAATGGGGCTGCTCCTGCAGCAGGTGGGCGCGCACCCGTGCGGGCAGGGAACCTTCACCTCGGCGGGGAATGATGATCTGGGTCTGGGCTTCGGCCAGGAAACTTCGCAGCGCCGCCTCGTCGCGCCGCACGGGCGCTTGCAAGCGTCGGCTGTCGAACCAGAATGCGCAGCAGGGTTGGTCGAACACCACGTTCCCCGGAAACAGCTGCGCGTAACTGCTGGCGTGGGGCGGGCGCGGGAAGGCGAAGTCAAAGCGATGCACCGGCAGGCGTCCACCGGCCAGCCAGGCCAGCAGGCGCCAGAACACGCGCAGCATCAGTTCGTGTAAAAAAACCGGGTAGGCCGCTGTGGGGTCGGCAGGACGCAGCGCTACGGCGCTCAGGCTCCCTTCGTGCAGGAGATCCATGCACAGGTCATCCTGCACCAGTCCAAAGGCGCGCACCAGGCGCCGCAGCGCCACGCCCAGGGTGCCCGCGCCCAGCGTGCTGCGAGCCAGCAAGGCCAGTGTGCCCGGCCGCAGAGGACGGGAAAGAAACCCCAGGGCTTCATCCCCCGATCGCTCCATCAGCACCTGCAGCAGGCGCGCGTACTGATCGGCCGTGACGCGGGCAGACGGGTGGTCCAGCAAAGCCGGTGCAATACCAGCCGCAGCCAGCCACTCCTGCGTCGGCTGCTTCGCCGCCGCCAGGCCGGCCAGCATGTTCTGCACGAAAACGATGGGAATGCTCGGTGGAGGAGAAAGCATGCACGAACACTCGCCTACAGAGGGGATTGTGAGGTGTTTTGCCATCAGAACGGTGTCTGCTGCCATCGCCCGAAAGGCACCCGATTTGTACCATGGGCCAAGAAGAAAACGTTGTTGATTCCCTCCCACTCTGGAGACAAACCCCATGTACCTGACCCAAAGCCTGCACCGCTCGGTGCAACAGCACCCTCACCGCATCGCCGTGCGCTGGGGCGACCAGACACGCACTTTTGGCGAGTTTGCCGATCGTGTGGCGCGTTTTGCCGGAGCGCTGCAAAAGCTCGGCGTGCAGAGCGGCGACCGCGTGGCCATGCTGTCGCTCAACTCCGAGCGCTACCTGGAATACCAGATGGCTGTGCCCTGGGCGGGGGCAGTACTCAATCCTTGCAACATCCGCTGGTCGCCCGCAGAAATCCTGTATTCGCTGGAGGATTCGGGCTCGACCGTGCTGCTGGTGGATGAAACCTTCAAGGGCATGGTGGCACAGTTCCGGCGTGAATCGACCACGCTGCGCGAGTTGATCTACTGTGGCGATGGCGAAACGCCCGAGGGCATGCACGGCTACGAAGCACTGGTGGCGCAGACTGCACCAGCGGCGGACGCGCTGCGCCGGGGGAATGACCTGGCAGGCATTTTTTATACCGGCGGCACCACCGGTTTTCCCAAGGGCGTGATGCTGAGCCACAACAACCTGTGCAGCTCGGGCCTGGCGGTGCGTGCCGAAGGCCTGGCGCGCCCGGGCGGCACCTACCTGCACGCTGCGCCCATGTTCCACCTGGCCGACATGGGCCTGGCGTTCCCGCACTGGGTGGAAGGCAATACGCATTCCATCATCCCGGCGTTTGACCCGGCCAAGGTGCTCGACACCATCGAGCAGCACCGCGTGACCAACCTGTGCCTGGTGCCCACCATGATCCAGATGATGCTGGACCATCCCAGCATGGGCCCGCACCGCGACCTGAGCTCCCTGCGCACCGTGTTCTACGGCGCCTCGGCGCTGCCCGATGCCTTGCTGCTGCGTGCTCAAAAAGCGATTCCCCAGGCCGAGGTGTTCCAGGGCTTCGGCATGACCGAACTCTCGCCTGTGGGCACCATCTTGCCGTCGACTTACCTGGCAGAAGAAAACCGGCACCTGGGCAAGCTGGGTTGCTCTGGCCGCGCCACGTTTTGCACCGAAGCCAAGATCGTCGATGGCGAAGGAACCGAAGTGCCGCGCGGCACGGTGGGCGAGATCATCGTGCGCGGCCCCAACGTGATGATGGGCTACTGGAATCAGCCTGAACTCACGGCTGCTGCGCTGCGCGACGGCTGGATGCACACCGGCGACGGTGGCCGCATGGACGAGGACGGTTTCGTCACCGTGGTCGATCGCATCAAGGACATGATCAAGACCGGTGGCGAGAACGTCTTCTCGGCCGAGGTCGAAAACGCCCTGGCCAAACACCCGGCCGTGGTGATGAGCGCGGTGATTGCCATTCCCGACCCGCAGTGGGGCGAGGCCGTGCATGCGGTGGTGGTGCTCGCGCCTGGACAGCAGGTGACCGCCGAAGAAATCATTGCGCACTGCAAGACCTTGATCGCTGGTTACAAGAGTCCGCGCAGCGTCGAATTCCTCGATGCCCTGCCGATGACCGGTGCGGGAAAAATTCTCAAGACGAAACTGCGCGAGCCCTTCTGGAAGGGCCGCGAGCGCGGTGTCGCATAACCAGTTCCCGTTTGACCAAGGAGATTCTGATGAGCCGTGATGTATTCGTATGTGGGGTCGGCATGATCCCGTTCACCAAGCCCGGAGCCAACGAGCCTTACCCGCAGATGGGAGCCTATGCCACCCGCGCAGCCTTGCAGGATGCCGGTATCGGCTACGAGCAAGTGCAGCAGGCCTACGTGGGCTATGTGTATGGCGACTCCACCTCGGGCCAGCGTGCGCTGTACGAGGTGGGCATGACCGGCATTCCGGTGGTGAACGTCAACAACAACTGCTCCACCGGCTCGACAGCCCTGTTCCTGGCGCGCCAGGCGGTGGCCAGCGGCGCGGCCGACTGCGTGCTGGCGCTGGGTTTCGAGCAGATGAACCCCGGTGCATTGGGCGCGGTATTTGAGGACCGTCCCAGTCCGTTTGAGCGGTTTGACGCTGCCACCAACGAGCTGGTGCAGTCCGACCTGCCGCTCGCACTGCGCTACTTTGCCGGTGCGGGCAAGGCCCATATGGACGAGTTCGGTACGCCCCTCGAAACCTTTGCCAAGATCCGCGCCAAGGCCAGTCGCCACGCCGCTAATAACCCGCTGGCGGTATTTCGCACCGTGGTCACCGAGCAGGAGGTGATGCAAGCCAAGATGCTGTGGCCCGGCGTACTGACGCGCCTGATGGCCTGTCCACCTACCTGCGGCGCCGCAGCTGCCATCGTGTGTTCGGCCGCCTTCGCGCAAAAACATGGACTTGACCAGCGCGTCCGCATCAAGGCGCAGGCGATGACGACCGACAAGCCCGTCACCTTCGAGGCGCGCGACATGCGCGAGGTGGTCGGCTTCAGCATGGCCCGCGACGCTGCCCAGCAGGTGTACGAAGCTGCTGGCATCGGCCCTCAAGACATCGACGTGGTCGAGCTGCACGACTGCTTTGCGCAGAACGAACTGCTGAGCTACGAGGCACTGGGCCTGTGCCCCGTGGGCGGCGCCGAAAAGTTTGTCCACGACGGTGACAACACCTACGGCGGCAAGGTCGTCACCAATCCCTCAGGTGGCCTGCTGAGCAAAGGGCACCCCTTGGGCGCAACGGGCCTGGCGCAGTGCTTCGAGCTCACGCACCAGCTGCGCGGCACGGCCGAGCAACGCCAGGTGGATGGCGCGCGCCTTGCGCTGCAGCACAACCTGGGCTTGGGCGGCGCATGCGTCGTCACCCTGTACGAAAGAGCTTGAAACCGGAGTCCCGAAATGATTGACAAGAAATGGATCGGCCACATCCTGCCGGTCTCTGAAATGGCGCTTGATCGCAGCCGTCTGCGCTTCTTTGCCAAGGCCATTGGCGAGACCGCGCCCGAGTACACCGACGTGCAGGCCGCGCAATCGGCGGGCTACGCCGACCTGCCGGCTCCGCCCACCTTCCTCTTTGGCGCGGAACTCGATTCAGGCGTCACCGACGCGCTGTTGACCCTGCTGGACGTGCCCGTCGTCAAACTGCTGCACGGTGAGCAGAGCTTCACCTACCACCGCAGCGCCTGCGCGGGAGACACCATCACGGTGCGCTCCGAAATCGGTGACATCTACGACAAGAAAAATGGTGCCCTGGAATTCGTCGTCAAGACGTCGGGTGCCACCAACCAGATGAACGAACTCGTGGCCGAGATGCGCACGGTGCTCGTAGTCCGCCACTGACGGGAGAACGCCATGACATTCAAGATACCTACGTTCGCGCAGATCCAGGTCGGCGACACCCTGCCCGAGCTGCAACTGCCACCGGTTGACCGCACCACGCTGGCGCTGTTTGCAGGCGCTTCGGGCGACCACAACCCCATGCACATCGACATCGACGTGGCACGCCGCGCCGGCATGCCTGATGTGTTTGCCCAAGGCATGCTGGGCATGGCCTGGCTGGGCCGCGTGGTTACCGCGTGGGCGCCGCAAAGCCGGTTGCGCACATTCAATGCACGTTTTCAGGGCATCACGCACCTGGGCAACGCCATGCGCTGCAGCGGTCGCATCGTCGAGAAGCTCGAGCACAACGGCGAGCACTGCGTGCGCATCGAGCTCACCAGTGCCAACCAGTTTGGCCAAACCAAAATCGTCGGCGATGCCCTCGTGGCGCTGGCCTGAACCCACACAAGGAACCCCATGACAAAGAAACTCGAAGGCAAGGTCGCCCTCATCACCGGCTCGGGCCGCGGCATCGGCCGCTCCATCGCACTCAAGCTTGCCAGCGAAGGCGCGCATGTCGTCGTCAATGACCTCGACGAAGCCCCAGCGCAAGAAGTCGTCGCGGCCATCCGCGCTGCCGGTGGGCAGGCCGTGGCCTGCATTGGAAGCGTGACAGCGCCCGATTTTGCCGAGCGCTTCATCGGCACGGCGGTGAGCGAATTCAAGGGCCTGGACATCATCGTCAACAACGCTGGCTACACCTGGGACAACGTGGTGCAGAAGATGACCGACGAGCAGTGGTACGCCATGCTTGATGTGCACCTGACGGCGCCGTTTCGCATCCTGCGCGCCGCGCAGCCCGTCATCCGTGCGCTCTCCAAGCAGGAAAAGGAAGCCGGTAAGAGCGTGGTGCGCAAGGTCGTCAACATCTCGTCGGTGGCGGGCTTGTTCGGCAACGCTGGCCAGACCAATTACTCCACGGCCAAGGCCGGTATCGTCGGCATGACGCAGACGCTGGCCAAGGAATGGGGCCGCATGAACGTGACCGTGAACTGCGTGGCCTACGGCTTCATCAAGACGCGGTTGACGGTGAGCGCCGACAGCGACGCCACCGCCAACATCGACGGCCGCGAGATCAAGGTGGGTGTCAACCCCGACCTGATGGCGGCCATGGAGCGCATGATTCCCCTGGGTCGTGGCGGCACGCCCGACGAAGCAGCGGGGGCCGTGTACCTGCTGTGCATCCCCGAGTCCGACTATGTGAGCGGCCAGACGCTGATGTGCAGCGGTGGCCTGACAGGGATTTGATGCCATGAGCCTGCTGCCCCAACTGCATCGCCACGCCTGGATGGATGAAGGCATCGAGGCGTTCAGAGAACAGGCCAGGCGTTTCATCGCCAACGAGCTGGTGCCGCACCTGGACGGCTGGCGCCGCCAGGGGTTCATCCCGCGCGAGGTCTGGCGCCCGTTTGGCGAACTGGGGTTCCTGCTGCCTGAATTGCCGGAGGAATACGGCGGCGCAGGCGCCAACCTAGCCTACCAGCTGGTGGTGCAGGATGAACTCGCCCGCGCCGAAGTGCCCGCCAACACGGCCGTGCACACCATTGCCGCGCACTACATCCTGGACTACGGCACCGAGGAACAAAAGCAGCGCTGGCTGCCGGGCCTGGCCAGCGGTGAGCTCCTGGCCGGTATCGCGCTGACCGAGCCCGGCTGCGGCTCGGACCTCAAGGCCTTGCGCACCAAAGCCACCAAGAATAGCGATGGGTATGTGATCGACGGCGCCAAGACCTTCATCACCAACGGCTTTACCGCCAACTTGCTGGTGGTTGCCGTGCGCACCGGTGGGCCGGGCAGCAGCGGTGTCTCGCTGGTGGTGCTGGAGACCGAAAACCTGCCCGGCTTTCGTGTCGGCAGGCGGCTGGAGAAGCTGGGCCAGCATGCGTCGGACACCGCCGAGCTGTTTTTTGACGGCGTGCGCCTGAAAGCGGACCAGCTTCTGGGCGGGCAGGAAGGCCAAGGCTTTCGCCAACTGATGAGCCAGCTGCCCTACGAGCGCCTGCTGCTGGCCGTGCCCGCTGCGGCGGTGATCGAGTTGGCCGTCGAATTGACGGTGGAGTACACCAAGGGCCGCAAAGCCTTTGGACAGAGCGTGTTCGACTTTCAAAACACCCGCTTCAAGCTGGCCGAATGCGCCACCCTGGCCCATGTGGTGCGCAGTTTCGTGAACGACTGCATCCAGCGCCTGCTCGACGGCACGTTGGACGACGAAGCCGCCTACATGGCCAAGTGGTGGTGCACCGAGCAGCAGGGCAAGGTGACCGACGAATGCCTTCAGCTCTTCGGCGGCTATGGCTACATGGCCGAGTACCCGATTGCCCGCCTGTATGCTGATGCCCGCATTCAACGCATTTACGGAGGCACGACGGAAATCATGAAAGACTTGATTGCACGGAGACTGGGCACATGAGCGCGCCGCTGTCTTCCCCCCTCGCCGGCATCCGCATCGTCGAATTCGAAGGCATCGGCCCCGGCCCGCTGGCCGCGCGCATGCTGGCCGATATGGGCGCCGAGGTCACGGTGATTGCCCGCCCGCAGCAGGGCGCTGTGGCGGCGCAACTCGGCGGCAGCGGTGACAACCCCTTGCGGCGTGGCAAAACCGTGGTGCTGCTCGACCTCAAGCAGGACGCCGCCCGCGCCGAGGCCTTGGCCCTGGTGGCCCAGGCCGACGCGCTGATCGAAGGCAACCGCCCCGGCGTGATGGAGCGCCTAAAGCTTGGCCCGGCCGAGTGCGCACAGGTCAATCCGCGCATCGTCTACGGCCGCATGACCGGCTGGGGCCAGAGCGGCCCGCTGGCGCAGGCGGCCGGGCACGACCTGAATTACGTGGCGCTGACCGGCATGCTCTCGCTCTCGGCGCACCGGGGCGAGCGGCCCATTGTGCCGCCCACGGTAGTGGGTGATGCGGGGGGCGCGCTGGGCTTGGCGTTTGGCATGGTCTGCGCCATTCTGGAAGCCAAAACCAGCGGCCAGGGCCGCGTGGTGGACGCCGCCATCGTCGACATCGTGGCCATGCTGGGCGGCATCGCGCAATGGATTCGCGGCAGCGGCCAGCTCGGCGGCGCGCAACCCAGCCCGTTCCACGATTCGCCGTTTTACGACGTCTACCGCTGCGCCGACGGCGGCTGCATCGCGCTGGGCGCGCTGGAGCCGCAGTTCTACGCGCTGCTGATGCAAAAGCTGGGGCTCGATGATGTGGACCGGGGGCGCCAGTTCGACCCGCGCACCTGGCCCGCCCTCAAAGACCGTCTGACCGCCCTCTTTGCCAGCCAGCCGCGCGCGCACTGGGACGCTTTGCTGGAAGGCACGGACGTGTGCTTTGCGCCGGTGCTGAGCGTGGCGCAGGCGGCCGAGCACCCGCACAACGTGGCCCGGGGCACCTATGTGCACACGGCGGGAGGGGGGCTGGACGTGGCGCCCGCGCCGCGCTTTCTGCCGCTCAATGGCAAGGCCGGATAGACAACGATGAAAGCCGGACTGCGCATTGCTCTGGGCCTGATGGCGCTTCTGGTGCTGGCGACCGCCGCGGTGCTGGTGTGGTCCTGGGCCCCCGATCTGCCCGCCAGCGAGCTTGAACAGCGCTGGGCCCAACCACCGTCCACCTTCATCGAGGTCGAAGGCCTGCGCGTGCATCTGCGCGACGAAGGTCCGCGGGATGACCCCACGCCCATCGTGCTGATCCACGGCACTTCCGCCAGCCTCCACACCTGGGACGGCTGGACAGACGCGCTTCGCAACGACCGCCGCGTCATCCGCTTTGACCTGCCGGGCTTTGGCCTCACAGGCCCGAATGCCGCTCAGGATTATTCGATGGCGGTGTATGTGCACTTTGTGCTGGCGCTGCTCGATCAGTTGGGTGTGCAGCGCTTCGCTATGGGCGGCAATTCGCTCGGCGGCGAAGTGGCCTGGGCCACGGCGCACGCTGCGCCTCAGCGGGTGGACCGATTGATTCTGGTGGACGCTGCGGGCTACGCCTTCGAGTCCACCTCGGTGCCGCTCGCGTTTCGCGTAGCAGCCCTGCCGGGCCTGCGCGCGCTGATGGGCCATCTGCTGCCGCCCGGCATGGTGGAGAACTCGGTGCGCAACGTCTACGGCGATCCGAGCCGGGTGACGCCCCAACTGGTGCAGCGCTACAGCGACCTGGCCCGCCGCGCGGGCAACCGCCATGCGTTGACGGTGCGCATGGCCCAGCGCAATACGGGGCGCGAGCAGGACATTCGCGATCTGAAGTTGCCCACGCTTCTTCTGTGGGGCGCGCTCGACCGCTTGATTCCGCCCGTGAACGGCGAACGCTTTGCCAAGGATATTGCGGGCTCCAAGCTCGTTGTGTTCGAAGGCCTGGGCCATGTGCCGCAGGAAGAGGACCCGGCGGCGACGGTGGCGGTGGTGCAGCAGTTTTTGCGGCAGCCGTAGTTCGAATGACCATGCTTAGGCGCGCACGGTGTTTGCACGGCCGCCGCGGTCCTAAACTGTCTCCATGACTGCTTCTACCCGCTCAATGCAACGCGCTGAAAGGACTCTGCCATGAAGATCGCCGTGATGGGCGCGGGCGCCGTGGGCTGCTACTACGGCGGTATGCTGGCTCGCGCCGGGCATGAGGTGGTGTTGGTAGGGCGCGCGGCCCATGTGCAGGCGATGCGCGAGCACGGTCTGTGGCTGGACACCCTGCATTTTCAGGAGCACGTGCGGCTGCAGGCCGACACCGAGGCCGCTGCGGTGCGCGGCGCCCAGTGCGTGCTGTTTTGCGTCAAGTCGACCGACACCGAGAGCGCTGGCCGGTCCATGGCGCCCTATCTGGCCGACGGCGCCACCGTCCTGAGTCTGCAAAACGGCGTAGACAACGCCGAACGCTTGCAGGCGACGCTGCAGCGCCCTGTGCTGCCTGCAGTGGTTTATGTTGCGGCTGCGATGGCGGGGCCCGGGCATGTGCAGCACTTTGGTCGCGGTGAACTGGTGCTGGCCGCCTCACCGACCAGTGAGCAACTTTCGAATACTTTTGCTGCTGCGGGCATTCCGGTAGAGGTATCGGACAACGTGGCCGGCGCCCTCTGGGCCAAGCTGGTGCTGAACTGTGTCTACAACCCGCTGTCCGCCATCACCGGCCAGTCTTACGGCCAGATTGTCGATAGTCCCGGACTGGATGTGCCCCGGATGATGGACGACATCGTGCAGGAATGCCTGGCCGTGGCACATGCCAGCGGCATTGTTCTGCCCGATGGCACCGCCCAGGCGGTGCTGCCGCTTGCCGCCTCCATGCCAGGCCAGATATCGTCCACCGCGCAGGACCTGGCGCGGGGTCGGCACACCGAGATCGACCACATCAATGGATTCATCGTGCGCCGGGGCGAGGCCCTGGGCATCGCCACACCTGCCAATCGCCTGCTGCACATCCTGGTGCGCCTGCTGGAGAAGCGCCCGCTCGCGCTTGGCGCCTGATGCGCCTGACGGCCTTGGGCCGACTACTTTGCGCCCCGGATCTTCAATCGGTGGGACAAGGCACAGGGTGATTGCAATCAGTCTTCAACCTGCGCGGTCTCCACAAACACCAGCTCGCAGGAGTTCGCGCCGGAGTCCGTGCGCGACAGCGAACTGGTCCAGCGCCAGCCGGTTGCGGCGGTGGCTTGCACCAGCTGCCCCGTGAGGCGAATGGAGGCGCCTTCGCGCGCTTTTCTCAATGTTTTCTCAACGGCGGCATTGGCTGGAATCAGGTGCATGTTGGCCGAGGATTCGATGATTTCCTGCACCGGAATCGGCGGCGCGTCGCGCCAGCGGTAGAAGTACCAGCGCCGCCCCTGGGTGATGTCCAGCTGGCGGACCACCGCCGGGTCGGCCATGCGCTTCCAGCCCAGCGCCAGGTCCACCGGCGCAAGCTCGGCTTCCTGGCCCAGGTAATAGTCTTCGCGCGAGAGCACTTTGGCGTCGATGGCAAAGCGTGCCAGCGGCTGGATTTGGAAGCCCTTGAATGCGAATGCCGGCTTGTCGGTGTGGCCCTGCACCGGAACTTGCAGGGCCGCCTGTGTCGCCAGCGCCGGAGCGCTGGCGTGCTGGGGCGAATAGCTGGTGCGGATCGACTCGATGGCGAAGAACGCCACCAGCATCACCACGCCGGCTTTGAGGACCGTCTTGAGCTGCATGGAAGCGCTCAGCGTTCAGTGCAATGTCGGGTGGGTGTCCAAGCTGAGCGCGCGCTCAATGGTGGTGGCCGTGGTCGCCGTGGACGTGGCGATGCTGGATTTCCTCGGCGCTCGCAGCGCGCACGCCGGTCACCTTGCAGCCAAACCGCAGCGCCTGGCCGGCCAGCGGGTGGTTGCCATCGAGATGGACCTCGGGGCCCTTGATCTTGACCACGTTGAACATCTGCGGCTGGCCGTCGGGGCCCTGGCCTTGCAGCTGGCCGCCCACCTTCACCCCGGGCGGGAATTCGGATTTCGGAATGCTGCGCACCAGCGATTCGTCGCGCGCGCCAAAGGCGTCTTCCACCGCCAGATCAAGCGTTGTCGAAAAGCCCACGGCCTGGCCGTCCAGCGCGGCTTCCACCTTGGGGAAGATGTTTTCGTAGCCGCCGTGCAGGTACGACAGATCGCCCTTGTCAAGCGGCTTGCCTGCGGGCGTGGTGAGCTGGTAGCTAAGGGTGACGGCGCTGTTTTTGGCGATGTTCATTGGAGGCCTCGGAGTCGGATAGGAAGATGGCGCTGCACGCATCGCGCGGCGCCGCAATGGGCCAATTGTCCCCGACCGGAGCGTTGGGCGGGCAGCCTGACCTGCGACGCGCTGGTGTCAAGCAGCAGGAACATCTCGGAATGCTGGGCGAGCTGGCCGACCTTCACCCATTGCTCGCTCGGGTATCCCGTCTACTGCGAAATGGCTACAGGCAGTTGAACGTCCGTCCTACAGGGCCGGATCAACTTTTTAAGTAGATTTGCCTTATCGCTTGTTAGTCATCGTTATGGGTCTTGGCAGGCGAGAAACTGTGCGCACGGTTTCGTTTTCAGGTGCGCTGTAACTCCATTTCCTACAAGGCTCTTCATGAAATATTCAATACTCTTGGCCGGTGTGATTGCCACGCTTGGCTTGGCCGCTTGTGAAAAAAGCACGGTCAGTCCGGCAGCACCATCTCCTGTCGTGGTCGTTCCTGGCCCTGCAGGCCCGACCGGCGCCACGGGTGCTACGGGCAGCACAGGCTCGACGGTGGCGGTACCCGGCCCTACGGGTGCTACCGGCGCTACCGGTGCGACGGGTGACACAGGTTCCACCGGGTACACCGGCGCGACAGGTTCCACAGGCGCAACGGGCGCTCCCGGTTATGACGGCGAAAAAGGTGAGAAGGGGAAAACCGGCGGCGACACGGTGGTCATCGTTCCCGCTAAATAAAGGCCCTCGCTCCATCAGCCGACGCGACTGCGTCGGTTTTTTTTGGCCGTCACTTTCCTGTCGTGTCTGAGCGGGCATCGCGATGCGCCGGGGACTGGCCACTGAGCGAGACGGCGGTATCTTGGGCGCATGCGTGAACGGCCACGTTCTGGTTCCACCAACGGCCGAACGCTTAGGGCAATGCTGATTAAGTCCCTCACGCGCCGCGCATCCGTACCTCGGGCGGTCTGCGGCGTTGCAAATCCTCGCCATAGCTGCGGCTATGGCTGCGGTTTGCGCCTTGCATCCCATCCCGATGCGCGGCGCGCGTCATCGCGGTGACTTATTCAGCATCGCCTTAGGGTGTCGCACGTGACTGTGGAACCTCGTCCACGGCAGCACCCGGGTAGCGCGCAAAGCGCCTGGCCTCGTTGCCGTGCACCGGGTCACTCGTGTCCCACGGCCAGCCGCCAAACTGGGTGCGGCGGTAGTCCTGCATGGCCTGCATGATTTCCTGCTGCGTGTTCATCACAAACGGGCCGTACTGCGCCACCGGCTCGCCAATCGGCCGGCCTTGCAGCAGCAGGCATTCCACGGTGTCGGCCCCGGTGTTCTGCAGTTCCCAGTTCTGGTCCCCGACCAGTTCCAGCGCGGCGTGGCTGCGCTGCTCGGCTGCGCCGATGCGCAGGCCCGTGCCAGCGAAGAAGTACAGCATGCGCCGGGTGCCGGCACCGGCTGCGGCGGGCAAGGTCCAGCGCGCTCCGGGTTCCAGCTTGAGCGTCCAGATGGCCACGTCACTCTCGGCTTGCGCCGCCCAGGATTCGGGGGGCGGCGGCAGGGGCGCGTCCGCTCCGGGCAGAGGCCCGGCCACAACGGTCACGGTCGTTGCGCGGCCCGTGTCGTCGCGGTTCACCAGGCGCGGGATGCGCTCGTTCCACAGCATGGTGAAGTGCGGCGCCACCATCTTGTTGGCGGCTGGCAGGTTCAGCCAGATCTGAAAGAGTTCCAGCGGATTGGGCTGGGTGGTGTCCAGCAGTGGGAACATCTCGGAATGCTGGATGCCGCGGCCTGCCGTCACCCATTGCACGTCGCCGCCGCCAAAGCGTGCCGCCGCGCCCAGCGAATCGGCGTGGTCGATCAGACCCTTGCGCACCAGGGTCACGGTCTCAAAGCCGCGGTGCGGGTGGCCGGGGAAGCCCGGCACCACGTCGCCGTGGTACATGCTCCAGCCGTCCTTGCGGCTGAAGTCGCTGCCGATCTGCCGGCCTTCAAGGGCGACTGCGGGGCCGCGCTCGGCGTTGCCGGCAGGGTAAGCGTCGTCGTGGTGGGCGCAAAACAGGAACGGGTCCAGTGTGGGCCACAGCGGGCCGAGCGGCTGGTTTTGCAGGATGGGAGACACGGTGCCGGGGGCAGCAGGGAAAGACATGGCGAACTCCTGGTTGGGCGCCACCCATGCGCAGGTGGCCATGCTGCGCAGATGGGGCGCCCTGCGCGCAAGAAAAGACACGGCGCATGGAACGCTGCAATGCGCAGACCAGGACAGCACGGCGCAACGTGGGACGACACAGGCTGCGATATTTTATATAAAATAAGGCTCTGGCGCTTTATACATAAGCGTATGTAGCTATATAAATAAGAGCGCAATACGCTCAATGCACCAGCGGCGCGCCGCCCGGCGTGGCGGGGCGTGCTGCCGCTCGCCGCAGCGCAAAGCAGCCCAATGCCGCAGCCACCAGTGCCGCGAACGCCGCAGCAGCAAATGCCAGTCGGTAGCCGCCATGCAGCGCGTCGGTGAGCGCGCGGCCGCTTCCGAGCAAGACACCGGTGCGCGCATCGGCGAGGCTCGCGAGCACGGCCAGCCCCAGCGCCCCGCCCATCATGAAGGCGGTATTGACCACACCCGAGGCAAGCCCGGAATCTTCCGGGTTCACATCGCCCATCGCGGCGAGCAGCAATGGGTTGAGGGCGATACCCGCGCCCACTCCCAGCAGCACCATGCCCGGCAACACATGCGGGATGAACTGCCCCTGCACGGGTGCCAGGGCGAACAAGGCAAGGCCGAGAGCCGCCATCAACAGGCCCGCACCCAAGGTCGGGCGGATGCCAAAGCGCAGCACCACCCAGGCCGACAGCCCGAGCGAGCAAGCCGCCATGATGAGGTTCGAAGGCAGGAAGGCGAGCCCGACCTGCATAGGGCTGTAGCCGAGCACCCGCTGCAGGTACAAAGCCGACAGAAAGAACCATGCGAACATGGCGGCCGCCCAGAGCACGCCAATGGCGCTTGACAGCGACAAGTTGCGCAGACGCAGGAGCGCCAGAGGCACCAGCGGCGCGGGCACGCGCGCCTGCAGCCACACAAAGAGGGCCAACAACGCGGCTGCACTGGCCAGAAGCACCAGCGACTGGGCGGAGGTCCAGCCGACCTGGTTGCCGTTGACGATGGCGTATACCGCGAGCATCAGCGCAGTGGTTACCGTGCCCGCCCCCGCGACGTCCAGCGGTTGCCCGTGGGCTTGGCCTGGAGTACCGGGCAGCATTGCGCGGCAGGCGAGGTAAATGGCGGCGCCGACCGGAATGTTCACCAGAAATACCCAATGCCAGCTGAGCAGGCTCGTCAGCACACCTCCCAGGAGCACTCCCACACTGCCGCCGCCCGCGCAGACAAAGCCGTACACGCCCATGGCGCGTGCGCGTTCCGTCGGCTCGGAAAACAACGTCATGATGAGCGACAACGCAACGGCCGACACCACCGCGCCGCCCACGCCCTGGAGCGCACGCGCGGCCACCAGCAGCGCCTGCGTTTGCGCCAGCCCGCAGGCCAGCGATGCCAACGTAAACCCCGCGATGCCAAGCAGGAACAGCCTGCGCTGGCCGTACAGATCGCCCAGGCGCCCACCCAGCAGAAGAAAGCCGCCGAAGGTCAGCATGTAGGCGTTGACCACCCAGACTAGCGAGGTCTCGGTAAAGCCCAAATCCGCGCGAATGCTGGGCAAGGCGACGTTGACGATGGTGGTGTCGAGCACGATCATCAACTCGCCCAGGCAGAGCAGGATGAGCGCTGTCCAGCGCTGACGGGAGGTGGCAACTTGCATGATGAAAATGAGGGGATTGAATGGCGACTCCCGGGGGGTGGAACGTGCGCTACTTCAGTGCATATGCGCGTGCAGAACAGGTCATCCTGATTTCACATATTGGTTCACCACCACGCCGCAAGAGAAGGACTTGGAAAATTTCAGTGACATCTTTTGATAGCTGTGGAGCGATTCGAATATGGCCATTCCGCTGCCCAGGGCAGTGGGGTTCACGAACAGATGGAATTCATCAATCAGCCCGTGTGCGATGAGAGCCGAAACGAAGCGTGCACCCCCATAGGCGACGATGTCCCTGCCTTGCTGTTTTTTGAGGCTTGTGACGCGGTCCACAAGGGGGTCGGCGGCCCATTCGGTGTGGGCCCATTCCGACTGGTGGAGCGTTCTGGAGAACACGATTTTCTGGGTGTCGGTGTACTTTTTCCCCGCTGCAAACTCCGGATGATCGGGCTGCGCAGCCACCGCGGCCCAATGGGGGATGAAGCCCTGCGCGAGCGTTCTGCCAAGGAGGATCGTGTCGACCGGCTCCGTGATGTCACTGACGTACTGCTTGAGTGCGTCGTCCCAATCCCACACCATCCAATCCATCTCCCCTTTCGGGCCGGCGATAAAACCGTCAATGGATATTTGCACCTGTAGCTTTAACTTTCGCATTCACACCTCAATGGAAAGAGTTTTCGGAGCCTCACGGCATTCCAGTCCGCTGTAAGGCATCGCGGTCGCCGTCCTCATCACGCCTTGCGGAGGTACGTGGCCTGCATGAACTGTGCCCAGCTGCCATCTGCTTGCAGCGCGAACGAGGTCAGCGTGCGCTCGTTCTCGCCCAACAAGGTGATGACGTCTCGGTAGCGCGCCGTGCCGCCATCGCCCGCACAGCTCGGACCTTCGGTCTCCAGTGTCAGCACCCTTCGCGCCGCGTCCAGCGAGCCGCGGTAGACAAACATGTGCGCCATCATGGAGCCGGCCCAGGTGCCGACGAAGGCGCCCTGGGCGGGGTCGTAGCCCAGCGTCATCAGCATGCGCGCGGGGCCACCGTCCGGCATGGCGGTCGTGCCTTCACAGACGATCCAGAGCTCACCAAGAGCGCGCACGTGCTCGGTGCCGCTGCTTTGCTCTGCGGGCTGGTCGGTGCCCATGTTGCAGGTGGAGGTGCTTGTCCAAGCGCCTAGCAACTGCTGCAGCCAGCGGTGCTCGTCTTGGGCGTGTGCGTCCATCATGAATGTCTCCTGAGAACAGAGGTAAAGAAGGGGTATCCGGCGGCGCGACCGTTGCGGTGTTGCACGGACACCAGGTCCACGCCGTCCAGCGACTTTGCCGCAGGCAACTGAAGAATGCGATGGATTCGGCGAGGTTCGCAACCGGAAGATGGATGAGTTGTTATGTACACATGAATACCACCTGTGCGTCGATGTTTGTGGCAGTCCTGTCGTTGATTGCAGCTCAGTCGCGCTCCGGCGCACCCAAGGGGAAATAGTGGCGGTAGGGCCGCCCGCCATCCACCGCCCGCGCGACCGATGGCCTGATCAGCAGGCGCTCCCGGTAGGCGCGCAGCAGGGGATAGGCGTCGGCGATGGGGTGCGTCCAGTCTGCATAGAACAGAGCAGGCGCCGCCGCGCAGTCCGCCAGCGTGAACTCGGCGGCGCTGGCGGTGGTCCGACCCGCCAGCTTCCCTTCCATCCACACATAGGCCAGCTCAAGCTTGTTGGCTGCCCACGCCAGTCCTTCCGCGCGCTTGGCCTCGTCGCCGGTCAAGGCTGCGTTCACGGCGTGTTGCACCGGCGCCATCACATGCAGGTCGAAAAAGCGATCCCGGAAGCGCACCTCCAATGCGGCCATCGGATCCGCAGGAAGCAGGTGCACGGGCCCCGGATGCACAAGCTGCAGGTACTCGATCACGATGCTGCTCTCCGCCACCATGTGCTCCCCATCCACCAGCACCGGAAACTTGGCAAGGGGCCAGCGACGCAACCACTCGGCGGCATGCTGCCCAGGATCGGCGGTGTCAAGATTGCGCAATTCGAAGGGCGTATCGTTTTCGTACAGCGCGATAAGCACCTTCTGCGTGTAGGACGAAAAGGGGTGACCGTAGAGAGCCAGCATGGAGGTGTCTGGCATGGCGAGGTGCGTCTCGTTGCTCATTGCGGCACCATCACCATCCACAGCACGCCAAAGCGGTCGGCCACCATGCCGAAGGCGGGTGAATAGAAAGTTTTGCTCATGGGCATTTGCACGCGCCCACCGTCCGCGAGCGCGTTGAAAAAACGCTCGGCTTCGCTTGGAGTGGTTGCGCTCAGCGTCAAGCCGAAGCCGCTGAAATTGGGGGTGCCCGACGCCATGCCGTCCGACGCCATCAGCGTCGTGTCGCCCACCTTGAACTCGGCGTGCATCACCTTGTCGCCTGGTGGCGTCGGACAGCCCGGAGTGGTTTGTGGGTCGGGGTTTTCGCTGTAGCGCATCAGCAAGCCGCGTTGGGCGCCGATGGCGGTTTCGTAGAAGGCCAAGGCCTCCTCGCAACGGCCTTCAAAGAATAGGTACGGTTGAATGGGACTGGGCACGGAGGGTCTCCTTGAATCAGTGTTGAAGGCGCAGCACGGCATTTGTGTACGGCGTACACAAATAGTCGCAGAGAAAATGGACGCTGTCTACAATCAAGCGTGTCCATGAGTGAAAAAAAGCGTAACCCGGCTCCCCGCAGTACCTACCGCCACGGCGATCTGCGCCGTGCGTTGCTTGACGCCGGAATTGCGCTGGCGCGCGATGGCGGCCCCACGGCGGTGGTGCTGCGCGAGGCCACACGGCGAGCGGGGGTGGCACCAAACGCCGCGTACCGACACTTCGCCAGCCGGGAAGCGTTGCTGGGTGCCGTGCGCGCCGAGGCGGTAGCGGCCGTGGCGCGTGCGATGGAAGCCGAATACCTGGCCGCGCCGACACAGGGCACTGCCGCAGAGCAGGCACATGCCCGAGTGCGCGCCGTCGGCCGGGGGTATTTGAACTTCGCGTTTACGCAAACCGGTCTGTTTCGCACCGCGTTTGGAGGCCCATTCAGCGTGGATCAGGAAGCCGCCAAGTCCGGCGCCACCGGGCACAACCCGTTTGGACACCTGAATGCCGCGCTGGATGCGCTCGTAGATGCAGGCGCACTGTCACCAGCACGCCGCGCTGGCGCGGAATACCTGGCGTGGTCCACCGTGCACGGCCTGGCGTTGTTGGCGCTGGACGGCCCGCTGCAAGCCGCACCCCAGCAAGTGCTGCATGCGCTGGGTGAGCGCCTGCTGGATATAGTGGAGCGCGGCCTGTAGCCTGCGTTCTCTCGCCGGTTGAAGACTGGAGCTACGGGAACACCCTCGTGCCAGCGTTTCCCAAAGTAGTTGACAACTAAATGATATGTACATAAATTAGATTCCTGTTCGCCGCGCGGTGGCGTTCGCCCTCAGGAGGTCTCTGAATGAAAATCGTGTGCATCGGCGGGGGACCTGCTGGCCTCTATTTCGCACTTCTGATGAAGCAGCAGAACCCCGCGCACGACATCACGGTGGTCGAACGCAACAAGCCGTACGACACTTTCGGTTGGGGCGTGGTGTTCTCAGACGCCACCATGGATAACATGCGCCAGTGGGACCCAGCGACCGCGGAGGAGGTCGAGCAGGCCTTCAACCACTGGGACGATATCGAGCTGCGCTTCAAAAGCCGCAGAATCCGTTCCGGTGGTCATGGCTTTGTCGGCATTGGCCGCAAGAAGCTGCTCAACATCCTGCAGGCCCGCTGCGAGCAGCTGGGCGTCAAACTGGTGTTCGAGACCGATGCAGCGTCCGACGCCCACTATCCCGACGCAGACCTCATCATCGCCAGCGACGGCATCAATTCGCGCATTCGCACTTTGCACGCCGACGTGTTCCGCCCGGACATCGTCACCCGCCCCAACCGCTTCATCTGGCTGGGCACGAAGAAACTGTACGACGCGTTCACGTTCGACTTTCAGCGCACCGAGCACGGCTGGTTCCAGGCGCACATCTACAAGTTCGACGACCAGACGACGACTTTCATCGTCGAGTGCCCAGAGCATGTGTGGCTGGCGCATGGCCTCGACAAGGCCGACCAGGACCAGTCCATTGCCTTTTGCGAAAAAGTCTTTGCCGACACTTTGCAAGGCGAGTCCTTGATGACGAACGCGCGCCATTTGCGCGGCTCGGCCTGGCTCAATTTTCAGCGCGTGGTGTGCGAGCAATGGTGGATGCAGAACGCGCACGGCAGCCATGTCGTGCTGATGGGCGATGCGGTGCACACCGCGCACTTCGCCATTGGCTCGGGAACCAAGCTGGCCATTGAAGATGCCATCGAGCTGACACGCCAGTTTCAATTGCTCGGCGATGGCCCTGAGCACATTAAGGAGGTGTTGACCACCTACCAGGAAGCCCGCCGTGTCGAGACGCTGCGCCTGCAGAACGCGGCATGGAACGCCATGGAATGGTTCGAGGTCTGTGGCGAGCGCTATTGCGACCAGCTCGAACCTGAACAGTTCATGTACTCCATGCTGACCCGCAGCCAGCGCATCAGCCACGAAAACCTGCGTCTGCGCGACAGCGCCTGGCTCGAAGGCTACGAGCGTTGGCTCGCCGAGCGTGCCGGGGTGATCACCGCGCCCAACCAGAAGGCGCCGCCACCGATGTTCACGCCTTACACCCTGCGCGGCGTCACACTGAAAAACCGCATCGTGGTCTCGCCGATGGCCCAGTACTGCGCCGTGGACGGCGTGCCCGGCGACTATCACCTGGTGCACCTGGGTGCACGCGCCATGGGCGGCGCCGGTCTGGTGTTTGCCGAGATGACCTGCGTGAGCGCGGAAGGCCGCATTACCCCCGGTTGTCCTGGGCTGTACACCGACGAGCAAGCCCACGCTTTCGCCCGCATCGCCGACTGGATTCATGCCCACACCGATGCCAAATTTGGCATACAGATTGGCCACGCTGGTGCCAAGGCCTCAACGCGCGTCGCTTGGGAGGGCGCTGACCAGCCACTTGCCGCCGGCAACTGGCCGCTCATATCCGCCTCGCCGCAGCAGTACCTCTCAGGGGTCAGCCAGGTTTCCCGTGCCATGACGCGTGCCGACATGGACGCAGTGAAGTCCCAGTTCGTGGCCGCAACACACCGAGCCGACGCGGCGGGTGCCGACTGGCTGGAGCTGCACTGCGCGCACGGCTACCTGCTGTCGGGCTTCATTTCGCCGCTCACCAATCAGCGCGAAGACGAATACGGAGGCTCACTCGAAAGCCGGCTGCGCTACCCGCTCGAGGTGTTCGCTGCCGTGCGTGCGGCCTGGCCCCAGGGCAAACCCATTTCCGTGCGCATTTCGGCCAACGACTGGGTGGACGGCGGAATCACCCCGAGCGACGCGGTTGACATCGCCAAAGCCTTCAAGGCAGCCGGTGCGGACATGATGGATTGCTCCTCTGGCCAAGTGAGCAAACTGGAAAAGCCGGTCTATGGCCGCATGTTCCAGACCCCGTTCGCCGACCGTATCCGCCAGGAGGCCGGAATTCCGACGATTGCCGTGGGCGCGATCAGCGAGGCCGACCACGCCAACAGCATCCTGGCGGCCGGCCGCGCCGACCTGTGCGCCGTGGCGCGGCCGCACCTGGCCAACCCGGCCTGGACGCTCACCGAGGCGGCAAAGATCGGCTACACCCCCGTCGTGTGGCCCAAGCAATACCGCTCGGCCAAGGCGCAGATGGAGTCGCTCTTCGCGCGCGAGAAGGCTGCGCAGGCGCCAGCCGTGAAGGCTTAGGGCATCGGCATGACCCCCACGTTGAGCAACATCGCAGCTGCGTCCGCCCAGCGCCATGCGTTGGTCACGGGCGGTGGGCAGGGCATCGGTGCAGCCATCGCCCATCTGCTGGTGCGCCGCGGCATGCGCGTCACGGTGCTCGGGCGCCGCCTGGCTACGGGGCAGGCGCTCGCCGCAGAACCACCTGATCTTCTCCACGCGGTCGCCGCGGATGTGGCGAATGCCTCTGAAGTGGCGGCGGCGTTTGCCGATGCAGTGGTGCGCTTTGGGCGCGTGGACGTGCTGGTCAACAACGCCGGCCAGGCCGAAAGCGCGCCCTTCCTCAAGATGGACGAAGCGCTCTGGCGCCGCATGCTGGACGTGAACCTCACCGGCACCATGCTGTGCACGCAGGCCGCGCTGCCCGGCATGCTGGAGGCCGGTTGGGGGCGCATCGTCAACGTCGCCAGCACGGCGGGCCAGGTCGGCTACGCCTACGTGTCTGCGTACTGCGCGGCCAAGCATGGCGTAGTGGGCATGACGCGTGCGCTCGCGCTGGAAGTCGCCAGCAAGGGCATCACCGTCAATGCAGTGTGTCCCGGCTACACCGACACCGAGATCGTGCGCGCCAGTATCGAGCGCGTGGTGGCAAAGACCGGCCGCAGCGAGCAGGAGGCGCGCGCCGCCTTTGTCCAGTCCAACCCACAAGGCCGGCTGGTGGCGCCGCAGGAGGTGGCCGACGCCGTGGCCTGGCTCTGCTCAGAAGGTGCAAGTGCCATCACCGGCCAGGCGCTGTCCGTGTCCGGTGGCGAAGTGATGTGAGCGCCATGACATGAAAAACCACACCAAACATTTTCAGCTCGTGGATGCGCTCGGTGACAAGCACATCGGCCTCGAAGCCCGCGCCCAGATCGAAGACCATCTGGACATGAAAATCTGGCTGCGCCTGCTGGCCTGCAGCACGCAGATCGAGCAGCAGATCCGGCGCCAGCTGCGGGCTCGCTTTGGCACCACGCTGCCGCGCTTCGACTATCTGGCCCAGCTTGCACGCCACCCGCAAGGCCTGCGCATGAACCTGCTGTCGCGCTACCTCATGGTGACCGGCGGCAATGTCACTGGTCTCACCGACCAGCTGGTGAAAGAAGCCTTGGTGGAGCGTACGCTGGACGCGGACGACCGCCGCTCCTACCTTGTCGTTCTCACCGAGAAAGGCCGCAGCGAGTTCGCCGCAATGGCCGTCGAGCATGAGCAGTGGTTGACCGACATGTTCGGCGGTTTGCCCCAGGCGAGCAAAGACGCGCTGTACGAACACCTGGGCCACCTGCGCGTGCACCTGGCCCATGGCCAGAGCGCCACCGAACCGCTCGCCCAGCAACCCAACCCATCTTCAAGAGAGACCGCGTCATGACCGAAACCCGCGTAGACCCCGCGCTGCTGGCCGGCAATCGAAAGCGACTGGCAGGCTACGAGGCCGGGCACTTCGTCTGGCAGGTGGAATCTGGCGTCGCCACGCTCACCCTCAACCGGCCGGAGCGCAAAAACCCGCTGACCTTCGACAGCTATGCCGAATTGCGCGACCTGTTTCACCAGCTCAAGTGGGCCGAAGACGTGCACGCCGTGGTGATCGTTGGTGCGGGAGACAACTTCTGCTCGGGTGGCGATGTGCACGAAATCATTGGCCCCTTGATCCAACTCAAAGCCCCCGAATTGCTGATGTTCACCCGCATGACGGGGGAGCTGGTCAAGACCATGCGCGCCTGTCCGCAGCCCATCGTCGCCGCTGTGGATGGCGTGTGTGCCGGCGCCGGAGCCATCATGGCCATGGCCAGCGATATGCGGCTCGGAACTGCGCGCAGCAAGACCGCCTTTCTTTTCAACCGCGTCGGCTTGGCCGGTTGCGATATGGGCGCCTGCGCCATGCTGCCGCGCATCGTCGGCCAGGGGCGCGCCAGCGACCTGCTCTACACCGGCCGCAGTCTTGGCGGCGAGGAGGGCGAGCGCTGGGGCTGGTTCAACCGTTTGTGCGAGCCCGCTGCCCTTCTGGCCGAAGCACAGGCACTCGCCAGGCAGATTGCCGAAGGACCCACGTTTGCCAACGGAATTACCAAGACCATGCTGCACCAGGAATGGGCCATGACGCTGGAGCAGGCCATCGAGGCCGAAGCGCAGGCGCAGGCGCTGTGCATGCTGACCGAAGACTTTGCCCGTGCCTACCGCGCCTTTGCCGCCAAGCAAAAGCCAAGCTTCGAGGGCAACTGATATGGCCGACACCCGCTACCTGGACTGGCCCTTTTTCGAGCCGCGCCACGCTGAGCTGGCGCGAACGCTGGACGACTGGGCGGGCCGCCATATTGCAGACACGCACGGCGCCGATGTGGACGCCGAGTGCCGTCGCCTCGTCAAGACCTTGGGCGCCGGCGGCTGGCTGCGCCACGCGGTGGGTGGCAAGGCCCATGGTGGCGTGCAGGAGGCCATCGACACCCGTGCCATCTGTCTGATTCGCGAGACGCTGGCTCGCCATTCGGGTTTGGCCGATTTCGCGTTTGCCATGCAGGGTCTGGGCTCTGGAGCCATTTCATTGACCGGCACACAAGAGCAGCAGCAAAAGTACTTGCCGCGCGTTGCCGCTGGCGAAGCCATCAGCGCGTTCGCCTTGTCGGAAACCGAAGCGGGATCCGACGTGGCCGCGATGGCCTGCACCGCCCGAGCCGACGGCGACCACTATGTGCTGGACGGTGAAAAGACCTGGATCTCCAACGGTGGCATTGCCGACTTCTATGTGGTCTTTGCGCGCACCGGCGAAGCAGCCGGCGCGAGAGGTATCAGCGCCTTCATCGTCGACGCCGACACCCCCGGTTTTGAGGTCGCCGAGCGCATCGACCTGATCGCGCCGCACCCGCTCGCGCGCCTGCGCTTCACCCACTGCCGCATTCCCGCCAGCCAGCGCGTTGGTGCGGCAGGTGAGGGCTTCAAGGTGGCGATGCGCACGCTTGATGTGTTCCGCACCTCGGTAGCCGCCGCATCCCTGGGCTTTGCGCGCAGAGCCTTTGACGAAGCCTTGCAGCGCGCTACCACCCGCAAGATGTTTGGCGGCGTGCTGGCCGACTTTCAGTTGACACAGGCCAAGCTGGCGCAAATGGCCACCGCCATCGACAGCGCCGCCCTGCTGACCTATCGCGCGGCCTGGCTGCGCGACCAGGGGCACAACGTCACGCGCGAAGCCGCAATGGCCAAGATGACCGCGACCGAGAACGCCCAGCAGGTGATCGACGCGGCCGTGCAGATGTTTGGCGGCCTGGGCGTGGTCAGTGGTCAGTCGGTGGAGCGCCTGTACCGCGAGATTCGCGCGCTGCGCATTTACGAAGGCGCGACCGAAGTGCAGCAGCTCATCATTGCGCGCGACCTGCTGCGCAGCGCCGAGCCGGCCAAGGTGTGACTGCCCCACCGGAACGAGACAGAGGAGCCAAGACCATGCCCCCCAGCGCCCACGTCGACACCTTCGCTGCCGAGCACCTGCCCCCAGTCGATCAGCAGCCGGAGTTTCATTTCGATCTGCCCGGGCTGCAGTTTCCTGAGCGACTCAACTGCGCCACCGAACTGTTGGACCGCCACGTCGCCGCAGGGCGCGGAGACCGTTTGTGCCTTCGCGCGCCGGGTGTTCGCTGGACGTACGCCGACCTGCAGGAGCGGGTCAACCGCATCGCGAACGTGTTGGTTCATGAGATGGGCGTGGTGCCCGGCAACCGCGTGCTGCTGCGCGCGCCCAACAACCCCATGCTGGTGGCCTGCTGGTTCGCGGTGATGAAGGCCGGCGCCATTGCGGTAACCACCATGCCGCTGCTGCGCGCCAAAGAACTCAAGCCGATTGTGGAGATCGGGCGCGTCGCCCACGCGCTGTGCGATGCTGCGTTGACCGAAGAGCTGCACCTGACGGCCGCAGCTTGTCCGCAGCTTGCCCACATTCGCTGCTTCGGCGCTGGCGGAGAGGACTGCCTGGAGACAGCGATGGCGCGCCAGTCTCCCCTGTTCGGCACCGTGGACACGGCGGCCACGGACACCTGCATGTTCGCCTTCACCTCGGGCACGACTGGCATCCCCAAGGCCACCATGCACTTCCACCGCGACGTGATGGCTATTTGCGCCTGCTGGCCGCCGCATGTCCTCCAGGCCGCGCCGGACGACGTGTTCATCGGCAGTCCGCCGCTGGCGTTCACCTTTGGTCTGGGCGGCCTGGTGCTGTTCCCCATGGCGATCGGGGCATCCACCGTGCTGCTGGAGAAGGCCGGCCCACCGCAACTGCTGCAAGCCATTGCCGAATATGGCGCCACGGTGCTGTTCACCGCGCCCACCTCGTACCGCGCATTGGCGGCCCACGGCGAAGCGCTGCGGCGCACACCGCTGCGCAAATGCGTCTCCGCGGGTGAAGCCCTGCCGGCGGCCACGCGTGCGCTGTGGAAAGAGGCGACCGGCATCGAGCTGATCGACGGCATCGGCGCCACCGAGCTGCTGCACATCTTCATCTCGCACGACGAGACCCATGTGCGGCCGGGCGCCACCGGCACGCCCGTGCCCGGCTACCGCGCCCGCGTGGTGGACGATCTGGGCAACGAGGTGGCGCCCGGCACCGTGGGCAAGCTCGCCGTGCAAGGTCCCACGGGCTGCCGCTATCTCAACGACGAGCGTCAGCGCAAATACGTGCAAAACGGCTGGAACCTGACCGGCGACGCCTACCTGATGGACGCCGACGGCTATTTTTTCTACCAGGCACGCACCGACGACATGATTATTTCGTCGGGCTACAACATCGCCGCACCCGAAGTGGAGGAGACGCTGATGCAGCACCCTTCGGTGGCCGAGTGCGCCGTGGTGGGCGTTCCTGACGCCGAGCGCGGGCAGATCGTCAAGGCCTTTGTGGTGCTGCGCGCCGATGCTTCTGGCGACGAAGACATGGCGCGTGCGCTGCAGGACTTCGTCAAACAGCATGCAGCGCCCTACAAGTACCCGCGCGCCATTGCTTTCACCGATAAGCTTCCGCGCACGCAGACCGGCAAGCTCCAGCGCTTCAAGCTGCATGAACCCCTGTAACCCAACGGCGCAGACCGTCCAGAGCGCCAATACTTTGAAGGAGACAACACCATGACCGCATCTTCGCGCCTCGGCGCCCTCAGCCTGGTGGCCGCCGCCGCCCTTTTGGCCGCATCGGCCCAAGCAGCAGACCACGTCAAGGTGGGGCTGATGAGCACGCTCTCAGGCCCCGGAGCCGGCCTGGGCGTCGACATCCGCGACGGCTTCCAACTCGCCATGAAGCACAACGGCGGCAAGCTCGGCACCCTGCCCGCTGAAGTCATCGTGGTGGACGATCAGATGAGCCCCGACGCTGCCAAACAAACCACTGAGCGCCTCATCAAACGCGACAACGTCGACTTCATGACCGGCGTGGTGTTCTCCAACATCATGCTGGCCGTGGCGCCCGCAGTGTTTCAGTCCAAAACCTTTTACCTGAGCGCCAATGCCGGCCCTTCGCAGCTCGCCGGAGCCCAGTGCAACCCCTACTTCTTCAGCGTTTCGTATCAGAACGACAACATGCACGAAGCCGTAGGCAAGGTGGTGAACGACAAGGGCTTCAAGAAGGTCGCCCTGCTCGCCCCCAACTACCCGGCCGGCAAGGATGCGCTGGCCGGCTTCAAGCGCTACTACAAGGGCGAAATCGTGCAGGAGGTCTACACGCCGCTCAGCCAGCTCGACTACGGCGCCGAACTGTCCAACCTACGCGCGTCGGGGGCCGATGCGGTCTACATTTTCCTGCCCGGCGGCCTGGGTATCAACTTCATCAAGCAGTTTGTGGGCGCCGGTCTTTCCAAGGACATGACGCTGTTCGGTCCCGGTTTTTCGGCCGATGAGGACGTGATCCGCGCCGTGGGAGAACCCATGCTGGGCATGTTCAACAGCTCGCAATGGGGCCACGACATGGACAACGTGGCCAACAAGCGTTTCGTCGCCGACTTCCAGAAGGAATACGGCCGCCTGCCCACGCTGTACGCGGCGCAAGGCTACGACGCCGCGCAGCTCATGAACGCTGCGGTGCGCGATGTGAAGGGCAAGATCGAGGACAAGCAGGCGGTGCGCAAAGCCCTCAAGGCCGCCAAGTTCGACTCGGTGCGCGGCAACTTCAAGTTCAATACCAACCAGTTTCCCATTCAGGACTACTACCTGCGTGTGATCGGCAAGGACAGCCAGGGCCGCATCACCAACAAGACGCTTTCGACCATCTTCAAGGACCACGGCGACGCGTATTCTGAGCAATGCAAGATGCCCTCTTGAGGGCTAGAGCTAAGCAATCGCCATGACGGGCATCTTGATTCTTGAACAAATGCTCAACGGCCTGCAGTTCGGGCTGATGCTGTTCCTGCTGGCCGCAGGGCTCACACTGGTGTTCGGCATCATGGACATGATCAACCTGGCGCACGGTTCGCTCTACATGGTTGGCGCTTACCTGATCGCCACCATCGCAGCGGCATCGGGCTCGTTCTGGCTGGGGCTTGGCGGCGGCATTCTCGCCACCGCTGCGGTGGGCGTGCTGCTCGAAGTCACGGTGCTGCGCCGGCTCTACCAGCGCGACCACCTGGCGCAGGTATTGGGCACCTTTGCCATCCTGCTCATGGCCAACGAGGGCGTGCGCATGGTCTGGGGCTCCCAGCCGCTGCAGCTCAATCCGCCGGCTGCGCTGGCGGGGCCGGTGGAGTTGCTGCCGGGCTTTGTTTATCCGGCGTTTCGACTTTTCATCATTGGTGTGGGGCTTGCCGTAGCGCTGCTGCTGTATTTGCTGGTGACGCACACGCGTGTTGGCATGCAGGTGCGTGCCGGGGCGTCGAACCGCGAAATGGCGCTGGCCATGGGGACCAACGTGCGCCGGTTGTTCACAGCGCTGTTTGCCTTGGGCGCCGCGCTGTGTGCCGTAGCAGGCGGCATGCTGGGGCCGCTGCTTGCGGTGCAGGTGGGCATGGGCGAGAGCATTCTGATTCTGGCCTTCGTGGTCATCGTCATCGGCGGCATTGGCTCGATCCGTGGCGCTTTGCTGGGCGCCTTGCTCGTCGGCGTGGTGGACACCGCCGGCCGCACGCTCATTCCGCTGCTGTTCGGCCACCTCATGGGGCCGGCGGCGGCGTCCAATGCGGGACCGGCAGTGGCCTCCATCCTGATTTATGTGCTCATGGCCGCCGTCCTTTTTTGGAAACCGCAGGGCTTGTTCCCTGCCCATGGCTGATGCCTTCCCCCATGCAACCCATCGAACGCGTGCGCGCTCCCAGCATCCTCGACCACGGCCTGCACCTGCGCTGGAGCCTTCCGCTGCTGGTGTTGCTGGCCCTGTTTCCCGCCATTGCGCATGGTCTGGGCGAAGACTTCTACGTTGGCGTGGCAAGTCGCGTGCTGATCTTTGCCCTGGCAGCCACCAGCCTGAATCTGATCCTGGGCTTTGGCGGCATGGTGAGTTTTGGCCACGCTGCCTTCGTCGGCATTGGCGCCTACACCGTGGGCATCCTGATGCAAAGCGGCATCGCCTCGGCCTGGGTGGCGTGGCCGGCAGCGTTTGTGCTCGGCGGCGTTTTTGCTTGTGTAATTGGACTCATCAGTCTGCGCACGCAGGGCGTGTACTTCATCATGATCACGCTGGCCTTCGCGCAGATGCTGTACTACCTGATGGTGTCGCTGAAAAACTATGGCGGCGAGGATGGCATGTCGCTGTTCACGCGCTCCGAACTGGGTCTGGGGCTGGACCTGTCGAGCGATACGCAGTTCTATTTCGTCGTGCTGGTGCTTTTTGTGCTGGCGTTCCTGGCCATACAGCGCCTGCTGAATGCGCGCTTTGGCCATGTGCTGCAAGGTATTCGCGAGAACGAAGTGCGCATGGCGGCGTTGGGCTTTCCGGTGTTTCGCTACAAGCTCGTTGCTTTCACGCTGGCCGGTGCGGTGGCTGGGCTGGCCGGGGCGCTGCTGGCCAACCAGGGCAGCTACGTCAGCCCCTCTCTCATGCAGTGGAGCCAGTCGGGCATGCTGCTGGTGATGGTCATTCTGGGCGGGGTGGGCCATCTGTTTGGCGGCCTGGCAGGGGCGGCGGCCTTTTTGCTGATCGAAGAGGTGCTGGTCAGCTACACCATTTACTGGCAAATGGGCCTGGGCGCCGTGCTGCTGGCAGTGGTGCTGCTGGCACCCAACGGCCTGATGAGCCTGCGCTCCGGCAAGAAGGAGCGGGCATGAGTACCGTGGCGCTGCTGCGCGTCGAGCACCTCGTCAAGCGCTTTGGCGGCCTCGCGGCCACGGACGACGCGAGTTTGAGCGTGGAAGACGGCGAAATCCACGCGCTGATCGGCCCCAACGGCGCCGGCAAAACCACGCTGATCCACCAGCTCTCGGGCGCGCTGGAGCCGACCAGCGGAACGATCTGGTTTGGCGGCCAAAACATCACCGGCCTGCCCATGCACGCGCGCGTGCACCTGGGGCTCGTGCGCTCGTACCAGATCACCAGCGTCTTTAAGCGTCTTTCCGTACTCGACAACCTGGCGCTGGCGGTGCAGGCCAAAAGCGGCAGCAGCCTGCGTTTTTGGCAGCCGGCGCGCAGCGAGCGCGCGCGCTACGACGCCGCAACGGCCGTGGCCGAGCGCGTCGGGCTGGGCCCGCAACTGGACCGCCTGGCGGGCGCGCTCTCGCACGGCGAGCAGCGCCAGCTTGAAGTGGGACTGGCGCTGGCCTTGCGACCCCAACTGCTGCTGCTCGACGAGCCCATGGCCGGCATGGGACCGGACGAATCCGAGCGCATGGTGGCGCTGCTGCAAAGCCTGCGCGGCGAAGCCACCATGCTGCTGGTAGAGCACGACATGGACGCGGTGTTTCGCCTGGCCGACCGCATCTCCACGCTGGTGTTTGGCCGCGTCATCGCGACCGGCACGCCGGCCGAGATCCGCGAGAACGCCGACGTGCGCCGCGCTTACCTCGGTGACGAAGCGGAGATGGGCGCATGACAGCCTTGCTGGAAATCGAGTCGCTGGAGACCGCTTACGGCACCAGTCAGGTGCTGTTCGGCGTCTCGTTGGCCATTGCCCAGGGCGAAGTCGCCACGCTGCTGGGCCGCAACGGCATGGGAAAAACCACCACGGTGCGCTCGCTGCTGGGCCTGACGCGTGCGCGCGGCGGCACGGTGCGCTTTCGCGGCGAGCGCATCGAGGCGCTGGCGCCGGACCGCATTGCCCGCATGGGCCTGGCCGTGGTGCCAGAAGGGCGACAGATTTTCCCCAACCTGTCGGTCAGCGAGAACCTGCGCGCCTTCGGCGCCAACCGCAACGCCAGCCGCGAGCCCTGGACGCTGGAGCGCGTCTATGCCCTGTTCCCGCGCCTGGCCGAGCGCTCGCGCAACATGGGCAACCAGCTTTCGGGGGGCGAGCAGCAGATGCTGGCGATTGGCCGCGCGCTCATGACCAATCCCCACCTGCTGGTGCTCGATGAAGCCACCGAGGGGCTGGCGCCGCTGATTCGCGAGGAAATCTGGCGCTGCCTGGCCACGCTGCGTGCGCAGGGCCAGACCATTCTGGTGATCGACAAATACGTGCAGCGCCTGGTGCGCCTGGCCGACCGCCACACCATCATCGAGCGCGGACAGGTGGTTTGGCAGGGCGATTCGGAGCAATTGGGTGCTGACCCTTCCTTGTGGCAGCGCTACATCGGAGTATAGGAATGGCGTGCATCCCCCTGAGTCGCCTTCGGCGCCTTCCCCCTTCTCTCGAATCGCTCCGCGATTCGGGAAGGGGGACACCACCAGCGCGGCGGGGCGGCCCTTGCGCGGTGGCCGCTGGGTTGGCGCGTGCCTGTTTTGCGGTTCGAGCCGACGACTGAATCGCTGTAATGAATACGACATTCAACACCGCTCCCCGTTTCGAGCGTGCGCTGCGCATTCGTTTCGCGCATTGCGACCCGGCTGGCATTGTCTTTTTCCCGCAGTACCTGGTGATGTTCAATGGTTTGGTGGAAGACTGGTTCACCGACGGCCTGGGCGTGTCCTATGCCGAGCTGCTCGGGCCGCGCCGTGTCGGCCTTCCCATCGTGCGGCTCGAATGCGATTTTTCTGCCATCAGCCGCATGGGCGACGACGTGGTGCTGGGGCTGTCGATTGCGCGCCTGGGCCGCAGTTCGCTCACGCTTGAACTGGACTGCCGGGCCGGTGAGCAAGTGCGCGTGGCGTCGCGCCAGGTGCTGGTCGCGACTAGCCTGGAGACGCACCGGCCCATCGCTTTTCCGCCCGACGTGCGCGATGCACTCGCTGCCTTCGCCCCCCTTCCCTGAACCGAGGAGCCTCGACATGCAAATTCTTCTTCCCCCCGGCTGGCCGCGTCCCAAGGGCTATTCCAACGGCGTCTCGGTCCGTGGCCGCATGGTCTTCGTGGCCGGAATGATTGGGTGGGACGCGCAAGGCGAATTTCATACCGACGACCTGGCCGGTCAGGTGCGCCAGGCGCTGACCAACGTGGTGGCCGTGCTCAAGCAAGCCGATGCCCTGCCCGAGCACATCGTTCGCATGAACTGGTACGTGACCGACAAGCGCGAGTACGTGGCGGCCTACCCCGAGATCGGCAAGGCGTTTCGCGAACTCATCGGCAGCTTCAACGCCACGATGATGGCGGTGGAGGTGGCGGCACTGATCGAAGACCGTGCCAAGGTGGAGATCGAGGTGACGGCGGTGGTGCCGGATTGAGTTTCCGCCCGGGGGACAGAAAATACAAAGAAAAATGGCCTCCAGCGCTTATCCACAAAGCGCTGACAGCTATCAATTCAGAGTATTCAGGCCGCGCCGCACAAAGGCAATCGACAGTCCCTGATCCGTCACCGCAATCGCCCCCGGCTGCAGGCCCAGGCCGTCCAGCAATGCCAGGTCCTTTTCTTCCAGCCGGTGCAGCACCACCTCCCCCAGTGCGCGCCGCGCCAGCCGCGGTGCCCAGGCGTGCAGCAGGGCGGCCGCGGCAGGCTCCAGCCCTTGCATTTCCAGGCTGTGAAAAACGATGTCGTGGGCGCGCAGCGTGCGGTCTTTCGCTTCGTAGCGCAGGCCGAATTCGACTTCCAGCACGCCTTCGCGGGGCATGCCCACGGCAGGCCCGCTGAGTACGGCGGGCACCCGCGCGCGCAGGCGGTTGGCTTCGGGCCGCAGCGCCAGTGCGGGGGCGTTCAGTTCCAGCGCCGCGAGCCCGGCGAGCGGAAAACGGCGCGGAAAGCGCTCGCTCAGCATGGCCAGCAACTCGGCCAGCGACACCGTGTAGCCCGAAATCCCCATGCCCGCACAGGCAGGGCGCAGGCCGCCGATCACCAGCACCGCAGCCCCTGCCTGCATGAGCCAGCGCCGCCGGGACAGGCCCATTGGCCTGTATGGGGCGTTTCGCATTGCGGGCTTCAGCGCCCCACCACGGCCCAGCCGGCGCGCTGGTCACTCTTGTCGTTGGTGTACTCCCAGGCGGTGCCGCAGCGCTCGCAGACGTGGCGTGTCACGGTCACCACGTGGTCGCCGTGCTCTTCGCGGCGGTGGCCGCCTTGCACCAGCTCGGCGTGGCCGGGCGCACGGCGCCAGTTGCGCTGGATGCCGGCGCAGGCATCGCACAGCTCCATCTTCTTGAGTTCGCTCTCGCGGGCGGGGTCTTTGCCGGGCGTCATAGGGGTCTTTCTCTGGGTGGGCGGGAGCAGGGTGGCGGGATGGCACTGTACGCCAGAGCGCAGCAGGCGGAAGAAATATGAATGAAAATGCTGCCTGGCGCTTATCCAATAAGCGTGTATAGCTATATTTTAAGGAGCATTATGGCAACGCTCGACAAGCTGCAGCCAGCCGACATCGACTTCAGCGCCGATTCAAGCGAGGTCGCGCGGCGCTTGATTGGCGTGACGCTGCTGGTCGATGGTGTCGGTGGCCGCATTGTCGAAACCGAAGCCTATGACCAGCAGGACCCGGCCTCGCACACCTACACCGGCCCCTCGGCGCGCAACGCCGCCATGTTCGGGCCGCCTGGGCATGTCTATGTGTACCGCTCCTACGGCCTGCACTGGTGCATGAACCTGGTCTGCCGTGAGGCCGGCCATGGCGCGGGTGTGCTGCTGCGTGCGCTTGAACCCACGCAGGGGCTGGAGGTGATGCGCGCGCGCCGCGGCCTGCAAGACCCGCGCCTGCTCTGCGCCGGCCCTGGGCGCCTGGCGCAGGCGCTGGGCGTGGACCATGGCTGGAACCAACGGCCCGTGCTGCCGCCGACCTTTGCCTTGTTGTGGGATGGGCAACCGGCGGACGTGCTGGTCGGGCCGCGCATCGGCATCAGCAAGGCGGCGGAAACACCCTGGCGCTTTGGTGAACGTGGCTCGCGCTATTTGAGCCGGGGCTTTGGGCGCGCAGCTTTGTGAGTGCGCTCGCAGGCCTATGGCAGCTGAACGGCCGGGGCCGCGCACAGCGCCTGCAAGTGCAGGTGCGGCTCACAGGTGGGATCCGCCGGCAACTGGTGCTTGGCCCGCTGGTAGTGGTGGGTGAATACGTCGAGCCAGGCCGCCAGCACCGCCGCGGCCTGCGCTTCGCCGGCAAGCGCCAGGCATAGCGCTGCGACTTCCGAGGTGCAGAAATGCTCGCTGCGTGTCGAGCGGCGCAGCTGGTAGCGCGAGGCGTGATCGGCCTGCAGGCTGAGCACCGGCAGCGCATCCAGGTACGGGCTTTTGCGAAACATGCGCCGCGCCTCGGGCCAGGTGGCGTCGAGCAGGACGAAGAGCGGGCGCCGAGCAAGCGGGCGCCGAGCCTGTGTGCCGTCGCCAGCCTGGGGCGGTTGCAGTACCTGCCTCACCACCCGCTCAGGCGCTACGAATTCGCCTGGGAACACCACAAAGGGCTGCCACTGCGGGTCGGCCAGCAGCGCCAGCAAGGCGGGGTCCACCTCGGTGCGCGCCCAGCCGAAGGCAAAGGTGTCGGCCACCACGTCGGCAATCAGCCAGCCGGTGTTGCTGGGTTTGAGCGGCTCGATGTCCGCCATCAGCAGGCAGACGCCGGCGCGCGTCGGCGTCTGCGGGCGCAGCGCGCACAGGCAGTGGCTGGGCACCAGCCGGCAGCCGGGGCAGCGCTCGCCCTTGGGGCCACCGCGCGCCAGAAACGGTTTGGCGCTGCGCGCCAGGCGGGCGGTTCTCAGCCGAGAAACCGCGTGGGGCAGGGCAGGCGCGCCCGCGCCCTCATGCATTGCTCAAACTCTCCAGCGCAAACAGCGGCACTTCGGCCTCGCGGCTCAGCCACAGGCCGCCGCCCACGGCGGTGTAGTGGCTCTCCAGCCCGCGTCGGTACAGCGCGGCGCGGTGGCGGAACATGCGCGGATCGGTCAGGTCCTCGTCCAGAATGTCCTGCTCCCAGTCCTCGCGCGAGACGGCTTCGAGGTACAGCGCGCCGTGCGAGAGCTGCCCCAGGGTGTGCATGGCGCGCTTCAAATCCGGTGCGTCCAGGTAGGGCAGCACGCCCTGGCAGACCACCAGGTCGTACGGCGCGCTGGCGCGGTAGTCGACCACCGAGCCGCGCTCCCAGCCAAAGCGCTCGCACAGGTAGGGGCTGAACTCGACGCCGTGGTACGACGCGTGCGGGAAATGCCGTGCGATCACATCCCGCCACAGCCCGATGCCGCAGCCCATGTCCAGCACCCGGTGCACCGGCACGCGCAGGTACTGCAGGTAGCTGCACACGAAAGCGCCCAGGCGCTCGACGTGGCCGGGGTCGACGACGCTGGTTTTCTTGTCGAAATAGAAGCGCTGGTAATACGCTTCGTCAAACACCTCGGCCTGGGCAGACTTCACGTGCGCGCGGCGCCGGCTTCGGGTTTGGGCGGGCGGTGCAGCGCGCAGATCTTGTTGCCATCGGGGTCGCGCAGGTAGGCCAGGTACAGCCGGCCCATCTCGCCTTCGCGAAAACCGGGCGGGTCTTCGCAGGTCGTTCCGCCGTTGGCCAGGCCGGCCGCATGGAACGCCGCGCCCTGCTCGGGCGAATCCACAGTGAAGCCGATGGTGCTGCCATTGCCGTGGCAGGCCGATTCGCCGTTGATGGGCGTGGTGATGCCGAAGGTGCCGGAGCGGCTGCGGTAGAAATAGCGCTTCCGATTGGCCACGCCAGGGCCGATGCCCAGGGTGCCGAGCACCGCGTCGTAGAACTGCCTGGATGCCTCAAGATCGTTCACACCCACCATCACATGACTGAACATCGCTGTCTCCTGTCTGGCTCCCGCGAAGGGAGAGGGATTAAAAAAACCAGGTGCCGACACAGCCCTTGCTGGCTGGCGGCGCGCCGGGGGATCGTAAACAGGTTCGCAGCGGCGTGCAGGGCGGCGTATTTACTATTGAAATAGGCCGTTAGCGCAGGTGCATATTCAGAAGTTTGCTATTAATACAGAAGCAAGCGCCCAAAACCGTTTTACCTCGCCGCCGTCGCCATGCGCAGCCGGCGCGCCGCGTCTTCGTCCCGGGCGTCGTCAATCTCGCGCAGCACGGCCTGCATGTCCACATTGGCATGGCTGCGCTCGAAGCGGCCGGTGAGCGGCGTCTCGTTGCTGAGCATGCCGTTTTGGTACAGGCTCCAGATTTCGGCGCCGTACTCGGTCTTCAGCAGTGCCGGCGCAAACTGGCCAAAGAAGTTGCGCAGGTTGGCCACGTCGCGCAGCAGCATGCGCTGTGCGTGGTTGTTGCCGGCCGCGTCCACCGCCTGCGGCAGGTCGATGATGACGGGGAAGTTCACGCCATCGGGCGCACCCTCCACCTCGCCATGCGCCAGCAGGATGTTGAACTCCGACAAGTCCCCATGCACCACCCCCGCGCACAGCATGCGCACCACCTCGGCAATCAGCGTCGCATGGTGCTGCAGGGCTTGTTCGGGTGTGAACGATACGTCGTTCAGGCGCGGCGCGGCGTCGCCGTGGGCGTTGGTCACCAGCTCCATCAGCAGCACGCCATCGTGAAAGTTGTAGGGCTGCGGCACGCGCACGCCGGCGGCGGCCAGGCGGTAAAGCGCGTCCACCTCGGCGTTTTGCCAGGCGGCTTCCTGCTCCTGCCGGCCAAACTTGCTGCCCTTGGCCATGGCGCGGCCGGTGCGTGAGTTCTTGGTCTTGCGGTTTTCGGTGTAGTCCACCGCCTGGCGAAAGCTGCGGTTGGTGGCCTCTTTGTAGATCTTGGCGCAGAGGGTTTGCTCGCCATGGCGCACCACAAACACCATGGCCTCCTTGCCGCTCATGAGCTGGCGCACCACGGTGTCGATCAGGCCTTCGTCGATCAGCGATTGGAGTCTGGGAGGTGCTTTCATGGGGGGAATTGTGCGCGATGTGACCGACCCGGCCCCTCACCGCAATTCCAGGCTTTGGGTGGGTAGGCGCCAGATGGGCCCCGCAAAAAGTGGCCCTCTTTCTGCAATGGTTGAACGCCGCAATGCCTATCGCGACCCACGCCGCATGCCTTGGCAAAGTTCAATACGTGCCCAGAAAATCGCGCTTGCCAATGGCCAAACCGTTGTGGCGCAGGATGTCGTAGGCCGTCGTCACATGAAAGAAAAACTGCGGCAAACCATAGTTCGCGAGATACGCCTGCCCAGCGAGCTTTTTCTCTTTGGGCGTGCCAGGGCGCAGGACGATCTCAGCGTCCTCCTTGCCCTCGAACTGCGAGGCCTGAACGCTGTCCAGAAAGGCCAGGGTCTGCGTCAAGAGCGCATCCAGGTCGGCAAAGCTTTTCTCTTGCCCTTCAAACTTCGGCACCTCGACCCCCGCCAGCCGCGCCGAGACGCCGCGCGAGAAATCGGCGGCAATCTGCACCTGCTTGAGCAGCGGAAACATGTCGGGCGCCAGCCGCGCCTGCAAGAACGCATCGGGCTCGATGGACTTGGTGGCAGCGTGTTCGCTTGCCTGCGCAAGAATGGTTTTCAAGGCCGTCAGCATCTGCTTGAAGACGGGAACCGAGTGGGTGTACATGGGGCTGGTCATGGGGTGGTCCGGAAACTTTTGAGTGGCAAAAAGGGGTGGCGAAAGGGTGGCGAAAGGGTGCGATTGGCGCGACGGCTGCACTGAACCTGGCGCTGCGCCCAACGCCTGCTCGCGCCGACACCGGCCTGGCGGGGCACTGTAACCCGTGCCTGTGAACAGGGCGTGGCGGCGCGGAATGCCCTTTTCGGCGCGCGGCTCGCCATGCGCAGCGCCATGCCACAGAGGGGCCCCGAAAACCGCTTGCGGCCGCCCAGCCGCTACGCCACCGTGCGCTGCCCAGCGTCACTCGCCGTCCGAGATCCCCACCTGCTTGAGCTCCGCAAATTTGGCCGCCATCGTCGGGTTGCCGCGGGTCAGCTTCTTGATCGTGAGGTCTTCGGCCTTGTCGTTGGCCAGGCGCAGGTTGTTGGCCGACTTGTGCAGCGCCTCCTTGGTCTTCTCCAGGTCCTTGATGGCCTCGTCAATGCGCCGAACAGCCTCCTCGAACCCGTCCGATGCCAGGCGCCAGTTGCGCCCAAAGGCACCCTTGAAATCCTCGAGTTGCGATTCGAACCGGGTGATGTCCAGGTTCTGCGCCTTCACCAGTGCCAGCTCGGACTTGTACTGCAGCGACTTCATCGCGGCGTTGCGCAGCAGCGTGATGATGGGGATGAAGAACTGCGGCCGCACCACATACATCTTGGGGTGGCGGTGGAACATGTCCACGATGCCGGAGTTGTACAGCTCGCTGTCGGGCTCCAGCAGCGACACCAGCACCGCGTATTCGCAGCCTTTTTCGGTGCGGTCCTTGTCCAGCTCTTTCAAAAAGTCTTCGTTGCGCTTCTTGGTGGCGGTCTCGTCGCTCTCGTTCTTCATCTCGAACATGATCGAGACGATCTCGGTGCCCGACTCGTCCAGGTCGCGAAAGATGTAGTCGCCCTTGCTGCCGCCGCGTGCGTCGTTGTCCTTCTCGAAATACGCGCGCGCAAACGCCGTGGCGCGAATGCGGTTGAACTCCGTCTCGCAGTGCTGCTCCAGCGTCTCGCCCACCATCTTGGTCGACAGGCGGGCCTTCATGTCCCGCAGCCGCGCAATCTCGCCGTCGCGGTCGCGCAACTGCAGGGCGTACTGCTCCTTGATGGCGGCCTCCTCCAACTGCTTTTTCACCACCACCAGATTCAGGTCGTTCTTGAACTCATCGCGCTCGCGCGCCACCACCATTACCGCCTCGGACACTGCCAGCCTGCGCACGACCTCGCCCGCCTCCAGCTGCGACTTGAGCTGCTGGATCTCGGCGTCCTTCTTGGCGGCCACGCCTTGCAGCTCCTGCGCCAGCCGGGCTTCAGCCAGCAGCGCCGCTGTTTGCTGCGCCTGCCGCACGCGCCCCAGCTCATGGGCCAGCGCATCGCGCTCCTGGTGCACTGCGCCCAAGGCCTCGGACACCGCCAGCCGGCGTGCCACCTCGGCGGCGTCCAGCTCGGCCTTCAGGCCTTGAATCTCGGAGTCTTTGGCGGCCGTGGACTTCTGTAGCTCATTGGCCACCTGGGCTTGCGCCAGCGCTATCGCATTGCGCTTGTCTTGCTCGGCCAGCTCCAGCCGCTCGTGCAACTGCGCGTGGAAATCCGCGTCGCGCACCTGCTTGAGGATGTCGGCATAGCCGGTCTCGTCCACCTTGAACGCCTTGTTGCAGTGGGGGCAGATGATGTCGTGCATGGCGGTCACTGTGTGTCGTGTTTCGTTGGGAGGGGAGCATAGCGGGCAGGCGATGCGCTTTGGGATCGCGAACTTGGCCGGAGTCGGAAGCAATCATCGCAATAGCACTTTTGTGCTACATTGCCTCGACCCTTCTTGGAACCGCCATGTCCACCACCACCATCCGCATTGAAGACGATCTCAAGGCCCGCGTAGCGGCCGCAGCGCAGCAAATGGGTAAATCTGCCCACGCCTTTATCGTGGACGCATTGGCCGAGCGGGTGGAACAAGTGGAGCAGGAGGCCGCGTTCCATGCGCTGGCCGACGAACGCTGGGCACGCATTCGCACCACCGGAAAAGCCGTAGGGTGGACCGATGCCAAAGACTATTTGTTGGCCCGCGCCAACGCGCAAGACAACGATGCCGGGCGCCCGCGCAAACCTGCGGCCCGCAAACTGGCGAAGTAGCGCGCAGCGATCCATCTGCCCATCCATCAAGCAATGACCCGCATCGAACTGGCCCCCGAAGTCTTCGACGACTTCGACCGTTTTTTTGTCCACATCGCCCAGTACGACCCCGGCTCTGCGCCCGAACGCATTGGCGCCATCGTCGACGCCATTCAAATCCTTGGCCACAGTCCGCAAATCGGCCGCCCCGTGCAAGGCGGCAAGCGCGAACTGGTCATCGGCCGCGCCGCGCGCGGTTACATAGCGCTGTACCACTACATAGAGGCCATGGACACGGTGTTCGTGCTAGGAGCCTGTCGGGCTTGGGGCGTCGAAAGCGAAAATTGACCCCAGCGAGACCAGTTTTTGCCGGATTTGCAGCTCAATAGCCGAGCTATTGGGCAAAAAGACGGTGAAAAATGGGCCGCTGCGGTCGATTTGCAGCCGACGATTCCCAAGTCCGACAGGCTCCTAGCCGTGCGCAGTCAGCGTGAGGAGGGATTCAAGCGGTAGAAATTTCGACCGAAATCGGCCGCTAGCGCTTATTCAATAAGCTCTGACAGCTATCGATTAATGAGCAAGGCACCCCACTGCACCTTTGCAACGCCCCAGCAGCTCGACGCGTGGCTGCGGGTGAATCACGCCAGCGAGACTGAGCTTTGGGTGCGCATCTTCAAAAAGGCCACCGGCCAGCCCACCGTCACCTGGGACGACTGCGTGGTGGCAGCTATTTGCTGGGGCTGGATCGACGGGCTGCGCAAGGGCTTGGACGACACCTCGTTTCTGCAGCGCCTGATTCCATTTGCAGATCAATACGAGATTAGGCGCGAAGCCGCAGACAGTGGTTTGCCACGGCAAGGCGAAGCAACGACATATTCGGATTGATCTGGAAATGGAATGACGCCACGCCGCGCGTGCTCCAACTGGTCGCAAAAAAACGTGCAGCATGCCGAGCGGCTGATAGCGCAAGGGCGCCTGCAAGCCGCTGGCCTGGCGCAGGTAGAGGCCGCGCGCAGCGATGGGCGCTGGGCCACCGCCTACGCCGGCAGCGCCACCATGGTGATGTCCGAAGACTTTTTGGCGGCGCTGCAACAAAACCCCGCTGCTCACGCTTTCTACGCCACGCTCAAACGCCAGAGCCTGTTCACCATCTAGCACCGGCTGCACAGCGCCAAGCGGCCGGAAACCCGGCAGAAGCGGATGGCGGAGCTGTTGGCGAAGTTGGCACGTGGCGAAAGCCCTTGATGGTTGCGGCTAGCGAGGGACGTGCAAACGCCAGTTTTGTGAATCTAATTGGCTCGTAGCCTTCGTCGAATATGCGTGAGCAGCTATTGAATAAGTAGCGTCAAGCCTTCGACGCCCCGGACAGTGAAAGGCATCTGCTCCGACTGAGCAAGAACTATGCTTTGTCCTCAGGACTTGCTGCAGCATCGAGCTTTTCGTTTGCTCTAAGACCTGCATTTACTTTTTCGCCTTGTCTTCTAAGTTCAAAGTCGCTTTTTTCAGAAAGTCTTTTTGCTACTGCAGATAATCCAGGTATCTTGGATAGAGTTTCTAAAGACTCAGTCAGCTTACTGCTCTTTTCCAATGCATCCATAAGCGGATGATCAGATTTGTTGTAGTCAGTGATAAGTTTCCCGGGATTTTCTGCGCTGACCTGCAAAATGTTAAACAGCAGTTTGGTTCGCAGCTCCTCTTTGACTGCCCCTTGGTTTTGCAAAGTTTCAATTTGGTTAGGGAAATTCTGCATTAATCGACTCTCGAAGTGCTTGTCGAGCCGATGCGCTGAGAAAATCTAAGCCATGAAACAAGCGGACCTTGGCCTGAACCTGACAACCAAACGCACGCGCAAGCGTGAGTTCCT